>Ga0308309_10000098_pt1 | contig 75797 bp, 67 predicted proteins | sample HubBroMetageWFT5_FD_192491 | JGI IMG/M metagenome (GOLD analysis project Ga0308309, IMG submission 192491) | Warmed and freeze-thawed soil microbial communities from the Hubbard Brook experimental Forest, New Hampshire - Hubbard Brook CCASE Soil... | ecosystem: Environmental > Terrestrial >...
AAGGGCCTACCGCATCGAAGAACAAATCGGTTATCTGCTGCGACGCGCACACCAACGCGCCAGCGCCATCTTCCAGGTCACGGTCGGCGATCCCAACATCACGCCGACGCAGTACTCCAGCATGGTGAAGCTGAACGAGTACACCGAGCTTTCGCAAAACCTGCTCGGCCGTCTCGTCGGCATGGACAAGGCGACGATGCAGGGCGTGGTGCGTCGCCTCAAGGAACGCCGGCTGGTCGATTCGCGTCCCGACCCCGGCGACGCGCGCCGCACCCTGCTCAGCCTCACCACCGAAGGCCAGCGCCTGGTGAACAAGCTGCTGATCAACGGACCGGCCGTCTCGCGCGAGACGTTGAAGCCGCTCAACGTGCAAGAACAGCGCCACCTGATCGAGCTGCTGTCCAAGATCATCTGACGTCGCCGACCGTAAGATCATTTAACGTCATCACGTGAAGACGACTCTCGTCGTTGACTCGCAAGATGCCTATGGCATCGTACGTACACGAACAATATGGGTGCTTACCTCCGTCCCAGCCGTCTCGAAGACGCCTTGACCGCCTTGGCCCGGCCGCACGTTGTGCTGGCCGGCGGCACCGACTTCTATCCGGCGCGGGTCGGCCGGGCGATCGACGAGGACGTCCTCGACATCGGCGGAATCGCCGTCCTGCGCGGCATTTCGGCCGACGCCGCGGGCTGGCGCCTGGGCGCCACCACGACCTGGAGCGAGCTTCTGGAGGCGGATTTGCCGCCGCTGTTCGACGGCCTGAAGCAGGCCGCCCGGGAGGTCGGCGGCCGGCAGATCCAGAACGCCGGCACGCTCGCCGGCAACCTGTGCAATGCCTCGCCGGCGGCCGACGGCGTGCCCTGCCTGCTGGCGCTCGATGCCGAGATCGAAATCGCGGGCCCGGCCGGCCGCCGTCTCCTGCCGCTGCGACAGTTCATCACCGGCGTGCGCCGCACCGCTCTCGCGCAGGATGAGCTGGTCGTCGCCATCCATGTGCCGCGGCCCGGCAACGCGGCGCGCAGCGCCTTCCTGAAGCTCGGCACGCGGCGCTACCTCGTGATCTCCATCGCCATGGCGGCCGCCACTCTCGAAATCGCCGACGGCCGGGTGGCTTCTGCGCGCATTGCGGTCGGCGCCTGCTCGCCGGTCGCCGAGCGGCTGCCGGGTCTCGAAGCGGCGCTCGCCGGCGCACCGCTCGATGCGCGCCTGGCCGACCGTGTCGAGGTCGCGCATCTGGCGCCGCTTTCGCCGATCGACGACGTGCGCGGCAGTGCGGCCTATCGGAGCGACGCCACCGTCACCGTGCTGCGCCGCCTGCTGCGCGGCTTGGCGTCATGAAGGTCGGGTTCACCCTGAACGGCGGTGCGGCCGAATGGAATGGTGCGCCGGTCACGCGGCTGGCGTCGGCGCTGCGCGACGACCTTGCTCTCACCGGCACCAAGGTCGGCTGCGACGCGGGCGACTGCGGCGCCTGCACGGTGCTGATCGACGGACGGCAGACCTGCGCCTGTCTCGTCGCCATGGGCCAGATCGAGGGCCGACGCATCGAGACGGTCGAGAGCCTGGGCGATGGCAACGGCGGGCTGACGTCCCTGCAAAAATCTTTCCTCGCCCACGGCGCCGCCCAGTGCGGCATCTGCACGTCGGGCATGCTGATGGCGGCCGAGGAACTTCTACGCCAGACGTCGACGCCCAGCCGTGCCGAGGTCGAGGACGCGTTGGGCGGCGTGCTCTGCCGCTGCACCGGCTACGGCAAGATCGTCGATGCGGTGGTAGCGGCGTCGACAGCCGTGCCGATCGCGGCGCCGCCGGCCGGCGCGGCAGTCGGCGCGCGAATCCAGCGGGTCGATGGCGTGCCCAAGGTGACGGGTCGCGACCTGTTTGGCGCCGACGCCGTTCCGGCCGATGCGCTATGGATCCGCGTCGTGCGCTCGTCGTATGCGCGGGCGCGCTTCGCGCTGGGCGACCTGGCGCCGCTCCGCCGGCGCCTGGCCGCCGTGCTGACGGCCGCCGACGTGCCGTTCAACGGCTTCGGCATCTATCCCGACATCAAGGACCAGCCGGTGCTGGCCGATGGCCAGGTGCGCTATCGCGGCGAGGCGGTGGTGGCGCTGGTCGGCGAGCGCGCCCAGGTCCTCGCCATCCGCGACGCGGAGGTGCCGATCGCCTGGACGCCCGAGGCGCCGGTGTTCGGACTCGACGCCGCGACCACCCCCGACGCGCCTCTGGTGCAGGCCGACAAGCCTAATAATCTCCTGCTGGATGGCGGCGTGCGGCGCGGCAAGACCGTCGAGGCACTCGCTGCCTGTGCGGCCGTGGCCGAGGGCCTCTTCGAGACGGCCTTCGTCGAGCACGCCTATATCGAGCCCGAGGCCGGCTGGGCCCAGCGGGTGGGCGACCGCATCGAAGTCCATGTCACGACCCAGACGCCCTATATGAACCGCGACGAGGTGGCGAACGTGATGCGGCTCAGGCCCGAAGCCGTGCGCATCGTGCCGACTGCGTGCGGTGGCGGCTTCGGCGGCAAGCTCGATCTTTCCGTCCATCCGCTGGTGGCGCTGGCGGCGTGGAAACTGAACCGCCCCGTCGCCTGCGTCTACACGCGGCCCGAAAGCATGGCGGCCAGCACCAAGCGCCATCCGGCGCGCGTTGCCGCGAAGTTCGGCTGCGATGCCGAGGGCAAGCTGTTGGCCTGCGACGTGACGGCGACGTTCGACACCGGCGCCTATGCCTCGTGGGGACCGACCGTCGCCAATCGCGTGCCGGTCCATGCCATGGGTCCCTATGCCATCCCCAACGTGCGCAGCTGGGGCGAGGCGTTCTTCACCAACGGTCCGCCGGCCGGCGCCTTCCGCGGCTTCGGCGTGCCGCAGGTGGCGATCGCCCATGAGGCGATGATGGACGCGCTGGCCGACAAGCTTTTGATCGACCGGCTGGAGTTTCGTTACCGGAACGCGCTGCGCGTCGGCGACACCACGGCGACGGGCCAGACGCTCGCCCATTCCGCCGGTCTCGCCCAGTGCCTCGATGCGCTGCGTCCACACTGGAAGAAGGCGCACGATGACGTCGCCGCCTTCAACGACAGGCCAGGATCGAGACGCCGCGGCGTCGGCATCGGCTGCATGTGGTACGGCATCGGCAACACGTCGATGTCCAACCCGTCACGCATGAGGGTGGGTCTGTCGCCGGCCGGCACGCTCACGCTCTACAGCGGCGCGGTCGATATCGGTCAGGGGTCCAACACCATCATGACCCAGATCGCAGCCGACGCGGTCGGCCTGCCCGCAGCGCAGGTCGCGCTGGTCGCGGGCGACACCGATCTCACGGCCGATGCCGGCAAGACCTCGGCGTCGCGCCAGACCTTCGTCTCGGGCATGGCGGCCGAACGCGCCGGCCGCGACCTCCGCCAGCAGATCCTGCGCCTGGCCAATGCCGGCGCCGACGCCCAGCTGTCGCTTGAAGGCGCCAGGCTCACGGTGCGCGACGGCCGCGAGGTGCGCGCCATCGATCTGGCGAGCGCCGGCGCGTTGATGGGCGAGGGCACGTTCGACCCGCCGACCACGCCGCTCGATGCCGACGGCCAGGGCGTGCCCTATGCCACTTATGCATTTGCCGCCCAGATGGCGACGGTCGAGGTCGATACCGAGCTCGGCACGGTGAAGGTGCTGCGCATCGTCGCCGCCCACGATGTCGGCAAGGCGATCAATCCCACGCTGGTCGAAGGCCAGATCCAGGGCGGCGTCGCCCAGGGGCTGGGGCTGGCGCTGATGGAGGAATATCTTCCGGGCCGCACCGAGAATTTGCACGACTATCTGATCCCGACGATCGGCGACGTACCCGAGATCGTGTGCATCCTGATCGAGGATCGCGAGCCGCTCGGTCCCTCCGGCGCCAAGGGCGTCGGCGAGCCCGGCCTGGTGCCGACGGCGCCGGCCATCCTGGGCGCCGTCCATCACGCCACCGGCGTGCGCGCGACCCGCGTTCCGCTGTTGCCGCATCGCTTGCGCGAAGCGATTTTGAATTCGTCCGTCAGTCCTCAGAGTCCCTCTCCGCCGCGCAGCGGGGGAGAGGGCCCCGAGAGCGGAGGCAGTCGATGAGCGACGACATCGCCCTCAGCGAGGCCGAACGCGGCGCCGGGATTGTGCGCTGCGACGCCTGCCCCGTGCTCTGCCGCATCCGGCCCGGCCGCGCCGGCGCCTGCGACCGCTATGCCAACGAGGGCGGCCGACTGGTGCGCGTCGATCCGCTGGTGCTTCTGGCCAAGCCCGACCTTGCGCGCGTCGCCTTCGTCGAGGGCAGCGCCGCCTGGCGCGGCGAGCTCGGCAAGGGCGAGGGCGCCTTCGTCACCGGCATCGGCGCCACCACGACCTATCCCGATTACAAGCCCGCCCCCTTCATCGTGTCGTCCAAGCACGACGGCGTCGACATGGTCACCGTCGTGACCGAGGGCATCTTCAGCTACTGCGGCGCAAAAGTGAAAATCGATACCGACCGCTATCTCGGGCCCGAGCAGGCGGCGGTGCGCGTCAAGGGCGAGGCGGTGGGCCACGTCACCACGGCGGAATACGGCTCGCAGATGCTGTCGCTAGGCGGCGTGCATCATCTGACCGGTGGCAGCAAGAAGGAGGGCGTCGTCACCTGCGAAGCGCTTTTAGCGCTCTGCAACCGCGAGGCCGTCGAGCTCGCGATTGACGGTGGCTCGACGGTGGTGGTGCAGGCCGAGCGGCCGCCGATCGTCAACGGCACGCTCGAGGAGCGCATGCGGGTGGGCTGCGGTTCGGCCGCCATCGGCATGTTCGCGCCGCAATGGAAAGACCATGTCGACGAAGTGATCGTGGTCGACGACCACATCACCGGCGTCCTGAGCGAACACCAGGGCGGCCGCTTCCTCGACATCAAGCCGGCCGGCATACGGGTGCGCGGCCGCCGCTCGACGCCGGGTCGCTATTTCCAGGTCGCCGGGCCCGGGTTGGGCTGGGGCGGCACCAATGTCAGCGATCCGCTGGAGATCATCGAGAAGATCGATCCCAAGCAGGCCTGGCCCGGGCTGAAGCTCCTGATGGTCTCGACCACGGGCGAGCATTCGGCGTGGTTCGAGCTCGACCAGGACCTCAAGCCGCAGCCCGCCGCGATGCCCGCAGCAGTACGCCATGTCGTCGAACGCATCGCCGAGAATTGCGAGCCGGCGCTGTGCACCGTGCTGTTCATGGCGGGGGCCGGCGGCTCGCTGCGCGCCGGCGTGACGGAAAATCCCGTGCGGCTGACACGCTCGGTGCGCGACGCCCTGACCAAGGTCACGCTGGGCGGCGTGCCGGCCTATGTCTGGCCGGGCGGCGGCATCACCTTGATGGTCGACGTGGCGCGCATGCCGGAGAAATCCTTCGGCTATGTGCCGACGCCGGCGCTGGTGGCGCCCATCGAATTCACCCTGCGGGCCGACGACTATGCCGCCCTTGGCGGCTACGCCTCGCGCGCCGTCTCGCTCGACGACGTCCTGCGTGCCCACAAGGTGCGCGTCGATGAGGGCGAGACGTGAGCGCCGTCGCCGCCCGCCTGGCCGACGGTCGCCTGCATCTGCAGCACGGTCCGATCGACCTGATCATCGAGGCGTTCGGCGCGGCGGATGAGGTGAAACGTGCCTATGGCCAAGCGATCGACCGCTTCGGCGACATCCTGCCGACTCTGGTGCGCGAGCTCGTCGTCCTGCGCCAGCCGATCGGTGCGGCCTATCCGCTGCTGCAGGGCCCGGTAGCGCGTCGCATGGCCGAAGCCGTGTGGCCGCATCGCGCCGTCTACGTCACGCCCATGGCTGCGGTAGCAGGCGCTGTCGCGGACGAGATGCTGCAGGCGCTGGTGCAGGGCCGCACGCTCGACAAGGCCTATGTCAACGACGGCGGCGACATCGCCATCCATCTCACGCCGGGCCATGCGCTGCGCGCCGGGATCTTCGCGGCTGCGCTCGACGGCGTGGCGCGCCTTACGTACGACAGTCCCGTGCGCGGCATCGCGACCTCGGGCCGCGGCGGGCGTTCCTTCTCCCTCGGCATCGCCGACTCCGCGACCGTGCTCGCCACGACTGCTGCCGCCGCCGACGCGGCCGCGACCCTGATCGCCAACGCGGTGAACGTCGAGCATCCGGCGATCGAGCGCCGGCCGGCACGTGCGCTCGATCTCGACAGCGACCTTGGCGATCTTCCGGTGACGGTGGCCGTGGGCGCTCTGCCGCCGGCTCTCATCGAAGAGGCATTGGATCGCGGAGCGGCGGAAGCGGAGCGCCTCAGGCTCTGTGGCCTGATCGACAGTGCCGCTCTGTCGCTGCAAGGACGCTGGCGGATCGATGCGACCGCAGGGCTATTGCCGATATCGACTCCCCGTCGTCTCGACCGAGGGCCCCCTCGACTTCGCTCGGGGCAAGCTCCGGCCCGAGCGGAGAGACCTTCTCTCGCCGATAAGCCGCTTATCGAAGAGACAAGGTCTCTCCGCTCCGCGCTTCGCGCTCCGGTCGAGACGACGGAAATATGCGATGGCCCCGGGCTGGACAGGAGCGTGGGATGAGTGATCCGCTGAAGGAAGCGATGGACGTGCTCGACGCCTACATGGCTGGCCTAAATCGCGGCGACGAAGCAGCGGTCAACGCGGCCTGCAATTTTCCGCATGTGCGGTTGGCGGGTGGCAAGGTCGTCGTCTGGCCGAACCACGGCGACTACAAGCTCGAGGATTTCCGGGCGCGGGCCGGCGACGGCTGGGCGAGAAGCCAGTGGGACGAGCGCATGCCCATCCATGTCGGGTCGGACAAAGTGCATCTGAAGGTGGCGTTCAGCCGCTGGCGGGCGGATGGATCGCTGATCGGCCGCTTCGAGACGATTTACATCGTGACCCTTCAGGACGGCCATTGGGGGATACAGGCGCGCTCTTCTTTTGCGTCCTGAAAGTCTGTGATTTGTCGGCTGGGCTCGCTAGGGTCCGGCAGGGGAAGCTTCATGGAGGGGATATCATGCTAACGCGTAACACGTTGCTCGCCGGCGCCGCGGCGCTCGTTGCGCTGGCGCTGGTCGGGCCGGCCGCCGCGCAGGCGCCGATCAAGCTGGGCGAGCTCAACAGCTACAAGGTCTTTCCGGCCTTCCTCGAACCCTACAAGAAGGGCTGGGAGCTGGCGGTCGAGGAGGTCAATGCGGCGGGCGGCGTGCTCGGCCGCAAGATCGAAGTCGTGAGCCGCGACGACAACGGCAATCCCGGCGATGCGGTGCGCGTCGCCGAAGAGCTTTTGAGCCGCGAGGGCGCGTCGATCCTGATCGGCACCTTCCCGTCCAATGTGGGCCTGGCGGTCGCCGACTTCGCCAAGCAGCGCAAGGTGCTGTTCATCGCCGCCGAACCGCTCACCGACAAAATCGTGTGGGATGCCGGCAACGCCTACACGTTCCGCCTGCGCACCTCGACCTACATGCAGACGGCCATGCTTATTCCCGATGCGGTCAAGCTCAAGAAGAAGCGCTGGGCCATCGTCTATCCCAATTACGAATACGGCCAGTCGGCGACGGCGGCGTTCAAGAAGCTGATGAAGGAGAAACAGCCGGACGTCGAGTTCGTTACCGAACAGGCCACACCGCTCGGCAAGATCGACGGCGGCGCCGTGGCCCAGGCGCTGGCCGATGCCAAGCCCGACGCCATCTTCTCCTCGCTGTTCGGTCCCGACCTCGCCAAGTTCGTGCGCGAGGGCCAGCAGCGCGGCATCTTCAAGGGCGTCGAAGTGTTCAATCTCCTGGCCGGCGAGCCCGAGTATCTCGACCCACTGAAGGAGGAGGCGCCCGACGGCTGGTACGTCACGGGCTATCCGTGGAGCGAGATCAAGACGCCGGAGCACACCAAGTTCCTCGACGCCTACCAGGCCAAGTACAAGGACTATCCGCGGCTGGGCTCGGTGGTCGGCTATTCGACGGTGATGTCGGCGGTCGCGGCCATCAAGAAGGCGGGCTCGCTCGACCAGGACAAGCTGATCGCAGCGGCAAGCGGGCTGAAAGTCCTGACGCCGTTCGGCGAGGTCGAGTACCGGCCGATCGATCATCAGTCGACCATGGGCGCCTATGTCGGCCGCATCGGCGTCAAGGACGGCAAGGGCTACATGAAGGAATGGCGCTTCGTCGACGGCAAGGACGCGCTGCCGAGCGATGCCGAGGTGAAGAAGATGAGGCCGGCCAATTGACGTCTGCGTTTCCCTCCCCTTCGCGGAGCCCGCGAAGGGGAGGTGCCCGCGCAGCGGGCGGAGGGGTCATGAGCCGCGTCACGGCCGTTCATGACCCCTCCGGCCTTCGGCCACCTCCCCAGCTTCGCTGGGGAGGAAAGGCTCAACAACGGTCCGCATGACCTTCGCCAGCATCATCATCCAGCTCCTGAACGGGCTGGCCGCCGCTTCGTCGTTGTTCCTGGTGTCGGCCGGCCTGTCGCTGATCTTCGGCGTGACGCGGATCGTGAACTTCGCGCACGGCTCGCTCTACATGCTGGGCCTCTATGGCGCCTACACGTTGATCGAGGTCCTGGGCCGCACGCCAATCGGCTTCTGGAGCGCGGTCGTGCTGGCGGCCCTCGCGGTCGGGCTGGCGGGCGTGCTGATCGAGGTGCTGGTGCTGCGGCGCATCTACAAGGCGCCGGAACTGTTCCAGCTTCTCGCGACTTTCGCCGTCGTGCTGGTGATCAAGGACATCGCGCTGTTTGCCTGGGGCGCGGAGGATCTGGTCGGCCCGCGGGCCCCTGGTCTCTCGATGGCGGTCGAGATCCTGGGCAAGCGCATCCCGGCCTACGACCTGCTGCTGATCGTCATCGGCCCGGTCGTGCTGTTGGCGATGTGGCTCTTGATCGGCCGCACGCGCTGGGGCGCGCTGGTGCGGGCCGCCACCCAGGACCGCGAGATGGTGGGCGCGCTGGGCGTCGATCAGGCCAGGCTCTTCACCTCGGTGTTCTTCGCGGGCGCCGTGCTGGCCGGGCTGGGCGGCGCGCTGCAGATCCCGCGCGAGCCCGCCAACCTCGATCTCGACCTCGCCGTCATCGCCGACGCCTTCGTGGTCACCGTCGTGGGCGGGCTGGGCAGCATCGGCGGTGCGTTCCTGGCCGCCATCCTGATCGGCGTCGCCAAGGCCTTCTGCATCGGCATCGGCACGGTGCACTGGTTCGGCGAGGATGTCGTCTTCTCCAAGCTCACCCTGGTGGTCGAGTTCCTGATCATGGCGCTGGTGCTGGTGGTGCGGCCCTTCGGCCTGTTAGGCAAGCCACCGGCCGTGCTGCGGCTCGCGGCCGATCCGGCGCCGCCGCTCAAGGCGCCGTCCTGGACGTTCGCCCTGGTCTGGCTCGCCTTGCTGGTCATGCCGTTGCTCGCCGACCGTTACGTCACCATCCTGCTGACCGACATCGTCTGCTTCGCCCTGTTCGCGGTGAGCCTCCACTTCATCATGGGGCCGGCCGGCATGGTCTCGTTCGGCCATGCCGCCTATTTCGGCCTCGGCGCCTATGCCGCCGGTTTGGCTCTGAAGCGCTTCGGCCTGCCCATGGAAGCGGCGCTCATCCTGGCGCCGCTCGCCGCCGGCGCCTTCGCCGTTATCTATGGCTGGTTCTGCGTGCGCCTCTCCGGCGTCTATCTCGCCATGCTGACCCTGGCCTTCGCGCAGATCAGCTGGTCGATCGTCTTCCAGTGGGATTCCTTCACCGGCGGCAGCAACGGCCTGTTCGGCATCTGGCCCTCGGCGTGGCTCGCCGGCAAGACGATCTATTACTACCTGGCGCTCGTCCTCTGCGGCGCCGGCATTGCGCTCTTGTGGCGCGTGCTGTTCTCGCCGTTCGGCTACGCCTTGCGAGCCGGCCGCGATTCGTCCTTGCGCGCCGAGGCGATCGGCATCGACGTGCGCGGCTTCCAGTGGATGGCGTTCGTGCTGGCCGGCGCGTTGGCGGGACTGGCCGGTGCGGTCTATGCCTTCTCCAAAGGCAGCATCTCGCCCTCGGCCATCTCGATCGCCCAGTCGACCGACGGGCTGGTCATGGTGCTGCTGGGCGGTGTCGAAACTCTCACCGGGCCTATGGTGGGTGCGGCGATCTTCACCTGGCTGCGCGACGAGGTCGCCCGTCGCACCGAGTTCTGGCGGGCCGTGCTGGGCGCGGTGATCCTGCTGATCGTGCTGCTGTTTCCGCAGGGCCTGGTGGGCGGGCTGAAAGCGCTTGCCTGGCGTTGGCGCGAGGCTCGCATATGACGACGGTCTTGCAGGTCGAAGGGCTGCATAAGACGTTCGGTGGCGTGCAGGCCGTGGCGGACGTCTCCTTCGCCGTCGATGCCGGCGAGCTTTTAGCGCTGATCGGCCCCAACGGCGCGGGCAAGAGCACCTGCTTCAACATGCTGAACGGCCAGCTCGCGCCCGATGCCGGCATCGTGCGGCTGGGCGGCCGCGACATCGTGGGGCTCAGGCCACGCGCGGTGTGGCGGCTGGGCGTGGGCCGGACCTTCCAGATCACCGCCACTTTCGCGTCGCTCAGCGTGCGCGAGAACGTGCAGATGGCGCTCTATTCCCACGCTGGCCGGCTGCGCTCGCTGCTGGCGCGCTTCGGCGCAGCCTTCACGGCGGAGGCCGATTCGCTGCTCGGCCAGATCGGCATGCTCGACCAGGCCGAGCGGCCCTGCGGTGTGCTGGCCTATGGCGATCTGAAGAGGGTCGAGCTCGCCATGGCGCTCGCCAATCAGCCGCGGCTCCTGCTGATGGACGAGCCCACCGCCGGCATGGCGCCGAAGGAGCGCATCGAACTGATGGCGCTCGTGGCCCGGCTGGCGCGGATGCGCAACATCGCCGTGCTGTTCACCGAGCACGACATGGACGTCGTCTTCGGCCAGGCTGATCGCATCATCGTGCTCGACCGCGGCCAGCTGATCGCCGGCGGCACGCCCGAAGAGGTGCGTGCCAATCCTGCCGTGCGCGCCGTCTATCTCGGAAGCGTGCACTGATGCTCGCGGTCAAGGACCTGCACGCCTATTACGGCCGCGCCCACATCCTGCACGGTGTCTCGCTGGAGGCAGCGGCCGGCGAAGTCGTGGCCCTGCTCGGTCGCAACGGCGCCGGCAAGTCGACCGCAATGAAGGCGATCATGGGGCTGCTCCCGCCGGCCCGGGGCGAAGTGACCTTCGCCGGCCGGCGCATCGAACGCCTGCCAACCTATCGCATCGCCCGGCTCGGACTGGGTTACGTGCCCGAGGAACGCCGCATCTTCACCGAGCTCACGGTGGTCGAGAATCTCGAGGTCGGCCGCCAGGCAGCACGCGACGGCGTGCCGGCCTGGACCGAGGACAAGCTCTTCGCGCTCTTTCCCAACCTCGCCAGCCTGCGCGAGCGGGCGGGCGGGCGCATGTCGGGCGGCGAGCAGCAGATGCTCACCATCGCCCGCACCCTGATGGGCAACCCGCGCTGCGTGCTGCTCGACGAGCCGTCGGAAGGGCTGGCGCCCATCATCGTCGAGCAGATGGCCAACTCGATCCGGGCGCTGAAAGGCGAGGGGCTGTGCGTGCTCCTGTCCGAGCAGAACCTGCATTTCTCGCAGGCCGTGGCCGACCGCGCCTACATCATCGAAAAAGGCCAGATCCACTTCGGCGGATCGATGGCTGAATTGGCAGCCGACGCCGCCCTCCGCGAACAATATCTTTCGGTTTGAACATGATTGCCGCACGAATTGGTATTCCTCCTCTTCGCGGATTCCGCGAAGGGGAGGTGGCGCCGTCATACGGCGCCGGAGGGGTCATGAATTACAGGGTCGCTGTCACTCATGACCCCTCCGCCCGCTTCGCGGGCACCTCCCCTGCGCGGAGCCCGCGCAGGGGAGGGAAGTCACTTGGTAACCACGAACCTCTTTGGATTGCACCTTAACCATGGCATGGCGCACGCTCACCGTCGGCATCGATGTCGGCGGCACCTTCACCGACCTTTTAGCGGTCGATCCCCACACCAACGAGGTCAAGCTCGCCAAGGTGCCAACCACCGTCGACAACCAGGCGATCGGCTTCATGGCCGCCCTCGCCGCGGCCGGCGCCGATCCCGCCACCGTGCAGGCCATCGTGCATGGCACGACAACGACCACCAACGCCCTCCTCGAACGCAAGATCGCCAAGGTCGGGCTCATCACCACCAAGGGCTTCCGCGACGTGCTGGAGCTCGGCCGCCGCACCCGACCGCAACCCTATGGCATGCGCGGCACCTTCCGTCCGCTGATCGAGCGCGAATATCGGCTGGAAGTGCCGGAGCGCATGGATGCCGACGGCAAGGTTCTGACGCCGCTCGATGAGGCTGCCGTGGCCGAGGCGGCGAAGAAACTGCTGGCGCTCGGCTGCGAGGCCGTCGTGGTCCATTTTCTGCACAGCTACATCAACCCGGCGCACGAGCGCCGCGCCGCCGAGATCGTGCACGCGCTGTGGCCCAACGGCTATATCACGGCGGGCCATGCCATCCTGTCGGAGTATCGCGAGTACGAGCGCGGCGTGACCGCGGCGGTGAACGCCTCGGTGCAGCCCGTGCTCGACCGTTATCTCACGCGCCTGCGCCTCGAACTCATGGGCAAGGGCTTCGACCGCGACATCCTGGTGATGCAGGGCAACGGCGGCACGACGTCCTCGCAGTTCATCGCCCATGCGGCGGTCAACACGGTGATGTCGGGCCCGGCATCGGGCGTGATGGCGGCGGCCTATACCGGCCGCGCCTCGGGTCACTCTCATCTCATCACCTACGACATGGGCGGCACCTCGACCGATGTCGGCCTGATCGAGAACGCCGTGCCCCAGGTCTCGGGTGAGCTCGAGCTGGAATATGCCATGCCCATCCATGTGCCGATGGTCGACGTGCACACGATTGGCGCCGGCGGCGGCTCGATCGCCTCGGTCGATGCCGCCGGTATGCTGCGGGTCGGGCCGGAGAGCGCCGGCGCGCGTCCGGGTCCGATCTGCTACGGCCGCGGCGGCACCGAGCCCACCATCACCGACGCCAACCTGATCCTGGGCCGGCTCAATCCCGATCGCCTGCTGGGCGTCGACCATCCGGTGACCCTGGATCATGTGCGCGGGCTGATCGAAGAGAAGGTCGGCAAGCCGCTCGGCCTCGAGGCCGATGCGGCGGCCGCCGCGATCCTGCGCATCGCCAACGACCGCATGGCCGGCGCCATGCGGCTGGTGTCGCTGTCGCGCGGCCACGATCCGCGCGACTTCGCGCTGTTCGCCTTTGGCGGCGCGGGGCCATTGCACGCCACGGCCCTGGCGCGTGAACTTGCCATTCCGATCGTGCTGGTGCCGGCGCGCCCCGGCATCACCAACGCGCTGGGCTGCGTCGTGGCCGACCTGCGCCACGACTATGTGCGCACCGTGAACAAGCCGCTCTCGGCGATCGACGATTCGATGATTGCCGGCATCTATGCCGAGCAGGCCAACCAGGGCAACGCGACGATCCAGAAGGAGGGCGTAGCGGTGCGCGAGCTGCGCCGCGTGCTGAGCGCCGACATGCAGTTCCAGGGTCAGAGCCACATTCTCTCGGTCGCCGTCGCGCGCGCCGACATCGGCGTCGAGGGCCTGCACAAGGCCTTTGCCGCCGCCTACGACCGCCGCTTCGGCATCGAGCTGGCGGAAATCCCGCCGGTCCTGGTCAATCTGCACACCGCGGTGATCGGCGTGCGGCCGGAGATCTCGCTCGCCGCCCTCGCCGCGACCGAGCGCGCACCGACGCTCAAGGCTGCGCAGGTGGGCGAGCGTCGCGTGTGGTTCACCGACGGCTGGCGGCAGACGCCGGTCTATGCCCGTGAGAAGTTGCCGCTCGATGCCGGTTTCGAGGGCCCGGCCATTCTCGAACAGCTCGACTGTACGACCGTCATCGAGCCCGGCGACCGGGTCACGCAGGACAAGCTTGGCAATCTGCTGGTCTCGGTCCGTGGCTAGCCAAGAAATCCAGCTTCAAACCGTCTTGCGACGCAATCCGCTGATGGCGAGAGTTCTCGACGGATGGGGGCAGATCGGCTTGCCGGATTGCTGGCTGGTCGCTGGCGCGCTCGCGCAAACCGCCTGGAACGACGCGCTCGGATTTCCGCCTACGCACGGCATTTCTGACATCGACCTCGTCTATTTCGATGCCGAGGACCTTTCAGCGGAAGGCGAAACACGCCACGCGGCGCGAATCCGCGCTTTGTTCTCAGAGCTGGGAGTCTGGGTGGACGTCAAGAACGAGGCGCGTGTGCATCTTTGGTATGCGACGAAATTCGGCGAGATCATCGCGCCCTATGTCTCGACCGAGGACGCCATCACGACCTTTCCGACGACTGCCACGGCAGTCGGTGTGCAGCCGCGCGCGAACGGGCTTCGTGTCTTCTCGCCCTACGGCCTGTCGGATCTGCTTGGCCTGATCGTGCGGCCCAACAAGAAACAGATCACCCAACCGATCTACGATGCGAAGGTGAAGAAGTGGCTGGCCCGGTGGCCGGACCTTCGCGTGGTGCCGTGGGATGCCGGGCCCGATGGCTGAGGAAGCCGAGGAACTGGCCCGTCTGGCGAATCGCTATCGCAGATTCGCGACCGACGAGGCCCAGGGGGTCTCGCCGCACTATGAGCGCCTGGCGCGGGACATCGCCGATTCGGCCGATGTCCTGCGCTTCCTGAGCCAATTGCCGCCGCCGCGACGCCAGCCGAACCTGCTTCTGGGTGCCGCAACCCTGATCGCCGGGCGGCCAACCGATATCGCGGTGCTGATCGACATGATCGCAAGCCGCGCCGACGAGCTTCGCGCGACGATGCTGAGGCGCACTACCCAGACCAACGAGCCCGCGCGCTGCGCTGTTCTGTTGCCGCTGCTGGCAGCGCTGCCGCAGCCCATTGCCCTCATCGAAGTGGGCGCGTCGGCCGGCCTTTGCCTACTGCCCGACCGCTACGGCTACGATTGGGGGCACGCTCGTATTGCGCCCGCCAGTCCCGGCGCGCCTGTCTTGCGTTGTGCAGCGATTGGTCCCGTATCGCTGCCTGTCGCGCCACCGCGCATCGTCTGGCGTGCCGGTCTCGATCTCAATCCGCTCGATGTCATGTCCGATGAGGATGCGGCCTGGCTGGAGGCCTTGATCTGGCCGGAACAGGATGAGCGCCGCCGCAACCTGCGGGCCGCCCTGGCGATCGCGCGTCGCGAGCCGCCACGCGTTGTGCGCGGCGATCTTTTGGCTGACCTGGCGCCGTTGATGGCCGAGGCGCCCACCGATGCCACGCTCGTCGTCTTCCATACGGCAGTGTTGGCCTATGTGAGCTCGATCGAGGCACGCATGCGCTTTGTGGAATCCGTCCGTCGATCGCGTGCGGTCTGGATCAGCAACGAGGTGCCGTCGGTTTTTCCGGACATCGCAGCCCGTGCACCGGTGACGCCTCGCGGCAGGTTTCTCTTGGCGGTCGATGGCGTGCCAAAGGCCTGGACCGGACCGCACGGGCAATCGCTAGACTGGTTCGCTCGGGGAGATTGAAGAATAAAGGTCACCGACGTCGCCTGCGACGTCCTGCAATGAAGAAGTACAAGGTGGCTTAGCTGTTGTCCTGGGCGTAGCGAAGGACCTCATCGCCGCTTGCTACCGGCATGAGATCCTTCGCTGCGCTCAGGATGACGGAGGAATTGTCATGAAGATCGTCGACGTCAAAGCCTACCCCACGAGCTTTCGGGTGCCCAAGGAGCGGCAGGTGTCGCTGGGCATCGGCACCATGACCAAGCGCGACTGCGTCATGGTGAAGGTGACGACCGAGGACGGCCTTGTCGGCTGGGGCGAGAGCCATCATGCGCGCTCGCCGGGCAGCATCGGCCATCTGATCAACACGACGCTGAAAGGCTTCGTGGTCGGCATGGACGGCACGGACACGACGGGCATCTGGGCCAAGATCTACAAGTTCCAGCTCGGCAGCCACGGCATGGGCGCGGCCACCGCCATGGCGATGAGCGGCATCGACCAGGCGCTGTGGGACATCAAGGGCAAGGCCGTGGGCTGGCCGCTCTACAAGCTTCTGGGTGGCGCCAACCGCCCGGTACCGGCCTATGCCGGCGGCATTTCGCTGGGCTACCAGGCGCCCGATTCCCTGGTCGCCGAGGCCGTGCCCATGGTTGAGGCGGGCTACAGGGCGCTGAAGCTCAGGATCGGCGATACCGTCGCGGCCGACATCCAGCGCATTACGGCGATCCGCCGCCGCTTTGAGGACATCGCGATCCTGACCGACGCCAACACCGGCTATTCGGTGGCCGACGTGCGCCGCGTGATGCCGGCGATGGACGAGCTCGATATTGGCTGGCTCGAGGAGCCGTTCCCGGCGCACGACCATCGCTCCTACGCCATGGCCAAGGGTTTCGGCCGCACGCCGCTGGCGGCCGGCGAGAACCATTACACCCGCTTCGAGTTCCATCGCGTGATCGAGGACGGCAACATCACCATCCTGCAGCCCGATCTCTCCAAGAGCGGCGGCATCACCGAGGTCCAGCGAATCGCGGCCGCGGCCTCGATGTGGAAGCTGCCGATCCATCCGCACAGCTCGATGACCGGCCTCAATCACGCGGTTTCGATCCATTTCCTGGCGTCGATCGACAATGGCGGCTACTTCGAGGCCGACCTGTCGGTGGCCAACAAGTTCCGCGACGAGCTGGGTTCCGAGCCGTGGAAGATCGGCCGGGACGGCTGCGTGCGTCCGCTCGACAAGCCCGGCATCGGCGTCGAGATCGACGAGAAGTTCCTAAAAGCCCACCCGGTGATCGAAGGGCCTGGGTACGTATGAACATCCATTTATGGAGGAAATGCCACAACTCACGACTAGTTTGTTCGCATGTGCGGAAACTCACATTCATCCTGGGCCATGCTGCTACTTAGGCGCTGACCAAGGAGCATCCTTATGAATGCAACTTCAGTACTGACCTATCTTCTCCGTCCGCGTCCGAGCGACGGGCAAGCTGCGGCTGAACTGCTCGAGTCCGACCAGATGATCCGCCTGTCGCCGCGCGTGTTGGCCGACGACCTGCCGCCGGAATTCGAGGATGTCCTGCAGGTGCAGGTGCTGGGCTATCGCGAGCGGCTGGCGATCATGCGGGGGCGCCGGATGCACGTGCTCGATCCGGTCTGGACGCTGGTTCCCAAGGACAGGTGACGTAGCCTCGTTTACGCCGCCACGACCAAGGTCGAGGCGAGTTGGCGGACCGACTTCACCATCGCCATGGCGACAAGCTTGCCGGTCTTGCGGTTCTCATCGCTGACCGCCACGTCCTCCCTGAAGGTGAAGCGACCGAACGCCCCTTTTGCTTCAAGTTCGACGATGTGCGTCGTGATGGTGGGATCGGCCACGATCACCACGCGCGTGCGGTCGAGGCCCAGCCCGGCGATGGCGGCGGCGGCGGAGATATTGACGTTCTGCGGGTAAAGCCGCGCGCCCTCGCGAACCGGCCCATCGAAGATGACGTGCGGCGCCGTGAGCGAATCGAGGTCGACCACTGTCTCGGCAATCGTGCCCTTCCACGCCGACGGGTCCTTGCGCACCGTGACGGTGACGCTGTCGAGGCCGCCGACCGCGGCGCTGCTCAGGATGTCGAGGGCGCCGATGCCGGCCGACGGCAGGATCAGGCGCTTGCCATTGGCCTTGGCTGCCGCCAGCAGACGGTCGAACAGCGCGGTATCGGTGAAGGCCCCGACGGAGGTCACGAGAAGGTCCGCGCCGCGGTCCAGCACCCTTTGGCCGTGAAGGTGCACCGCCTCGTGTCCGGCGCATTCGGCGACGGCGTCGAAGGCATGGGCGAAGAAGCGATCCGGCTCATGGGTCGGCAGGCCCTCATGGCGCGGACGCTTCACCAGTGCCGCGACCAGCGCGAGGTTTTCGATGCCGCCCGACGCCAGTGCCGCCTCGACATGCCTGCCGACGGCGCCGTAGCCGATCAGGCCCAGCCTGATGGTCACGCGAGCTTGCGCTCCACCCAGCGTGCCCAGGCGATGAGCTGATCGTCGCGGCCGCGCGGCCCGATGAGCTGCACCGACAAGGGCAGGCCGAACGGGCCCGTGTTGAACGGCAGGGCGATGCAGGGCGTGCCCAAAAGGGTCCAGAAGCGGTTGAAGATCGGATCGCCGGTGTTGCCCAGGCCCGACGGCGCCTCGCCCTTGGCCGAGGGCGCCAGCAGCAGGTCGAACTTCTCCCAGGCATCGTTGAGCTGGCCGAGCGCCACGCGCTTGCGCTTCTTGGCGTCGGCATATTGGCGGCGGTTCACGGCGTCGCCGTCGGCCATCGCGGTATTCATGCTCGGCGAGAAGAGGTGCGAGAACCGTGCGCGCTCCTTGGCATAGGACTGCGTCGCCTCCTTGGTCATGATGCGATGCTGCGCCTGCACGAGGTTTGCCCACGGATCGGGCGCCTTCCATTCGCGCACCCGGGCGCCGGCGCTACGCAAGGCGCGCGCGGCCTCCTCGATGTTCTTCCTGTTGTAGGGCTCGGCCATATCCCACCACGGCGTGCGCATCAGGCCGATGCGCGGCGCGCGCGTCGGCGGATCGGCCGGCGCATGGCCGTAGGCGGCGCGGATCAAAGCGAGATCGTTGGCCTCGCGGGCGAAGAAGCCCAACGTGTCGAGGCTGGGGGCATAGGGTTTTATGCCCGTCATGTCGGCCCAGCCGTGGCTGCCCTTGTAGGCCACGACGCCATTGAAGGCGCCGGGGCGGATCACCGAGCCGGCGGTCTGCGTGCCATAGCCCACCGGCGCCATGAAGTCGGCCACGGCCGCTGCCGAGCCCGACGACGAGCCGGCTGGCGTGTGCCGGAGATTGTGCGGATTGTGCGTCTTGCCGGCATGGGCGCCGGCGAATTCCGTCGTCACCGCCTTGCCCAGCACGATGGCGCCCGCCTTGACGAGCTGCGTCACGCAGGCGGCGTCCTTGCCCACGACATGGTCGCGGTAGATCGGCGAGCCGCAGGTCGTGGGCAGGGTCCTGGTGGCGATGATGTCCTTCACCGCGAGCGGAATACCGTGCAGCGGGCCGGCCGGGCGACTGCGCTTGTCCAGAATGTCGGCCCGCTTGCGGGCACCGTCGGGATCAAGCGCCTCCCAGGCATGGACCTGGCCCTCGCGCGCCTCGATGCGGTCGAGGCAGGCTTCGACGAGGTCGCGCGCCTTGAGCCGCTTCTGGGCCATGCGCAGAACGGCCTCGCTGGCCGACAGCCGATTCGGCGATTTCGCCATGCGTTCTTCCCCCCAATGCGTCTTCGGGTCCATGATGGCCGACCATCTGCTGGAAAGGTAGCCCATGAACCCACCCTTCGCCGTCCAGAAGATCGGCCACGCCGTGGTCAATGTCGCCGACCTGGAGAAGTCCAAGCACTTCTACACCGATGTGCTGGGCTTCAAGGTGTCCGATATCTATCCCGACAAGATGATGCCGGGCGGCATGGTGTTCCTGCGCTGCAACGGCGACCATCATTGCCTGGCGCTGATCGGCGGCGCGCCGGAGGCGAGCGGAGCCGCCAAGACCCTGCATCACCTTGCTTTCGAGCTCGCCACGCTCGACGAGGTGTTCCGCGCCCGCGATCACCTGAAACAGCACGGCGCCAAGATCGTCTACGAGGGCCGCCGGCGCGCCGGCTGCCAGGTCTCGGTCGAGTTTCTGGATCCCGACGGCCATCACCTCGAACTCTACTGGGGCGTCGACCAGATCGGCTATGACGGCCGCGCGCGGCCTGCCGAGGAATGGCGCCAGACAGCGAGCCTGGAGGATGCCGTGCGCATCGCGCCGCCGGGCCAGGACACCACCTTGCACGACGCGGCGCTGCGCGCCCGCCTGGAAGCGGGCACGGATCGTCCGTGAAGCTCAACGCCGGCAGCTTGGCCTATGGTTCCCGCCAAGCCCCTCCATCTGCGTGGAGACCTAAGCGGTAATAGTCCCGTTCATTGGTCGGGCTCCACGTGCCTGTACTCGACGGTCACCGGCTCCTTGTCCAGCCCCTTCACCTTCTCGCGGAACCGCTGGAGGGCCACGTAAAGACCCGGGATCACGAAGATGCCGAGGCAGGAGGCGGCGATCATGCCGCCGAACACCGCGGTTCCGACGGCGCGCTGGGTCGCGGCACCCGCGCCCGAGGCGATGACCAGCGGCACCAGGCCCAGGATGAAGGCGAAGGAGGTCATCATGACCGCGCGGAAGCGCAGGCCGGCGGCAGTCGTCGCCGCCGTCACGATGTCCTTGCCCTTTGCACGCTCTTCCATGGCGAACTCGATGATCAGGATGGCGTTCTTGGCGGCGAGCGCGATCAGCACCACGATGCCGATCTGGGCGTAGATGTTGTTGTCCAGGCCGCTGAGATAGAGCGCGGCCAGGGCGCCGAACAGGCCGACCGTGACCGAGAGCAGGGCGGCGATCGGAATGGCGGTGCTTTCGTAGAGTCCGACCAGGAAGAGGTAGGCGAACACGAGGGCCAGCCCCAGGATGAAGCCGGTCTGGCCGCTCGCCGCCTTTTCCTGCAGCGCCGTGCCCGTCCATTCGTAGCCGTAGCCGGCGGGCAGGGTGGCGTTGGCCAGCCGTTCCATGGCGGCGATGGCGTCGCCTGAGGAGAAGCCCGGCGCGGGCGCGCCGTTCAGGGTCACGGACCTCAAGTTGTTGTAGCGGATGATCGAGCTCGGCGCGGTTATCAGCTCGACGTCGGCTACCGCCTGCAATGGCACCAGCTCGCCGCTCGAGGCGCGCACGCGCACGCGATAGACGTCGTTGACGGTGGCGCGGTCGGCCGCCTCGGCCTGCACCTTTACCTGCCAGGTGCGGCCGAACAGGTTGAAGTCGTTGGTGTAGGTACCACCCATCGCGGTCTGCAGGGCCGAGAAGATGTCGGCGATGTTGACGCCCAGCGCCTGCGCCCGCTCGCGGTCGAGCTTGAGGTTGATCTGCGGCGTCGACGCGCCATAGGTCGTGAACACGCTGTCGAGCTGCGGCACCTGCTGGGCCGCCACCATGAGGCCGCGGGCGACGGCGGCGAGCTCGGTCGGCGGCGCGCCGGCCAGCGACTGAACGACGAACTCGAAGCCCGCCGAATTGCCCAACCCCATGATCGGCGGCAGGTTGAAGGCGAAGACGTTGGCCGAGGCGATCTGGGTGAAGGCCGCGTTCATCTCGTCCAGCGCATGGAAGACCGAGAGTTCGGAATCCTTGCGCTGGTCGAACGGCTTCATGGCGGCCACGACCAGGGCGCGGTTGGGGAGATTGAGGCCGTCGAGCAGACTGTAGCCCGACACGGTGAAGATGCTCTTGAGCCACGGCTTGCCTTCGATCGCGGCTTCGACCTGGTCGATGGCAGCCAAGGTGCGGCTGGTCGAGGCGGCATCGGGAAGCTGGACCTCGGCCATGAAGGCGCCCTGATCCTCGTCGGGCAGGAAGCCCGAGGGCACCAGCATGTTGATGCCGCCGGTGGCGGCGACGAAGCCTGCCACCAGCAGGAGCGCGACCACGCCGCGGCGGGCGAGGGGCGTCACGACGCGGAGGTAGCCGTCGCGGCCCTTGTCGATGCCGTTCTGCATCCAGGCGATGACGCCGCGCGGCTTCTTGCGATGGCGCAGGATCAGCGAGCAGAGTGCAGGCGAGAGCGACAGGGCGTTGATGGCCGAGATCACCATCGACACCGACACCGCGACGGCGAATTGCTGGTAGAGCTGGCCGGCGATGCCCGGGATGAAGGCGGTCGGGATGAAGACCGACAGCAGCACCAGGGTGATGGCGATGATGGGGGCGGTGACCTGGCCCATCGCCTTCTCGGTCGCCTGGGCCGGCGTCAGGTCGGGCTCGTGCTCTAGGATATGTTCGACCGCCTCGACCACGACGATGGCGTCGTCGACCACGATGCCGATCGCCAGCACGAGCGCCAGCAGCGAAATGGTGTTGAGCGAGAAGCCCAGCGCCAGCATGACGGCAAAGGTGCCGATCAGCGCCACCGGCACGGCGACGATCGGGATGATCGTGGCGCGGAAATTGCCGAGGAAGACGAAGACCACGATCGAGACCAGCACGAAGGCCTCGATCAGCGTGTGGATCACACTCTCGATCGTGGCCTCGACGAACACGGTGGTGTCGTACATGACGTCGTAGGCGACGTCGTCGGGGAAGCGCGGCTCGAGTTCCTTCAGCGCCTTGCGCACGCCCTTTGCCGTGTTGAGCGCATTGGCGCCCGGCAGCTGGTAGATCTGGATGCCGGCGGCGGGTTTGCCGTTGTAGCGGCCGACCGAATCGCTGCTCTTGGCGCCGAGCTCGACCCGGGCGATGTCCTTGATGCGCACCAGCGCGCCGTCGGGCGTGGCGCGCACGACGATATTCTCGAACTCGTCGATGGTGGTGAGTCGGCCTTGCGTGGTGACGTTGAGCTGGAAGTCGACATTGTTCATCAACGGCGCGGCGCCGACCAGGCCGACCGCGGCCTGGACGTTCTGCGCCTGGACCGCCTTGACCACGTCGTTGGGCGTGATGTCGAGGCTGGCCATGCGTTCGAGGTTCAGCCAGACCCGCATGGCGTAGTCGAGCGCGCCGAACAGCGAGGCGTCGCCCACGCCCGGCACGCGGCGCAGCGTGTCCAACAGGTTGATGGTGGCGAAGTTGGACAGGAACAGCCCGTCCCTGCTGCCTTTGGGCGAATAGACCGCGACGACCTGCAGGAGCGCCGAGGACTGTTTCTTGGTGGTGACGCCGTTGCGCTGCACTTCGGGCGGCAGCATGGCCAGCGCCTGGTTGACGCGGTTGGTCACGTTCACGGTGTTGAGGTCGGGGTCGGAGCCGACCGCGAAGCTGACGGTGAGCGCGTAGCTGCCGTCGCCGCCCGACGTCGACTTCATGTAGATCATGCGTTCGACGCCGTTGACCTGCGCCTCGATGACCTGGGCCACGCTCTCCTCGACCGCCTGGGCCGAGGCGCCGGGATAGCTGGCGGCGACCCTGACCTGCGGCGGCACGATGTCGGGGAACTGCGCCACCGGCAGCGCCGTGAGCGCGATCAGGCCGGCGATGGTGATGACCGTCGACACGACGAAAGCCAGCCGCGGCCGGCGGATGAACAGCGAGGAAATCGTCATCGGCTACTGCTTCTGCGCCGGCGTGGTGGAGGGCGCGACGGTCGGCGTCACGACCATGCCCGGCCGCACCCGCTGCTGGCCCTGCACGATCACCTTTTCGCCGGCCTGCAGTCCCTCGGTGATGGCCGTCATGCCGTCGCGCGACACGCCGGTCTTGATGCGGCGCTGCTCGGCCACGTTCTTGTCGTTCACGACATAGACGTAGGGGCCGGCCTGATCGATGGCGATGGCGGCCTGCGGGATGGCGACCACGGACGGCGCCTTCGAATCCTCGATGACCACGCGCACGGTCTGGCCGTCGGTCAGCGTCGCATCGGGGTTGTCGAAGGTGGCGCGCACGATCTGGCCGTCGGTCTTGGGATCGACCGTGACGTCGATGAAGTCGAGCTTGCCCGTCTCCTTGTAGAGGCTGCCGTCGGCCAGTCGCACCCTGACACTCGGCGGGTCGCCCGAGCTGTTGTCGCGCCTTGCTTCCAGGAGCTCGCGTTGCGTCACCGGGAACAGCACGCGGATGGGATTTTCCTTCACCACCGTGGCCAGCACGCCCGAGTCGGGCCCGACGATGTTGCCGGGCGACACCGAGGCGCGGCCGATGCGGCCGTCGATCGGCGACTTGATCTCGGTGTAGGAGAGCTGGATCTGGGCGTCGCGCAGCTGGGCGTTGGCGTCCTCGAGCTGCGCCTTGGCCTGGAGCTGCTCGGACAGCCGCTGGTCGTAGGTGACCTGCGTGCCGGTATTGGTGCGTAAAAGCTCGGCGGCGCGCTTGAGCTGCAGCTCGGCGTTGTTGAGGGCGGCTTGCGCGGCGTCGCGCTGGGCGATCTTCTGGTCGACCGCCGCCTGGTAGGGTTCGGGCTCGATGGTGAACAGGACCTGGTCCTTCTTGACCTCGTCGCCGTCGTTGAACTTGCGGGGCCCCAGGAATCCCTTGACCCGGGCGTGCAACTCGACCTTGTCGACGGCGGCGGCGCGGCCGATAAACTCGGCCTGGGCGGCGATCGGCTTCAGCTCGGCGGGCTGCACCAGAACGGCCGGCGGCGGCGCGCCCTGCTGGGCCTCGGCGCGCCCCCCCAGGACCGTCGCCAGCAGACACGCCGCGACGAGAGCCGATGTCCTTTGACGCCGCTCACTCATTGTCTTCGTCCCCACTCGTAGTAACTTCCAGACACTGCCTTAATTCGACAAAACGGTCACGGTATTTCCGACCGGCAACGGAGAAGGGAGTTGCAGTGCCAGTGGTGCGTTGGTTCGCTCTCATGCTGTCGTTGGCATTTGCGGTCGTGGCGTCCGATCTTGCCGCGCAGAATCGCAGCAGCTTTTCGAATCCCGCCGAGTACGACGCCTACATGGCGGCGCTCAATACGCGCGACGCCGAGAAGCGCGCGACGGCGATGGAAGTCTTCATCGCCTGGTATCCCACGAGCGTGCTGCGCACCGATGCCTACGAGCAGGCGATGGCCGCCTGGCACGCCGCCAACCAGCCGGCCAAGGCCGAAATCATCGCCGGCAAGCTGCTGCAGGCCGATCCCGACAACGTGCGCGCGCTCGCCAACCGCATCTACGGCGTGCGCGCCCGCGCCATCCAGGGCGATCGGGCTGCGATGGCGTCGATGGTCGAGGCGGCGGCGCGCGGCCTCGCCGCACTGGCCAAATGGCCTAAACCCGCCACGCTCGCCGACGACGTCTTCGCGCGCACCAAACAACAGCTGGGCGCGGTGTTCAACGGTGCGCTGGGCGACGCGGCCTTGCAGGCCAAGGACTTCGACAAGGCCCGGCGCCACTATCGCGAGGCCGTGGCGGCGGAGCCCGACAACCTCCAGGACGTCTATCAGCTCGCCGTGTCGCAACTCGAGGGTACGCCGCTCGATGCGTTGGGCTTCTGGTATGCCGCGCGCTCCATTGCCATCGCGCGCGCCGCCAAGAGCGAGGCCGCAGCCGCCGACATCGACCGTTACGTGCGCTCGCGCTATCGCATCTATCGCGGCAGCGAGCAGGGCTGGAACGAATTGCTGGCGCGTGTCGTCGCCGGCGAGCGCGCGCCGCCTGCGGGCTTCGTCAAGTCGATTCCCCACGCGCTGACGCCGCCCGAAGCCGCCCTGCAGGTCGTCGAGGACCACGATCCCGCCTCACTCTCGTTCACCGACTGGGCGCTCGTCCTCAGCCATCGCGACGCCACGCCCGCCAACAGGACGGCGGCCGAGAAAGTGTGGAAGGTGATCGCCGACAAGCAGCAGGGCGGCGGCACGCGGCTCAAGATCCCGGTGAAGGTGATCAGAGCCACGCCCGACATCATCGAGGCGGCGATCACCGACGAGTCGCAGGCGGCCGACATTGCCGATCTGCACATCGCCATGGCGCGCCCGCTGGCGCCACTGCCCGCGGTCGGCGCCAACATCGCGATCATCGGCACCTTGAGCGATTACCGCCCGCAGCCCTTCCAGTTCATGATGACGCAGGCCGAGCTTGCGGAGGAATCGCTGCCCGTGGCCGGCGGCGCCTGCGCCGATCCGCGGCCGCAGGTCTGTACGCGCGACTACCGGCCGGCCTGCGGGCTGCGCCGCGACGGCGGCCGCAAGACCTACGGCAATGCGTGCAGCGCCTGCAGCGATCCCGAGGTCGTGACCCAGGCGGCCGGCGCCTGCCCTTAGAAAATGGCGCGGGGGAGGGGCTTGCCAAGAAGGTCAGGGATTGATACTGAAGCAATCACTTAACTATTGTGCTTCTGCAAATGGATCTTTCGACATGTCGCTCAAGTTCTTTTTTCATCCCCTCGCTTCGTACTGCCAGAAAGTGCTCATCGCCCTTTACGAGAACGCGACGCCCTTCGAGCCGCACGTCGTCGATTTCTCGAACGAGGCCTCGGCCGCCGCCTTCAGGAAGCTATGGCCCGTCGCCAAGATGCCGGTGCTGCGCGACGAGGCGAGAGACCGGACGATCCCCGAATCCACCATCATCATCGAGTACCTGGCGCAGCACTATGCGGGACCGACGGCGCTCATTCCGGCGGATGCGGACCGCGCGCTGCAGACGCGTCTGCGCGACCGCTTCTACGATCTCTACGTCCACGAACCCATGCAGAAGATCGTCGGCGACAGGCTGCGGCCCGCCGGAAAGAACGATCCGCACGGCGTGGAAGCGGCGAGGGCGCAGCTGCTGAGGTCCTACGCCATGATCGACGAGGAGATGGCGTCAAAGACATGGGCGGTGGGCGATGCCTTCAGCCTGGCCGACTGCGCCGCCGCGCCGCCGCTGTTCTTCGCCAACAAGCTGATGCCGTTCGGCGACAGCCACAAGAATCTGGCGCGATATTTCGAGCGTCTGTCGAAGCGTCCTTCCTTCGCCCGCTCGCTCGCCGAGGCCGCGCCCTACATGAAGCTGTTTCCGGGTTGAGAGGAAGCGACGTGCTGCAGTCGTCCACCCCACTCGATCTCGCCTTCCAGGCGCTGGCCGACCCGACCCGCCGGATCATGGTCGAGCGCCTGAGCCAAAGCCCGGCCTCGGTGAGCGAGCTCGCGCGGCCGCTCGACATGACCCTGTCGGCGGTGGTGCAGCACCTGGCGGTGCTGGAGGCGAGCGGGCTGGTGCGATCGGAGAAAGTGGGCCGCGTCCGCACCTGCCGCATCGAGCCCGCCGCGCTGCGCTCCGCCGAGCGCTGGATCAGCGAGCGGCGGGCCAGCTGGGAACGCCGCCTCGATCGCCTGGGCGACTTCCTGTCCGAGACCGAACTTTTGGCGAAACCACGGAGGAAAAAATGAGCAAGCGATCGACCAGGCACGCTACCTTCACCATCGAGCGCAGCTTCGCCGTGCCGCCGGCGCGCGTGTTTGCTGCCTACGCCGATGCCAAAGCCAAGGCGCGCTGGTTCGGCGGGCCGGATGAATGGGAGAGGTCGAACCTCAAGCTCGATTTCAAGGTCGGCGGCCGTGAGAGCGTGAGCGGCGGCCCGCCGGGCGGTCCGGTTCATTTCTACAATGCCCTCTACCAGGACATCGTGCCCAACGAGCGCATCGTGCTGACCTACGAGATGCATCTCGACAAGACACGCATCTCGGTGTCGCTCGGCACCACCGAGTTCAAGCCGGCCGGCCAGGGAACCAAGCTCGTCTATACCGAGCAGTCGGTCTTTCTCGACGGCCACGACGATGCCGGCGGCCGCGAGCATGGCACGCGCGCCCTGTTCGACAATCTCGAGGCGGCGCTCAAGCGCGAAGCGGTGAACTGACGGAGCACAGCCATGTCCACAGCGAACCTTGCCGACCTCGCGCGAAGGTACTTCGCCGCCTACGAGACCAAGGATCGCGCGGTCCTCGACGGGCTTTTAAGCGACGATTTCACTTTCTCGAGCCCGCGCGATGACCACATCGGCAGAGCGGCCTATTTCGAGAGATGCTGGCCCAACAGCGCCAACGTCCGGACGATCGCGATCGAGAAGCTTTGCGAACACGGTCCTGACGTCTTCATCCGCTATCGTCAGGAGCTGCTCACAGGTGCGGAGTTCCGCAACATGGAGCTGTTGCGCTTCGAAGGCGGCAAGCTCGCCGAGGTCGACGTCTATTTCGGCCGGACGATCAGGGAAGCTCGGCAGGAAAAGCGATGACGGCCCGCGTGTTCGCCAAGATCGGCGAGACGCTCTGATCAAGCGGACCGCGGGCGTCCCGCCCGCTCATGAATCATGAGCGGGCGGGACGCCCGCGGTCCAAGAACTAATGCGCCATCAACAGCGGCACGCGGCAGGACGAGATCACCTTGCCGGTGGCCCCGCCGAAGCCCAGGAAGCTCAGCACCTGGCCGCGGCCGTAGGCGCCCATCACCAGGAGGTCGGCACCCTTGCCGTGGGTGTAGTCCAGCAACGCGCGGCCGCGGGCGCGACCCGACACGGCGCCGGGATCGATGGCGTCGATGGTGGTCTTGAGCCCATGCCGCCCGAGGTTGCGGGCAAGGTAAGGCGCGCCGACATCGTCGGGCGTGCCGCCCGCCACCAGGATGGTGATCAGGCTGGCCTTGGCGAGGAACGGCAGGGAGTACTCGACGACGCGCGCCGCCTGGAAGCTGCCGTTCCAGGCAACGATCACCGAGCCGAAGGGGCCTTCGCCGGCGTTGGGCGGCGCGATCATGACGGGCCGCGCGCATTCGTGGACGGCGGCCTCGACCGTGGCGGGCGCCACGTTCTCCGGATCGGCGCCCGGACGGCCCAGCACCAGCAGGTCGGCGCAGCGGCCCATCGCCACCAGGGTGTCCAGGGTCGCGGTCTTGGCTGGGGTATAGGTGGCGTCCTTCACCGGCGCCACGATCTCCTTGTAGGCGCGCTCGCTCTCGGCCGCGCGCTCCTCGAGCCGTTCGTCGTCGAGGTCCATGATCAGCGGCATCGCTTCGCCGCTCATGGCGAGACCGCCGGCCATGCCGCCGGCCGGACCGACCGGCAGGTGGAGCGCGTCCACGGTGCCGTCGAAGATGCCGGCCACGCGGGCGGCGAGCTTGAACGACATGGCGGCATCGGGACCGCCTTCGGACACGGCGAGAATGGACCTGAACATCGATGATTCCCCCAAGGCAACGAACGCGAGATTAAGAAGGGCCGGTGGCCCGCATGCAAGACGAGACTTTCGGCCGGCGAACGATGCCAGCCTACGTCACGGCGACTTGCCGGGCGATCTCACGCTTGCGGATCCAGTGAATGAACGGCAGCGAGAGTACCACCATCCAAAGCTTGCCGACGATCTGGCCGGCGAGAAAGTCGAGGCTGCCGAAGGCCAGCCACAGAAACAGGATGCTGTCGGCGATCAGGCCGACCACGCTGCTGGCCAGCACCGCCAGTACCAGGCCGCGCGACTGCAAAGGCGTGTAGACCGCGAAGTCGGCAAGCTCCGAAAGCAGGAACGCCGTCGTCGAGGCAAAAATCAGCTGCGGCGGCGCGATGGCGCCCGACAGCGCAGCACCGGCCACGATGGCGGCGAGCCCCACTGCCCGGCCCAGCCGGCGCTGCACCATGTCGCGCAGCACCAGGGCGAGCCCGATCATCAGCACGCCGGACGGCGCCATCAGCGGCTGCCCGCCCGGTCCCCAGGGCGCCACCGGCACCAGGCAGGGACCATGCGGCGGCGCGCAGACCGTGCCGACATTGCCGATCATCCAGTTGGCGAGGGGAATGCAGGCGATGAACGCCAGAAAATAGGCCAGGGCGGCGGCTTTTTGCCGGGTCAGGGTCACGCGTTTGGCGGGCATGCGGCGCGCTCCGTAGCAGGTCTGGCGGACCTCGTGAACCCGTTGCCACGGAACCTGCTTGCCGGGGCGAGCGTTATATAATTTCAGCCATCGGAGAGACCCCATGACATTGATCGCCCGCCGTTCGTTTCTGATCGCCCTGGCCGCCACGCCGGCGGCCTACAGCTCCGTCGCATACGCGGTGGACGCGTTGCCCGACGCCCGTTTTGTCGGCTTCGCCCAGGCCGTCAACGATTTCGAAATTCGCTCCGGCCAGTTGGCGCTCGCCCGGTCGGCGAATGAGAATATCCGTGGCTACGCCACCCGTGCCGTCTCCGAGTATACGGAGGCCGCCTCGTACCTCAGCAAGTCGCGCTCCGAAGCCGGCGTCTCCTACGCGCCCGATCCCAACGGCCCGCCCAACGCGCAGCGGATGCTGCCCCAGCTCAATTCCCTGCAAGGCCCCGATTTCGATGCGGCCTATGCCAACGCCCAACTTGCCGTCCAGACCGAGGCGGTCGATCAGTTCGGCGCCTTCTCGCAGAACGGCAACGGCGCCCCGTTGCGCCGCTACGCGCAGATGATGTTTCCCAAGTCGAAGACGTTCCTGGAATACGCCAGGCGCCTGGCTGGCAGCCGCTAGACGACCTTGCGGCCCTCGCGCCACGCGATGTAGCCCCGCTTGCGCAAGGCGCAGGCGGGGCACACGCCGCAGCCGTGACCCCAGGCCTCGCGCGGCCCGCGCTCGCTTTCGTAGCAGGTGTGGGTGTGCTCGAGGATGATCTCGACCAGCGCGTCGCCGCCCAGTTCGCAGGCGAGCGACCAGGTCTCGGATTTGTCGAGCCACATCAGCGGCGTGTGCAGCACGAAGCTGCGGTCCATGCCGAGGTTCAACGCGACCTGCAGCGCCTTGATGGTGTTGTCGCGGCAGTCGGGATAGCCGGAGAAATCGGTCTCGCACATGCCGCCGACCAGATTGCGGATGGCGCGCCGCCAGGCGATGGCTGCGGCGAAAGTGAAGAACAGCAGATTGCGCCCGGGCACAAAGGTGTTGGGCAGGCCGTCCTTCTCGATTTCGAAGGCGACGTCGCGGGTGAGCGACGTCTCGCTCAGCTGGCCCAGCACGCCCATGTCGACGAAATGGTCCTGGCCCAACCGTTCCGCCCAGTGCGGGAAACGCCGGCGGATCTCGGCCAGCACCACAAGTCGTTGATCCAGCTCGATCCGGTGCCGCTGGCGGTAGTCAAAAGCGACCGTCTCAACATGCGTAAATCGCTCTAGCGCCCAGGCCAGACACGTGGTGGAATCCTGGCCTCCGGAGAACAGGACGAGGGCCGATCGAGCGTCGTTCATGGAGGGCTTTATGGCCCGCAACCTTTCTCCGCGCCACAGCGTTGCATCATTCGCGACTATTTGCGGAAGGGAGGAAGAACCATGTTCGTCTCCGACATTCTCGCGCAGAAGGGCGGCCTCGTTTTCACCGTGACGCCTGGCACTTCGGTGGCCCAGCTCTCCCAGCAACTCAGCGCGCGGCGCATCGGCTCGATGCTGGTGCTCGACGGCGAGGGCTCGGTCGCCGGCATCGTCTCCGAGCGTGACCTCGTGCGCGCGCTGGCAAGCCACGGCGCCAAGGCGATGGAGTTGGAGGCTCGCCAGGTGATGACCCGCGATGTCGTCACCTGCGACCCCGACGATTCGATCGACCAGGTCATGCAAACCATGACCAGCGGCCGCTTCCGCCACCTGCCGGTGGTGCGTCACGGCGAGCTTTTGGGCCTGGTGTCGATCGGCGACGTGGTGAAAGCCCGGCTGGAAGAGGCCAAGCACGAGACCGAGGCGCTAAAAGCCTACATCGTCGCGGGCTGATACGGGCTCCCTTAAGTTCCGGACCGATCTCCGCTAGGGTCGCGCACGCCCCCTGGTTTCGGAGATCGCATGTCATTACCCCTGCAAGACAAGGTCGCGCTGGTATCGGGCGCGGGCAAGAACATCGGCCGCGCGATTGCGCTGGCGCTGGCGCGCGACGGCGCCTCCATTGTCGTGAACGGTCGTGCCGACAAGACCGCTGTCGACGGCGTCGTGCGCGAGATCGAGGCGGCGGGCGGCAAGGCCATGGCGGCTATGGGCGACGTGGCCGATCCCGCCGTGCCGCCACGGCTCGCCGCCGAGGCTGCCGCGCGGTTCGGCGGCGTCGACATCCTGGTGAGCAATGCCGGCCTCAGGCGCCAGACCTCGTTTCTCGACATGTCCTTCGGGGAATGGCGCGAGATCCTGTCGGTGGCGCTCGACGGTGCCTTCCTGCTGGGCAAGGCGATCGTGCCGCAGATGGTAGCGCGGGGCGGCGGTGCCTTCGTGGCGATCTCCGGCGTCTCGACCCATGTCGGCACGCCCAACCGCTGCCACGTCTCGGCCTCCAAGTCCGGCCTCGAAGGTCTGATGCGCGCGCTGGCGGTCGAGCTCGCACCGCACAAGATTACCTGCAATGCGCTCTCGCCCGGCGCCATCGACACCGCGCGCGGCGCGGCCGCGGGGCCGCCGCCGCCCAACCGCGTCAATCGCCCGATCCCGCTGAAACGCTTCGGCACGGTCGAGGAGATCGCCGCCATGGTGCGCCTGCTGGTCGGGCCCGAAGGCACCTTCATCACCGGCCAGACCATCCATGTGAATGGCGGTGAGTTCTTGACGTGAGGAACGGCAGGTTCTGAAAAAGGAGACGACAATGACTCTGCGGCGTTCGATCCTCGCGCTTGTTCTCGCCTTTCCGGGCGCTGCCGCAGCCCAGACCCCGGCGCCCTACCAGCCGGGCCTCGGCGACCTGATGACGATGACGGTGCAGCCGCGTCACCTGAAGCTGGGACTCGCCGGCCAGGAGAAGAACTGGCCCTATGCCGCCTATGAAGGACACGAACTCGAGGAGGCGTTCGAGCGCGTCGCCAAGCAAGTGCCGAAATGGCGGGAGTTCGATATCGTCCAGCTCATCGCCGCGACCGTGAAGCAGCCGCTCGACGATCTCGAGGCGGCGGCCAAGGCGCGCGACGGCCAGCGCTTCGACGCGGCCTATCGCCAGCTCACCGACGCCTGCAACGCCTGTCACAAGAGCGCCAATGTCGGCGTGATCGCGATCAAGGCGCCGAATGCCCCGGCTTTTCCGGACCAGGACTTCCGCGCGCCGAAGCCATAGAGGTGAACCGGCGCGACTTCGACGTCATCGTCGCGGGAGCCGGCGCCGCCGGCCTGATGTGCGCCATTCGCGCCGGCCAGCGCGGGCGGCGGGTGCTGCTGCTGGAACATGCCGACAAGGTCGGCAAGAAGATCCTGATCTCGGGCGGCGGACGCTGCAACTTCACCAACCTCTTGAGCCGGCCCGAGGCGTTCCTGTCGGCCAACCCGCATTTCTGTAAATCGGCGCTGGCGCGCTACACCCAGCACGATTTCATTGCCCTGGTCGACAAGCACCGCATCGCCTGGCACGAGAAGACCCTGGGCCAACTTTTCTGCGACGGCTCGGCGCGGCAGATCGTGGCCATGCTGCTGTCCGAATGCGCGGCGGCCGGCGTCGACCTGCGGATAGCGCATCGCATCACCGGCATCGAGAAGGCCGACTGTTTCACGGTGAACACCGACCACGGCGCATTCACCGCCGCGTCGCTGGTGCTGGCGACGGGTGGGCTGTCGATCCCCAAGATGGGCGCGACAGGCTTCGCGCACGACATCGCCCGTCGTTTTGGCCTGGCGCTTGTCGAGCCGCGACCCGCCTTGGCGCCGCTGACGCTCGAGGTGCCGGAGCTGAGCGGCGTGTCGCTGGAGGTCGTGGCCCATCTCGGCCGTATCAGCTTCCGCGAGGCCATGCTCTTCACCCATCGCGGCCTGTCGGGACCGGCAATCCTGCAGATTTCGTCGTACTGGCGTGAGGATCGGGAAATATCCATCGACCTGCTGCCTGACACCGATGCGGCCATGTTCCTCAAGGAGCGCAAGCGCACGCGGCCCAAGGCGGAGCTGCGCACCGTGCTGGCCGAACTGTTGCCGCAGCGGCTGGCGCAAAGCCTCGCAGCCGACGGCACGATGGCCAGCCTGCGCGATCGTGATCTCGAGTCGCTCGCGGCGCGGCTGAAGGCGTGGAAGATCGTGCCCAGCGGCACCGAGGGCTACGCCAAGGCCGAGGTCACGGCGGGCGGCATCGACACCGACGGGCTGTCGTCGCGCACCATGGAAGCAAACAAGGTGCCGGGCCTTTACGCGATCGGCGAGGCGGTCGACGTGACCGGCTGGCTGGGCGGCTACAACTTCCAATGGGCGTGGTCGTCGGGCTGGGTGGCGGGTGAAGCCGTTTGAGTCCGGGCGGCGCCATGGCACACTGCCGCCATGACCGACATTCATTCCTCCGGCGGCTGGCTGGTCGTCCGGGTCCCGGGCGAGGTCGACGGCCTTGCCTGACAGCGCGATATTCCGCCCGCGGCAGGATCGGCGGTTCACGAAAGCGGCGGAATAAATAGATGGTGCGTGCCCTCACTGCGGCCCTGCTGCTTGCCCTCTTTCTCGCCGCCCCGGCGGCCGCGCAGCGTGCGCCATCCGACTATCGCCAAACCGATGCGGTTCTGGCTCACTATCCGGCCTTGAAGGAGGTGCCTCTGCAGAGCCCGGCTTTTGTTGCCACGACGCCATCGCTGACCAGCCAGGACGACCTGGCGGCATTCGTGACCGGGCTCGCGGCGAATTCGCGTCACCTGCGGTTGGCCAGTCTCGGCCATTCCCAGCAAGGCCGTGACCTGCCGCTGCTCTACTTCACCCGGGAAGGGCTCGACGATCCCGTCGCCATCGGGCACCTCGACCGGCCGGTGATCTGGCTGATCGGCCAGCAGCACGGCAACGAGCCGGCGGGCGGCGAGGCGATGCTGGCGCTGGCCGCCGCGCTGTCGTCGGGCGAGCTGGAGCCGCTGCTTGCCCGTATCAGCGTCGTCATCGTGCCGCGCGGCAACCCCGACGGCGCGGCGGCCGATCGGCGCGTGCTGGCGAGCGGCTCCGATCTCAACCGCGATCATCTGCTGCTGAGCCAGCCTGAAACCCGGGCGCTTCACGCGGCGATGCGGCTCCTGCCGCCCGACGTCGTGATCGATCATCACGAGTTCAGCGTCGCCTGGCGCTGGGTCGAAAAATTCGGCGCCATGCAGGCGGTCGACGTCATGATCCTGGAGGCCACGCATCCCGGCGTGCCGCGAAGCCTCACCGAGATCGCCGGCCGTCTCTATCGTCCCGCGCTCGAGGCGGCGATGACCCGCCATGGCCTCTCGAGCCACGACTATGTCACCACAGGCGCCGACATGGAGGATCGCCTGGTGTCGCTGGGCGGTAATGCGCCGGGTATCGCGCGCAATGCCTTCGGCCTGCGCGGCAGCGTCTCCTACCTGATCGAAACGCGCGGCGTCGGCATCGGTCTGCAGAGCTACCAGCGCCGCGTGTCGACCCACTATCTGCTGGCCAAGTCCCTGCTGGAGGCGTCGGCGGCCGAGGGGGCAAGTCTGCGCGCCGCCATCGCGGCCGCCCGCCGCGAGGCCGCCGCCGATCGCAGCCCGCTGGTTGTTTCCCACAAACTCGCGCGCCGGCCGCTCGAGATGCCGCTGATGGATCCGCAAAGCGGCGCGGCCAAGCCTACCCCCGTGACCCTGGCCGACAGCCGCTCGCTCACGGCGATCGAACACCGCGAGCGCCCCCACGGCTATCTCGTGCTGAAGGAAGGCCAGGCGGTCGCCGAACGCCTGGCGCTGAACGAGGTGCGGACCTGCGAGGTGATGGTTGCCGGCAAGGTCGCGGTCGAGGCCTACGACGTGCAGCAGCTCGGCCCGGTTTCCCGCCGCGGCCGCGAATCGATCAATCCCGATCAGTCGATGCGCGTCGTGATCCGGCCCGCGACGATCGACGTGCCGGCGGGCGCGTTGTTCGTGCCGATGAACCAACCGGCGGCGGGGATCGTGGCCGCCGCCCTGGAGCCCGACTCGCCCGGCAGCTATCTCGGGGTCGGAATCGTCCCGATGAGCGACGGCGAGAGCGAGGCGCCCGTTTATCGCGTGATGACCGATCTGCCGTTCTGCACGCCGCGTTAGGCGTCATCGGACCGCGGGCCTCCTGGCCCGCTCATAATCATGATGCGGGCCTGGAGGCCCGCGGTCCACTTGACATGACTTCAGCCCATCATCGTATCGATATAATGCTGGGCGATCTCGCCCGGCGTCGCCTGCCAGATATTGCCGAAACGCTCGATTCGGCGCAGTGCCTCGTCGAGATATTTTATGCGGTGCGGCATGCCCATCAGCCAGGGATGGATCGAGAGATTGAACACCTGCCCGCCTTCGTGGTGCAGCAACTCGAAGGCCTCACCGACCAGGTCGGGATAGCGCGGCGTGGCAATGCGCCGTAGCCATAGCTGCTGCACGTCGTCCCATTCCGGCTGGTTGGGCATCGAGACGAACTTCTTGCCGACCTTCATCGGGTAGGGCTGGTCGTCGTTCGGCCAGTCGATCACGTAGTCGAGGCCCGCGTCGGCCAGAAGCTGGGGCGTCCGTTGACTCTCGCCGTAGTCCTGACCCAGCCAGCCTTTCGGCCGTACTCCGGCCGCCGTCTCGATGGCGGCGATGGCTTCGGCGATTTCGGCCTTTTCCTCGGCCTCGCTCATCTTGGAGGTGATCATGCGGTTGGCCGAGTGGCCATGGCCGACGAACTCGTATTTGCGCTTCCTGAATTGCTCGATGAGATAGGGATAGCGCTCGGCCGCCAGCGCGTTTACCGCCACGCCCGCCCTGATCTGATAGCGGTCGAGCACGTCGAGGACGCGGAAGATGCCGGTCCGGTTGCCGTACTCGCGCTGCGTCCAGATGCGGTAGTCGGGCACGAAGCTGCCGAACTCGCCGATAAAGCGCGGGTCCTTGTAGCTGCTGTCGTCCGGGATCAGCTCCCAGTATTCGAGATGCAGCAGCACGAACGAGGCGACGCGCGCGTTGCGCGGCCAGGTGAGCTTGGGCCGGAGCGGAAACGGCGCGTAGTCGTACCAGGGATTGTCCATCCCGGGCTTGAGCGGCGGCGGATTCTTGGGAACGGAGGAGGAGCTCATCTCACGCCTCCTTCCCGAGATGTTGCTGGTAAGGCTTTAGCCCGTTGGCCACGTACCAATCCAGGATCTCCTCGGCGGTGCAGACCCAGGCATCCTTGTGCTTGCGGATATAGGCGAGCGCCCGGTCGAGATGTTTCAGCCGGTGCGGCGCTCCCATCATGTAGGGATGGAGCGCGATGCACATCACGCGGCCATTCTCGTTGCCCTCGCGATAGACCGTGTCGAAATGGTCGATGATCATCTGGGCGAATTCCTCGGCCTCGACCGGCTGCCGATAAATCAGGGCGTCGTTGATATCCATCGTGTAGGGCACGTGGATCAGGGTGCCGTGCTTGGTGGCAAGCGGTGTCGGCTGATCGTCGTGATAGAAGTCGCAGATATAGTCCAGACCGGCCTGCTTCACGAGATCGGGCGTGTTCAGCGTGTTGGAGACGGCGGGCGAGAACCAGCCGCGCAGCTTGCGGCCGGTCAGTCGCAGGTGCGTGGCCTTGCTGTGCTCGATGACCTCGCGCTCCTCCTGCTCGCTGTAGCCCCAGTGGTAGCGGCTATTGAGGTAGCCGTGGCTCATATATTCCCAGCGCCGCGCCTCCATGGCGTCGAGGATCTCGGGATACATCTCGATCACCGACATCGACAGCGACACCGTGCAGCGCACGTGGTGCTTGTCCAGGACCTCGAACATGCGCCACAGGCCGACGCGATTGCCGTAGTCGCGGCCGCCATAGCCCAGCACGTCGGGATGCGGCATGCGCGGCCACGGATTGCGCAACCGCACTTCGGCCGGCACGTATTCGTAATGCTCGATATTGGGGCAGATCCACACCGCGACCCGGGCGCTGTTGGGCCAGGCAAGCTTCGGTCGCTCGACGACGGGGGAGTAACCGAACCGGTAGGGATCCATTGCTGAGCTCTCTTTGAATTGGCATCGGGAGTGCATCATGCGGCGTGGAATGGCGCAATACCGCGCCAGGCTTGCGCGAAAAGAACGCCACGATCACAGTCATTCGCATGGCGGACCGTATCCGTTTTGTCTTGAACGACCAGCCGGTGGAGCTCGACGCGCCCTCGCCGATGACGACCCTGCTCGACTGGTTGCGCGATCATCGCGGCCTCAAGGGCACCAAGGAGGGCTGCGCCGAGGGCGATTGCGGCGCCTGCACCGTGGTGCTGGAGCGCGGCGACGGACGCCGCGAGGCGATGAATTCCTGCATCGCCCTGCTCGGCCAGATCGACGGACAGGCAGTGCGCACGGTCGAGGGCTTGCACCGGCCGGACGGCACGCCGCATCCGGTTCAGACGGCAATGGCCGAAGCCGATGCCACGCAGTGCGGTTTCTGTACGCCGGGCTTCGTGATGTCGGCCTATGCCTTCGCCACGGGTGGCGAGAAGCCCGATCCCGAGACGATCCACGATGCGCTGGCCGGCAATCTCTGCCGCTGCACCGGCTACCGGCCGATCGTCGAGGCGATGACGCGGATCGCCGGCCTGCCGGTCGAGACCGCGGCCGTCGCGCCGCTGCGCACGACTTCGGCGTCGTTCGGCACTTTCCAGGCGCCGCGCTCGCTCGGCGAGCTTTTGGCGCTCAGGGCCAAGCATCCCGAGGCGCTGTTGCTGGCCGGCGCCACCGATCTCGGTCTTCTGGCCAGCCGGTCGCGCAAGCCGCCGGCCGCGGTCATCCATGTCGCGTACGTGCCGGAACTGACCGCGATCAGGGAGGACGAGAAGGAGATCACGATCGGCGCCGCCGCGACCTACGCCGAGGCCATGCCGATGCTGATCGCCAACTATCCGGCGTTGAAAACGTATCTCGCGCGGCTGGGCTCGCGGCAGATCCGCACCATGGGCACGATCGGCGGCAATATCGGCACCGCCTCGCCGATCGGCGACATGCCGCCGGTGCTGCTGGCGCTCGAGACGCGGCTCACGCTCGTTTCCACGCGCGGCACTCGCGAATTGATGCTCGACGATTTCTTCCTCGGCTATCGCAAGACTGCGCTGGCGGCAGACGAAGTGATTCAGAGCCTCACTATGCCCAAGCTGTGGCCGGGCGAGGCGTTCTTCTGCGACAAGCTCAGCAAGCGGCGTGACCAGGATATTTCCACCGTGGCCGTGGGCTATCGCCTGCGCATCAAGAAGGGGAAGATCGAGGACGTGCGCATCGGCTTCGGCGGCATGGCAGCGACTCCCAAGCGCGCGCGCCATGTCGAGCAGGCGCTGCAGGACCAGGCGTTTTCGGCAGCGACCTTCGAAAGCGCCGCCGCTGCCGTCGCCCGGGACTTCCAGCCGATCGACGATTGGCGCGGCTCGGCATCGTACCGGCTCACCGCCGCCGCCAACCTGTTGCGTCGCCTTTATTGGCGCATCGCCGAGCCGCAACGCGCGGTCGAGGTCGAGGCGCTATGAGCGGACAGGTCCACACCGCGCGCCGCCACGACAGCGCTCTGAAGCACGCCACCGGCCAGGCGCTCTATATCGACGACATCCCCGAGCCGCCCGGCACCCTGCATGGCGCCTTGGTGCTGAGCCCCGTCGCGGCCGGCCGTCTGCGCGGGCTCGATCTCTCGAAGGCGGCCTCCGCTCGCGGCGTCGTGGCCGTGTTCGCGGCAGGCGACATCCCGGGCCACAACAACATTGCGGGCGCCGGCAAGGAGGAGCCGCTGTTCGCGGCAACCAAGGTCGAGTTCGCGGGCCAGCCGCTCGGGCTCGTCGTCGCCGAGACGCTCGACGCCGCGCGCGCCGCTGCCGAACGCGCGGTGATCGACATCGAGCCCGGCGAGGCGATCCTCGATATCGCGACGGCGCTGGCCAGGCAGGCCTATGTGCAGGCGCCGTCGACGATCCTGCGCGGCGACCCCGAATCGGCGCTGAAGTCCGCGCCGCACCGATTGAGCGCGGCATTCAGCGTCGGCGGCCAGGAGCATTTCTATCTCGAAGGCCAGATCGCCTTCGTCCTGCCAGGCGAGGACGGCGATCTGATCGTGCATTCCTCGACGCAGCATCCCACCGAAGTGCAGCATGTTTGCGCCGAAATCCTGGGATACGACTTCAATCAAGTGACCACGGTGGTGCGCCGCTTGGGCGGCGGCTTCGGCGGCAAGGAAAGCAACGCCTCGTGGATTGCCGCCGCCGCCGCCCTGGCCGCCGCCAAGACCGGCCGGCCGGTGAAACTCCGCCTGCCGCGCGAGATCGACATGATCGCCACTGGCAAGCGCCACGGCTTCGACTACCGCTACACGGTGGGCTTCGACGACGAGGGCCGCGTGCTGGCGCTCGACGCGGTGCTGGCGGCGGACGCCGGCTGGAGCCTCGACATGACGCCGGGCGTGGTCGCCCGCGCGCTCACTCATGTCGACAATGCCTACTGGCTGCCGCATGTCCGCGCCGCGGGCTATGCCTGCCGGACCAACCGGCAGTCCAACACCGCGTTCCGCGGCTTCGGCGGACCGCAGGGCGTCGTCGTCATGGAGGACGCCATCGACCGCATCGCCCACCATCTCGGCCGCGACGCCAACGCGGTGCGCGCGCTCAATTTCTATGGCGAGGGCAGGGACGAGACGCCCTACGGCCAGAAGGTCGAGGAGAACCATCTGGCGCGCTGCTGGGCCGAGGTGAAGCGGGGCAGCGACTTCGATCGCCGGCGCGCCGAGATCGACGCCTTCAATCGCGCCAATCCGATCCTGAAGCGCGGCCTCGGCCTGTTCCCGCTGAAATTCGGCATCTCCTTCAACATTCCGCACATGAACCAGGCCGGCGCGCTGGTGCATGTCTATACCGACGGTTCGATCCGCCTGAACCACGGCGGCACCGAGATGGGGCAGGGGCTGTTCATCAAGGTGGCCCAGGTTGTGGCCGAGGTCTTCAAGGTCGATCTCGACCGTATCCGGCCCTCCGCGACCTCGACGGCAGAGGTGCCGAACACCTCGCCGACCGCGGCCTCGACCGGCTCGGACCTCAACGGCTGGGCGGCGTGGGAGGCAGCCAACACCATCAAGCAGCGCATGACCGCCTTTGCCGCCGAGCATTTTAGTGCGGCGCCGGCCGACATCGAGTTCGCCGACAGTACCGTGCGCATCGCCCAACCGCTCAGAGGGGGCCCAGGCAGCAACCAGGTCCTGAGCTTCGGCGAGCTGGCCAAGCTCTGCTGGATGGGCCGCGTGTCGCTGTCGGCCACCGGCTTCTACAAGACGCCCAAGCTCCACTGGGATGGCGCGGCGATGCGCGGGCGGCCGTTCTTCTATTTCTCCTTCGGCGCGGCGGCGGCCGAAGTGGCGATCGACACGCTGACCGGGGAGAGCCGCGTGCTGCGCGCCGACCTGGTGCAGGACTGCGGCACCTCGCTCAATCCCGCGATCGATCTCGGCCAGATCGAGGGCGCCTTCGTGCAGGGCCAGGGCTGGCTCACCTGCGAGGAGCTGTGGTGGGACAAGGAGGGCAGGTTGCGCACGGTCGGGCCTTCGACCTACAAGATCCCGGGCAGCCGCGACGTGCCCGCGGTGTTCAATGTCCGCATGCTCGACAACGCGCCGTCGCGCGAAGCCACGATCTTCCGCTCCAAGGCGGTCGGCGAGCCGCCGCTGCTGCTCGCCACCGCCGTTTGGACCGCGCTCAAGGACGCCATCGCTGCCGTCGCCGATCACAGGACCGCAGTGCGGCTCGATGCGCCGGCGACCCCCGAGCGCGTCCTGGCCGCAATCGCTACACTAAAGGGATAGACTTTTAGATCATCAGAGGGGGAAACAATGGACGTACGCATGGACGGCCGTGTGGCCGTGATCACCGGCTCGAGCGCCGGCCTGGGCCTCGCCATGGCCAAGGAATTCGCCGCTTCCGGCGCCTCGGTGGCGCTGCTGGCGCGCAGGATGGACGCGCTCACCGCCGCCAAGGCCGAGGTCGCCAAAGCGGCCGGCAAGACCAACGCCAAGATCGAGGTCTATTCCTGCGACGTCGCCAAGGCGCAACCGATCGCCGACACCTGGAAGAAGGTGGTGGCCGATTTCGGCAAGGTCGACATCGTGGTCAACAATGCCGGCATCAGTCACGCCAAGGCGTTCGACACGGTGACCGACGAGGACTGGCAGGGCGACCTCGACCTGAAACTGTTCGCCGCCATCCGCCTGCTCCGCCTGGCGCTGCCCGGCATGCGCGAGCGCAAATGGGGCCGCATCGTCAATGTGCTCAACATCGGCGCCAAGGCGCCGGGCGCCGACTCGACGCCGACCAGCGTCAGCCGCGCGGCGGGTCTTGCCCTCACCAAGGCGCTCTCCAAGGAGAACGCCCCGCACAATGTCCTGGTCAACGCCATGCTGGTCGGCCTGATCGAAAGCGACCAGTGGGCGCGGCGCCACAAGGCCGCCAACGACGGCAAGAGCTACGAGCAGTTCCTCGAGGGCATGGCCAAGGGCCGCATCCCGATCGGCCGCATCGGCAAATCAGCGGAATTCGCCCGCATGGCCTGCTTCCTGTGCTCGGACGCCGGCTCCTTCATCACCGGCGTCGCCATCAACGTCGACGGCGGCGCAAGCCCGGTGGTGTAGAGGTCAACTACGGGGCAGGTGTTGAAGAATGGTCTCGACGGCGGCGCGTACCTCCGGCAGCCGTTGCTTGACGGTCTCCCACACGACGGCTGTGTCGATGCCGGCATAGTCGTGCGCGATCACGTTCCGCATTGCTCGGATTTTCGTCCAGGGAATTTGCGGCGCAAGATCGGTGACTTCGCTCGGTAGCCGAGAAACGGCTTCGCCGATGTGCTGCAAAGCGTGAAGAACAGCGTACAGCGTTTTCTCGTCCGCTTCGACCGCCGGTTCCAAACCGGGCGGCATCCAACTTTCAATGCGATCGATGAAGTCGAGAATGTCTTGCAGCAGATCCGTTGAACGGTCACGCCGCATAACGCACTTCGTCGAGGATGCGGGCGCGCAGTCGAGGCTTTAGTCCCTGCGGCGTCGCGAGATCCACGGGCCGTCCGAGAATTTCGACCAGGCGATCCCGCAAAGCAGCGAACTCAAAGAGGTCGGGCGTTTTGACAAACTCGACAAGAATGTCGACGTCGCTATCCGATCTCGCTTCGCCTCGCGCGACTGATCCATAGACGCCAAGTCGTCGCACGCCCGCACTCGCCAATTCGTCGCGATGCGCTTCGATTCTCTTGAAGAAGTCGTCTGGCGTCATGACAAACCAGTATACCGCGGTTAGGCCCGCAGAAACAGGGAAGCTGATGTCTCTAGCGCGCCGGCAGCCTGCGCCACCCGGCACATGGCGCCCAGGATGGCGTCGCTCTCACGATGACCGACTTGCCGCATCGGCTGCTTCCTTCGCAGGCGAAAAGATGCTTTTTGGCGGAGCATGCAACCGCGTCGCTTCATCCTGCAAGCGTTCGATCCCGAATACGGCCATCCGGCCTTCGAGACGATGTTCATCGTCGAACGGCCGGAGGAGCTTCGCACTCTGCTCGGCGCGGCTGCTGACGAAGATCCGGACCTGGAAATGTTCTACACGCTGGAACCGGCTGACGTCGCCGCCATCAATCGGCACTTCGGCCTGTCCTTTGACCCGGAAGGACGCAAAACGTCGCTCTACAATTGGACAGGGTCTAGTGAGATCCCCTACCTCGTCCATACCGGCTACGAACTGGTGCTCATGCTCGACGGCAGAAAGAAATTCGCGCGAATGAGCACGGAGTATCCAGCGAGGCATAAAGGGGAGGACCACTTCGACCGCTACGTGGCGCAGGGTGTTCTCCACAAAGAAGTGGAAGTGGAGAAAATTGCCGAGCCGGTCCGCTTGAAGGACGGACGACTCCTGGAAGGCTTCCGGACGGCTTACTACACGCTCATCGGAGAGGAATGGCGCATCCCGGCCTGGAAGCTGATCTTGAACGCCTCACGTAAGTCCAGCTGGAGTGAGGACTTCGAGCGCCTGGAAGGCATGCTGTTCGGATACGAAGACTGGCAGAACGACTGGTGGATCGAGGATCTTCGCAAGCGAGGACAACAGTGGGGCACCATGCTGCTCTACCTGGCAGTCACGGAGACCGGCCTGGCAGGCATAGAAGATGCCGGCTATCGCGCCCTACCGCGACAGACGAGCAGCCTCAAGCTCCTGTGTTCAATGTGGGAGGAGCCGGACGAGGAAGAATCTCGACGCCTGATGGCGGCGACCGACGCGGTCGCACTCGTGCGCTTCAGGGTGAAGATACGTCCTTTCCTGGACCTCGTGAGCGAAAAGCAGGCCTCGGTCCATGAACTGCCGCCGGATCGCATCAAGCATTTGAACCGCCTGATCATCGGCGACATCGAAATCGCGATGCGCCGCGGTGCGGGTGTCTAAGCAATACTTAATCTCGCGCAGGGGCCTGGACTTCCCGAATGTTATATATCTGGGTCGTACGGTACCCACTTATTCGTGTCCTGGCCTCGCCGGTCGCGCCATATGCTTAAGTTTTTATCGATGTAGACTTGAATTATACTTAAGTCCGACCTATCTTCCTCCCGCATCACCTGGAGGATCGATCATGGACGGACCGGGACGGCCTTCGCTCTACAAGCCGGAATTCGCCGCGCAGGCCTTCGAGCTTTGCCTGGCGGGCGCCACCAACCAGGACCTCGCCGACGCCTTCGAGGTGGGCCACAGCACGATGGACAACTGGCTGCAGAAACATCCCGAGTTCGCCCAGTCGGTGAAGCGGGGACGCGATCTCGCCGACGGTCGCGTCGCGCACGGCCTCTATTCGCGCGCCATCGGCTATACCTACGAGACGACCCGAGTTGTGCTCCACCGCGGCGAACTGATCACGGTGCCGCACACGGTGCACAAGCCGCCCGACGTCCGGGCCTGCACCTTCTGGCTGCGCAACCGCCGTCCCCAGCAATGGCGCGACGGCCCCAAGCCGCCGCAGGACGAGGGACCGGCGTGGAGTGCCCTGGCCGAGGCGTCCGAGCGGGCGCGCCTCGCCAGCGAGGCCGAAGCTGCAGGATCAACCGCGGTGGAGTCTGCTTCAGCGCAGGGGCTCGAGGATGCTCACGTAGTTGGCGACGGCGGCGCCGCCCATGTTGAACACGCCGCCGATTCTTGCCTTCGGAAGCTGGAGCGCGCCGGGCGCGGTGCCCGAGAGCTGCATGGCCGACATCACGTGCATGCTGACGCCAGTGGCGCCGACCGGATGGCCCTTGGCCTTGAGCCCGCCCGAGACATTGACCGGCAGCTTGCCGTCGCGCTCGACCCAGCCCTCGTGGATGGCCCGCTCGCCCTCGCCGGGCGCCGTCAGCCCCATCGCCTCGTACTCGATCAGCTCGGCTGAGGTGAAGCAGTCGTGGCTCTCGACGAAGGAGAGATCGAGCAGGTCGAGCTTGGCCTCGGCCAGCGCGCGCTGCCAGGCAAGCTGCGGCCCCTCGAACTTGATGATGTCGCGCTTGCTCATGGGCAGGAAGTCGTTGACGTGCTGGGCGGCGCGAAAGGCGATTGCCTGCTTCATGCCGAGCGCGGTCTGCACGTCGGTCAGGATCACGGCCGCCGCGCCGTCGGTCACCGGCGAGCAGTCGGTTCGCTTCAGCGGCCCCGCCACGAACGGGTTCTTGTCCGAGGGATTGCGGCAGAACTCGTAGGCGAACTCCTTCTGGAAGTGCGCGTAGGGATTCTTGGCGCCGTTCTTGTGCGCCTTGACCGCGATCTTGGCGAGCGCGTCTGACTTGTCGCCGTAGCGCTGGAAATAGGCCGAGGTGATCTTGCCGAAGATGCCGGCGAAGCCGGCCTCGATATCGGCCTCCTCGGCGACGTAGGACGCCTTGATCAGCACCTCGCCCGCCTGTGTGCTGTTGAGCTCGGTCATCTTCTCGACACCCACCACCAGCACGAAGCGCGCCTTGCCGGCGGCCAGCGTGTTCAGCCCCATATGGATCGCGGCCGAGCCGGTGGCGCAGGCATTCTCCACCCGCGTGCTGGGCTTGAAGCGCAGGTCAGGGTGGGTCTGCAGGGCCAGCGAGGAATGAAACTCCTGGCGCACGAAGCCGCCATTCATGTTGCCGACATAGATGACATCGACGTCCTTGGGCTCGATGCCGGCGTGGGCAATGGCCTCGCTGGCGGCCTTCACGATCAGCGATTCGCTGGTCTCGCCGTCGAGCTTGCCGAACTTGCCGTGCGACCATCCGACGATACAGGCAGTCATGGAACGCTCCTTCGCTACGAGCCTCGTTTCGGGCGGGCGACCCTAGACGCCGCGGCCGGGCAGGTCGAGAGCGCCTCTATGTGCATATACACTTATATTGCCTGGCCGGCCTCGCAACCAGCCCCGCAGGAGATTTGCTCATGGCGCCCCCGTTACCGCCTTGGCCCGCCCCAATTCTGCCGTCCCGCGGGTATTGACTGCTGACCCGCCCGGAGCCCAACTATCCCATGGCCGAAAACGAGCCGTTGCCCGACCGTCCAAGACCCCGCTGGCCGCTGATCCTCGGCAGCCTGGTGGGCGGCTTCCTGCTGCTCGCCGTCGGACTGGGACTTGGCTGGTACCTCTTCTATCGTCCGATCGTGAACGTGGCGGTGCAGTTGCCCGCGCCGCCGCCGCCGCCCGCGCCGCCAGGTCCCGACGCCGCGCAGGTCAAGGCGCTGGAGGATCAGATCGACAAGCAGAAGGTGGCCAACAAGCAGATCGAAGACCAGATCGCGATGTTGAAGGAGCGACTGAAGGCCGACGTCTGCACCATCAAGGATCCGCTGGGCAAGACCACGCCGCCCTCCACACCGGCGCCGGCCGGCGCGCTGCCGGAGCGCAAGACGTAGTGATCGCGCGCCTCGGAGGCGCTTTTTAAGCGCCTGAATCTGCAAAAAGAATCGTTGCCCATCACAATATGGAGCTTCACTCTCAAGCCCGATCCTTACTGAAGGGTACGGGCGGGGGCGTGAAGCAGGCTTTCACTAAATCGCATCGCTGGGCGATGGCCGTGGGAGCGTCGCTTCTCGCCGGCGCCTGTGACCGCGCGGTCATCCTCAATCCCAAGGGCCCGATCGCCGACGCCGAACGCGGCCTGCTGATCGACGCCTTCTCCGTGATGCTGATCGTGGTCGTGCCGGTCATCGTCATGGCCGTCCTGTTTGCCTGGCGCTACCGCGCCGCCAACCGCAATGCGCGCTACGAACCGACCTGGGCCAACTCGGCCAGGGTCGACGCCGTGGTCTGGCTGGTGCCGGCGCTGATCGTCATCGCGGTCGGCGTCCTGGTCTGGCGCAGCACGCACAAGCTCGATCCCTACCGCGAGATCGCCTCCGACGTGCCGCCGCTCGATATCCAGGTGGTGGCGCAGGACTGGAAGTGGCTGTTCATCTATCCCGAGCAGGGCGTCGCGGTGGTGAACCAGATGGCGATCCCCAGCGGGCGGCCGATCAGCCTCAGGATCACCTCCGACACGGTGATGAATTCCTTCTACGTGCCGGCCCTCGCGGGCCAGATCTATGCCATGGCCGGCATGCAGACGCGCCTGCAGATGCTGGCCAACGCGCCCGGCAAGTTCGTCGGCCGCAACACGCAGTACAGCGGCGGCGGCTTCTCCGATCAGTTCTTCGAGGTGCTGGCCACCGCACCGGCGGATTTCGACGCCTGGGTGGCCAAGGCCAAGCAAGCGCCGGGCAAGCTCGACGCCGCCGCCTACGCCAAGCTTGCCGAGAAGAGCCGGCTGGTTCCGATCGCCTACTATTCGGCGGTCGAGCCCCGGCTCTTCGATTCGATCATCGCCAAGTACAGCCACGGCCATCATGGGCAGGCGGACGGCCCGCCGCCGGCGGCGCCGGACCGGAGATAGAGCGAATGTTCGGCAAACTGACGATCGAAGCCCTGCCGCTCTACAGCGCCATCGCCGCGACGGGCGCCCTGGTCACGGTGGGCGGCGCGTTCGTCGTCTTCGTCGTCGTCACCTGGCTCAAGGCGTGGAACTATCTGTGGACCGAGTGGCTGACCAGCGTCGACCACAAGCGCATCGGCGTCATGTACATCGTGCTGGCGCTGATCATGCTGATGCGCGGCTTCGTCGACGCCGCCATGATGCGCGCCCAGCAGGCGGTCTCTCTCGACAACGGCGGCTACCTGCCGCCCGAGCATTTCGACCAGATCTTCAGCTCCCATGCCACGATCATGATCTTCTTCATGGCCATGCCGTTCATGACGGGCTTGATGAACATCGCCGTTCCCCTGCAGATCGGCACGCGCGACGTCGCCTTCCCGTTCCTGAACTCGCTCAGCCTGTGGCTGACCTCAGCCGGCGCCGCCCTGGTCATGGTCTCGCTGGTGATCGGTAAGTTCTCGACCGCCGGCTGGACCGGCTATCCGCCCTATTCGGGAATCGAGGCCAATCCGGGCGTCGGCGTCGACTACTGGCTCTGGGCGATCCTGATCAGCGGCATCGGCTCGACGCTGTCGGGCATCAACTTCGTCGTCACCATCCTGAAGCGCCGCGCGCCCGGGATGGGCCTGATGCGCATGACGCCGTTCACCTGGACGGCGCTCTGCGCCTCCGTGCTGATGGCCTTCGCCTTCCCGGCGCTCACCGTGGCCTGCGGCCTGCTGGCGCTCGACCGCCTGCTCGGCATGCATTTCTTCACGAATGAGCTGGGCGGCAACATGATGAACTACCCCAACCTGTTCTGGATCTGGGGTCATCCGGAAGTCTACATCCTGGTCCTGCCGGCGTTCGGCGTGTACTCCGAGGTCGTGGCGACCTTCTCCCGCAAGCGCCTGTTCGGCTACGAATCGCTGGTCTACGCCACGGCGGCGATCGCCATCCTCTCCTTCACCGTGTGGCTGCACCATTTCTTCACCATGGGATCCAGCGCCAACCTCAATGCCTTCTTCGGCGTGACCACCATGATCATCGCCGTGCCGACCGGCGTGAAGATGTTCAACTGGCTGCTCACCATGTATCGCGGCCGCATCACCTTCCATCCGTCGATGCTGTGGACCGTGGGCTTCATCGTCACCTTCGTGATCGGCGGGATGACCGGCGTGCTTTTAGCCATGCCGCCGGCCGACTTCCTGATGCACAACACGACCTTCCTGGTCGCGCATTTCCACAACATGCTCATCCCCGGCGTGCTGTTCGGCTATTTCGCCGGCTACATGTACTGGTTTCCCAAGGCTTTCGGCTTCAAGATGAACGAGCCATGGGGCACGGCGGCCTTCTGGTTCTGGATCACGGGCTTCTATCTCGCCTTCATGCCGCTCTATGTGCTGGGCTTCATGGGCATGCCGCGCCGCATGGAGCAGTACAACGACCCCAGCTGGCAGCCCTGGCTGATCGCGGCGTCGATGGGCGCCGTCCTCATCCTGATCGGCATTGCCTGCCTCGTCATCCAACTCGTCGTCAGCATCCGCGACCGGCGCAAGTTGGTCGATGTCACCGGCGATCCCTACGATGGCCGCACGCTCGAATGGGCGACGTCGTCACCGCCGCCGCCCTACAATTTTGCCGTGCTGCCCGAGGTGCGCGACCGCGAGCCGCTGGTCGACATGAAGGCGCGCGGCGTCGCCTACCAGCCGCCACGCGCCTACGAGGATATCGAGATGCCGAAGAACTCCGCCGCCGGCGTCGTGCTGGGCGGGCTGGCGTTCGTGCTGGGCTTCGGCGTGGTCTGGCAGATCTGGTGGCTGGTGATCGCCTGCGGGTTGGCCATGTGGGTGACGCTCGCGTTGCGCGCGTCCGATGACGAATCCGAGTTCGTGCTGTCGGCTGCCGAGGTCGAGCGAATCGAGGTGGCGCGCTACCGCGCGCTCAGAAACCAGATCGGCAGCCGGCGATGAGCGCCAACGTCACCGCGATGCCGTCCCACCACGAACCTCTGTCGGACGTCCACGAGCAGCGCGCGCTGGGCTTCTGGTTCTACCTGATGGGCGATGCCGTCATCTTCGGCCTGCTGTTCATGACCTACGGCATCATGGTCGGCAACACCGCGGGCGGACCCTCCGGCAGGACGCTGTTCAGCCTGAACAATGCCGCATTCGAGACGGCGCTGCTGCTGGTGAGCAGCACCACGTTCGGCTTCGCCTCGCTGGCGTCAAAGGCAGGCAGCCGTTCGGCCGCGCTGTCGTGGCTGCTTTTGACCTTCGTGCTGGGCGCGGGCTTCGTGTTCCTCGAGATTCGCGAGTTCCTGGGCCTGATCAGGGCCGGCGCGGGGCCTGACCGCAGTGGCTTCCTGTCGGCTTTTTTCACCCTGGTCGGAACCCACGGCACGCATGTCAGCGTCGGCCTGATCTGGATCCTGATCATGAGTGGCCAGGTCTTCTTCAAGGGCCTCTCCGTGCCGGTCGTCTCGCGCCTGTTTCGCCTCGGCCTGTTCTGGCACTTCCTCGACATCGCCTGGGTCGGCATCTTCTCCGTCGTCTACCTTCCGGGGTTGCTGTGATGGAACGCCACGGCCTTCGCTCCTACCTCGTGGGCTTCGTGCTCGCCGTCGTGCTGACGGCGATCCCCTTCTACCTGGTCGCCACCCACGCGCTGCCGCCTTCGCGCATCGTGTATGTCATCGCCGCGGCGGCGGTGCTGCAGATCCTGGTCCACCTGCGTTTCTTCCTGCATTTGAACTTCACAACGACGCCGCGCGAGAACCTGCTGGCGATCGCCTTCACCGCGGTCCTGCTGTTCCTGATGGTGGGCGGCAGCCTGTGGATCATGATCGACCTGCACATCCGCATGGCGATCTAGGGTCCGTCGCTCGTCAAGGTCCCTCGCTGCGCTCGGGATGACATCCGTTTCGTTGCAATGCCTCGTTACTTCGGGAGTGCCTCCAGCGCCTTCTTGGCGTCGGCGTCGTTCTGCGCCGCCGCCTGCTGCAGCCAGGTCTTGGACTTCGCCGCATCAGCCGCCAGACCCGCGCCACCCTTGGCCAGCAGCAGGCCGAGCTTGCGTTGCGCCTCTGCATTGCCCGCCAGAGCGGCGCGCTCGTACCAGTCGGCGGCGCGCGCGCCGTCGGCTGTGAAGCCGCCGCGTGCTGGCGTCGCCAGAGGATCGTAGAAGGTCGCGAGTTCCAGCTGGGCGGCCGGATTGCCGACTTCGGCGGCGTGGCGGAACAACAGGAAGGCGGCGGCCATGTCGCCCGCCTTGGCCTCGTCGCGCGCCTTGGCCAGCGTCGCTTCGGGCGTGGGCTTGGTGGCGAGATATTCACCGACCCTGTCGCGCACCGATTTCTTGGCCGCGCCGAGATCCGGCGAGGGGGTCGGCGCGGCGGGCGCGCTCGGTGCCTCGGCGACGGCGGGTCCGGCCTTTTTCTGGAAATAGGTCATGTAGGCGTAGTAGCCGCCACCCGCGATCGCCACGAGCACGATCGCGGCGATCAGCCAGCCTGCCGCGCCGGAGCGCCGGGGCGGGCCGGCATCGAGCGCGCGCGAGGCGCGCAACTCGGGTCGCGGCGGCGGCAGGGGCGGCGGCAGTTCCGGTTCCGGCTCGGGCGCCGCTTCGGTCGGCGGCGGCGCAGCGCGGTGCAGGCGCACCGTATCGTCATGGAGCCGGCTCGACGAATCGGTGGCGCCCGACGTCAGCATCGACGGCCAGGCGATCACGGTCGTGGCGACGACGCCGATATCGGGCTCCTTCACGCGCAGCCGCACGGTGGCAATGCCGGCCAGGCGATCGCAGATCTCCGGCCCGAGATGGAATTCCATCATATCGCGCTTGCGCTCGACCCTTTCGGGCAGCAACCACGCCTCGGTGCGCCGCCAGCCGTCGTCGGCGAGATGCGAATCGGGGCCCTGCTGGCGCTGGATCGAGATCGCCAGCCCCTCCGGCGCGGCGTCGAGATCGCTGACCCTCAGGATGGCGTGGCCCGGCTCGGGCAAACCTTCGACGGACGCGCGGATCGGCACGACGCCGCTTTAGGCGGGCACGGCGCGCAGGATGGCGCCCAGCCGGTCGTTCTGTTCGGGCGTGATCTCGCGGCCACCCTCATAACCGACATTGTCCATGGCGAGCTGCAGGAAGGCCCGCATCCAGTCCTTGCAGTAGTCGGCGTAGATCGGCTGCGGATCCTCGCTGAGCCTGGGCATGCCGTTCACCATCGTCGGGCCCTCGAAGACACGCCGCAGCGGCGCATTGGGCGGCAGGCCCGGCCGCTGGTCGAGCGGCAGGCGATCGAAGCCCATCGCGCTCACATAACCGTTCAGCGTCGAGGAGGCGGTGCGCACCTGGCGCTCGGCGATCTCCTCCCACTTCGCATTGGCCGCGTTCTCCAGTTCCCGCACTTCGTGGCTGAGCTGGTCGAGCAGCTTCAGGCGATGGGCGCCGACCACCAGCTCGTCGATCAGCCAGCCGAGATGCTGGCGGTCGACGCCGAAATGCGACAACGCCTTCTCGTCGGCGCCGATGCGCCGCATGTTCTCCAGCCAGTATTCCGCGGCCTCGCGGGCGAAACGCTCGGCGCGGTCTTCCAGCACGCCCGACGGCGGCGCGCTGCGGCCGGGCTCCTCGCCGAACACGTCGGCGAAGATGGCGCCGAGATCGACGGCCGCGCCGGTCGATTGCGCCACCTGGGCCGGCGGCTTGCCGTTCCGGCCGTTGGTTTCGTCGGCGGGTCGCGCGGTGGCGATGCGGAAGTAGATCTCGCGCAGCGCGGTATCGGCGATCTGCAGCGCGGCCATCAGCTCGCCGAAGAGCTGCTGCTGGATGCACATGGACAACCCGCGCAGCACGGTATGCACCAGGTCGCGTTTCTTGGCACGGGAATCGCCGTCGGCAGAGCTGTGGAAACCGGCGAGGCGGTCGACCAGGCGGCGGATCTGGATTTCGAGCTGGCCGCGGACTTGGGCGCGCTTGATCGCCGGATCGCAGACCGGCGTCAGGCTCTTCACCAGATACGCCACGCCGCCGTCGTTGGCCCGGAAGGCCTCGTCCCAGGCGCGCGGCGGATCGGCGAAGTGACGCTGGACGTCGGCATTGTCCATGAAATGGCCGCGCAGCTCGATTGCGCGGGCGGCGAAGGCCTCGGCGATGCCATGCTCGCGGCCGGCGTCGTAGTCCATCAGCCGTTCGTCGATCACCGTGGGATTGCGCAGCCAGAAGGTGTTGTCGAACGGTTGGCCGTCCCAGTTGACCGGCCATTCGCCGCGGAAATTGTTGATCAGCGAGTTGTTGAGGCGAGCCGACCAACGCAGCTTGCGCGACTCCTCGGTCTCGCCGGCCTTCTGCTCGAACTCGCGATCCATCTTGGTCAGCACGAGGAACAGTGCATTCTTCTGCTTGGCGCGGTCGGCCGGCGTAGCGCCGATCGTCTGGTCGATCCACGCCGTCATCATGTCGGAGAGGTCGCGGACCTCTTGATTACCGTCGGGAATGCAGAGCAGGATGGCTGAAAGTTCGCGCTCGGCCGAGTAGCGCTGGAAGAGATAGGCGACCTTGCCGCGCAACAGGAGCTCGCGCAGCGGATTGGCGCCCTCGGCCACGCCCTTGGCTTTGGCGACATCCTCGAGATTGGCGAGCTTGAGCCGCGAGCGGGCGCCCGGAAAGTCGAGCAGATCGGTGTGGTCGAAGAAATCCCACGGCTTTTCGGCGATGGCGACGCTGAGCTCGGCGGTCAGCGCGCAGACCAGCGAGCGCGGCAGCTCGGCGTCGGCTGCGGAGCGGCCGTCGGCCTGCTTGGGCCGCACCTGCAGGGTGTCCTCGGCGTCGGCGCCGAGACGGTCGAGCGTGAGGACGTCGACGATGCTCTTCTCGCGCGGGATCAGCGCGTCCATGCCGAGCAGCGCTTCCGGCGCGAAGGAGAGCTTCTGCAGACCGTCGTACAGTGTCAAATAGAGATCGGTGAAAGGCTGGAAGTCGTACCACAGCACCGACCATAGCCGGGCGCGGTCGTGGCCCGAGAGACGCGGCGCCAGCTCGATGGCTTCGCGCCAGAAATCGGTACGCAGCTCGGTGGTGACGCCGGCGAAGAAAGTGTCGAAATACTCGATCACGTCGAGCACGTCGTCGGCATCGAGGTCGCCCTGCGGCGCCGGCGCCGCCTTGGCGCGGAGCTCGGCCAGGCGCTTGCGGATGGCGCCGCCGTCGGGCCGCTCGAAGGCTGCCTTCTGGTGATCGAAGTCGAGCAGGAAGGAGTTGCCCAGGATCTTGACGATGTCGGTCTGGGTCAAAAGCCGCACACGGACCGGGAAGTCCCTGTCGCCGGCGCTCAAGCCCAGGCCGAAGCGGGTCACCAGGCCGGTCGACTCGCGATTGCCCGGCGGATTGATCTCGCGCAGGAAGTCGTAGGTATTGTCGGCAAAGCGCGCCTGCAGCGGATGGCCGTCACGGCTCGCCAGGATCGAGACCAGATAGGACTTGCCGGCCTGGCTCGGCCCGAACACGCCGACGCACATGCGCCGACGGGCGGCGCGCGCCAGTTTGCGGCTCTGGTTGCGGACCTTCTGCAGCTCGCTGATCAGGGATGGCGCCTGCTGCGCCACGGTTGGCGACTGCTCGGCCGCTGCCTTCAACCAGTTGACGCCCTCGCTGGCGGCGACGGCCAGCGTCTCGCAGTCCTGAGCCAGTTTGAGATCGACGGTGTCCATGGTCCTAACCGGTCTTGAGCATGCCCGTGTCGAGCCAATAGCCCTCACGGCGCGGCAGCGTTTGCAGGCGGAGCGTCAGGCGGTCGAGTGCGACGGCCCGTCCGTCGCGGTTGGTGACCTGACGCAGGCGGAAGCGCTCGACGTCGCCCGAGTCCTTGTCCTTGGGCTTGACGCGGGCGAGCGCGATCTTGAACGGCGTCTCGCGGGCATGACGCTCGGCATATTCGGGCTTGGCGAATTCCAGCGCATAGAGCCTGGCCGCCGGCCAGCGCACCAGGTCGAGCTGGCGGGCGCCGAGCCACATCGGGCCGCGGAACTCGAAGGCGGCCTCGGGCAGCTCGTACTCGCGGTTGTCGAGGTCGACGTCGCGATAGACCAGGTCCTCGCGCTGCAGCCGGCCGCCGCCATCGAGCTTGCCGATGAACTTGGCGATGCTGCGCGAGCGCAGAAGGTCGGAGCGGAAGGAGAAGTCGGGCAGCTGCGATTGCGCCAACGCCGCGATCATGGCGCCCACCGCCACCGTGGTCTTGGGATCCTCGACCCTGAGGCGCGCGTCGCGGAACGGATACCAGGCGCCGACCCGGTATTCGTGCAGCGAGATCACCCGCTCCGGCGGCAGCGGCAGAAGCTCCATCACCAGTGCGCGGATGCCGGGCAGGCGCGACGGCCGGCCCGACAGCAGCAGCACGTCGCAATCGTAGGCGTGCACGATCTCGGCGAGCGGTGCCAGCACACGGGCCATCTCGGCGCGCACCGTCTTGTCGAGGCTGGGCAGGTCGACCGGAAACACCGTGGTCTTGAGGTCGAAGTCCTTGGCGCCGCGCTTGCGCGCCGCCTCGTTGACGAAGGTCACGACTTCCTCGGACGGCTTGGCGCCTTCGGCGAAGAATGAATCGTAGGATCTCGGCTCGGCGGCGACGACGCCCGAGGTCGGGTCGTAGGTTTCGGCAGCGCGCATGAATTCCAGCGCGACGGGATGGGCGATCTGCAGCGCGAACTGCTGGCGCAGGTTGCGCTGGATCACATCCTCGCCGCCGCGGTCGCCGCCCACCAATTCGGCCATGAGGTCGATCGGGTTGGCGATGCCGGCGGCCCGCATCGCCGCTTCGATGGGCGGCAGCACATGGCCCTGCACGACGCGCAACAGGATGTCATCGCCTGCCACGTTGAAGCCTTCACGGAACTTCTGCTCGGGAAACAGCGTCACCGAGGTGCCGGCGCCTTCAAGGTGATAGGAATTGATGATGAGGTCGGTGGTGCCGCCGCCGACATCGATGCTGGCGATGCTGAGCGTGCCGTCGGCCGGCCGGCCGCGCGGCTTGCTGGTGATCTCGAAGAAGCGGCGCGCGTCGCCGCCGAAATTGCGCGCGACCTCGGTGTAGAGATAGACCAGTTGGGTGCAGCTCGCCTCGTCCCAGTCGGTCAGCACGCGGGGCGCCGGCGCCGCCGGATCGTCGAGCTTCCAGCCCATCATCATCCACACCAGGTCGCGCGCCGCCTCGGCGCGCTTGCGGAAGATCAGGCGCTCGGCGAGCGGCATGCCGGTCGGCAGGGTAAGCACGATGCGGCGCAGCCGGCGCGGCGTCTCGGCATGCGCCCGCCGGCCGCGCTGCTGCGGTGAATTCATCAGCGTCAGCGCCTGCAGCAGCACCTCGGACAGCACGAAGGTCATGATCGAGGAGCGCGAGTAGAGCGGCTCGAACACCGGCAGGTGATCGGCCGAGTCGGCGTCGGGATCGACCAGGTGCAGCGGCTCGCCCTTCTGGTTGACGAGCTGCGCCATCGGTCCCGCGGCAGCCGGCATCGCCGTCTGGTCCTGGGCATAGGCGATGTTGAAACGCCATTCGCGGGTCTGCGGTTCCTCGTCCCACAGATAGCGCTTGGGGCTCGACATGCCGGTATTGCCCTCGGTGCCGCGCCGGCGTGCGGCGAGCCGCGTCGCTTCCGGCCCGACCCGCGTCATGATCGGCCACACGAAGGCATCGGCGCGGCCGCCCAGGCGCGACAGGTGGTTCTTGCCGAACCAGGCCTGCGCGAACTCGACCCGCGATTCGAACGGCTTGGTGTGCACGATCTCGGGATGCGAGAGATCGCGCAAGGCGAGCTCGTAGGAGTCGTTGAGGTTGATGCCCAGCTCGCCCGCCGCCTCGATCAGCAGGCCGCAGGTGCGCGAGTTGCCGACATCGAGCACGAGGTCGACCTCGATGGCGCCGCGGCCCGGCCGCTCGGCGTCGCCGACCAGCTTGATCGGCGGGAAGTGCACGGCATCGGCCAGCAGGCCCAAGAAGGCGAGATAGCGGGCGATCGCCTCCTGCGGCTTCTGCTTGATGTCGCCTTCGATCTCCTCGAGCGTGGCGCGCGGGTGGAGCTCGCGGAACAGCTCCTCGAGCCACTGGCTCATCCAGCCCTGGCGCAGCAGCCAGTGATTGGCGCGCTGCTGGGGGGCGAGCGTGAAGAGCGCCCCCGACGTCACGTCCTTGGGCGAGGGCGCGAGATAGGCGCGGCCCTCGGCCTCGGCAATCAGGCCGGTGTCGAAGGCCAGTACGGCGCGGTAGCGGTTGCCCTGCTCGTCGCGATAGCCCGCGCCGTAGCGCGCCTCGAGATCGACTACGCGCACGCGCGCCCAATCGGCAGGGCCTTCGCGAAACTGGTTGTTCGGCCGTACCTGCAGGAACGGCACGGGCACCCACTTGTCGAGAAAGGGCGCCAGCGCGTCCTTGGCGGTGACCACGAGATTGGGCTCGGCGGCGCGGCGGCGGCCGCCCTCGACCACCTCGTACTGGCCGCGCACCTCGTCGAAATCGAGCTGCACCAGGTCGTCGACGGCCTTGTCGCCGGCGGCGTCGTGGAAGCCCCATTCGCGCACCTTGAGGCGCACGGGATCGAAGCCGAAATCGAGGAACTGGATGCCGGAGCGGGCAATCAGCGTCGTCGGGCTGGGGTAGCTCGGCAGGCGGGCAAGATCGCTCATGTTACAATGTCAAACTGTGCACTAAGTCTAGGGAGTCAACGGCCAATCTGCACGTGATAGCTGCGCGTGTCGCCGGGCTGGCTGCCGTTGCACTTGGCAACGCCATCGGCGCCGACCTCGCAATTGACCGTGTTGCGGGCATAGGTGCGCCCGTCGGCACACTTGGGATTGGACTTTTCCTCGATCACGAGCTTGGCGCCGTCCCAGCGCGCCTCGGCCGGCGCCTCGCAGGTGGTGCCGTTCTTCTGCACGAACGTGACCTTGCCCTTGCCCTTGTCGTCCAGCGTATAGCTGGGACGAATGTCGCGCTCGCCGGTCGCCGTGGCCAGGCCGGTGCGTGAGCGCCAGTCGCCCTTCAGGAAGCCGAGGTCCTGCTTCTGCTTGGCCTCGGGCGGCACGACCAACGGCTTGGGCTCGTCCTTGGCGGCGTTCTTGTCCTTGTCGTTGTTCTTGTCCTTGTCGTTGTTCTTGTCCTGGGGATCGGGCCCTTTGTTCTTGTCCTGAGGGTCGGGCCCCTTCGCATTGCCCTTGTCGACATTCTTGTCGTCGGGGCCTTTGCCTTGATCCGTGCCCATGTCCTTGCCGGCCACATTGACGTCGGCGCCGGGCGGCGCATCGGGCGCCGCACCGCGTTCGATCGGCGGGCCATTCACGGCGCCCACGATCGTACCGCCCGGTCCGACGATGCCGGCCGCGCAATCGCCGCCGCGGCGTGACAGCTCGTCGGTCAGGCGGGCGAGCTCGAGGCGAAGGTTCTCATTATCCTGCTGCAGCGTGCTGACCCGCGTCTGCTGCAGTTCGAGCGGCTGGCGCACGGCCAGGCTCAGCGCGCGGTCGCGCGCTTCGGCTTCGAGGTAAGGCTCGATATGGGGCAGGTAAGGCCGCACCAGCCAGGCGAGCAGCGCCAGCAGGAACATCAGCAGCATGCCGAGTAGCAGCCACTGCCACCACACCGACCGCGTGCCTGTCGCGACGACGGCGGGCGCCGAGGCGAGAACGGCCTCGGGAATCATTCGTGCGCCCACGACCGGCCGCGATGCGGCGGGCGGGCTTGCCAGGAATACGCCGGGCAGGGCGGCGTCGGCGCTAAAGCCCCAGAAGGTCATGACCGGCTTGCCGTCGACGATGTAGAGCGCGTCCTCGCCGGGCGCCGTCAGCGCGTGGCGCAGCAGGCGGGCGAAGTTGCGTTCGGCGTTGGACCGTTGCGGCGCCTCCATCGAGTCGGCGAGACCCGCGATCTCGCCGTGCAGGCGATGCACCTCGTCCAATAACGGCGCGCGCTCGGCTTCGCTGAGCTCGCTGAGCTTGCGCGCTTCGCCCTCGAACGGCGCGTACCAGTCGATGCGTTGACCGGTCGGATCGACTTCGGGAATCGCCAGCAAGTCGGCATGCTTGCGCGAGAGCCGCGCAGCGATGGCCGTGCGCAGCTGGCCGGCGGCGCGCCACACGGGATCGCCCGCCATGCCCAGCGCGCGATAGCGCTGCAGCGGTTCACTGACGAGAAGCGGACCTGCAGCCATCCCTGTTCCTCAGCGCGGGCAAACCATGGCGTACGTCCAGCGCGTGCCCCACATCTCACCTGTTACGACGACGTCGACCGAATAATCCCCGGCGACCGGCTTCCAATCGAAGCCGAAGCCGCCGCGACCGCTGCGCGGCCCGCCGGTGCCGGCCAGCACCTGACCACGATAGATCACTTTGATGTCGTCGGGCTTCACATACAGATTGTAGTTGATGGCCACGAATCCAGGCCTGTCGCCCAGATAGTGTCTGTTGCGGGTGACCCCTTCGCCGCCTGAATCGCCCGACCAGTTGCAGGGCAATTGGCCAGGCGGCGGCCGGTTGACCGGCGCCGCGGCCGGCGCGGCGGCCTGCTGCTGAGGCGGTTGCGGCGGCGGCGGTGGCGGCGGCGGTCTTGCCGCTTGCACCGGCGGCGGAGGGGGCGGGGGTGGCTTGGGCAGCTCGACCGGTTTGCACTGCGCGACCTTGTCCTTGAGGGAGGTCTCCAGCGCGGCGAGCTCGGCCTTGAGCTTGTTCTCGTCGGCCTGCGCGTCGTCGAGCGAGGTTTTCAGCACCGGCGTCGGGTCGGGCGGCGGTTCGGGCGCAGGCGGCGCGGGCGTTTCCATCATGGCGAGGTTCAGGGTCGGATCGACCGGCGAACAGGCACGCAACAGCCACGACGTCATGAGCAATAGAAGAAGGAGCAGAAGTCCGAACAGCAAGGCGCTGAACCATGGCGCCCAGCCAATGCGCGCGGGCAGGACGGCAGGTGCGCTTGCCAATATCGCCGCCGGCCGCGGCGGCGCCGGCGGGGCTGAGAAAGCCTGCAGGCTGGCGGCGGCATCGGCCTCGTAGCCCCACGCCGTGATCACCGGCTGGCCGTCGACGACATAGACGAAATCGTCCGAGGGGCGCGTGGTGGCGAGTTCCAGCGAGCGACCGATCAGGCGCGCTTCTTCGCTGCCCGAGGAGTCCTTCAGCTGTGCGCCCAGCGCGCGGATCGAATCGAGATGGCTTTGGATGGTGGCCAGGACGTCGGCGCGCTCGTTCTCGTCGAGATCGGCGAGGCGGCGCACGGAACCTGAGCGCGCGGCGTACCAGTCGATGCCGTCACCGGTCTCGCGCAGCTGTGGCTCGGCCAGAAGGTTGGCCGGACCATCGCCCAGCCGCCGGCGGATCACGGCCAGCAACTGGTCCGCGACGGCGTGCAGCGGATCGCCGCGCACGCCCAGAGGCCGCACGCCCAGGCGCGTGGTCAGGATCAGGGTGGGACGGTCGCCCATGCGATGCCGGTTTCTCCTACGGCATCATATCATCAGGGAATCCGGCGGGTTTATGTCCGATTGGACACAGGTTCGCGATGCGTTCGGCTACTTCGTCAAGATGAGCTTGTTGGAAGCGTCATTGTCAAAAAAGGATGAGGCTGTGGAAAGTTCGCCAGAACAAAGACTTAACCCTTTCCAAGCCGACCTGAAGCCGGGCTGCGGCCGGGTGGGTTGCGCCTGCGGTTTGCCGTTGAGCGAGCGCTTTGCGCTGTGGGCCCTGCGCCAATGGCAGCAGGATCGCGCCTTGCCGGCGGCAGGCTCGATCCTCCATCGCGGCTTCAAGATGGCGGGCCTGCTCGAGGTGCTAACCGACTTTGCCATCGCCATGGACGCCTTCGCCGTGGCGCTGGGCAGTGCCGGGCTCAGGCTGGAGCCGCCGAAGGGCGACTCGGCGGGGAGGCTCAAGTGAGCGCGCCTATGGCGGCGCCCGACCGCATCGCCGACCTGCAGCGCGCGACGCGCGCGGCCTGCAGCCGCCGATCGGGGATGCGATTTCGCTCAACGCGTTCGATGCGCGATGACCGAATGCATCACATCAATGCCAGGCGCGGGGCTGCTCGCTTCATCGTCCGTGCCGGTGACGGTAGGCAGAGACGGCGACGGCCACGGTCGCGGCAAGGGAGAGAAACCCAATGACGAGCAAGAACAGATAGCCGGTTGCGCTGGGAACCATGACGCTCTCGCCATGAAAGTTGATGGAATGGTGCAAAGGCGCGGAAATATCAGGTCGGGGCGTGGAATGCCCCGTCACCTCATAGAAGGTCATGGACGCATAGGAATGCCAGCCGACTGGCAATACACCGGCATACGGGCACCGTAGGAATTCGGGGTTGAGTCCCCGAACGTCATGCTTCAACTCCTAGGTCGGCACCGCCTCGACCAGCGCGAGATAGAGCGCGAACAGAAAGCCGCCGACGGTCGGCAGCACGATGCCCGAGCCGCCCTTGTGCAGGGCCTCGGGGATCATGGCGTGGGTGACCAGGGCCAGGATCGCGCCGCCCGCGACCGCCTGGGCGAGTACGGCCGCCATCGATTCCGAGCCGTTGATGAAGAGCTTGCCGGCGACCGCCGCGACAACGCCCGCCGCAAGCACGGTCGACCAGAGGAGAAAGATCGTGCGGTCGGAATAGCCCGCCTTGCGCAGCATTGTGGCGCTGGCCGCCGCTTCGGGAATGCCGCCCAGGAAAATGCCGAGGATCAGGATAAGCGACAGGCTCTCGACGCCGGCAAACTTGGCGCCGATCACCAGGCAGCCCGGGATGGTATCGAGGATGTTGCCGAAGACGATGGCAAGCCCCGCGCCTTTGCCCTGCTTGGCCTCCTGCAGGAGCCTGTGCTCTTCGCTCCGGCTCAGCCGGTCGACGCTCTCGCGCGCCGTCTGCACCCACAGCGCGGGGTTGACGTCGCCGCTGCGCAGGTTGGCGATGGCGCGCTCGTGGCTGAGCTTGCGCACCTGTTCGTCGAGGAAGGGATCCTCGGCCACCAGCCTGTCGAAATCGTCCTTGCCGATCGCCAGCAGCTGGGTGTCGGTCTTGGCACGAATGGTGGCGGTGCGCGTGCCTTCGCTCAGCAGCGCCATTTCGCCAAACGCCTGGCCGTCGCCAAGTTCCGCCAGCGTGCGCTGGTCACTGCCGTTCAGCACTTCGACGACACCGTGCGCGACAATATAGAGAGCGTCGCCCGGATCGCCGGTCCTGAACACGATCTCGCCGGCCCTCGCCTCACGTTCCTGAACGCGATCGAGCAGCGGTTCGATCCGCTCGGGCGGGAGGTGGCGCAGCAGGTCGCCCTTCGACAACAGGGCGAGCTTCTCGCCGACGGCGCGGCGCTTGCGGTCCAGGGCATATTCGAGAAAGCGCGATGGATAGCGAAGGGCGGCGCCCTTCTGGTCGAGGAACAGCGAAGTGACGTAATAGATGACCGCGCCGACGGCAAAACCGCCGGCGATCGACACCCAGGCGCCGCGTGTGCTGGCGCCGTGCCTGACGAGATCGTACGCCCCCTCGAAGCCGAGCTCGATGGCGAGAGCGGCGATCAGCGAGCCGGCGGCGAAGGCGAGCACGCCGGCCAACACCTTCTTGGGAAACGGCAGGTAAAGTCCGAGGACCGCGCCCAGCATGACCGAACTCGTCGTGGCCAGGCCGAGCAGCGCAACCGCCATGATGTCGCTGAGAGAGAGGCCACCCGTCGTCATAAGGACCTCCGCAAGACCTCTCAGCGTGCGTCCCCCGCCATGGAAATACTCGTAGATGCCGGAGCGCAGAGCCACGGCGAGAACGACGACTCCGGCAAGGCACAGGAGCGTCCTGGCCAAGCGACCGATCCTGGCGAACCCTTCGGCCGCAGGTCGCTCGGAGAGATGAACGCTGCTGGCGGTCATCGCTTTCCCCCTAGGCAGCCCGCGACCTGACGGGCGGGCGGCCGGAAGCGAGCCGCAGCGCGCGTGAGAGCGCTGCGATCTTGATCAGACTGGCGACAAACGACATCGGTTGCGTCCTGCGGTGGACGCTCCACACCTAAAACGATGGATATATGATTTCGAGAAGGTCCCGCTGGGTCCGCCATAGTCGCCGTATATAAACGGCGCCTGGTCGGGATGGGCTAGATCTCGATGCGGCTGCCCAGCTCGACGACGCGGTTGGCCGGCAGGCCGAAGAAGTCGCCGGCGCTCGAGGCCAGGCGAGCCAGGGTCAGGAACAGTTTCTGCTGCCAGCGCGGCAGCAACGGCCGGCTCGCGCCGACGAAGCTGTTGCGGCCGATGAAGTAGGAGGTCCGCATCGGATCGAACGGCACGCCCTTGTCGGCCAGCTGACTGAGTTCGCGCGGCACGTCGGGCTGCTCCATGAAGCCGTAGCGCAGCACCACCCGGTGCACGCCCTTGCCGAGATGGGTGATCTGGGAGCGCTGCTCCGCCGCCACGTAGGGTTCGTCCGGCACCTCGACGGTGAGCAGCACCACGTGCTCGTGCAGAACTTCGTTGTGCTTGAGATTGTGCAGCAGGCAGTTGGGGGCATTGCCCGAGAACGCCGTGAGGTAGACGGCGGTGCCCTGCGGGCGGTGGACGCGGCCAGGGCCGATGCTGTCGAGCAGGGATTCGATCGGCAGCGTGTCTTCGTTCTCGCGTTTGCCGACGGCGATGCGGCCCTGCAGCCAGGTCCACATCGCATTGAAGATCACGGCGGCGATGGCGAGCGGCACCCAGCCGCCGTCGAGGAACTTCAGCATGTTGGCGGAGAACAGGGTGAGGTCGACGATCAGGAAGCCGGAGAACACCGGGACCGCCAGCGCCCAGCTCCATTTCCAGCTGCGCACCGCCAGCGCCAGGACCAGGATGGTGGTCATCAGCATGGTGCCGGTCACGGCAATGCCGTAGGCCGCGGCGAGGTTGCTCGACGACTTGAAGGACAGCACCAGCGTCACGACGCCCGCGAGCAGCAGCCAGTTCACCGCCGGCACGTAGATCTGGCCGAACTCGCTGGCCGAGGTGTGCTGGACACGCACGCGCGGGCTCAGGCCCAGCAAAGCCGCCTGCTGCGCCATTGAAAAGGCGCCCGAGATGGTGGCCTGCGAGGCAATCACCGTGGCGATGGTGGCGAGCGCCACCAGCGGATAAAGCGCCCAGTCCGGCGCGAGGCGGAAGAACGGATTCTCGAGCGCGCCGGCGTCGGTAAGCAGCAATGCGCCCTGGCCGTAGTAGTTGGCCAGCAGCGCGGGCAGCACCAGCCACAGCCAGGCACGGCGGATGGGTTCGCGGCCGAAATGGCCCATGTCGGCATAAAGTGCTTCCGCGCCGGTCACCGCGAGCGTCACCGCGCCCAGGGCGAGGAACGTGACGAAGCCGTGATGCAGGGCGAATTTAAAGGCGTGATGCGGCAGGAAGGCCGTCAGGACCTGCGGTGCCTCGACGATGTGGCGCACACCCAGCACGAAAAGCGCGACGAACCAGAGGAGGGTGATCGGCCCGAACCAGCGCCCGACGCCCGCGGTCCCGAAATGCTGCACGGCGAACAGCGCCACCAGCACGCCGAGCGCGATCGGCACCACGAGCGGCTGCAGCGCCGGGGTGGCGACCTGGAGGCCCTCGACGGCGCTCAGCACAGAAATGGCAGGCGTCAGCAGGCAATCGCCGTAGAACAGCGCCGCTCCCGCCACGCCGACCATCAGGAAGATGCGGCGGCTGCGCTCGGAAATGCCGGCCTGGCGCGATACCAGCGCCATCAGGGCAAGCACGCCGCCCTCGCCGCGGTTGTCGGCGCGCATCACCACGACGACATATTTCAAGGTGACAACAATGATCAGCACCCAGGTGATCAGCGACAGGATGCCGAGCACGTTGTCGTGCGTCGGGCTGAGGCCCGTGAAATCGCTGAAGCACTCCTTGACTGTGTAGAGCGGGCTGGTGCCGATGTCGCCGAAAACGACGCCGAGCGCTGCCAAAGTGAGGGCCGCCGTGCGCTTGCGCCCCACTGGTTGTGTTATCGCGACCCCGGTCATCTACCTGTAACGCTGTGTTTTCCGCCGGGTCCCACAAAACCGGGAGACGGCCCGCGCTTCTGGCCCTCCCGCAGGACGGGGTCAATTGGATTTTTCGAGCCTTTGTGCCCGGGATCGGCATGTTTCTGCATCTGAAGTGCCTATGCGCCTCCTATGCGAGCACCCCCGCCTCATACATGGAATTTAAATCCGTGGTCGCGATAAAGCCATGATCGGCCGGTTTTCGGCTTCGTGGGAGAGTGTCGTGACATTTCGCGTAAATCTCGTGAATGCGCTGTACTTCGTGGCGTTCCGTTCGTTCGTCGCAGCGTTACTCTTGCGCGTCGTGCTGATCACCAGCGTCTTCGCGAGCCGCAAATTTCTATGCCGCGCCTACATCGGCGCGCCCGCGCCGGTCTGGAATTCTTACGTGTCGCGGCACTCTTATCAGGCGAGGAGAAACCCATGCTCGACCTCGCTCTGTTCGCCGGATTCGTTCTTCTGTGCCTGTACATTGCCTACGAGCGGCTCTCCAATCGGCTATGACCCGTGCTGGGGCAGGCCGTAGGACTCACGGAATCTATATGAGATTCATATATCCGGGCTGCTCTTCCGCCGTCGAATTTTTACGCGGTTCGGGTCCACTTTCGCCGCGCTATGAAATTGTCCCTGCGCTATTTCTGGCGCTCCGCGGCGCGCGCCACGCGTGCGAGGGCTCGTTGGCATGAGTCACTTGTTGCCGATGGCTTTCCGGCGCCCGGAGAGGTGGTGGCGGAGGTCGGCCTTTTGCTGGCGATCCACCTGGCCGTGGCGCTTGCCGTCATCCTGACCCTTCGGGCCTTCGGTATCCTATAGGATCGATCGCCAGTGTGGTCGTTCATTTTGCAACCGTTCGTTGCGGAAAGACCTGTGACGGTAATGTTCGTATGCGAGGCTCAAATGCTACAATCTCCTGAAGGCACTCGAACCTTCGCACGGCACTTTCCGTCCCGTTTGAAGGGGAGCGTCTGATGCTCGACGTCATTCTGATCGCGGCCGGTTGCGGCTGTTTCGCCGTGGCGATCGCCTATGCCTACGCCTGCGACCGGCTGTGAGGAACCAACCATGCTGATTGAATACATCCTCGGCGCCACAGTCACGCTCGGCCTGCTTGTCTATCTGGTCTACGCGCTGCTGCGCCCGGAGCGCTTCTAGGGGAACTCCTTCCATGACTTTTAACGGTTGGTTTCAGATCGCGCTGTTCTGCGTGGTCGTCGTGCTGCTCGTGAAGCCAATCGGTGGCTACATGACGCGCGTCTTTACCGGCGAGCGCACCTTTCTCTCGCCGGTATTGGGCCCGCTTGAGCGGGTTTTCTACCGGCTGAGTGGCGTCGACGAGCGCACCGACCAGAACTGGCTCACCTATGCCGTGTCGATGCTGCTGTTCAGCCTCGCGGGCTTCATCAGCCTCTATGCGTTGATGCGCCTGCAGGCGGTGCTGCCGTATTTCAATCCGGCCGGCCAGCCGGCTGTCGAGGAAGGCCTCGCCTTCAATACGGCGATGAGCTTCGACACCAACACCAATTGGCAATCCTACGTCCCCGAGACGACGATGAGCTACCTCGTCCAGATGGCGGGGCTCACCGTGCACAACTTCGTGTCGGCCGCGACCGGCATCGCGCTGGCGATTGCCCTGATCCGCGGCTTCGCCCGGCGCTCGGCCAAGGGCATCGGCAACTTCTGGGTCGATCTGGTGCGCTGCACCCTTTACGTGCTGCTGCCGATTTCCATCGTCGTCGGCCTGTTCTTTGTCTGGCAGGGGATGCCGCAGAATCTCGGTGCCTACACCGAGGCAACCACGCTCGAAGGCGCCAAGCAGGTGATTGCCCAGGGGCCGGTCGCCTCGCAGGAAGTCATCAAGATGCTGGGGACCAACGGCGGCGGCTTCTTCAACACCAATTCCGCCCACCCCTTCGAGAACCCGAACGCCATCACGAATTTCGTCCAGATCGTGCTGATCTTCTCGCTCGGCGCGAGCCTCACCAACGTGTTCGGCCGCATGGTCGGCGATCAGCGCCAGGGCTGGGCGGTGTTCGGGGTCATGGCCATCCTGTTCCTGGGCGGGGTCGCCATCGCCTACTGGGCCGAGGCCGGCGGCAATCCGGCATTTGCCCCGCTCGGCATCGACGCCAACGCGTCGGCGCTGCAGGCCGGCGGCAATATGGAAGGCAAGGAAGTCCGCTTCGGCATCGCCAACTCCGCCCTGTTCGCCACGGTTACCACCGATGCCTCGTGCGGCGCCGTCAATGCCATGCACGACAGCTTCACGCCGCTCGGCGGCATGGTCCCGCTGTTCAACATCCAGTTGGGCGAGATCATCGTCGGCGGCGTCGGCGCCGGCCTCTACGGCATGCTGCTGTTCGCCATCCTCGCGGTGTTCATCGCCGGCCTGATGGTCGGCCGCACGCCCGAATATCTCGGCAAGAAGATCGAAGCGAAGGAGGTCAAGATGGCAATGCTCGCCGTTCTCATCCTGCCCTTGTCGATCCTCGGCTTCTCCGCCATCGCCACCGTCACGGCCGCCGGGCTCGCCGGTCCCGCCAACGCCGGACCGCATGGCTTCAGCGAAATCCTCTACGCCTATACCTCGGCCACCGGCAACAACGGCTCGGCGTTTGCCGGCATCACCGCCTCTACCATGTTCTACAACACGACCATCGGCTTCGCGATGTTCATCGGCCGCTTCCTGATGATCGTGCCGATGGTCGCGATCGCGGGATCGCTCGCCGCCAAGAAGATCGTGCCCGCCTCGGGCGGCACCTTCCCGACACACGGCCCGTTGTTCGTCGGCCTGGTCGTCGGCGTGATCCTGATCGTGGGCGGTCTCACCTACTTTCCGGCACTGGCACTCGGCCCCCTGGTCGAGCAATTCGCGATGAACGCCGGAACCCTGTTTTGAGTTGAGGACAGACGATGGAACTCACCCTTTCACAGCAGCGGCGGCGGATGGCCGTCTCCACGCTGGGCGATCCCAAGATCCTCGGTCCCGCTGTCCTGGACGCTTTCCGCAAGCTCGACCCGCGCGTCATGGTGCGCAACCCCGTGATGTTCACGGTCGAGGTGGTGGCAACCCTGACGACGGTGCTCTTCATCCGTGATCTCGTCACGGGCGGCGGAGGGCTGGGCTTTTCCTTCCAGATCAATCTCTGGCTCTGGTTCACGGTGCTGTTCGCCAACTTTGCCGAGGCGGTCGCCGAAGGCCGCGGCAAGGCGCAGGCCGCGACGCTGCGCAAGGCCAAGACCGAAACCGTCGCCAAGCGGTTGGCGGGCGTTTCAGACACCAAATGGCAGACTGTTCCGGCGACCCAGCTCAAGCGGGGCGATGTCGTGCTGGTCGAGACGGGCGATCTCATCCCGTCCGACGGCGAGGTGATCGAGGGCGTCGCCTCGGTCAACGAAGCCGCGATCACCGGCGAATCGGCGCCGGTCATCCGCGAAAGCGGCGGCGATCGGTCGGCGGTGACCGGCGGCACCCAGGTGATCTCGGACTGGATCAAGGTGCGCATTACCTCCCAGCAAGGGTCGACGTTTCTCGATCGCATGATCGCTCTGGTCGAAGGTGCCGAGCGGCAGAAGACGCCGAACGAGATCGCGCTCAACATCCTGCTCGCCGGCCTCTCCATCATCTTCGTCTTCTCGGTGGCGACCATCCCGAGCTTTGCCGCCTACGCCCAGGGGACCATGCCGGTGCTGTGGCTGGTGGCGCTGTTCGTGACCCTTATCCCGACGACGATCGGCGCCTTGCTCTCGGCGATCGGTATCGCCGGCATGGACCGGCTGGTGCGCTTCAACGTGCTGGCCATGTCGGGTCGCGCCGTCGAGGCGGCGGGCGACGTCGACACGCTGCTGCTCGACAAGACCGGCACCATCACCCTGGGCAACCGCCAGGCGACGGAGTTCCTGCCGGTCGTGGGCGTCGACGAACGCGATCTGGCTGATGCCGCCCAGCTCGCCTCGCTTTCCGACGAGACGCCGGAGGGAAGGTCGATCGTGGTGCTGGCCAAGGAGAAATATGACATCCGCGGCCGCGAAATGGCGCCGCTGCACGCCAAGTTTATTCCGTTCTCGGCCTATACCCGCATCAGCGGCATCGACGTTGACGGCGCCTCGATCCGCAAGGGCGCGGTGGATGCCATCATCGCCGAGGTCAAAGCCGCCGCCACCGCGCCGGCTGTCGCGCGCGAGATCGAAGCGATCGCCGACAAGGTCGCGAAGTCGGGCGGCACGCCCCTGGCGGTCGCCAAGGACGGCAGGCTTCTGGGCGTGATCCACCTCAAGGATATCGTCAAGGGCGGTATCCGCGAGCGCTTCGCCACGCTGCGCAAGATGGGCATCCGCACCGTCATGATCACCGGCGACAACCCTGTGACGGCAGCCGCCATCGCCGCCGAATCGGGCGTCGACGACTTCCTGGCCCAGGCGACGCCGGAAGCCAAGCTCAAGCTGATCCGCGAGGAGCAGGCGCAGGGCAAGCTGGTGGCGATGTGCGGCGATGGCACCAACGACGCGCCGGCCCTCGCCCAGGCCGACGTCGGCGTCGCCATGAATACCGGCACCATGGCCGCGCGCGAGGCCGGCAACATGGTCGATCTCGACAGCGACCCGGCCAAGCTGATCGAGATCGTCGAGATCGGCAAGCAGCTGCTGATGACCAGGGGCGCGCTCACCACCTTCTCGATCGCCAACGACGTCGCGAAGTACTTCGCGATCATCCCGGCGATGTTCGTCGCCTTCTATCCGCAGCTCCAGGCGTTGAACCTCATGCGCTTGCAGACGCCGCAGAGCGCCATCCTGTCGGCGATCATTTTCAATGCGCTGATCATCATCGCGCTGATCCCGCTTGCCCTCAGGGGCGTGCAGTACCGTCCCACCGGTGCCTCCGCGCTGCTGGTGCGCAATCTGCTCATCTACGGCCTCGGTGGCATCATTGTGCCCTTCATCGGCATCAAGCTGATCGACATGGCCATCACCGCCGCAGGCCTTGCGTGAGGACTTCGACATGTTGAAAGAGATCCGCCCGGCCATCGTCATGATAGTGTGTTTCACCGTCCTGACCGGCCTCATCTACCCGTTGGCAATGACCGGCATCGCCCAGGTCGTCTTTCCGCGGCAGGCCAACGGCAGCCTGATCGAGAAGGACCACAAGGTGATCGGCTCCGAGCTGATCGGCCAGAACTTTACCGAGGACAAGTACTTCCACGGACGTCCCTCGGCGACGACGGACACCGACCCCAAGGATCCGACCAAGACGGTTCCCGCGCCCTACAATGCCGCCAATTCGAGCGGCAGCAATGCCGGGCCCACCGCGAAGTCATTGATCGAGCGCATCCAGGGCGACGTCGACAAGCTCAAGGCCGAGAACCCCAACACCGCCGTGCCGGTCGACCTCGTCACGACGTCGGCGAGCGGCCTCGATCCGGACATCACGCCGGCCGCCGCGCTCTTCCAGGTGCCGCGCGTCGCCAAAGCGCGCGGCCTGCCGGAGGCGAAGGTCCGCGATCTCGTCGCGCAATATGTCGAAGGGCGCTTTCTCGGCGTGATCGGCGAGCCGAGGGTGAACGTGATGCGGCTCAACATGGCACTCGACGCCTTGCGGTCGCAGTGACATCGTGAGTGTCGATGGTCGGAGCTCCCGCTGACACGCGCCCTTCGCCCGACGCGCTCCTGAAGGCGGCGGAAAAGGAGAGGCGCGGCAAGCACAAGATCTTCCTCGGCGCCGCGCCCGGCGTCGGCAAGACCTACGAGATGCTGTCGGCCGCCCGCCGCCGCAAGGCCGAGAGAATCGACGTCGTGGTCGGCGTGGCCGAGACGCACGGCCGCGCCGAGACCGAGGCGCAGCTCGCCGGGCTGGAACTCGTGCCGCGCCGGGTGGTCGAGTACAAGGGCCGCACGCTCGAGGAGATGGATCTCGACGCCGTCCTGAAGCGGCGGCCGGCGCTGGTGCTGGTCGATGAACTCGCCCACACCAACGCCCCGGGCAGCCGCCATCCCAAGCGCTACCTCGACGTCGAGGAGCTGCTGACCGCCGGCATCGACGTCTACTCGACCCTGAACGTCCAGCACATCGAGAGCCTGAATGACGTGGTGGCGCGCATCACCCGTATCCGCGTGCGCGAGACCGTGCCCGACCGGATCGTCGACGCCGCCGACGAGGTCGAGCTGGTCGATCTCACGCCGGCCGACCTGATGGCGCGGCTGCGCGAGGGCAAGGTCTATGTCCGCGAACAGGCGCAGCGCGCGCTGCGCCACTATTTCTCGCCCGGCAACCTCACGGCACTGCGCGAGCTGGCGCTGCGGCGCACCGCCGAGCGGGTCGACGACCAGATGCTGAGCTACATGCGCGAGCACGCCATCACCGGCCCGTGGGCGGCCGGCGAGCGCGTGGTCGTCTGCCTCGATCCCAGCCCTGCCGCCGCCAACGCCGTGCGCGCCGCCAAGCGCACCGCCGACGGGCTCGAGGCCGAGCTGATCGCGCTCTATGTCGAGACCGACCGCCACGCCACCCTGTCGGAGGCCGAGCATACCCATCTTGCCGAAACGATGCGGCTGGCCGCCCAGCTCGGCGCCGAGGTGGTGACGGTGCCGGGCCGCTCGGTGGTCGAGGAGATCCTGGCCTTCGCGCGCGCGCGCAATGCCACGCGCGTGGTGGTCGGCAAGTCGCGGCGCTCGCGCTGGTTCGAGCTGCGCCACGGCTCGGTGGTCGACCAGCTCGTGCGCAGCAGCTCGGGCCTGGCCGTCGAGGTGGCGCCGTCGGGCGACGCGCGGCAGATCCCGAGCCCGACCGATTGGCTGTTCAACGTGCCGCTGACGCCCGGCCCCTATCTCGAGGGCGCATTGACGACGGCGGTGGCGACCGGTCTCGGCGTGTTTATCGATGCGCACATCGTGCTGCCCAACATATCGCTCCTCTACGTGGTGCCGGTGCTGATCGCGGCGGCGCGGCACGGCTTGGTGCCCTCGCTCTGGGTCTCCGCGCTGTGCGTACTCGCGTACAATTTCTTCTTCCTGCCCCCACTCTATGAATTCACCATCCGCGATCCGGCCAACGTGGTGGCGCTCTTCCTGTTCATGTTCGTGGCGATCGCCGCCAGTGCGCTGGCCGCCCGCACCCGCTCGCAGACCGAGGCGGCGCGGCGTGAGGCGCGCACAACCGCCGAGCTCTACGCCTTCAGCCGCAAGATCGCGGGCGTCGTAGAGCTCTACGATCTGTTGTGGATCGTGGTCACCCATCTTGCGCGGCTGCTGAACGCCGAGGTCGTGATGTTGATGCCGGAGAAAAGTCCCGGGGATGGCAAGCTTGCCCCGCGGGCCGCGTTTCCGCCCGACAGCGAGTTCAGCGACGCCGACCTCGCCGCGGCCCGCTGGTCGTGGGACGCCGACCATCCGACGGGCCGGGGCACCGACACCCTACCCGGCGGGCGCTGGCTGTTCGTGCCGATCAGCACCAGCCGCGCAGGCGTCGGCGTGATCGGTGTGCTGCCGCTGAAGGCGGGACGCGAGCTCGGCGCCTCCGAGCGCCGGCTGCTTGAGGCCGTCGGCAACCAGGCCGCCGTCGCCATCGAGCGGCTTACCCTGGCCGAGGACATCGACCAGGCCCGGCTGGGCGCCGAGCGCGAGCGATTGCGCTCCGCCATGCTGACGTCGGTGTCGCACGATCTGCGGACGCCGCTCGCCTCCATTATCGGCGCGCTCTCGAGCCTCAGGAGCTACCGCGATCGTTACGACGAGACGACGCGCGACGAACTTTTAGGCACGGCTCTCAGCGAGGCCGAACGGCTGGACCGCTTTGTCGGCAATCTTTTGGACATGACGCGGCTCGATGCCGGCGCCATCGCACCCAAGCGCGAGGCCGTCGATGCCGGCGACCTCGTGTCGACGGCGCTGCGCCGCGCCATGCCGCTGCTGAAGGACAGGGTCGTCGTCCCCTCGGTGCCGCCCGGCCTGCCGCCGCTGTCGCTCGATTTCGTGCTGGCCGAGCAGGTGCTGTTCAACCTGCTCGACAACGCGGCGAAATATTCGCCGGCCGGCGGCCGCATCGAGGTCGAGGCACGACCGGTTGCCGGGGCGGTCGAGATCGTCGTGCGCGACGAAGGGCCGGGCATTCCCGCCGAGGCGCTTGACCGCTTGTTCCACAAGTTCTACCGGGCCGATGCCGGGGACCGTCAGCGCGCCGGTACCGGCTTGGGGCTCGCCATCGCCAAGGGCTTCGTCGAGGCTCTGGGCGGCACCATCACGGCGCGCAACCGGCCAGATCACAGCGGAACGGGTCGCAGCGGAGCGGAATTCATCGTGCGCTTCCCGCTTTCCTGACAGAGTGCCCAGATGACCGGCGACGCCGCCACCATCCTGATCGTCGAGGACGAGCCGCCGATCCGCCGGCTGTTGCGCGCGACGCTGGGCGCGCACGACCATCGCACGCTCGAGGCGGCGACGGGCGCCGAGGCGTTGGCGGCGATGCGTCACCACCGGCCCGATCTGGTGTTGCTCGATCTCGGCCTGCCCGACATCGACGGCCAGGCGCTGATCGGCCGCATCCGCGAGATCTCGCCGGTGCCGATCGTCGTGCTGTCGAGCCGCGGCGACGAGGCGGCCAAGGTCGCCGCCCTCGATGCCGGCGCCGACGACTATGTCACCAAGCCGTTCGGCGCCGACGAGCTGATGGCCCGCCTGCGCGCCGCCCTGCGCCATCGTCTGGCGCAGCAGGGCGCGGAGCGGACTTTCGCCAGCGGCGATCTCAACGTCGACCTGGTGCGCCGGCTGGTGCGCCGCGGGCCTGAGGATGTGAAGCTCTCGCCCAAGGAGTACGACATCCTGGAACAGCTCGTGATCCATGCTGGCAAGGTGCTGACCCACAAGCACCTGCTGCGCGAGGTGTGGCGCGACGAGTCGGTCGACCCGCAATATCTGCGGGTCTATGTGCGCCAGCTCCGCCAGAAGATCGAGGTGGATCCGTCCTCGCCGCGGCACGTGCTGACCGAGCCCGGGATCGGCTACCGGCTGGTCTAGCAACATGGTGCGTCGATGATCGTCTTGTCCGAGCCTTCTCTCCTCAATGATCTGGGCCAGCGGTTGATCGTCCTTGGCTTGGTCGGCGCGGTGTCCCTGTTCTTCTTTCCCGAGGGCCGCCGCATTCTCGAACGTTCGCTGGGCGTGTTTTTCACCCTGGTCGTCATCGGCGGTGTTGCCCTCACGTGGCGAGCGGAGAGGCTGCGAAACGCCGATCGGGACTTGACGCCGGCGCAGCAGGCCGCAATCGGCAAAGCCATAAGCCAATTCCCGACGGCTAAATTCGAAGTGTTCACATCGCACGGCAACAGAGAGGCCCATGCCCTGGCGCTGAAAATGGTCGATGCCGTAAAAGCGGGAAGCGGAGCGATGCCGGTTTTCGACGAGCAGATGCTTTCCCTGCCCGTGGGCCTGGTGTTCGTCCTCGGCAAGGACGCCGACCCCGACCACGCGGTCGTCGACACAGTCGGACGGCTGCTCATGGCGGCCCGCATAGCCGTCATCAGCGATCGTGCGACCGCGCTCGACGACCACACCGTGCGGATTGTCGTGGGGGAAAAGCCCTGAGACACAAGTCACCAGCCTCCCCCGTATGACGGTGGAGGCATAAGAAGTCGCCGGGCCAAAAGACGTCAGGCTGCGCGCGGATGGAGATGGTGATGCGCCGCGGCGAAGCGTGCCGCCTCCTTCTCCTCGACGGGAATGATCGACTGAAGGACTTGCTCGAGCTTTCTGCCGGCGTCGAGGCTGAGCGGCGTCAGCGGAAGACGCAGGCCATCGCCCATCAGGCCGAGCCGATGGAGCGCGCGCTTCAGGGGAATCGGGTTGGCCTCGAGAAACAGCGCGGCATGAAGCGGGGCCAGAAGCTGGTCGAACCATTGGACTTCGGCGTCGAGCCGCTCGTCGCAAGCCCTGTGCAGAGCCCCGCACAGGACCGGCACGACGTTGGCCGTCACCGAAATGCAGCCGTCGCCGCCGGCCACGCGGAACGCCGCCTGGGTGGCGTCGTCGCCCGACAGCAGCAGGAATTGGTCGCCCAGCCGGCGGCGCAGGCGCGCCACCCGGGGGATGTCGCCCGTGGCGTCCTTGAGACCGACGATGCGCGGCAACTCGGCGAGCCGGCGGATCGTCACGTCGTCCAGGGCGCAGGCGGTGCGCGAGGGCACGTCGTAGAGGATGATGGGAATGCCGACCGCGTCGTGGATGGTGCGGAAATGCACCATCATGCCGGCCTGGGTCGGCTTGAGGTAAGGCGGCGTGACGCAGAGCAGCGCCTGCGCGCCGGCGCGCTCCGCCGAGCGCGCCAGTTCGACGGCCGTGGCCGTGTTGTTGCTGCCGGCGCCGGCGATCACCGGCACCCGCCCGGCCGCCGCCGCGACCGTCCGCGCCACGACGCGATGATGTTCGTCCGCCGTCAGCAGCGGCGCCTCGCCGGTCGTGCCGCACGGCACAAGCGCCGATATGCCACGATCGATCAGGCGATGGCAGAACGCCTCCAGGGCGTCGAAGTCGACCTTGCCGAGGGAATACGGTGTCGGCAGGGCCGCGCTCGAACCGCGGCAACGGTCGGTGAATTCGCTCATGATCTTCCTCCTAGGCCGCCATTGCCAGGCGCGGCATCGGTGCCAGCACCAGGCGGCGCGCGACGTGATCGAACGACACGATGTCGAGGCCGGCCGCCACGGCATGGTCGCGCACGGCGGCCAATCCGCTGCGCCAGCGGCACCCAGCACCTTCGAGGACGACCCGCCCGTGGGCGCCGGCGCGCCAGCGCGCGGCGCGCAAGGCGTCATCGAGCTCATGCTCACTGTCGACATCGACGATCCAGGCGAGGTCGGCTGCTTCGCAATCCGGCGCCGGCGCGCCGGGACGCAGGCTGCGCACGCAATCGCAGCCGCGACGCAGCAACCCGAGAACGAACGGCAGGGTACGGTGTCCGATGACCGCGACATGCGCCGCGGCTGGCAGGTGGGCGATCGCCATCACGCGATCGACCATTGCCGCGCTCGAAGCGTCGTCGGACACGGTGATATCCGGCGGCTCGACATCGGCGTCGTCTTCGTTCTGGTACATGACTCGTCCGATCCCTCCAATAGATGAGCCCAAGACATAGGAGTGGGGACCGTAGGGATTCGAGAGGGGACAAGGCCCCCCGCCATAGCCTCGGCATAAAGAGATGGGCCAGCCGGAAAGAGGCCTGCTAGGCTGCCCTTTGACCAAGGAGGGAAACGATGGCCGAGAGCGAGAATTACCAGAAGGGCACCGAGATTCGCCGCAAGCTGATGGGCGAGAAGTACGCCGACGCAATGAACAAGTCGGTCTACGACGATCCGATGATGAAGAAGTTCGGCGACTACGCCCGCGAGGCGGTGTTCGGCATGCTGTGGTCGCGGCCCGGCCTCGACATGAAGACGCGGGCGCTGATCTGCGTCATCTCCGACACCGCCCAGGCGCGCTGGCCGGAACTCGCCATCCACCTGCGCATGGCGCGCAACCAGGGTTGGACCGAGGACGAATTGTCGGAGGCGCTGATGCATCTCTGCGGCTATATCGGCCTGCCGTCGGTGCGCGAGGCCTTGCTGA
>Ga0308309_10000099_pt1 | contig 75223 bp, 60 predicted proteins | sample HubBroMetageWFT5_FD_192491 | JGI IMG/M metagenome (GOLD analysis project Ga0308309, IMG submission 192491) | Warmed and freeze-thawed soil microbial communities from the Hubbard Brook experimental Forest, New Hampshire - Hubbard Brook CCASE Soil... | ecosystem: Environmental > Terrestrial >...
CGTTCGCGCGCACGTGGCCTTCGGCGGAGAACTGGAAGCCGGGGCCGAAGATGCCCTTATCGCGCCACGGCACGGCGGTGCCGACGGCGACGCGATCGACTCCTGGCAGAGCGGAGACTTGACGCACGGTTTCTTTATAGAAGCCGAGGATCTGATCGGGCGTGCGTCCGTAGGAAACGACTGGAACGTTGATCGCGAGAACGTTGTGCGTGTCGAAGCCAGTGTGCACGGTTTGCAGCGCGAGGAGCGTCTTAAGCAACATGCCCGCGCCCGCGAGCAGCATGAAACAGGCGGCGATTTGCGTGACGGCGAAGACGCGCAGACGTCGGCCGGTGCCGCCCGTAATGCGCACGCCGCCGCTGGCGACGTTCAGGCCGTTCGCCGCTTCCGCCGAAGGCAGGCGCGGGACAAATGCGAGGAGCACCGCGGCGACGACTGCTAGGATCGCGCCGACCCAGAGCATGCTCGAGTCAACAGTGAGGTCGAGGGCGCGGAGCGAGAAGCGCGAAGCGTAACGCGCGAGGATTGCGACCATCGGCCGCGCGATCAATATGCCGAGTGCCGCGCCCGCGCCGCACAGCAGCAGGCTATCGATCAACAGAGTGCGGCGCAGCGAGGCGGTCGTGGCGCCCAGCGCGGCGCGGATGGAGAGTTCGCCTTCGCGGCGGACCGTGCGCGCCAGAATCAGGTTGGCGGCGTTGGAGCAGGCGATGACAAAGACCAGGATCGAGGCGGCGAATAGCACCCACAGCACGGTCTTCGCGCGCGAGGTGATTTGGTCGCGCAGGAACACGGCGCTGATTTGGAACTTCTCGCCGTGCGGATAGGCTTCGGGATGCTGGGCGACCATCGAGCTGTAGACGGTGTACAGTTCGGCGCGCGCTTGATTGATATCAGCGCCGGGCGCGAGGCGGCCGAAAAGCTCGGTCATGCGATGCACGCGGCCGGTGACCATCGTCGCGGAGAGATGGTGCGGACTGGTGACGATGTTGGCGATGAGTTCGGTTTCGGCTGGATACGGCACCGACGGTTCGAGAACGCCAACGATCGTGGCGGAGCGCGCGCCGGCGGGATCGCCGGTATCCAGTTTGAGAGTCTTGCCGAGGACGGAAGGATCACTGTGCAGCGAATTCGTCCAGAAGCGATAGGTGAGTACGACGGCACCTGCGGCGTTGGGGCCGTCATCGTGCGCGTCGAGCAAGCGGCCGAGCACCGGGTGCAAGCCCATGACTTCGAAATACGAGCCGTCCACGACCCCGGCGCGGACTTCGCGCGGTTCACCCAGACCGACCATGCTGAAGCCGATGATGGAGAAATCGCCGAACTGGCTGACGGTCTTGACCCGCGACTCTAGATCCTGGATTTCGGGAACCGAGAAGTTTTCATCCTCGACGCCGATGCCGGGGGCGCTTTGGCGGATATAGATCAGGCGGTTCTCGTCGCGATTGACCAGCGGGCGGAGGAGTACCCCCCGGACCACGCTAAAGATAGCGGCGTTAGCGCCGATGCCCAGCGCAAGCGTGAGAATCACGGTGATCGCCAGACCCTTGGTGTGTGCAAGGGAGCGCAGAGCAACTTTCAGATCGCGGAGTATCAGGTCAGCTGCGGGCATCGTCGTTCGACCTCCTGGAAATTCAAGGATACAGAGGGGCTCCCAATGCCGCCATTTGTACCACAACGAGTGCAGGATTCTACACTACGGACGCACGAGTCGGGTGCTCGTGAGGCTCGAGGCACGTCGGATTCCGGAATGGGAGCAAGTAAAGCTTTTTGTATCAGTCCTTTGGCGGTTCCCACAGCGAAAACGGCTTCTAGGATGCCCGGTTCTGGGACGGGACTGTCGCGGAGACGGACAGCAATTCTACGAGGATCCAGTAGGTTATCCTCCAGAGCTGCGTCCGCCGTGCGCCTGCGGGAACTACTTAGTTGTGAGTCGCAGGTTGCGCGTAATAACCCTGACGAGGGCGTCCGGTCAGGCCGGGTTTTGCGATTTTGACCTCGATGCGGTGGTATTCGTCTGGCCGCTCGGCTGCGGCTGGGACGAAGGAGATCTCGTAATACGGGGCCGCATCCGAAATGCATTCCTGCAGAAGGGCGGCGACATCGTTGTTGAAGTTGAGAGCGAGACCGCCGCTCTGGGTCGCAATCACCGGCAGACCCAGATCGCCGGCTTCGATCTGGCTGGGCTTGCTGATTCCTTTGACGAATTCCTGGTAGAACGAGGCGCGGCTGATCGACTCGCTATTGCCCAACGGATCGACACTGTAGAGTGTGACGCGGGCCTGGCGCAGCTGGGTCGAGAGATTCACAATATGCCCGAACATCATCGTTTGCAATTTGGCATCGAGGTCCACGTTTGGGCCAGAGAGCAGAGGCCATCCGGGTGAAACCCACAGAATCAGCTTACGCCCCGGGCGCGGAGCCAGGTTTGCGACAAGTTGGGACAGGGTCTTCAGGGAGAGCTGCCAGCGCTCGGTGCCACCGTTGAAGCCGGCGGAACGTCCGAGGTCACGCAGACCGATTTCCTGTCGGTCCAGTTGGGCAGCGATCGCATTCCCGTCGGTCGAAAAGCCTCCGCCCAGAATTTGTGTTCCTTTATCCCCGAAAATCGCGATGGCGAGACGGTATGCGAGCCGACCTCCTTCGGCACGCAGGACCTTATCAATATTGCTGCGTTCCAGCGCGATCGTCCGGGCAGTAGCGTTGACCGCATCGATCACCAGAAGCACTTCGATCGGAGCGTCGCGGCCCGAGACGGCTTTGAACGAGGTGATGGTCCGCGGCGCCTTGCTGTCCAGCAGAGTGAAGTCTTGCTCGGTGAGATCGCCGACAGGCGGTCCGGATTTTTGGGTGACGACGACGTCGAGGAGGATTTGATTTGCGGCGGGTGGGGTCGGCCGCGGGGTTTGCTGCGCGGACGCTGCGCTGGCGGACAGCAAAGTGGCAAGAATCAGGCAGCGGAGGTGCGGGCTGTTGGGCATGCGTTCGATTCCTTCGAGCCAAGGTTTGCCGAGATTCGACTGCAAACTTCGCCGAGTATGACAGGGTCGTTTGCTGGGTCCCATAGACCCGGACGGGTCTGGTGCGTTTCGGTTAAGTGTCGAGGAACGCACCGGGAGCTATCCGGCTCTGTTGACGCTCTGCGTTTTTCGCGGGAGTGAAATTGCGGAAAAGGGCGTATTACAACGTCAGGCGAATAATGTAGCGCCTACGGCGCTAGCGACTCTCTGCAGCGAATTTTCTGGCGCACACTGCTTAGTTGCGGGGCGTAGGTTGCGCGTAATAGCCCTGACGAGTTCGGGCGGTCAGGCCGGGTTTTGCGACTTTGATTTCAATGCGGTGGTATTCGTCGGGCCGCTCGGCTGCGGGAGCGGCGAAAGAGATTTCGTAGTAGGGCGCGACATCGGAGATGCATTCTTGCAAGAGCCCGGCGAGATCGTTGTTAAAGTCGAGCTCAAGGCCGCCGCTCTGAAGGGCGAGCACCGGGAGCGCCAGATTCCCCAGATTGACCTGGCTGGGTTTGCTGACGCCTTTCAGGAACTCCTCGTAGTACGTGCCGCGGAAGACGGACTCGCCAGCGCCCAATGGATTAACGCTGTATAGGGTAAAGCGGGCCTGACGGAGTTGCGTAGAGAGAGCGACAATTTGCGCGAAGATCTGTCCTTGCTGCTTCGCGTCGAGCTCAACGTTCGGCCCCGAGAGCAGAGGCCAGCCCGGAGAGATCCAGAGCACGATTTTACGCCCCGGATGCGGAGCCTCGCCGGTAATCACCTGATTCAGCGCCTCCAGGGAATACTGCAAGCGCTCGCTTGCGCCGTAGAAACCGGCCGAGCGTCCGATGTCGCGCAGGCCGATCTGATCGTGATCCATGGCGGTGCTAAGGGCGTTGCCGTCGCTCGAGAAATTCTCAGCAAGCTTGGCGCCTGTGTCCGTGGCCACCACAACGGCGACCGGGTAGGCGAGGCGACCTCCTTCGGCGCGGAGAAACTTGTCGATCTGTATGCGTTCGTAGCCAATTTCGCGTGCGTCGATATTGATTGCGTCAATTACGAGGATGACTTCAACGGGAGCCTGGCGGCCGGTGACCGGCGCGAACGAGGTGATCGCTTGTGGGGAATTGTTATCCAGCACGGTGAAGTCCTGCTGCTGTAGATCGGCTACGGGTGGACCGGATTTTGCGGTGACGACCACGTCGAGGTGGATTTTGTCGTTGCCCGCCTGGACTTGGGGGCTGTTTCCCTGGGCCGAAGCAGCAGCGGCGCAGAGGAGAGTCGCGAGAAGAAAAGCGCTGAGGCGTGAGACGCTGAACATGATTTGTAATCCTCCTGGGCAAAACTCGCGATCTTTCGCTGGAACGCTTTGCGAAACTCGGTGGTCCAAGCTTAGATGCTATTCCGAGTTGAAAAGTGTCGGCCCGCCCGGATGAATGCGCCAGGCACGGAAATGAAATAGGTGTGCCGCTGCGTGCGCGGCGGCGAATTCGTTGTGTCCCGGACCGGAGGGGCGTACCATGCGCGAGCCGGAATTGTAAATCGGAAATTCAGGTTCCGTGGGTGAGTGCTAAGATTTTGGCGCGACGCTGACCTGCGGTGAGTGGGTTGAGACGCTGACGGGTTGCGTTTCGCGGATTGCGTAGTGCAAAGTGCGTAGTGCGGAGGCCCTTCTCGTGTCGTTCGATGTGTTCATCAGTTATGCGTCGAAAGATAAACTTGTGGCGGACGCGGTGTGCGCGCGGCTGGAAACTGCAGGCGTTCGCTGCTGGATCGCGCCGCGAGACATTGTGGCGGGAACCTCCTACGGCGAAGCCATCATTGACGCCATTCATGGCGCGAAGGTGATGGTGCTGGTGTTTTCGTCGAACGCGAATGCCTCGGGACACATTCCGAAAGAAGTGGAACGCGCGGTGAGCAACGGCGTGGCGATTCTGCCATTCCGGATCGAGGATGTAGCGCCGGGGAAGTCGCTGGATTATTTCATAGGGTCGGTGCATTGGCTGGATGCGATGACGCCGCCGATGGAAAAGCATCTGGATGCTCTGGCGGCGACGGTGCACAAGCTGATTCCGGAGAAAGCGGGCGAGCCGAGGCCGGGCGCGTCACCGTCAGGCTTGTCCGATGGGACTGTGATGTGGCAGCGCGGCGATGCGGGGACGGCAGCCGCAGCTGGTGCCCCGAAGACGACGCCCATCATGGGAAGCAGTGCGATTCCGTCTGCAGGCGTGGGTGCGAGCGGCGGCGGATTATCCGCGAAGAAGATCTGGATTGGCGTCGGGGCGGTGGCGGTGTTGTTGGCGCTGTTCGCGATCTTTTCGCACAGCAGGGGAGATTCGGGAAGCAGCGCTGCGACCGGGCCGGACGCACCGGCTGCGACGAATCCTGCGGGTGGTGGAGATGCAGCGAGCGATGCGCATGCTGGTGGAAGCAAAAGTGTGGCGCCGGCGCCCCAGGCGACGCCGCGGTCAGCGGCCGTGAATGCGAATGTGGATCCGCTCGTGGGCTGCTATCAGTGGTTCAACAACTCGCCGGTGGTGATTCATGCGGACGGCACGATGGTTGGCGGGCCGTTTACGGCGCACTGGCGGCTGGTGGATGCGGGGCGGCGGGCTTACACGTTCACGTGGCCGGTGATGATTGAGACGCTGACGGTTTCTCCGGACCAGCGCACGATGAGCGGAGGGAATCAGTACGGCTATCCGATTTCGGGTGGACGCGTGACGGGAAGCGTGGGCTTGGCCGGAACCTGGCACTGGGCGAACGGATGGAACGTCGACGTGGCGCCGAATGGAACTTTCACAAGCGGTTCGTTTCGCGGAACGTGGCGTGCGGTGGATGCGTCGCGGGGACTCTACGAGATGAATTGGCCGAGCCCGGTGGATAGCGTGGTGCTTTTAGGTGGAGGCACGCGCATCGCCGGAGCGAATCAGTACGGCGTGGCGATTTCCGGAGTGAAAACGGGAGCTTGCGGCGGAAATTAGTTTGTTGATAGCGGAAGTGCGGGCGAATTTATTGTTCCCGGAGGGTGCGCTTCAGACCCCGTCCAAGAATCTGATGCGCACCCTTCCGGGAACACCGTGCAAATCGAAACTGCCATTGCAATTTTGTAGCAGGGCCCGTTGCGCCAATTCTTTAGTGCGCGGCTTGTGCGACTGCGACCGTTCCCGTTGCTGACGCGCTGGTTCCCGCCGCGACGGGTCCGCACGCGCCGTAATTCTTGACGAGGTAGTTCACGCGAAACGCGCGGGTCGCGGAACTTTCCTCAGTCATGACGCCCTTGAGTTCGACGCGGTCTCCCGGTTGGAGCAGGGTGCTGCCGGGGATGAGCGCATAGGTCTGATGGTCGGTCTCGTTGGCCAAGCGGATGCCGTGGAGATCGTGCTGGGTGCAGCCGATGAGCGAGGTTTGCGAGGCCGCTTCGGTGGCGTGATGGTGATGAACGAGCAACACGACGCCGACCACCGCTGCCGCTGCGACGCCTACTCCGATTCCGATGGCTTTGCCGTTGCCGGAACTGTATCCGTTTGTGGTTCCTGTGCCGGAGGAGCCTGAGCCGCCGGAACCGCCCATGCCACCGCCGCCGTATTGAGCGGATGCCGTGGCGGATACGGCGAGACAAAGCGCGAGAACTGCTGCGAATTTTGCGAAACATTTCGTGAACATTATTTTTTTCCTCCGATTGAGATCGAATCCGCGCGACGTTGTGGCCACTGGCTGTTTCTGTGAAAGGAGTGTGCAGGTTTGTGGCGAAAGAGTTGTCGAGAGGGGGCAAAATTCCTGTCACTTTGAAGTCATGGATTTGTCGGGGGGCTTTCGGTTTGCAATGATTCGGAATAAAGCCGGACAGGTAGGACCGCTCAGTCGAGCGGGCTGCGATGGCGCGAGGAGGAACGATGAGCGTTTACGCGATTGCGCAATTGTGGATTCACGATGCGGCGAGGTACGGGCGATACGTGGAGCGGTTTATGGATGTTTTTAAGAAATATAAGGGGCGCGTGCTGGCCGCGGATTCAAGTCCGGTGGTGTTCGAAGGGCCGTGGGACGGAAATCGAATCGTGGTGCTTTCGTTTCCGGATGAGGCGTCGTTTCGGGATTGGGCGGAGTCTGCGGAATATCAGGCGATTGCGGAGGATCGCAAGGCGGCGGCCAGATCGGTGATTGTGATGGTGCATGGGATTGCGGGGCGGGAGGATCAGGCGAAGAAGTGACGGGTTATGCGCTGCGGCGGCGCGAAAAACACAGTACGGCGCGCGCGGCCCGTCGTTCGCAAGCTTTTTGCTTGGAACCATGCGCGGAATTTTGCGAGGCGTGCGGCGGGGAGGCGCCAGCGTTCGTGTCGCATTCGGTTAGAGGGTCGCGAAGATGTGGTAGCTCACCGTGCCTAGCGCGATTCCGATGGCGGAGCCGGCCAGCACGTCGCTGAGGAAGTGCATGCCGAGGATTATGCGCGAAGATGCGATGAGCAGCGCGACTGCCAGCAGGACGCCTTGCAGTTGCGGGTAGAACAGGCCGAGCGAGAGCGCGATGGCGAATGCGGTGATGGTATGGCCGGAGGGGAACGAATATTTGTCGGGAGGAAGAATCAGCGACCAGCAGTGCGGTTCGATTTCGCAGGGGCGCTGACGCTTGCTGGTTTTTTTCAGGGCGCGGAAAAGCAGGATTCCTGCCAGTGCGGCCGAGGCGGCGGCGCCGATGGCGAGGAAGCGGTGTTCGCCGCCGTAGACGAGCAAGATCAGGCCGACGGAATACCAGAGCCAGCCGTCGCCCATGCGCGTCATTAATATCATCAGAATGCGAAACCAGCGCGGGGCGCGCCAGCGGTGCACGCGGCGCATCAGGCGGTGATCGTTCGATTGAATCTGGTTCCAGACAGCTTTGCCGACGGTCATACCCATTCCTCCGCCGCAGATTGCGGCACCGATATCCAGCGGGGATGTTTGCGGGTTTCAGGCGTGCCGAGAATTTCCGCGGCCCAACGGCGGCCGAAAGCGCGTTCGTCGTGGTAATTCCAGTAGGTGATCACCGGAATCAGCGCGGCCAGCGGCGAGAGCAGGGTGGTCCAGGATTTTTCGCGCATCATTTCGTAGGCGATCACGAAGACGTCGCGCGTGAGTTTGCTGAAGCTGCCGGATTCGCCGCCGACGCGGCCGATGCCGGCGCGCAGGCCTTCGAAGAATTCTTCTTTATCGCGCGCGCCGGGAACTTCGGTGTAGGCGGTGCCGGCGGAAGGCAACGCGTGCGCGTCGCTGCCGCCGATGGCGATTTTGTCCCACTGCTTGGCGAGCTGCGCCGCGCGCTGGTTGGCGCTTGCGAGCATGTGGCTGTTGCGCGTTTCGACGGCGGGAAAGTATTCCTGGAACCAGGCGAAATCCTCGCGTTCGCGGCGGCCGGTGACGCTGGAGAAAACGTGATTGATGCTGAAGAAAAGACGGCGCTCGGTGAGATACATCAGGAGCGCGACGAGATCGTTGCGGCGTTGCTGCAATTGCTGGTGCTGGCGGTCGGTGATGTCGTAGACGCCGATGTGGACTTCTGTGCCGCTGGGCATTTTGCAGGTGAGCTCTTCGCTGACAAAAAAATCGGGATGCTGGCGCAATGGTTCGGCGCCTTCGATGGAATCGTGATCGGTGAGAGTGAAAAGATTCATGCCGCGGCGCTGCAGGAGGGAATACACGGCGCGGGGATCGCTATAACTTTCGCGGCAAAACTTTCGGACAAAGGGGGTCGTACAGGCACCGGAGAAGTACGAGTGAACATGCAGGTCGCATCTCACGACTACGAGAATAGGGGACCAGTGTTACCGGCAGATGACATGCGTGCTAAAGTTCTGAAAATACAGATATTTAACTCTTTCGACACAGTCACAGTCTTTTAACCATTCCGTAGCCGAACTCCGCATTGCGGATGCGAGACTCCGCGCGCATGCAACGAATCGAGTTTTGCTTTTTCGACGCCGGCGGCGGGCACCGCGCGGCAGCCACGGCCCTGCAGATGTCCATCGAGGCGCAACAACGTTCGTGGGATGTTCGCCTCCTCAACATACAAGAGTTGCTCGATGAGCTCGATATCCTCAAGAAATACGCGGGGATACGCATCGAGGACTACTACAACTGGATGCTGCGCAGCGGATGGACTCTGGGCAGCGTTTATTTGATGAAGGTGTTGCAATTTGCGATTTGGTCGCGGCATCGCGCGACGGTGCGCGTGCTGGAACGGCACTGGCGGGAGACTGCGCCGGACATGGTTGTGTCATTCATTCCGCACTTCAACCGGGCCATATGTGAAAGTTTCGCGAATGCGTATCCAGAACGGCCACTCGTTACAGTACTCACTGATATCGCCGATTATCCGCCGCATTTCTGGATCGAGCGGCAGAGGCAGTATTTGGTATGCGGATCGGAGCGGGCGGTGGAGCAGGCGCGGGAACACGGGCACATGGACAACCGCATTTTTCACGCGTCGGGGATGATTTTGCATCCGCGATTTTATGAAACGCCGGTGGAAGAGCGCGTGGCGGGGAGATTGCGTTTGGGATTGCGCGCGGACTTGCCTACGGCGGTAGTGCTTTTTGGGGGATATGGGTCGCAGGCGATGCTGGAGATTGCGAACAGGCTGGATGCATCGAAGCTCGAGCTGCAGTTGATTTTTATTTGCGGGCGGAATGAGAAGCTCGCGGCGGCGCTGCGGGCGGGAAAACCGCGATTGCCTCGGTTCGTGGAAGGGTTTACCAAGGATGTGAATCGGTATATGCATTTGGCGGATTTTTTCATTGGCAAGCCGGGTCCGGGAAGCGTGAGCGAAGCATTGGCGATGAAGCTGCCGGTGATTGTGGCGTGCAATGCTTGGACTTTGCCGCAGGAGCGTTATAACGCGGAGTGGGTGGTGGAGAAGGACGTGGGCGTGGTGCTGCGGAGTTTTGATGAGATTGTGCCGGCGGTGGGAAGGATGATCGGGCCGGCGAATCTGGCGCGGTTTCGCGCGAATGCCGACGGATTGAAGAACCAGGCGGTCTTTGAGATACCGGGGATGCTCGAGCAAATTTTGGAGAAATCGGCGAGTGCAGCGGATGCTTTCGCTACCGCCAAAAGTTAAGCGTCCGTCCGGAGCACTTGGGATATCTTATCTACCCGCTGGGTTCAGCGCGGCAAGTATGCGACTAGGATCACCGCTGCAGCCGCGATTACGCACAACACAATTCGCGCCCAGCGCGGGATGTATTCCCAGCCGCCTCCCAAATTCCGCGTCGAGTGCGGTTCAGGATCGACGATTCCTTGAGCCAGCATAAGTCTCCGAACGTCATTCTCGGCACGTGCTATTGCAACGGAATCGCCTCGCCGTTCTCGATTCCAAAGGTTATCGAGTCGGCGCGCTGTGACTCGCCCTTTTCCTTGACCACAACTACCTTGCCGTTTGCGCGAAGCGTCCGATTCATTTCGTCCTACGTGACATGGTCCGCTCGAAGGGTGAAAAGGTCGTAGGCTAGGAAAACTGGCGTCCCCAAAGTCGGAGGATCCCAGCCGCTTCTGTATACCTGCGACAGTTCAGGTATAGCGCTGAAGTCCACACCCCAGCAAGACCCGTACGCGAGCGGCTGAAGCCGCATGATTGTTCTGCGTTAGTGTCGTGGCTGAAGCCACGACCTACAAAGACGGTCGAGTGGCGCGCGATGTTTTTACGGGCCGCTGCCGTCAGTCGCTGAATTTTTGGCGCAGGACTGCGAAGTCTTTTTGGAGTTGCTCCCATTGCGGTAGCAGGTCGTTGAGACGTTTGGTGGATTCTGCAAAGGCGGCGGAGGTCGTGGCTGTGGGGGCGCTGTCGGCGCTGCCGGCTGCTATCGCTAGCGTGGCCAGGGTAGCGTCTTCGCCGATCAGGCCGCCGGGAGTGGCGGGCCATGGGGCGGCGGGGTTGCCTTGGATCGATTGGGCGCGTTTGTCGACGGCATCCACTTCATCGAGGATGGATTTTGCGTCCGGCTTTTCACTGAGGCTGGTGTGGAGCGCTTTGAGCTGTTCGCGGAGAGCGGCGATGGACTTCGCGGTGTCGGTGGTTTTGCTTAGGGCGTTGTCGATTTTTTGTTCAAGCTCAAGTTGATTGACTAAATCTTCGCGCGCGATTTTTACGCGTGGGTCGATGTCTATCGTTAGAGGGGCTTTGTAGGTTTGATTCCCGCTGGTCAGCACGACTTCGTATTCACCCGGGAGCGCCAGGGGGCCTTGCGGCTCGGTGACCGTGCCGTTGCCGATTATTGCGGCCATGGAATATTCGTTGTGCAGCGCGGCGGGCGGGGCGTAGCGCAGATCCCAGACGAAGCGGTGCATTCCGGGTGCGTTCGAGAGCGGGTGGAATTTTGGCAGCCAGGCTTTTGGGAATTCGGGCGCGGCACCGGGCTCGGTCTCTTTGTCTGAGCTGGAATACTTGCGGACTACGTTGCCTTGCTGGTCGCGGATTTCGAGAGTGACAATTTCTACATTGGGGCCGGCGGCGGGTGATTTCAGAAAGTAATCGAAAATGGCGCCTGTGGGCGGATTTGTGCCGACCGGAGTTTCGGGCGGCAGCGGGGAATCGCGATTTTCGCTGCGGCGCATGCGGATGGCGTGCGCGGGCGGAAACAGGTGCGCACTTTTCTTTACGGCGTCTTCGTTCCATCCGCGGAGGGGGGCGATGTCGTCGAGGATCCAGAAGGCCCGGCCGTGGGTAGCGACGACGAGATCGTCACCATGAATCACGAGATCGCGGACGGAGCTGACGGGCAAGTTATTTTGCAGCGGGCGCCAAGTGGCGCCATCGTCGAAGGAAACGAAGACGCCGATTTCGGTGCCGGCGAAAAGCAGGCCTTTGCGCACGGAATCTTCGCGTACGGCGTGGACATAGGCATTTTCTGGCAGGCCTGCGACGGTCTTTTGCCACGTCTTGCCGTAATCGTGCGTGCGATAGATATAAGGATGAAGGTCGTCAACCTGATGGCGGTCGATTGCTGCATAAGCTGTGGCCGCGTTGTAGCGGGAAGCTTCGATCAGGCTGATCTGGCTCCAGTCTTCTACGCCGGCGGGTGTGACATTGGACCAGTGCACGCCTTCATCTTGGGTGAGTTGGATTAGCCCATTGTCTGTACCGGCCCAGATTTCTCCGGCGCGAGCGGGGGATGGCGCGATGCTGTAGACCACGCCACCGACTTCGCCTGGTTTTGGCGCGGTGTTCTCAGGCGCTGCGATTCTTAGCGTGAGGTCGGGACTGATGGTTTGCCAGCTTTGGCCGGCGTCGTCTGAGCGCAGCACGAATTGCGCGCCGAAATACAGGACGCGCGGATTTTGCGGCGAGTCCGCCGCGGGGGACGTCCAGGTGAAGCGCAGCTTGCTGCCGTTGAAAGGAATCGCGGCGGGAGAAATATCGAAACTTTGCCCGGTGGACCAACTGAAGCGGCGTAGGACGCCGAAAGGGCCGCCGCCGTATACGATATCGGGATTTGTGCGATCGACGACGATGTAGCCGCTCTCTTCGCCGCCGATGGGAGACCAATCGCGAAAAGTAATTTGGCCGTAATCGCTGCGGCTGGCGACGGCGGCGGTGCCGCTGTCTTGTTGCGCGCCGTAAACGCGATAGGGGAAACGGTTGTCGGTGGCGACATGATAAAACTGCCCCGTTGGCTGATTGAACCAGGAGGTCCACGTGACGCCGCGGTCTACGCTGATAGCGGCGCCTTGATCGCTGCCGAGAATCATGCGCGCGGGATCGTCGGGGGCAATCCAGAGAGTGTGGTAATCATCGCCGCCGGGAGCGCCTTTGAATGATTCGAAATTTTCGCCGCCGTCGGTCGAGCGATAGAGCGCGGTGTCGGCGATGTAGACGACGTTCGGATCGCGCGGATCGGTGGTGATGCCGCCGAAATACCAGCCGCGTTGCCAGACGCGCGCGTCGGAAGAAACACGGCGCCAATTTTGGCCGGCGTCGTCGGAGCGATAGATGCCGCCTTCGTGGGCGTCAACTACGGCGTAGACGCGGCTGCCATCGTTTCCGGGAGCGACGGCGATTCCGATGCGGCCCAGAGCTTCGCTGGGGAAACCGTTGCCGCTGATTTGATTCCACGTGACGCCACCGTCGGTCGATTTATAGAGGCCGCTGCCGGGGCCGCTGGTGGGGGCGTAGACATTCCACGGCGGGCGACGTGCTTGCCACAAGGACGCGTAGACGACTTGCGAGTTGGCGGGGTCGGAGCAGAGATCGATCGCGCCGGTGTCGTCATCTTTGCCGAGAACTTTTGTCCAAGTCGCGCCGCCGTCGGTGGAGCGATAGACGCCGCGTTCTGGATTCGGGCCGAAGGCGTGGCCTAGCGCGGCGACCAGGACGATGTTCGGGTCGCGCGGGTCTACCAAAATACTGCCGATTTGGTGCGAGTCGCGCAGGCCGATGTTGCGCCAGGTAGCGCCGCCGTCGGTGGATTTGTAGACGCCGTCGCCGAAGGAGATATCGGAGCGCATGTCCGCTTCGCCGGTGCCGACGTAGATGGTTTGCGGGTCGGAGGGCGCGATGGCGATTGCGCCAATGGAGGCGATGGGCTCGGCGTCGAAGATGGGACGCCAGGTGCGACCGGCATTTTCTGTTTTCCAGACGCCGCCGCCTACCGCGCCGAACAGATATTCGTTGGGCTTGCCGGGAACGCCTAGCGCGGGGAGGACGCGGCCGCCGCGGTGGGGGCCGATCATGCGCCATTGCATTTCGGGGAAGACAGACTGCGAGTCCTGTTGCTGCGAGAATGCTGGTTGCGCGCAGAAAATCGCTGCGGCCGAAACCAGTGCGACCAAGGTTAACGTGCGGAATCCGATGGGAGTGTGCATGGTTTGTTTTTTCGCTCGCGGAGTATACACCAAGTGATTCGGGGCGACGATGTAGCGTCCGTAGCAAGTCGGTTTCCGAGGAACACTCTCATCAGCATGGATGCGAAATGGTTGCCGGTCGTCAATTTCGCGGGTTTGGCATACTATGTGGCTTGGTTGGACGCGGCCGGGCCTGAGGTTTCTGAGGCTTTATGGGCTCTTCAGCGTCACGCTGACGAATCCTCAATTCATAAGCAAACCTCAGAGAAGGAGAAACTTCATATGAGCACACAGGTGGAGATAGCTCCCGCTTCAGCGCGTAAGGGCACGGAACCGCAAGAGTATGACGTGGTGATACTCGGCGGCGGTACGGGGTCAACCGTCGCGGCATGGACGTTTGCCGGCGAGGGGAAACGCGTCGCGGTGATTGACCGCAAGTATATGGGCGGCTCGTGTCCGAACATCGCGTGCCTGCCGAGCAAGAACATCATCCACAGCGCGCAGGTGGCGGAGTACGTCCGCAGGAGTGAGGATTTCGGGATCACCACGAAAGGCTTCACGATTGATATGGCCGCGGTGCGTGAACGCAAGCGCCGGATGGTCTCCGGCTTGAATGCCATTTACATCAACAACTACGAGAAGACGGGCGGGGAATTCATTTTGGCCGCCGGGAGGTTCGTGGCGCCCAGGACCGTGGAGGCAACGCTGCCGGACGGGACCGTTCGCCGATTGCGCGGAGCGAATGTGATTATCAGCACCGGGACGCGCGCGGCCATCGATCCGATTCCTGGTCTGGCAGAGGCGCAGCCGCTGACGCATATCGAGGCGCTGGAACTCGGAGAGGTTCCCGAACATCTGCTGGTACTCGGCGGCGGCTACATTGGATTGGAATTGTCGCAGGCGATGCGCCGCTTCGGGAGCAAGGTGACGTTGATCGAACGAAACGAACGGCTGGTGTCTCGCGAAGATGAAGATGTGAGTGAAGGTCTTCGTGGACTGTTCCTGGACGAGGGCATTGAACTCTTCTTGAACACGAAGACCAAGCGCGTATCGGGGAAATCAGGCGAATCTGTGGAAGTTGTGATCGAGCAGAACGGAGTGGAGAAAACGCTGCAGGGCAGTCATCTGCTGGTTGCGACGGGTCGGAAGCCGAACACGGAGGGAATCGGTCTGGAGCTGGCCGGCGTGGAAGTGACCGACCGTGGATACATCAAGGTGAACGAGCGGCTGCAGACGACGGCGCCGGGCGTTTGGGCGATCGGCGAGGTGGCGGGCAGCCCGCAGTTCACGCACATCAGCATTGACGATTTCCGCGTGGTGCGCGACAACCTGAACAGCGGGAACCACGTGACGACCGGCAGGCAAGTGCCGTTCTGCCTGTTCACGGATCCGGAATTCGCGCGCGTGGGGCTCAGTGAGACGGAAGCCAAGGCGCAGGGGATTTCCTATCGTTTGTTCAAGGTCCCGATGGAAGCGGTGCTGCGCGCGCGCACGCTTGGTGAAACGCGAGGATTCTTGAAGGCGCTGGTTGGTAATGACAGCGATCGCATCCTTGGCTTCGCGGCTTTCGCCGTCGAAGCGGGGGAAACGATGTCGTCCGTGCAGATCGCGATGATCGCAGGGCTGCCCTATACGGCGCTGCGGGATGCGATTCTTGCTCACCCGACTCTTGCGGAAGGGCTAAGCCCGTTGTTTGCGTCCGCGCCAGCGGTGCAAAATCAGCGGACGCGCGCGGCGAAGCCGTGATTGGGACGCCTCGACCGATTTGCTGCAATGTGGGAACATGGGTTGTGGCGGAGCGGAATCGAAAATTGATAGGGAAGGAGTTTTTCAATCATGGCTAAGGCAACTTTTGCGGCGGGATGTTTTTGGGGAGTGGAGGATGCGTTCCGGCAGGTCACGGGGGTGACTTCGACTACCGTGGGTTACACCGGCGGAACTGCCAAGAACCCGAACTACAAAGAGGTGTGCACCGGGCGGACCGGGCATGCGGAGGCGGTGGAGGTGGAGTTTGATCCTGCGCAGGTTTCCTATTTGGAATTGCTGGCGGTTTTCTGGAAGAGTCATGATCCGACGACGATGAACCGGCAGGGGCCGGACGTGGGCACGCAGTACCGCTCGGCGATTTTTTATCATGATGCGGTGCAGGAGGAAGAGGCGCGGGCGTCGAAAACGGTGCTGGAGAAGGATCATGTGTTCAAGCGGCCGATCGTGACGGAGATTGTTCCGGCTGGAGAGTTTCATCGCGCGGAGGAATATCACCAGCAGTATTTCGAGAAGACTGGCGTGCGGGCTTGCCATAACTGAGCGGATCGTTGCGAGAGATGGGCGGGAAGTCAAAGGCACCACTGCTGAACGCAGCTGAACACTGATCAAGGCACTGATGAAATCAAAAACGATCACAATGAGCGAAAGAAGGACGAACCGCAGAGGGCGCAGAGGAAGGCACCTGAACGACGCAGCGGAGCGACTGACATATGGAACGGAGAACGAACGGGTTAGGGCTGCGTTCGCACTCGTTTGAATCTGCGTTCGCTCATTAGTGAAGTGCGCCTCGACAGACTCACAACTTCTTTCCGGGTAAGCTTTTCCGCAAAATTTATTGCCGCACGATTTGGCACACCACTACAGACCTGGTGCATTTGTGACGCGACAAATTATTGATTTGGGTTGGAAGGGCTCTCGCTCAGGTGATACCAGAGAGCGTAGCTGGCGCCGCCGACTGCTCCGAGAAGGATCAGGTCGAACAGCAGGTGGCGGTGGCGGGGAGCCACGACTTTGCTGTTGGCGCCTGCCCCTGCAGGGGCTTGCGGTTCGGCGGCTGCGTCGAGCTCCATGGTGACGCGGTAGGATTTCCCGGCGGGAATTTCGTGCAATTCGCCGTCGTTGTCTAACACCAGCGTGCCGCGATACGCCGAAACGATCACTTCGCGCGGACCGATAATGGTGACCTGGCCGTAACCGGGCTGGCCGTTCGCGGCGCGCACAATCCCTTCAGGAATTTGCAGCGCCAGCTGATCCGTGCCGTTGGAGGAAAAACCGACTGTGCCGCGGGCGACGGAAGCGTTCACGATGGCGGAATCTTCGGACAGAGTGGCGCTGCTGGAAGAGAGCAAATAGAACTGGCTGCTGCCGACTTTGACGCGGGCCGTGCCGCCTTCGTCCGTCGCGAGAGTATCGCCGGGGTACACCGTCGTCCCGATTGCGACCGTGGCAGAACCCAAATGGGCTTCCGTCGCCTGCGTGACGAGGCCGAGCGGCTTTTCGGTTGCGGCGAAGCTTGGGATGTTGATAAGGCCGACGGACAGGATTGCGACTAAGAAAGTTCTCACCAAGTCACGCCCGGGGTATCGCACGGCAACCTCCTATGAACACAACAACAATCTAGGCGCAGAAGCAGCTGGTGTCAATAGACTTGAACACATCTTCATCGGCCGAAAACGAAGCGCCGTGAATCGAAATGGGACCAGCGGACGGGCTTCGCTTGGTTTTTGCCGAAGCCGCGTCTGGCGGATGCGTTCTGCGCTAGAATAAAGAGGAGTTGGAGGCCGCATGATTCATGGTTTTGTTTTTCATAATGACCGCTTGCTGCCGGTAGCAGAAGTGCGGCTTTCGCCGGGGCAGGCGGGGCTGTTGAATGGATGGGGACTCTTCACCACGGTGCGGATTTACGAGGGGATTCCGTTTGCGTTTGAGCGGCATTGGAAGCGGTTGCAGCGCGACGCGGAACGAACGCATTGCCCGTTTCCGTTTCAGGAGAGCGTGGTGCGCGGGCAGTTGGGCGAGGTGCTGCGCGCGAATCATGTGCGCGAAGGCGCGGCGCGGGTTTACATCATTTACAACCAGGTGGGATTCTGGCGGAGCGATGAGGATTTTCCGCGCGTGGATTTGCTGGTTTGCTCAGCGGACTTGCCTTCGTATCGCGAGCCGGCGCGATTGGGATTGCGCGAGCATGGACGGAACGCGGCTTCGCCGCTGGCCGGCGTGAAGGTGACTTCCTGGCTCGATAACGTCTGGAATTATTACGAAGCGCAGCAGGCGGGATTCGATGAAGTGGTGTTGCTGAACGAGCGCGGTGAAGTGGCGGAATGCACGGCGGCGAATATTTTTTGCGTGCAGGGCGGACGGGTGGCGACTCCTCCTGTGTCGGCTGGGTGTTTGCAGGGGATTACGCGCAGCGTGTTGCTGGAGATTGGGGCGGGCGTGGGTGCTCCGGTGGAGGAACGTACGCTGCGGCCGGAGGATTTGTATGCGGCGGATGAGGTTTTTATTTCTTCGACGAACCGGAGCATGTTGGGAGTGAGCGAGGTGAATGGGCATGCCATTGCGGCGGCTCCGGGGGTGGTGACATTGAAATTGGAGAAGGCGTTTGGGGAGTATGTGCGGCAATATCTGGAGGCGCGGTCGGCGGCTTCGGGGAAGCGGTGAGCGCATCAAGCGTTGCGCGAGGCGCCAATCGGGAGATTGGCGCTCCCCGGGGGCGGAGGGCCGAGTGGCGTGCGCCGATTGAAATCCACGGACAAAGTCAAATGCACCCGCCCAAGAAAAGCAGGCGGCCGCTACAAATTCAAGAGCACCGGTAGAGACGTCCAGCTAAAGCTGGGCGCTACAAAGTCCAATGCGTGGCGCGACGAGTTAGTGAATCATCAGGCCGGTGACGCCGAGGACGATTCCCGCGACGGCTAGCACGATTCCGAAGAGCCAGAAGATTTTCTTGCGGGTTAGGAGGGTGATCGAGGAGATTACCAGCGCGGCTTCCAGCAGGACTTCGGCGAGATCGTAGCGGTCGGCGCGGGCTTCTTCGACTTTTACTTCGGCTTCCTTACCGCGGGCTTCGGTTTCGATTTCTTTTAGTTCTTCGGAATACCGCTCAACTTCCTTCTTGTACTTTTCCCTGACGGTTTCTACCTGCTTGGCGTCTTGTAGAGAGAAAACGGAAAGCTCGTCGAGGAACAGTTCGTAACTGCGGCGTCGAATTTCCTTGCCCTGGTAATAGGCCCATTGATCGGCGGCGCGCGTTTGCAGCAGGACTTCCTCGGTGTGGGCGCGGTGTCCGAGCAAAGTGACGGTAGCGATAACCACGGCGAGAATGGCCATGGTCAGAGTGACGGGGGCGAGGCTGGGTTCGTGCGCGCCTTCTTCCGCGCGTTCTTTGAGTTCGTCGATTTCATCGGGCATTGTAGGTCCTCACGGCAGCGAAATTTACGACGAGTCGCGTCAGCGGCGGTTCGGGAGTTACCGCGCGCAAGAGAATAGCAGAATGGGTCGACGAGATGCCATCGCGGGATTTTCTTGTTGTGGCGGGCTTTCGACAAGATAAGCTGCGGGAGCGTGATTCTTGTAGAATCGGAGTCGAACGGGAATTCCGGAGGGGCGATTTATGAGCGAGCTTGCGAAGAAGACTTGCGTGCCTTGCCGCGGCGGAGTGCCGCCGCTGGCCGGGAAAGAATTGGAGGCGCTGGCGAAAGAAGTGCCGCAGTGGAAGGTGGTGGACGGGCATCACATTGTGCGGGCGTTTGCGTTTCCGGATTTCAAGCAGGCGCTGGCGTTTGTGAATAAGGTGGGGGCGATTGCCGAGGAGCAGGGGCATCATCCGGATATTTTGTTGGGGTGGGGGAAGGCGGAGATTACGACGTGGACGCACAAGATTAATGGACTGACGGAGAGCGATTTTATTTTGGCGGCGAAGATTGACGGGATTTAGAGGTTGGGTTGCGGCTGTTCGATCGGGCGGCAGTAATGCTGAGATTCCCGGCACGGTTCATCCTGGCGTGCCCACTGGCGATGGCTCAAAAGAAGGTGACGGCCCGGGAAGGTGATTGCTGCTTTTCACAGCTCCGCCCAACAGAAATTGTCCACTACGTTCAGAGGGATGTCGCGAGCAGAGCGTCCGCGCCGTACCCTCTCGCGGCAAGAGCAAGAGGGGTGACGGGCATGGTGAGAATCCGTATTCTCAACCATTCGCACGGTTTGGTCGAAGGAACCCGTCCAGAGTTCATCGCGAATGAGGATTGATCGGACCGGAGTCTTGTCGTTGCAGCCGAAGCGGCTGCGCTCCCGCGGAAGTTTATTCCGCACTTCGGTTTTCCGACCGATAAAGATCCCCAATTCAAATATGTCCAAGACGTTTTGATTTCCGATTTCACGCTCGATTCTCCGGTGATAGGCATTACGAGTCCGGGTGGATCCCCTTGAACTTGAGGCGGCATGGCCGCTACAGAGTCAAAGTCAGAAGCAAATTCAAAAACAAAGGCAGATCCAAGAACAAGCGGACAAGCGGGGATTTAGGGTTCGTCGTCGCCGCTGGATTCTTGTTCGGGTTCAAGTGACGTTGACAGATTAATGATGGGGAGGTTCGCGCGGCGGAGTTGGTCGTCTAGCGCGGGGACGTCGCGGGCTTTTACGTCGTCCCATTGATTTTCGAGCGTGGTTAAGGCTCGCTGCAGGTCTCCGGTGGTATCTTGCGCGGTTTGCGTGGGAGCGGCGTCGGCGCCGTCAACGACTCCCAGTAGCTGTCCGAGTTGTCGATTCAATTGCGCGAAACTGTCCTGATGAGCGGCTTGGCCGAAAGCTAGCGGCCCGCCTTCGAACGGCGCGATTTTTTGTTCGAGAGCGTGGATGGCGTCGGCTACGTCACCTTTGGGAGCTTGGTGTGCGAGGTCGCGCAATTGCGCGCGCACGGCGCGAACCTGGCCCAGCGAGCCGAAGCTGGCGTTCATGGCATCGCAAATTCTTGAGGCGAGGCGGAATTGCTGGTCGAGATGGTCCACGGGGGCGGTGATGCGCGGATCCATTTTGATTTCCAGCGGCTGTGTGAAGATTTGGCCGGCGACGTCGAGTTTTACGGTGTACATGCCGGGCATTACGGCTGGGCCGACGGGCAGGCGCGGCGTATCGTGCGCGATTGCGGAGATAGGATATTCGTGACGGAGCGAGGCGGGCGGAGGAGCGCGCAAATCCCAGACGAAACGGTGCGCGCCTGCGGCAACCGAGAGAATCTGCGGCGGGCGAATCCAGTAGAGCGGGACGTTCAACTCTTTTCCGAGCTGCTCCATCGTTGCTTCGGGTTTATCCGTGCTGGAAAAGGCGCGCACGATTCTGCCGTTGGCGTCCACGATTTGCAGCTTCACGGGGGCGGGGGCTGCCGACTGGAGTTGATAATCAATGATGGCGCCATCGGGCGGATTTTTTCCGGCGGGTTCTTCCGGAGGCAGAGGGGTATCGGGGTTGACGTTGCGGCGGACGCGATAGGCGATGCCGGGTTTGTAGAGGAACGCGCCGGCGGCGGTATCCGCCGTAATCTGGCGCAGCGGAGTGATGTCGTCGAGGATCCAGAACGAGCGGCCGTGGGTACCGACTGCGATGTCGTCACCGTGGACGACGAGATCTCGCATGGAAGTCGCCGGCAAATTCAGTTGCAGCGATTGCCAGGAGTCGCCGTCGTTGAATGAGACGTAGATGGCGTGTTCGGTTCCGGCGAAGAGCAGGCCCTGGCGGACGGGATCTTCGCGGACTACGTTCACGGGCGCGTCGTCGGGCAGGCCGTTTGTGATTTTTTCCCAGCTCTGGCCGCCATCGTGGGTGCGATAGATGTAGGCGTGCAAATCGTCGAGGCGGAAACGATTCACCGCGGCGTACACGGCATTGGGATCGAAGTGCGAAGCGTCGAGTTGCGCGATTTTGCTCCAGGCGGTGAGGCCGGGCGGCGAGACTTCGCGCCAGTTTTGTCCGCCGTCGCGGCTGAGCCAGATCAGGCCGTCGTCGGTGCCGGCCCAGATTAAATTTGCGTCCAGCGGTGAGGGCGCGAGGGAATAGATTACGCCGCGATGTTTGCCTTGCGCGGGGTCGCTCGCGATCATGTCGCCCAAGTTCGGTGGCACGCCCGGGTCTTCGCGCGTCAAATCGGGGCTGATGATTTGCCAGCTGTGGCCGGCGTCGGTGGTCTGAAACAGCACGTTTGAGCCGAGATAGAGCGTGTGCGGCGCGGCGGGCGAAAAAATAAGCGGCGCGGTGCGATTGAAGCGAAATTTTCCGGTGCGCAAGATTACGGGCGAAACGTCCTGCGTCTGGCCGGTAATCATGTCGAAGCGCGTGGCTTTGCCGCCGTAAATCAGATTGGGATGGAGCGGGTCCGGCGCGACGTATCCATATTCTTCGGTGCCCACCGGATGCCAATCGCGAAAAGTGATTTCACCCCAGTCGCTGCGACTGGCGGTGCCGGCTGAGCCGCTTTCCTGTTGTCCGCCATAAACCCAGTAGGGAAATTGATTGTCGGTGATGACGTGGTAGAACTGCGCGCTGGGCTGGTTGTACCAGGAACTCCAGGTGTCGCCGCCGTTGACGGTGATGGTGGCGCCTTGGTCGGAGGCGAGGAGGATGATGCGCGGATTTTCGGGATTGATCCAGGCGGTGTGATAGTCGTCGCCACCGGGAGCGCCTTTGATGGCGGTGAAGCTCGTGCCGGCGTCGGTGGAGCGATAGGTGGAAGTGTTGCAGATATAAAGGATGTCGGGATTTTCCGGCGAGACGCGCACCCAGGCGAAATCGAAGCCGCGTCCCCAGATGCGGTCTTCATGATTTACGCGTTGCCAACTTTCTCCGGCGTCGTCGGAACGATAGAGGCCGCCGACTTCGGGCGCGGCATCCACAAGCGCGTACATGCGATTCGGATTGCTGGGCGAAATGCCGAAACCGATGCGGCCTAGGGCTTGCGCGTTCGTGGGGAGGCCTTTGCTGAGGGGATGCCAGGTATCGCCGCCATCGGTGGATTTGAAGAGGCCGCCGTTGTGGCCTTCGAGCGGGCCGCCCGTGGTCCAGGGCGGGCGGCGCGAGGACCACATGTCCGCATAGAGCGTTTGCGGATTTTTCGGATCGAAAGCGAGGTCGGTGGCGCCTGTGTCGTCATCTTGGTAGAGAATTTTCTGCCAGCTATCGCCGCCATCGGTGGAACGGAAGACGCCGCGTTCGGAGTTGGGGCCGTACGGATGGCCGAGGACGGCGACGAAGACGCGATTGGGATCTTGCGGGTCGATGATGACGTTGGTGATTTGCTGGCCGTCGCGCAGACCGAGATGTTTCCAGGTGCTGCCGGCGTCGGTGGATTTGTAAATTCCGTCGCCCGTGGAAAGGTCGGGACGGCGCAGGCCTTCGCCGCTGCCTACGTAAATAATGTCGGGATTCGATGGCGCTACGGCGAGCGCGCCGATCGAGCCGGTCGGCTCGTCGTCGAAGATGGGAACCCAGGTGCGACCGGCGTCGGTGGTCTTCCACACGCCGCCATTATTTACGCCGATGTAGAAGAGATTTGGTTTGCCGGGGACGCCGGTGGCGGCTACGGTGCGGCCTCCCCGGAAAGGGCCGATACAGCGCCATTCGAGACTTGCGTAGAGGCTGGGAGGGAATTGTGGAACACTTATATTTGTATTGGCGGCGGATGATTGCGCGCGGGTGGCGAGCGAGAGCGGTCCGAGCGCCGCGAGAAAAAAGATAGCCGAAATCAGTGTGCGCACTTGCTGCCGGAATTTCATGACCTGCCCCCTGTGCCCGCAAAACTATACTACCTGAGGGACGTTTCGCTTGCAGCGTAAGAAGCGAATTCTGCGGTTGGCTGGAAATGTTTGTTTTTTGTTCGCGCAGAATGGGCGCGGCCGCGCGGGCGCAGCGCTTTGTTGCGCGCGGTTTCCGAGTTGATTGTTCCACTACGTGTCCACTACAGCGTTATTGGTACGCACCACTTCGCCGCATGTTCGTTGACCACATCGCCTGCAGAGCCTACGTTGAGTTCGTACCACCCGGAGGGCTTTGTGCGATCTGTGGCGCGATTGTGTCTCGTGGTGTTGCTGGTGTCCAGCTTGCTGGATCTTCCAGCGTTTGCGGCTGCTGAAAAACCGCTGGGGATGGTGATCCAGGCGCAGGAAGCGCAGCTGGACAATGCGAAGCTGGCGGTGGGAACTTCGATTTATCGCGGCGATACGCTGATGACGGAGACCGGCGGCGGCTTGCGCCTGAAGCTGGGCAGCAGCCAATTGTATTTGCTGGCGGACAGCGCGGCTACGCTCTCGCAAAATGCTACGTCGGTTCACGCGGTGGTGGCGCGCGGAACGGTGGGATTTTCTTCGAATCGAGCGGACAACATCGAGCTGGAAATTCCGCAGGGAGTTTTGCGCGCGGCGGATGGGCAGCCCGCTTTCGGGCAGGTGACGATTTTGAGCGCGCAGGAAGTGGTGATTTCGGCGTACCGCGGCGCGTTGGTACTGGATAACGACGGCGAGCTGCACACGATTCCCGCTGGGAAAAATTATCGCGTGGCGATGGAATTCGATCAGGCCGACCAGCAGACGCCCGCCGCAAGCCCGGGTGGAGACAATCCGATCATTCAGCCGCGGAAGCGGCGGCGCCGCAAGTTGCTGTTCTATTTGATTCTCACGGGCGTGATGGCGTTCGCCTCGTATCAGATTTGGCAGGAACTTTCCGAGAGTCCTTCGACGCCCAGCTACTGATTCGACGAGTTTCGGGCCTTGCCAACCGAATCGCGGCCTTCAGGATTTTTTCGAGCGTTTTGTGCTTGCTGCTTTGCGCTTGGTGGGGGATTTTTTCTTCTTCTTGGTCGGCGCGGCTGGGGTGCCCAAAGCGGCCAGCAATGCGGCGCCGTCCGGCGTGCCGAGTCCTGTGCAGGCGTCCCATCCTGGTCCTGCGGAATAGGTTCCGTTATTTCCCACGGTAATATCGTGCAAGGTGGATTCGACGTTGCTGGTGTAGAGCAGCGGATTCAGGTAACCCACATTTTTTCCCAGCGATTGATTCATGCGCACCAGCAGGCCGGCCCACAACGGCGCGACCGCGCTGGTGCCGCCGATCACCGTTTGCTGTCCATCCACGAACACGTTGTAACCGGATTCGGGATCGGCGTCGCCCGCCACGTCTGGCACGCCGCGGCCTACGAAACCGTTCGGCGCTTTCGGCACGCCGGCGCTTTGCTGATAACTCGGCAGCGCGAAAACCTCGCTGACGCCGCCGCCGCTAGCGCCTTCGTTTGAGGCCAATTCGTTCCACGTTTGTTCGCTGGAGATTGTGGTGCCGGACAGCGTGAGCCTCGTGCCGCCGCAGGCGAGGACGTACGGACTCGAAGCGGGAAAATCCACTGTGGGCGTGCCGCTGGATACTCCGTCACTGGAACCGTCGTCGCCCGACGCGACAAGGATGGTGACGCCGATGGTGGAAGCATCTTCACAGGCGGAATTGAAAGCGGTGAGGGCCTGCTGCGTCCAGGAACTTTCCGGTCCGCCCCAGCTGATGGAGACGACGGCGGGCTGTAGTTTCGTGTCGTGCACGGCAGTGGTCAGCGCGTCCAGAAAACCCTGGTCGGTGTTGGGCGTGAAATACATGGCGATCTGCGCGGAGGGAGCTACGGCTCCAGCGACTTCGATATCGAGTTCGACTTCGCCGTCGGGGCCGTTCGCGTCGCCGGTGGGAGAATTTGTGGCGCCATCCACGGAGACGGCGGTGACCGTGGGCGTGGCGATACCGAGATTTTTGAAATAGGTGGCGAGATCTGTCGCTCGGTAGCCGCCCGATAGTTCGAGGATGCCGATGGTTTGTCCGCTGCCGGTGGTTCCGGCGGGGAAATCGTATGCTTGCGCCACTTGCGGGGCGCTATAGGAAGCGCTGGAAGCTTGGGCGCGCACGGCGGGGTCGTTCGATTGGTTGCGGACTCGGAAATGCGGCTTGGCTTGGGGGCGGTTATCGAGGCCGAAGACGCCTTCGATGATGCCGCTGAGCGACGCAGGGATTTGGATGGTGCCGCTGCGCATGCGGCTGGTGCCGGCGGGATGTTGGTAACTGTTCAGCTCGACAGCAAATGCGCTGCTGAACGCGGCGATGGAGCCGCTGAGAAGCACGGAGCGGCGCGGGCGGCTGACTTCGACGATTTTGAGTCCATGCGTCTTTGCGAACGCGCGGATTTTTGTGATGTCCGCCGGGCGCGCGCCGTGGCGCGAGGCGAATTGCGCGCGGGAAAGATGGTGGCGTTGCGCGGGGAGCAGCTTGCCGAGTTTTTTTATGTCGGGAAATTGTTTGGGCGACGAGCCGCGGCGGAGAAAGACGGTTACCTGGATTTGTTCCTTGGGGTCGCATGGCCCGATTTTGCGCGAGCCAGGTAAAAGGCTTCGTTGGCTGCCGGGTAAGTCTACGCGTTTTTCAATCTTTGGCATGATTTCCTCCTATCGGTTCCAATGGTAGAGGGTGGGCCAGAGAAATTGTGTGAGTTCCCGAAACCCATTGCCTCAGCGGCTCAAGCCGTGCCCTGACGCTAAGCAACAGTTCTCACGCAGACGATAAAGCGGCGACCAGCAAACGTTGCAGCGCGGCATATTCTGTCAGACCGGCTAGCTATTGAAATAATTATTCTGCGCTCGCCAGACATTCTTTCGCGGTCACCGCCTGCACTTAGGCATGGCACCGCCGGCGACCGGCTGGGTGGACCAAGTGGCCGGCGCGTTCGGTTGGGAGAGACGCGCAGGCCACAACGAGTATAAACTTGTGGGCGACTTCGTTGCCACTGCGTGAGCTGATTGCCGCTGCGCCTGCCCGAAGTGGTTCTCGTTTAATTCGCCAGGATTGTTTTTTCATGCTGAAGCGTCTGTTTGCACATTATATCGCCGAAGAAGCGCGCCCGATGCTGCGCCTGGCGTTGCCGCTCGTCCTGGCGGAGCTGGGATGGATGACCATGGCCATTGTGGACACCATGATGGTGGGGCGGCAGGCGAACAGCGCCGTGGCGATTGGCGCGGTGAGCCTCGGCAGCATTCTTTTTAATTCCGCAGCGATTTTCGGAACCGGTTTGATGCTGGGGCTGGACACGCTGGTTTCGCATTCATACGGCGCGGGCGACGTGGAGGATTGCCACCGCTCGCTGGTGAATGGCGTTTACCTGAGCCTGGCGATCAGCCCGATTTTGATGGGCGTGGTGTGGCTGTTCGAGCCGGTGCTGCGCTCGCTGGATATACAGCCGGCGGTTTTGAATCAGGCGCTGCCGTATTTGCGGACGTTGAACTGGGGCACACTGCCGCTGCTGCTTTATTTTGTGTTCCGGCGTTACCTGCAGGGAATGAATCTGGCGAAGCCGGTGATGTTCGCGTTGTTTTCCGCGAACTTTATTAATCTGCTGGGCAACTGGGCGCTGGTTTATGGACATTTGGGTTTTCGCGCGATGGGCACGGTGGGGTCGGGGTGGTCCACGTGCGCGGCGCGCGTCTATATGTCGTGTGTACTACTGGCTTACGCGGTGTATTACGATCACCGCAACAAGACCGGGCTGCGCAATGCGGCGCGATTGCCGAACTTTCCGCGCGTTTGGAGGCTGGTGTATCTGGGACTTCCTGCGGCGACGCAATTTGGGCTGGAGGTGGGAGTTTTCGCAGCGGCCACGATGCTGATCGGCCGCCTCGGAGCGGAGGCGCTGGCAAGTCATCAGGTGGCGCTGAATACCGTGAGTCTGACGTACATGGTTCCGCTGGGAATTAGCGCGGCGGCGGCAGTGCGCGTGGGGCAGGCGTTGGGACGAAACGATCCGCACGGAGCGAGCCGCGCGGGATGGACCGCGATGCTGCTGGGGACAGCGTTCATGGGCTGCATGGCGATCGCCTTTCTGGTGGTGCCGCGAGAGATTGTGCGTGTGTACACGCCGGACCAGGCGTTGATTCCGGTGGCGAGCAAATTGCTTTTTGTCGCGGCGTTTTTCCAGTTGTTCGATGGGATGCAGACGGTGGCGACCGGAGCTTTGCGCGGAGCCGGGGATACGCGCACGCCGATGCTTTGCCATTTGTGTTTTTACTGGCTGGTGGGACTGCCGCTGGGGGCGCTGCTTTGTTTTCACTGGGGATGGGGCGCGCCGGGAATGTGGGCGGGTTTGAGCGTGGCGCTGATTTTGATTGGCAGCGCGCTGCTTTATTTCTGGCGGCGCAAGGAAAGGTCGTTTGCGACGATGGCGTTGCGGCGGGCTAGCATGCCGGATGCGATGGTGTGATGGCGCAGGGAGGCTGATACACCGAAGAACGAAAGGCTGCCCGCTCTGTCAGGAAAGACGCGGGACAGAGCGGCCGCTACAAATTCAACCGCGAAGTCAGCGTCAACGGCAACAGAGCCGGCGAAGCGCCGGCGCTACGGACGACTGCCTCCTATATTGAGCTAGCGAGCCGGCGGACATTCTCATTCCTGCAGATGTGACCGGCTGCGCTACAATCACGAGCAGCGAATTGGAACGTAGCACCCGGACTGATGCCCGATCGAAAGGTCAATCCATTGTGTGACGGCTTTATGGCGCGCGCGCTGGCGTTGTCGCTGGAGAACGTGCGCTCGGGACGAGGTGGGCCTTTTGGCGCGGTGATCGTGAAGGACGGCAAGATTATCGCGGAGGGCATGAATTGCGTCACGACCGCCAATGATCCTACCGCGCATGCGGAGATGGTGGCGATTCGCCAGGCCTGCCGGAAATTGCAAAGCTTTGAATTGCCGGACTGCGAAATTTATACCAGCTGCGAGCCCTGCCCGATGTGTTTGGGCGCGATTTACTGGGCGCGGCCGGCGCGAGTTTATTTTGCGAATTCGGCGGCGGATGCGGGGCAGGCGGGATTTGATGATGCATTCATCTATCAAGAGCTTCGGCTGCCGCATGCGGGACGGAAAATTCCGATGATTCAGCTGAAGAATGATAACGCGCTCGAGGCATTCCGCGCGTGGCGGGAGAAGTCCGACAAAATTCGCTATTGAGGCCGGCTGATTTGGAAACGCGTGTGATTGGAAAATCGGTGCCGCGCAAGGAAGGGCGCGAAAAAGTCACCGGGCGCGCGCGCTATGTGGATGATTTGAGTTTTCCCGGCATGCTGCACGGCGTGACGGTGCGCAGCCCCGCGGCGCGCGGTCGAATTCGCGCGGTTCATTTCGAAGGCGACGTTCCCTGGCACGAATTCACGGTAGTTACCGCAAAAGACATTCCTGGAAAAAATTGCATCGCGCTGTTGATTGAAGATCAGCCCTGCCTCGCCGCTGAATTCGTGAGTCATCCTGAAGAAGCTGTGGTGCTGCTGGCCCATCATGACAAATATTTGCTGGAAGAAGCCCGCCGCTCCGTGCGGATCGAGATTGAGCCGCTGCCGGGACTGTTTTCCATTGAGGATTCGCTGGCGCGGAAGGAAATCATCTGGGGGCAGGACAATATTTTCAAATCGTTCTACGTGGAGAAGGGCGATGTGGATAGCGCGTGGGCCGGGGCTGAATTTGTGGTGGAGGGTACGTACGAAACCGGAGCGCAGGAGCAACTTTATATTGAGCCGCAGGGAATGATCGCGCAGGTGAACGGAGCGGAGGGCGTGACGGTGTGGGGCTCGCTGCAGTGTCCGCATTACGTCCACAAAGCGCTGATGATTCTGTTCGGACTGCCGCGCGAGCGCATACGCGTGGTGCAAGCGGAAACAGGCGGAGGATTTGGCGGGAAGGAAGAGTATCCGTCGATGATCGCGGCGCATGCGGCGCTGCTGGCGCGGAAATCCGGGCGGCCGGTGAAAATTATTTATGACCGCGCGGAAGATATGGTGGCGACGACGAAGCGGCACCCTTCGCGCACGCGTCACGTGACCGCGGTGAGCCGCGACGGAAAACTGCTGGCGATGGATATTGATTTCACTGTGGACGGCGGCGCCTACGAAACGCTCTCGCCCGTGGTGCTTTCGCGCGGGACGATTCACGCGGCGGGGCCGTACGCTTGTGCAAACGTGCGCATACGCAGCCGGGCCGTCGCGACGAATGCGCCGCCGCACGGAGCCTTTCGCGGATTTGGCGCGCCCCAAAGTGTTTTTGCGCTGGAGCGGCATCTGGATCGCGTGGCGGAGGCTGTGGGAATTGCGCCGGAGGAATTGCGGCGACGGAATTTCATTTGCGAGGGGCAGACTTTGGCGGTGGGGCAAGTGGTGAAAGAGAAAGTGGACATGAATGCGTTGTTGGGGCGCGCGTTCGAACTGAGCGGCTACCACGCGAAACGCAAGCAATTTGCCGCCGAGAATTCTGACGCGCGTGGCGCGATCAAAAAGGGTATCGGCTTCGCATCGTTTCTGCACGGCGCGGGATTTACCGGATCGGGCGAAGAATATCTGGCTTCGGAAGTGGCGATGGAGGCGATGGCGGACGGCAGCGTGCACATTTTGGCCGGCAGCACGGAAATGGGGCAGGGCACGAACACAATTTTTGCGCAGATTGCCGCCGAAGCGCTGCGCTTGGATTGCGAGCAGATCAGAATTGTGCAGCCGGATACGGCCCACGTGCCGAACAGTGGTCCTACGGTGGCTTCGCGCACGGCGATGATTGTGGGCAAGCTGGTGGAAACGGCGGCGACTAATTTGCTGAAGACATTGCGCGACAGCGGATTTCTGCGCGAGGGATATAGTGCGGCGGATTTTTCGCGCGCTTGTGCTGAGTACATCACGGAACACCGCGTGCTGAAATCTTTTGTGAAGTATGAGCACCCGCGCGATTTGCATTGGGACGACCAGAAATATTCGGGCGACGCTTACGGCGCTTATGCGTGGGCGGTGTATGTGGCGGAGGTTTCCGTGGACATGCGCACGGCCGAGGTGCGCGTGAACGATTTCGTGGCGGTGCAGGAAGTGGGCAGGGTGATCAATCCGGTGCTTGCGGCGGGGCAGATTGAAGGCGGCGTAGCGCAGGGGATCGGATTCGCGCTATACGAAAATGTCGTGTGGCAGGAAGGGCGAATGGTGAACGCGCAGATGACGAATTACGTGATGCCGACCTCCGTGGATCTTCCTGTGATTCGCGTTTGCTTTGAGGAAATTCCGTACGGGCGCGGGCCTGCAGGCGCGAAGGGCATCGGCGAGCTGCCACTGGACGGGACTGCTCCGGCGATTGCGAACGCGATCGCGCACGCTACGGGCGTGGACGTGCGCGCCATACCGGTTACCGCGGAGACGCTGCTGGAAATGCTGGAGGCCGTGCATGCCTGAGCGCGCGCGGAAAATTCGCGTGTCGTGCGTCCTGAATGGATCGGCGTCGTCGTTCGAGGCTCATCCGATGGCGCGGCTGCTGGATGTGCTGCGCGAGGATTTGAAACTTACCGGTACGAAAGAAGGATGCGGCGAAGGTGAATGCGGTGCTTGTTCCATTGAAATGGACGGCGTGCTGGTGAACAGCTGCCTCGTTCCGGCATTGCAGGCGCAGGGCGCGAAGATTCGCACGATTGAGGGCGTCGCGATCGGCGAGTCGTTGCATGCGGTGCAACAGGCGTTCATCGCGCATGGCGGGGCGCAGTGCGGAATCTGCACGCCGGGAATGATTTTGGCGGCGCTGAATTTGCTGGCGCGGCATCCGGAGCCGGACGACGCGCAAATTCGTGAAGGGCTCTCCGGGAATTTGTGCCGTTGCACGGGGTACATGAAGATTTTCGAATCGGTTGTGGCGGCGGTGCGGCGGGCGGAGACTGGAGCGTGAGGGCGTACCTGCCGGCGTACGAAATGGAAACGCCGCAGGATCTTGCGGCGGCGCTCGAGCGACTGGCGGCTGAATCGGGCGTGTGGAAACCGTTCGCGGGCGGAACCGATTTGATGGTCTTGCTGGAAGCGGGAAAATTGCCCCACAAGAAATTTCTAAATATCTGGAATCTGGAAGAGCTGCGGGGGATTGAGGTTCGTACGGAGCATGTGACGCTGGGCGCTTTGACTACTTACGCTGAAGTGCAGCGGAACGAGACCCTGGCGCGTGAGTTCCCGCTGCTGTGCCGCGCGGCTGCTGCGACGGGCAGCGTGGCGACGCAAAATCGCGGAACGCTGGGCGGAAATATCGCGAACGCTTCGCCGGCCGCGGATTCGCCTCCGGTGCTGGTCGTTTACGACGCGGAAATTGAAATTGTTTCTGCAGGCGGGGCGCGCTGGGTTCATTACGCCTCGTTTCACACTGAGTACAAGAAAATGAATCTGCACGCGGGGGAATTGATTCGGCGGATTCGGCTGACGCGGAAGCATGCCGGGTGGAAGCAGTATTTTCGCAAGGTAGGAACGCGGCGGGCGCAGGCGATTTCGAAGATTTGTTTTGCGGCGGCGGCGCGGATGGAAGCGGGCCGAATCGCGGATGTGCGCATTGCTGTGGGGAGTGTGGCGCCTATTGTGCTGCACGCGGTACGCGTCGAGGAATCATTGCGCGGGCAACGGCCCGGGGACGCGGTTTTGCAGGCTGCGCAAGACGCACTGAGCGCGGAAATCACGCCGATTGACGATATGCGTTCGACGGCGCGCTATCGGCGGCAGGTCGCGCGGAATTTGCTTGGTGAATTTCTGGAAGTTCTGGCGGGCTGAGCGCAGATGCAAAATTCTTCGCAGACTTCTCGGAGTTCACCGACCGCGGCGGATTTGATTGTGCGTGGAAAGCGCGTGATTACGCCGGCAGGCGAGCGGGCGGCTGCGATTCGCGTGCGTGGGGGTGTCGTCGCAGCTATTTCCGGGTTCGATGAGATTGTTCCGAGTGCGACGGTGCATGAGGCCGGAGATTTTGTGGTGATGCCAGGTGTGGTGGACACCCATGTGCATATCAACGAGCCGGGGCGCACCGAGTGGGAAGGATTTTCGGCGGCGACGCGCGCGGCTGCGGCGGGCGGCGTCACTACGTTGATCGAAATGCCGCTGAACAGTATTCCCGCGACGACAACGGCAGCGGCGCTTCGCGAAAAGTTAGCAGCAGCTGCTGGAAAACTTTGGGTGGATGCGGGATTTTGGGGCGGTGTAGTGCCGGGAAGTTCCGAGCAGTTGCAGCCGCTGTGGGATGCGGGCGTTTTTGGATTTAAATGTTTTCTGGTGCCGAGCGGCGTGAATGAATTCGCGCACGTGACCGAAGGGGATTTGCGCCTCGCGCTGCCGAAGCTGGCGGCCTTGGGCGCGCCTTTGCTGGCGCACGCGGAATTGCCGGAGCCAATCGAGAAGGCCGTCGCGAGCCTGGCGAAGACTGCTTCGCCGCGAAAGTATGCTACGTGGCTTGCGGCGCGGCCTCCGGAGGCGGAGAACGACGCTGTCGCGCTGCTGCTGCGGCTGGGCAGCGAGTTTGGCGCGTGGATTCACATCGTGCATGTTTCTTCGGCGGGCGCTCTGGCTTTACTGCGCTGCGCGAAGGCAGCAGGCGGCGCGGTTACCGCGGAGACTTGCCCGCACTATTTGACGTTTGCCGCGGAAGAAATTACGGACGGTGCTACGGAATTCAAATGCGCGCCGCCGATTCGCGAGCTCCAGAATCGCGAAAAATTGTGGCACGGGCTGGGCGACGGGACGCTCGACTTCATCGCGACGGATCATTCGCCTTGTCCGCCGGCGATGAAGCTTCCCGAAGAGGGAGATTTTCTGCGCGCCTGGGGCGGGATTGCTTCCTTGCAACTGAGTTTGCCGGCCGTGTGGACGGAGGCACGTGCGCGCGGCTATGCTGTCACCCATCTTGCGAAGTGGCTGTGCGAGGGGCCTGCGCGGCTTGCTGGCCTCGCGGGAAGAAAAGGAACAATCGCAGTGGGCTGCGACGCTGATTTCGTGATCTGGGACCCGGAAGCCAAATTTCAAGTGGAACCTGCACAGCTGCATCACCGGCACAAAGCCACACCCTACGCGGGGCGCGAGCTTTGCGGGCGCGTGGCGACAACGTTTTTGCGTGGCAGAAAAATCTTTGAGCGCGGAGAATTGTCCGCGGGGCCGCTGGGACATGTGCTGCATCGAGGCGCGGTATGAAGGAGTGCGCGCAATTCGTGGATTTGGCGTCCGAACGCTTGGGCGGCCGCGTGGTGGTGGCCAACGATGAATTCTTCGGGGCCAAGGAAAATTTGCTGCAGCAAGGCAAGCCGATTTTCATCGAGGGAAAATACACCGACCGAGGGCATTGGATGGACGGGTGGGAGACGCGGCGCCGGCGCACTCCGGGATGCGATTGGTGCATCGTGCGGTTGGGGCTGCCGGGAATTCTGCGCGGGGTAGTGGTGGATACCAGTTTCTTTACGGGGAATTATCCGGCTCGGTTTTCTTTGGAAGGATGCGATCTGGGGAATTCCGCCCCCTATAAGGACGAAAAGAAACGGCTGAAAGCGGCCGCGACGCATTGGGACGAGATTTTGCCCGAAACCACGCTGCAGGGCGATTCGCAAAATTCAGCGGCGTTGTCGCACCCTGGGCGTTTTACGCACGTGCGATTCAAGATTTATCCCGATGGCGGCGTGGCGCGTTTGCGGCTGTATGGTGAGGTGGTACCGAACGCCGCGGAGATCGCGAAGCGCGAACTGGATTTGGCGGCGGTGGAAAATGGCGGGCGAGCGACTGCCACGAGCGATCAATTTTACAGCGAGCCGTTGAATATGCTGATGCCGGGGCGGAGCAAAATTATGAGCGACGGCTGGGAAACGCGGCGCAGACGCGGGGCAGGGCACGATTGGGCGATCGTCAAGCTGGGAATGCCCGGCACCATTCATCGTGTTGAAGTCGACACCGCGCACTTCAAGGGAAATTTCCCGGATAGCTGTTCGATCGAGGTTTGTGATGCCGAAGGATCTGGCGCGGAAATTTCGCGCCTCGATTCGGCGAATTGGCGGCAGCTGCTGGCGCGGGTGCCGCTCAAGGCTAATCGCAGGCATACCTTCCGTCGCCAGTTGCGCGACGTGGGCGCGGCGACGCATGTACGGCTGAATATTTATCCTGACGGCGGAGTTTCTCGTTTCCGTGTGTTCGGGCGCGCGGCCCAGGCTGCGGACCGGCTGCAGGGAATCGCGCGGCTGAATTATTTGTCGCGCCAGCTGGCTGCGAGCGCGCTGTACGATTGTTGCGGCTCGAAAAAATGGGTGGAGCGAGTGCTGGCGCACCGGCCATTCACGGATGAATCCGCGTTGCTGGATTCCGCGGCAGAAGCTTTCGAGTCGCTCGGACGCAAGGATTGGCTGACGATATTCCGCAGCCATCCGGCGATCGGCGCGAAGAAAACGGCCGCGAAGCAAACGACGTCGGCGCGGAATTGGTCGGCGGGTGAACAAGCGCTGGCACGGAAGGGTTCGGCTGCAACGCTGGCGGTGCTGGGCGCGGCGAACGAGGCTTATGAGGCGACATTCGGTCACGTGTTTTTGATCTGCGCCACGGGAAAATCCAGCGAACAGATATTGCAAAGCCTGCAGGAGCGCCTGGGGCACGACGCGGAAACGGAAATGCGCACTGCCGGCGAGGAGCAGCGCAAAATCACGCGGCTGCGTTTGGAGAAACTACTACGATCATGAGCCAGATCACCACCCACGTGCTGGATACTTCGCTCGGACGGCCCGCGGCGGGCGTGGCGATTATTTTAGAAATTCAAAAGGCCGGCGGCTGGCAGGAAATCAGCAAGGGCGCGACGGACGCGGACGGGCGGCTGCGTCATCTGCTGGAGCCCGGGGCGCTGGTGGCGGGGATTTACCGGCTGACGTTCGAAACTGGCATCTATTTTCACGCACGGAAAATTCACGCTTTGTATCCGCAGATTACGATTGTGTTTCAGGTGGACGATGCGAAGGAGCATTACCACATTCCGTTGCTGCTGGGCCCGTACGGATATTCGACGTATCGCGGGAGCTGACGAATGGCCATCAAGCTGGGGAAAAATAATTACGGCAAGGCGCGCGTGCGGCTGTTGCGCGTCGTGCGCCAGGATGGCCGGCACGACATACGTGAGCTGACGCTGGGAATTTCGTTTGAGGGCGATTTCGAGGCCGCCCACACCAAGGGCGACAATCGGAAACTTTTGCCGACGGACACGATGAAGAACACAGTGTACGTGTTGGCGCGGCAGTATCCGGTGGATTCGATCGAAGATTTTTGCACGCACCTTGTGGAACATTTTTTGACTTACAACCCGCAGGTGACGCGGGTGCGGATCCACGCGGAGGAAAACCTCTGGGGGCGGATCGCTTTGGGCGGGAAGCCCCACGCTTCGGCTTTCTTGCGCGGCGGGCAGGACCGGCGAACGGCGGCACTCGAGGCGACGCGCGAGGGAACGGCGATTCGCGGGGGGATTGCGGGGCTGGTGGTGCTGAAAACCACGAAGTCGGCGTTTGATAATTTTTTGCGCGATCCGTACACGACTTTGAAGGAGGATCGCAACCGGATTCTTTCGACTTCGATTCACGCGGATTGGCTGTACGAAGCGAGCGACATCGAGTTCGGACCGCTGTGGCATGGGATCCGGCAGATCTTGCTGGAGACTTTCGCGGAGCATGAAAGTCAGTCGCTGCAGCACACTTTGTACGCGATGGGTGAGGCGGTGTTGAGCAATTTCGATCGCGTGCGGGAGATTCATCTTTCACTGCCTAATAAGCATTTTAATTTGGTGGATCTTTCACCGTTTGGAATGGACAACCCCGCGGAGGTGTTTCTCCCTACCGACGAGCCGCATGGATTGATTGAGGCGACGTTGCAGCGGGAGTAGGGTGGGCCCGGTATGCGAGCGTTCGCCGCAGAGTGCGCCGATAAAATCGGAGCGAGATTTGGGAACGCAGTGCGCAACTTCGCCAATCAGGAACTTGGCCCCCGCAGGCAAAGTTCCCGGACGCGGTTCGGCCAACCGTCGCGGCTATGGTTGAGGCAAGAGCGCTTGCAGCGTTATTCGGATTCGAATCATCTCATGAATTGAGGGTTGTTGGAATTTCCGGGACGGGTTACATTGGATTAGTTGCGGAGCTCGCCAGAAACTCCGATTGCGCCGTGTTGCACGCGGCTCGCACTGTGCGTCACAAAAATGCTCGAAAATCTGAACTTGATGGATTGCATGCGAATCTCCATATGCATTTATGCCTGAAAAAATATTAATCGTGGACGACGAAACGGGGGCGCGTGCGGCGCTGGAGTTCCTCTTGCGGCGCGAGGGATTCGAAGTGCGCGACGCCGCGGATGGTCCCGCGGCCATTCAAGAATGCGCATCGTTTCGTCCGGACCTGATTCTGCTGGACATCATGATGCCCGGGATGGACGGCTTCGAAGTTTGCCGGCGCATTAAAGCGACTCCTGAAACGCGGCTTACGCCGGTGGTGCTGATCACCGGGCTGACGGGCACCGAAGACCGCATCATGGGCATCAACGCGGGCGCTGACGATTTCTTGAGCAAGCCGATTGACTTGAACGAGCTGCTGGCGCGCACCCGCTCGTTGCTGCGGTTGAAGCAGTACACCGACGAATTGGAAAACGCCGAGGCGGTGCTTTTTAGTTTGGCACACAGCATTGAGGCGCGCGATCCCTATACGCATGGGCACTGCGAGCGGCTGGCGGAAATGTCTGCGCGCATGGGAGAGCGGCTCGGCCTGACGGAAGAACAAATTAAGGCGCTGCGGCGCGCGGGAGTGGTGCACGACATCGGCAAAGTGGCAGTCGCGGATTCGATTTTACTGAAGCCGGGGCCGTTAACCGCGGATGAAGCGAAGATAATGCAGAAACACCCGGTGGTCGGCGAGCGCATCTGTGCGCCGCTGAAAACTTTTCGTTTGGTGTTGCCGATCATTCGCCATCATCACGAGAAGCACGACGGGACGGGCTATCCGGATGGTTTGCAGGGCGAGGAGATTCCGCTGACTGCCCGGATTTTGCAGCTGTCGGATGTGTATGATGCGCTCACCACCGACCGGCCATACAAGGTGGCGTTCACGGCCGAAGTTGCGCTGGACTTGATGGAAGAAGAAGCCGAGCGCGGGTGGTGGGACCGGGAACTGTTCGAGGCTTTTCGGGAAATGATTCGCGTGCACCACAAAGAGCTCGCGCCGGATGTTTTCCGCAAGGCTTTGCGTTAACCGCGCCGCGCCGCCCGGCGCCGCTGCGCAAGGAAAAACCGCGCATCACTTTTTCTGCGCTTTCGCTGCCACGCGTTCCTCGCCTGCATAGATTACGAAACGCCTGCCTCGCAAGAAACCAATCAGTGTTAAACGCAGTTCGCGCGCCAGCTGCACCGCCAGGCTGGAGGGCGCGGAAACGGACGCCACGACTGGCACCCCCGCCACGATCGCTTTTTGCACGATTTCAAATCCGCCACGGCCGCTGACCAGCAGTACCGAATCCGAGAGCGGCACAAGGCCTGCCAGCAGCGCCCAGCCGATTCCTTTGTCCACGGCATTGTGACGCCCGATATCCTCACGCAGGACGAGTAATTTTCCGCTCGGATCGAAAAGAGCGGCGGCATGCAGACCGCCAGTGCGTTGGAAAACATCTTGCGAGGAGCGCAGCGCGTCTGGCATGCGCACGAGGATCTCTGCATCGAGGCGAAAATCCGGGTTGGGCGCTCTAAGCAGTCGCGAGCGGATGGAATCGATGGAGGCCTTGCCGCAGATGCCGCAACTGGAGGCGGCAAAGAAGTGGCGCTTCATTTTCACGAAATCGGGCGCGGCATCCGGCACGAGTTCAGCTTGAATCACGTTGCCGCGATTCGCGCCGTCTTGCGCCTCGCGGGTTTCCAGTTTGACGATTTGTTCCAGGCGTTGCACGAATCCCTCGGTGAAGAGGAAGCCCGCGGCTAGCTCGCGGTCGTGGCCGGGGGTGCGCATCGTTACGCTCAGCGGCTCATTGCCCACGCGAATTTCCAGTGGTTCTTCGGCCGCGAGGTAATCGTCCTTGCGACGCAGCTCGCCGTCGTTCCATTCGGAAACCTGCGTCAGGTCTACGCTGCGAGCTTTTCGCGGCACGCTGCTACTCCTCGCGCACCATTATGCCTGCCGAGCGGCGTTTCCGAAAATGCAACAGAGCTTTGCTGGATCGCGTCGGAGGAAAAACTGGCTCGAGCCGAGGAATCGGCTCGAGCCAGCGGGCGTTACTTCCGTGAGGTGACAGCAGAGGATCTGCGTCGTCGAGTCGCGTGACTACTTCAGAACCACACCGGTTGACGGGTCCAGGATCAGCTTTGGTGCCTGCCGGCCATCGTCGAAATCGAAAAGGCCATCTAGTTTTCCGGCCTTCACGTCGCTGGAGTCGTTGCCGATGCGGCCGAGGTCCCAGTTATCCTCGATGAAGCGAAGAATGGAGGACTGGTCGACTGCGCGATGATCAATGTAATTCTGCTTCGCGTAAGGCGAAATCACGAGCAGAGGTAAACGAGGACCGTAGCCGCAACGGCCTTGTGTGCCGACCGCTGTGGCGGCGCCGCAATCGCCAGCGCCGGCCAAAGCATCGTCCGCGACGGCGGACTGATTGACCACCGGTCCGAGGACGTGATCGTACCAGCCGTCGGAGTCGTCGTAGGCGATGATGATCGCGGTATCTTTCCAGTATTGGCTGTTGGCGATGGCGTTGATCACACCGACGACGAAGACTTGCTCGTCGATCGGATCGGAGTAACCGGGATGGCCATCCTGATACGCCGCCGCTTTCAGATAGGTGACAGCCGGAAGGCGGTCCTCACCGAGAGCCAGCCAGAACGAGCTGAGGTCGTACTGGTGATTCGCGCCGTCGGCGGAAGTTCCGATCAGCGCGGCGTTGGATGGCTGAACGTGATGGAGATTTTGCGTGCTGCTGTAGTACTGGAAAGGTTCATGGTGGGGAATGTAATCGCCGACGGTTTCGACGGCGTCATCACCGGCCAATCCCGCGTGGTGCGCGGCGCAGATGGCCTGGCCCTTGGCGTTGAAGCCGGTGGGAGCGAAGCCGCCCTGGAACCAACCCCAGGTAATGTTCTTGGCGTTGAGCAGGTCGCCGACGTTCGGTCCGACAAGTGAAACCATCGTGGTGGTCTGCAGACCGGGGTTCGTCAGAACGCACTCATCTCCGGCGGGACGCGGATCACCGATCACTGGGCCGGTGTTGGAGCCATTGGCGATGTTGCCCGCTGCGCTGGCGGCCGCGCCGTTGGGCTTGGTTGGGAACAACGTGGCGGTGGCGGTGGTTCCGGCGATCAGGTTGAGCGCTCCGACGGCGGAGGGGCCGAACATGGTGCCGTAAGAGTTGTCGCTCATCGCATAGTGCTGCGCGTAGTTCCACATGGCGGTGACGGTATTGCCGTCGAAATAGCCCATCACGACGCCGGTGCCTTTGCCGTAGTCGTTGCATCCCGGACCGCCCGAGCCCGTCGATTCCGGAAATTTGTCCACCAAGCCATGATCGAGAGCCTGTTGTTCGGGAGTGTAGCTGTGGTTCTGATCGCAAGTGACGGACAAGACGCCGGTGTCCATGCGGAACGGCTGGGTCGAGTTCGGATTTTCGGTGAGGAGACCGCCGCTCAGAAGGTTGTTGGCGCGCGGCGTGTCGTCCTGGGCGTGGAAAGCGGGTTCGCCTCGCGGATTCGTCGCGTGCGGATAGGTGGCGAAGTAGTGGTCGAAAGAAATATTCTCATCGAAGATCACGATGACGTGCTTGATCGGCGTCGCGGTGGACGCGGATTCCGACCCTTCTTTCGCTGGCGAGGCGAATAGGCCGCCGGGCATCGCCAGTGCCAGATTGGAGGCGAGCGCGATGGCTGCCATCCGGCGAAGATTCTTGCTAATCATGAGTTCTCCTTGGGTGTGGAAAATTCTGGTTCGATACTCTGTGGCCCGCAAGTGCGCGGCAGCTTCCGAGAGCTGCTTTGGGGTTTGCGGAACCGAGCGGGTGCAGGCATTGATACGCGGCGCGTGTTATTGCCAGATGAAAACGGCATTAAAAGCTGGTGGCTGGGGTGGGTGAGCTGGTACTGGCAAGCCATTTTTTATCTGTGCGTTGCGGGAGGTGTGGGTTGGGTCGACGGGGTCGATTCGGCGGCGGGTTTGGGCACGACTTGGATCACGCCCATCATGCCGCCGTCTTCGTGCTCGAGTAGATGGCAGTGGTACAGAAACGTGCCGACGATGTGGGGATCGCGAAAGTCCATGCGCAGTTTTACGCTGGGAAATTGGGGACTGGTGCCGTCCCAGTAGGCGACGTTGATGGTATCGCGCAGGAAGGGCTCGTCGATCGGGACGCCGTTCCATTCCTCGAGCATGAAATGGATTTGGTGGATGTGGAAGGCATGCAGTTCGCGCGTGCGATTTTCGATGATCCAGTCCTCGACGTCGCCTTGGGGGACGACGATGTTTGGAGCTGTGTCTTGCGGGTCGAACAGCTTTGGCTCTTGGCCTTCTACCGTGATGTAGAAATCGGTGCGGCTGCTCGGATTTTGTGGATCGTGTGGATGCTCTGAGAAATACAGTGTGCGGGTTCGTGCGGGCTTTACTGCGCCGAGCCAGGCGTTATTCGAACGAGGAAGCGGCGTCGGGTTCGTTGCGAGTTGCACGCTTGGTTCGGGAGCATTGGGTTCTGCGGCGATTGCGGCCAGCGGGCGCGTCGGGTCGTTTTCGCCGGCTGGGCCAGTGTCCACCGTCCGGGTGATCAGGCTGGCTGCTGTTCCCGCGGCCGGCCCCTGCACGATAATTCCTACGCGGCTGGCGGGCGGCAGCAGGATGTGACTCTGCCAAGTGATTTTTTTTTGAGTGGTTTGGTTGGCGTTGATTGGCACGCCGTCGAGCGAGACGACACCTAGCATTTGCGGTTTGTTTTCGACCAACATTTGCAGGTCGAGATAGGTGATGGCGGAGGCGTTGAGGACGCACCAGAGTTGTTTTTCCTCTGGGCGGATTTTAATTCCGGCTGGGAGATAACGGGGGTAAGGCACGGGAACGAAATTGATGGAAAGATCCTTCGCGGGTTTGCCGCCGCCGGTGCCGGTGTTGAGGATGTCGCCCTCGGCGTCGCGCAGGAGCAACGGCGGAGGCATCGAATCCGTTTGCACGGGCTGCGCGTCTGGATTCAGCAAGTCCTGATCGCGGATGACGAAGACTCGTTCTGGAAGGCCGGCGACTTCCGGGTTTGCCCGCTCGATTCCTTCGATTAGCAGCGCTCCGGAAGCGCCGCCTAGAACTTGCGGATTCGTGAAACCGTGGATGTGCGGGTGATACCAGTACAGGCCGGGCGGCTGTTCCGCGGGAATGCGAATGCGGTATTCGAAGGGAGCGTCTGAGGGGTTGATGGTGGTTTTCAGGACTTCATCCTGATGGCAGACGGGCGGGATTGCGAGGCCGTGGAAATGAAGATTGGTGGCGAAGGCCGTCATTTCTCCGCGGAGGCATGGATCGGTTGGTGAATCGGCTGTGGCCGTTGTGGAAGCGTGATGGCGCATCGCTGTGGGTGATGTTGCCGGCCCGGCGAGTTCGTTTTTCAGATGCAGAATTAGCAGATCGCCCGGTTGCAATCTGAGCGTGGGCGACACGCTGCCGTCGGCCGCGACGTAGCAGTAGCGCGTTTGGCCGTTCGCGGCGGGGCCATTGCGCAGGGTTAGATCTGCCTCGAGAACGCCGGCTTGGCTGCGGAGGTCTTTGGGCTCTGCTACCACGCTGCCGATCGCTGGGCGGCTGCAAATTTCCGGCTTTGCCGATTGGGTGAATGCTGAGGTAGCGGAGCCCAGACAGAGCAGGATGAGGCTGATCGGCAAGCGGACACGCGTGCGCGGAGGTGTTGCGGACTGCCGATGGGGCGCCAGAGCCATTTTGGCTTTAGGAGGCAAAGTAACAGTCAGCGGAGAGAACTCCAATCGGTTTGACGAACATTCAATCTAGCGGGCCGCGAGAGGGGACATATGAATTTTCTGCAAATATTCGGTTACGGTTTGAAGAGATGGCGTTGGAATGCCGGCTGCCGAGGTTAGCAGGTTTGCTTTAGGATGCGGAATCAAGCGTCATATCCCTGCAAAGGATACATGCCCTATGATTCTGCAGGCGAACAATGACCCTAAATCCGAATGCAGCGGGGCGGGCCAAATACAGGGGATGGAAGTTCTGGGCGATACTTTCGCTTGCTTTGGTTTTTTCACTGGCCTGCTTGCTGCTGTATTTCCTTCTGGTGTTTCATGACTTTTATGATGGAGTGGCCTCATACGAATCTGCCGCGGTGGGCAGCCTGCGCAGGATCAATAAACTGCAAGGCCGGTACGCTGTCGAGCACACCAGCGAAGGATTTGCCTGCGAATTATCCCTACTTCGGCCGGCGATGCAGGTGAGCGCTGCCGACGGGCTGGGTGAAATCTTGCTCCAGGGTGAGCAGCGCGGATATAAGTTCAAGATGGTTGGCTGTGCGGCAGAGCCAAGCGGAATCGTGACTCGTTACCAGCTAGTTGCGGTCCCGATTCGGCCCGGTCGCACCGGAGTTCGTGCGTTTTGCACTGACCAGTCCGGTGAGGTATTTTATGACCCAGATGCTTCCGCAGCAAAGTGCCTGGCTTCGCGGAACGGACTCCCCTGAACGCGAGTTCTGGGTGGCAACGGATTCATGAAACGGGAGCTGGCCCGCTTGTCAGCCCCCGCGCATTGGAAAAGCGCCGTCGAGAGGTGTAGGATTGCGGATTCTGCTTTGGCCGCCGAGAAAGCTGGTATTGATGACCGCAGATGCAATGACGTTTCCCGCCGAACCTTCCACCAAGCGTATTGGCCTGGACGTGTGGATGAACCGCGTCCTGGAGTTGGCGCAGGAGGTAGAGAACGGGTGGAAGCCGCGCGAAGTGCATGATTTGCGCGTGGCATTGCGACGCTGCCGGACGATGGCGGATGCTTTAAGCGAAGTGAATCCAGACCACGGGTGGCGCGCCCTGAAGAAACAGAGCCGCGATTTGTTTCGGGCGCTGGGAGCGCTGCGGGATACGCAGGTGGAGCAAGAGTCGCTGAAGAAGCTCTCCGCGCCCGGGGACCCGGTCCGAAAACACCTGCTGAAGGTGCTGGCGCAATCGCAGAAGGAACACCGGGTGAAGGCACGGCGGGCTTTGGCGGATTTTGACCGCAAGGACTGGCGAAAATCGGCGCAACGGCTGCGTAGCAAGGCGCAGTTCTTTCCCCTGGAGAGCGTCGTGTTTCAGCGGCTGGCGTTGACACGCTTAAACGAAGCCGCTGAACTTTACGAGCGCGCGCGCAGAGGCCGCAGCCGGATCGCCTGGCACCGTCTGCGGATTGGGCTGAAGGGCTTCCGCTACACGCTGGAGAACTTCATGCCGCAACGCTACCAGCCGTGGAGCGGGGATCTGAAACGCGTCCAAGACCAGCTGGGCGAAGTGCACGATTTGGATGTGCTGCGCGCGGAAATTCGGAGGCACCGGGCGAAATTGCAAGAGGCGGGCGTGCTCCGCTGGCGTGAGCGAATCGAAGAGGCGCGCAAGGCGCGGCTGGAGAAATTCCGGTCCGTTGTGGCGGGCAAGGAACCGCTGTGGCCGGTGTGGCGCACGGGATTTCAGGGCATTCATATCGTGCAATCGGCGGCCGTGGCGGCTCCGCAGCAGCGGCTTCAATCCGCCAGTTGACGCAGCATTTTCGGCGTCAGGATCCAGAGAATTTCCCACCTGCCGTGTCCCGCCGAATGTTCCAGGCACGCGACCCCGGCTTTTTTTAGCGCTGTGAAGACTCCGTGCGCGCCGGCGAGGTGCGCAATCATCAAATCCAGCTGCGGCGCATGCCCGAAGCACATCACTTCCTTGGCGCGCAGGCGATTTACCTCCTTCAGGATGTCGGCGGGATTGCCGGCGGGCTTCAGGGCGTCGTGCGTGCGGATTTTCGGCGGCGCAAATCCCAGGGCCTCCGCGAAGATTTCGGCGGTTTGCGCGGCGCGCACGTAGGGGCTGGTGATCAGCACGTCGGGTTTCACGCCGAGCGCTTGCAGACCTAACGCCGCGGCGCGCGTTTTTTGCACACCCTTCGCTGTGAGCGGGCGTTCGGGCTCGGGCGGAGACTTCGGGTCGTTGGGGTCTACCGCGATTCCGTGACGTACCAGATACAAAATCATGATTTATTATGCCACCTTTTCTTTTCCCTGCGCGCGGCGGAATTCGGGCTTCAACTGGAATTCCTTTTCGAACAGGCCGGACTTGCGTTCCAGTCCGAGCAGATCGAGGCGCGTGCCGTCCATGGCGCGGATGATGAAGATCGCCTTGCGGCCGGAAATTTGCACGTCCACGCCGGAAATTCGTTGGGCGTGTTCGGATTCCAGTTTTTCGGCGATGCGCAGCAAGCTGGTGAGCAGCCGCGCCTGGCGGCGCCGCTCGCCATCGAGCGCGGCGTAGGAGGCGTGCTCGAGCTGCGGTTCGGATTTCGAGTTATGGTAACGCACCAGCGCGGCGACCATGTCGCGCCGCCAGCCGCGCAGTTCCGGGATTTCTCCGTTGCGGATCAGGTATTCGCCATGGCGATGATGCGATTTACGCGAGACGAAATGGCCGACGTCGTGCAGCAGCGCGGCCATTTCCAGCACCAGGCGCAGGTCCGCGCCCATTTCGTGGATGGGGCGCAGTTGATCGAACAGTGACAGTGCGAGGCGCGCGACCTGCTCGGCGTGCTGCGGATTGTAATCGAGGCGCCGCGCGAACCAGCGCGCGCTGGCCAGCAGTTCGGAGGCGCGGCCCTTTTCTTCTTCCGACGTGGTGCGGACAGAATATTGCTCCGCGACCAGGTCGAGCAGGATTCCTTCGCGGACCCCGACACCGGGAACGAGCATGGTGCGGACGTCGAGCCATTTCGCGAGCGTATTGAAAATAATCGCGGCGATGCCGATTACTTCGGCGCGGTCCTTGCGAATCCGGAAGACGCGCATACGGCCGGGTACATCCAGCGCCAGCATGCGCCAGGTCTGATCGCGCAGCAGGCGAGTGTTGATCGACGGGATGCGCTCCAGCATGGGTCCGGCGGCCATGCGCACCAGCGCTTCGGCGTTCCCGCCGCAGGCGACTGCGATGGAGCGGCTCAGTTTAGGAGGGGAAGGAACGGCGCTGCGCAGAAGCGCGAGAATGTGGTGGCGCAGGCGGTGCGCGTTGTCTTCATCAATCGCACCGTCGATGGAGAAAGTTTCCATGAGGCGGATGGTGCCGAGGGGAAGACCGATGCGTTGTTCGAGCACGCCGCGCTGATAAAAATTTAGTTCGAGGCTGCCGCCGCCCAGATCGAAGATCAACCGCGGCTGGATGCGATCTCCCAGCGCCCACTGCGCGGCGGAACAAACCAGGCGCGCTTCTTCTTCGCTGCTGATTACTTCGAGTTCGATTCCGGCTTTGCGCTGCACGCGATCCATCAGGCGGCGGTAATTGCGCGCTTCGCGGGCGGCGGCCGTGGCTACCGCGCGATAGGCGCCGACATTGTATTGGTCCATGCGATCGCGGAACTGACGGAAGGCGCGCGCGGCGCGGGAAATTGTGTCGCCATTGATCATGCGGCGAGTGAATGCATTGTGGCCCAGGCGCACCGCGGCGCGCTCGCAGTCGAGGATTTGAATGTGCTTGGGGGACGTGGCGCGGGCGATTACCAGACGGATGGCGTTCGAGCCGGCGTCAATGGCTGCCAATTGAACCGGGGCGGCCACTCGTTCAGCGCCAGAGGTGCGACAAGGCGTGCGAAGGCCGGTAGTGCGTGCTCCGTATCCCCAGGTGTGCGGCAATGCGTTTGCGCAACAACCGGTTTAGATCGGAGACGCTGCTTTCGCCGTCCATTTCGATGAAGCCGTGGCGTTTCGAAAGGTACTCGAATTCGCGCTTGATCATGGATTGGTAGCGGATGAAGGACTGGAAGAGGTCGTTGGAAAGCGACATATCCCGGCCGGATTCCCAGTAGCTGATGATTTGCGACTTCTTGAACTCGCGGTCGAAAGCCACTTCGGGGCGCACGTTGAGCCAGAACGTGAGGTCGGGGCGCAGCGCGGTTTCGTAGATGCCATGCAGATAATCGCGCCCGATGCCGCGCACGGCGGCGCGCGCGATCAGGGTGAAGATGTAGCGGTCGGCGAGCACGATCAATCCTGAGCGCAGCGCGGGGAGAATGCGGCGTTCGAGTTGGTCGAAGAAATCGGTGCTGTACATCAGCGCGAGGGTCATGCGCGTGACGGAGTTTTCAGCGAGCAGACCGTCGATATCTTCGCCCACCAAGTAGGAGCGGCGCAGGCCCATGGTCTGCACCGCGAAGCCTTCGGATTCCAGCCATTCGGTGAGCAGCGAAATTTGTGTGGAGCGGCCGGAGCCGTCGGTGCCTTCGATTACGACCAGCGTCCCGCTGAGTTCTTCGGGCTTCACGCCCGGAAGAGGCGAGCCGTAGAAACGCGAAGGGAGTTCGGCTGCGGCGCTCCTGTTCTTTTTGGAAGGCCGGCCATTCGAGCCGTGTGTTTTCGCTGCTGTTTTGTCGGTGCGTTTCATTTTTTCTTGGGCGCGAATTGTTGCAGGGAGATACGCTCGCCTACGATCTGGCGCATCAACTTTTGCAGCTTGTTTACGCGCACCGTGCCATCCATCAGCACGAAATTGTCGGTTTCGATCATCTGGTCGTAGTTGGTCAGGATGCGTTCCTGAAAGATGCGAAAGCTTTCCGCGCGATCGAGCGAAATGCCCAAGTCCATGCCGGCTTCGTAATATTTCAGCTTGGGCCGTCCGGCGACGATGCGGTTCACGGCTACGTCCAGCGGGGCGCGAAAATAAAAAGTGATGTCCGGCGTGGGCGCGAAGCTGTAGAGATTTCGCAGCCAGTGCGGCGAGCAGCTGCGGGCGGCATCGCGCGCGAAGGCGGTGTAAATGTAGCGGTCAGCGAGAACCAGGTAGCCGCCGTGCAGCAGCGGCATAATCTGCCGTTCGCAACGGTCGGCGAAATCGGCGGCGTGCAGCAGGGAAAATGTCGTGGGCGTAAGCAGGCGGCGCTGTTTGCCGCGGCGCGTGGCGGATTTCACCAGCGGCGAGGAGTTCCATTCGGTGAAGTGGATGCGGTAGCCGCCGATTTCCAGCCAGCGCTTCAGGAGATACAGCTGCGTGCTTTTTCCCGAGCCGTCAATTCCTTCGACTACCACCAAGGCGCCGGGGTATTGGCGCTTGGGCGCGGGTTCCTTCAGCGAAAGCGTCTCAGTGACGGTGAGAGTCTCTGGCGTATCGTTCCCCATTTTTGGCTAGGCCTGCCGCCAATCTCACATGATATCGCGGAACGCGGGACGCGAATGTGAAAAAAGTGTTACAACGGCGGAAGGTGTCGCGCGGGCGCGGCCGCGTTTGTTCCGCGGCGGAACGCGGTATGCTGGGCTGGCTCGGTGGGCGATTTGTCGTGCTGAGCCGCAAAGGGGCATTTTATCGATGGCCACAAACTTCTCGAAAGCATTGGTGGTTCAGCCGGGACACAAAGTGCACCTGCGCAAGTTCGATCCTGGCGACACGCTGGGTTGGGGCAAGGGCCATCGAACGAAGGCGAGCCTGGAGAAGGCGATCGAAAAGCTCGACAAGCTGCAATACCTGCTCTATGCAGACCACAAGCATGCGTTGCTGGTGGTGGTGCAAGGGCTGGATGCGGCGGGGAAGGACGGCACGATTCGGCACGTGATGGCTGGCGTGAATCCGCAGGGATGCCGCGTCACGTCATTCAAGCCGCCTTCAGCGGAAGAGGCCGCGCACGATTTTCTGTGGCGCGTGCACAAGGCGGTGCCGCCGGTCGGCGATATCGGGATCTTCAACCGCTCGCATTATGAGGATGTGCTGGTGGTGCGCGTGCACAATATGGTGCCGAAGGAGGTGTGGTCCGAGAGGTACGAGCAGATCAACCGGTTCGAGGAGATTCTGCAGGAGAACAATGTGCGCATCCTGAAATTTTTTCTGCATATCAACAAGCAGGAGCAGAAGAAACGCTTCATGGAGCGGATGGACGATCCGGACAAGCGTTGGAAGATTTCGCAAGCGGATTTCGACGAGCGAAAATTCTGGGACGATTACACGGAAGCCTACGAAGACGTGCTGATGCGCTGCAGCAGGAAACACGCGCCGTGGTTCGTGATTCCCGCGGACAAAAAATGGTTTCGCAATCTAGCGGTTTCGCACATCATCGTCGAGACGCTGGAAGAAATGCACTTGAAATTTCCTCCCCCCTCGATTGACGTGAAGAACTTGAAATGGCGCTGAGCGTCCCGCTCGCCGGGACTTCTTCGCGGCTCGATTTCTGCTAGAATCGCTCGTCCTTAAGCGATCGGTGTGAATCGTTCCGCGCGAACCGAGCGCGGAAATCCTGGTCACCCGGCGGATCATGACCGACGAAGCGGTTTTCCCGCGAAATTTCTTGAAGGCTTATCCCGTGGCGCTGCGGGGAGAGGGATGCTTCGTCTACGCGGTGGGCGGTAAGCGTTATCTGGACGCATCGGGCGGCGCTGCGGTGGTCACGATCGGGCACGGCGTCGCTCAAGTTGGTCAGGCCATCGCGGAACAATCCTCGCGGCTCGCTTACGTGCATTCCTCGCAATTTCATACGGCTGTCGCTGAAAAATTGGCCACGCGCATTCTGGCGCTAGCTCCGCAGGGCATGCGCAAGAACGGGCGCGTCTATTTCACTTCCGGCGGCTCGGAAGCTACCGAGACGGCCTTGAAACTCGCGCGGCAATATTGGATCGAGCGCGGCGAGCCCAGACGCTTCCGCGTGATTTCGCGGCAGCAGAGCTACCACGGCAGTACTTTGGGAGCGCTTTCGGTCTCTGGAAATGTGCGCCGCCGCGAACCGTTCGCGCCCTTGCTGAAGGAGTGGGGGCACATCGCGCCGTGCTTTTGCTATCGCTGTCCTTTCGGATTGACCTATCCGGAATGCAATGTGGATTGCGCGGACGATCTGGAAAGATTGCTGGAACGCGACGGATCGAAGGACGTCGCCGCGTTTATTTTCGAGCCGGTCGTCGGCGCGACTTTGGGCGCGGTGGCGCCGCCGGACGGTTACGTGCAACGGATTGCGGAAATTTGCCAGCGTCACGGGATTCTGCTGATCGCCGATGAAGTGATGAGTGGGATGGGCCGCACGGGAAAACCTTTTGCTATGGAACACTGGGGCGTTTCGCCTGACTTGATTCTGGTGGGCAAAGGGATCGCGAGCGGTTACGCCCCGCTTGGCGCGGTGATCACGGCAGGGCACGTTGTCGATGCGATCGCGAAAGGCAGCGGCACTTTTCTGCACGGCTTCACGTACAACGCGCATCCTGTGTCGGCGGCGGCGGGCAATGCGGTGCTGGACTACCTAGAGCAGGAGAATCTTTTTGCGCGTGTGGAGTCCGCGGGCCGTGAACTGCGCGACGCGCTGGAGCCACTGCGGAAATTTTCCGTGGTCGGTGATATTCGCGGCATGGGATTACTGCTGGCGATTGAGTTCGTGCGCGACGGCAAAACGCGAGCGCCGTTTCCGCCGGAAGCGCGCATCGCGGTTCGCGTGCAGGCGGACGCGCTGGAAGCCGGAGTGATGACGTATCCCATTCAAGGTTGCGTGGACGGCACGCGCGGCGACCATATTCTGATCGCGCCGCCCTACATCATTACGACGCAACAGATTCAGATGCTCGTGAAGGGATTGGAGCAGGCCGTCGGCGATCTGGAAAAAAGCCATCTCGCGGCGACGGGAGGTTCCTCTGCGTCGCTCTAGGCGCGGTGGCCGCTCGGCTTTGTGCAGTGTCGCCGGCGTGTTGTCCGCGGCGCTTGCGCTAGCGGCCTCGCCGGATCTTGCGAAAATCTCCGGATTTTCGCCGCGAACGGCGGCGCAGGAAATCATCACGGAAAATTCCTTCCGCGAATCCGTTTCCACACCTGAAATTATCCAGTTTCATCGTTACCTCACGGCCGAACCACATCCGGCTGGTTCTGCGCGCAATAATGAGCTGGCGCAGTGGGTGGCGGAGCAGTGGCGCCAGCAGGGACTCGAAGACGTCACCGTGCATCAATACGACGTGCTGGGTTCCTCGCCACGCAAGATTTCGCTGGAGATGGTGAAGCCCACGGAATATCACGCCCTCTTGCTCGAAGCTCCTGACGACGTGGACCCGGACACAAGAAATCCCAAGGTGGACGGCGCATATCTGGGTTATTCAGCTTCGGGAGAAGTGACCGCGCCGGTGGTCTATGCGCACAGCGGCAACCAGGAAGATTACGAATATTTGCGCCTGCACGGAATGGATGTGCGCGGCAAAATCGTGCTGGTCCGTTACTCGAATCCTTACAGCTATCGCGGATTCAAAGCGCTCACGGCCGAACGACTCGGCGCTGCGGCCATCCTTATCTATTCGGATCCCGACGAGGACGGCTACCGCAAGGGCGCGGTCTATCCGAATGGGCCGTGGGGCCCGGAAACGCACATCCAGCGCGGTGCGATCACTTACGATTTTCTGCAGCCGGGCGATCCGCTGACGCCGGGATACCCCTCGGTTCCCGGCGCGAAACGGATTCTGGCGGAGCAGGCAATATCGTTGCCGAAAATTATCGCTGTGCCGCTTTCCTGGCACGATGCCGAGCCGCTGCTCAGAAAAATGGATGGGCCCGTCGCGCCGGATTCCTGGCAGGGCGGCCTGCCGTTTAAATATCACGTAGGCGGAAAGCGCGTGGTGGCGCACTTGAAAGTGGACATGGACACGCGCATTCAGCCTTACTACGTCACCGAGGCGCGCATCCGCGGCAGCGAAGCGCCGGACGAGTGGGTGATTCTGGGCAATCATCGCGACGCGTGGGTTTTTGGCGGCGTGGATCCTTCCAGCGGCACGGCGGCGATGCTGGAAATGACGCGCAGCCTGGGGCAGCTGCTGGCGCGCGGAGTTCGTCCGAAGCGCACGCTGGTGATTTGCAGCTGGGATGGCGAGGAATATGCGCTGACCGGTTCCACGGAGTGGGGCGAGCAGTATGCGGATGAATTGAAGCAGAAGGCTGTGGCGTATTTGAATGTGGACGAAGCGACGTCTGGCAAGGATTTCGAGGGCGACGCGGTGGGTTCGCTTGCGCCGCTGCTGGTGGAAGTGAGCCGCGCGTTGCCTGCTCCTTCGGGGAAAACTTTGTACGACGAGTGGAAAATTTCGCGCAAGGCTGAACTGAATTTGACGCAGGCCGTGCCGGACGCGGAGCTGGCGAACACGCGAATTGGCAGCGGCTCAGACCACACGGTGTTTCTGAATTTTCTGGGGATTCCGACGGTGGGCTTGACGTTTACCGGACCCTACGGCGTTTATCACTCGATGTACGACGATTTTTTCTGGATGAATCAATTTGGCGATCCGGGGTATCGCTATCACACGTTGATGGCACAGCTCTGGGGAGTGCTGGCGCTGCGTTTGGCGAACGCGGAGATTCTTCCTTATGATTTCGATTCGTACGGAGAAAATATCCGGCAGTTCGTGGTGGATCTGAATCTGGCGAATCACCTGAGCGGGCATATCGATCTCGCGGCGCTGCAGCAGCACATCAGCGGATTTCAAGTGGCTGGTCGGGAGCTGAATTCAGCCGTGGCGCAGGCGATTGCTTCGGGGCGGCTGGACGCTGCTGCGGCGGCGCGCGTGAATGAGCAATTGATGCAGGTCGAGCGCAATTGGTGCAACCCGCAAGGAATCCCGGGGCGTCCCTGGTTCAAGCATTCTTTGTACGCGGCGCGCTATACCTACGCGCATCTGGAGTTACCGGGATTGACGGAGGCTGCCGAGGCGGGCGACTGGAAAGTGGCGGCGGCGCAGGCGAAAATTCTAGAGGACGAGCTCATCAAAAACACGGCGCTTCTGCAACAGGCACGCGGCCTGCTGGAACATCCTGCCGGCGCGCCATGATGAGGTTTTCCTGAGCAGCGTGATTTTCAAGCAGGCGGAGAAAGCATGAAAGAGATTGCGGCGCGGGGCCTTCTGGTTGCGATCGTCGCTTCGGTGACTGCGGCTTGTTGCGCGATTCTTGCGGCGGCGCCAATCGCCGATGCGCAGGCCACGAAATTCGAACGCGAGGTGCGGGCGCGCGATTTGGGCGTGCCGCTTGAAGGAACGCCGGGGCCGCTGGATTCCATCACGGATGTGAAGGGCGTGGAAGTCGGGTACCGCACGCTGATTTCGGGCGACGGAAAATTGGTGGTGGGCAAGGGGCCAGTGCGTACCGGCGTTACTGCCGTTTTTCCGCGCGGAAAGAATTCCGTGGATCCTGTGTTTGCCGGATGGTTCACGGAAAACGGTAATGGGGAGATGACCGGGACGACCTGGGTCGAGGAATCCGGATTTCTTTATGGGCCGGTGATGATCACGAACACGCACAGCGTGGGAGTGGTGCGCGACAGCGTGATCGCCTGGCAATTGCAGCACGGCCCGGGGTTGCCTCTAGAAGACTGGTGGTCGCTGCCCGTGGTGGCCGAAACCTGGGACGGCTATCTGAACGACATCAACGGATTTCACGTGCAAGCCGAAGACGCTGCCGCTGCCATGCGCGATGCGCACAGCGGACCGATCGCTGAAGGCAACGTCGGCGGCGGCACGGGGATGATTTGTTTTGAGTTCAAGGGTGGCACGGGCACGGCGTCGCGCCAGTTGCCGGAAAAACTGGGCGGGTACACCGTCGGCGTGCTGGTGCAATGCAATTTTGGCGTGCGGCATCTGCTGCGCATCGCGGGCACGCCGGTGGGATATGAAATTACCGGCCATCCCGTGTGGGGCGACGATACGGGCTCAATCATCGTGGTAGTGGCGACGGACGCACCACTGCTGCCGAGCCAGATGAAGCGCATCGCGAAACGCGTGACGCTCGGGCTGGGACGGCTGGGCAGCATTTCCGGCGATGGCTCGGGCGATATTTTTATCGCGTTTTCCACGGCGAATCCTGGCGCGGGATTGGAGCAGAAAAAAACTGTTGATTTGCAGATGTTGCCGAACAGCCGCATGGACGCGCTCTTCGAAGCTACGGTGCAGGCGACGGAGGAAGCCGTGGTGAACGCGTTGGTGGCGGCGAAGACGATGACCGGCGCGGACGGGCACACGGTGGAGGCTTTGGCGCATGACCGCCTACGCGAGGTCTTGAAGAAGTATAATCGTCTGGTGGAACCGAAATAGCTGTAAGGATGCGAGGAACGTGTAAATAACCAGGAGGCCAACCCCCGATGAAAGCCTTTTTATTTGGAATCATATTGACCCTGTTCGTTTTGGCAGCCGGTGGATATTTCCTGCTTAAGTCAGGCCGTGTGAGTTTCAACGCCGATCAGGCGCCGTCCGCGACGGAACGGCATTTGGCCATGTCCGCAGTAGATGCCTCGACCGAGCGTAACGCGCCCGAGCAGAAGAACCCGGTCCCGACCGACGAGGCCGATTTAATCGCGGGCGCCCAACTTTACTTGAATCATTGCGCGGGTTGCCACGGACTTCCCTCGAATCCCGAAAGCCCGTTCGGACGCTCCTTTAATCCGCCGGTGCCGGCATTTTTCAAGGAGGCGCCCGACATGCCGGAGAACCAGAATTTCTACATCATTCAGCACGGGATTCGCTGGTCTGGAATGCCGGCGTGGGGCAAGACGCTCAACGATGGACAGATTTGGCAGCTGGTGACTTTCCTGAGCAACGTGCAAAAACTTCCTCCGGCCGTGCTGAAGGAACTGGCGCCGCCGGCGGGTGCCGCGCTGGAAGCCGCTCCGGCGGCGCCCACCGCGCCAGCGATGCAAATGCACTGAAGCCGGGCCGGAGAAAAACAGTCGGCCCGGGTGGCGCGTAGTCCTGCTAGAATTTGATTTCGTGCTGGGCTTGGGCTACGTTTTACGGGGTGGAAAACGGGCCGGATTCCCTGCAGCTGCGGCGCGACCCGGCCGCACCTCGCCAATCACCAGATGCATCGAAGGGACGGAGGATACGCTTGATGTCTGACGTAGTCGCAGAAAAAGTAATTTCGACGCTGGCTTCGGTGAAACGCATACCGGCGGACACGATCAAGCTGGACACAAATTTGCAGGATCTGGGTATTGATTCGCTGGACGTCTTCACGTTGCTCTTCGAATTGGAAAATGCGTTCAAGATCTCCATTCCCGACGACGACGTGCGCTCGCTGCGCACCGTCAACGACGTTGTGGAAGGCATCAAGAAGATTATTGCCGCCGCGCCGCCCGATACTTCCCTGGGCTCGGCCACACCGGCGGACTGACGAATGGCCCCACGCCGCGTCGCCATCACAGGACTGGGAATTATTTCTCCGCTGGGTTTGAACCTCGAGGAAAACTGGAAATCCCTCAGCGAAGGCCGCCCCGCTATTGGTCCGATCCAGGGCGCCGACTGCTCCACGCTGCGATTCAAGAACGGCGCGGAAGTGACGGGTTACGATCCCGTGAAGCACTTCCCGGGCGGGAAAGACGCCTACATTGATCGCTTCGCGCAATTTTCCGTAGTGGCGGCGCGCGAGGCACTGCAGAATTCTGGACTGGAGTTGACGCCGGAATTGCGCGAGCGCTCCGCGATTGTGTGCGGTTCGGCGGTGGGCGGGCAGGCGGCCATCGAGGCCGGTTTCCAGGACCTTTGGGTGGAGGGGCGCGGGCGCGTTCATCCGCTGACGATTCCGAAGACCATGTCCAACGCCGGCGCGAGCCACATCGCAATGGACCTGGGGATGAGCGGCCCGACGTACACCGTTTCTACTGCTTGCTCTTCGGCGAATCACGCGATCGGGCAGGCGTTCCGGCTGGTGCGTGACGGCGAGGCGGACGCCGCGATGACCGGCGGCAGCGAATCGATATTCAACATCGGCATGCTGAAGGCTTGGGAAGCGATGCGCGTGATCGCGCCGGACACTTGCCGGCCTTTCAGCAAGGACCGCCGCGGAATGATTCTGGGCGAGGGCGGCGCGATGATGGTGCTGGAGCCAATGGACGCGGCGCGAGCGCGTGGTGCGAAGATCTTTGCCGAAATTTGCGGATTCGGGATGACCGCTGACGCACATCATTTGACGCAACCCGCGGTGCACGGTCCGGTGCGCGCGATGCGCGGGGCGATGCGCGAAGCGGGACTGGCGCCGGAAGACATCGGTTACATCAACGCGCATGGCACCGGCACGCCCGGAAATGATCCAGTGGAAAGCACCGCGATTCGTGAAGTTTTCGGCGCGCACGCGGACAAAATTGGCGTCAGCTCGACAAAATCCATGCACGGCCACGCGCTGGGAGCGGCCGGCGCGCTGGAAGCGATCGCGACGATTCTGGCGCTGTACCACGGCATTCTGCCGCCTACTGCGAACTTCAACGAGCGCGATCCGGAGTGCGACCTGGACTACATTCCCAATCAGCCGCGGGCATTGCGCGTGGAAGCGGCGCTGTCGAATTCTTTTGCGTTCGGCGGGTTGAACGCCGTGGTCGCCTTTCGCGCGGCGCCGCGTTAGAAGAGGCCGCGGAGTAAGGGAAGAATCGTGGGGAGCGCGGTGTTCCAGCCGCCGGCTTCGGGGGTCCAGCCGCGGGTGAGTTCGTCGGCCAAAGTGAAGGACACCAGAATCGCGAGGAACAGAAATCCCGTCATCACTACAATCTTCGTGAGGCTGCTGCTGTACTTCACGTGCATGAAGAATAGGATTACCAGCAGCATTTTCACCACTGCGATAGCCAGAGCCACCACGGTGTTCAGCGGAATCACCTCAATTAAGCGAATTCCTGTGTGAATATCCCCGAAATCCACGAACGCGACGCCGGTGGTGAGCGCAGTCAGAACCAGCAGCGCGACAAATATTCCGAGGTAGGTTTTGACGGGAACCACATGCCCGGACATCAGTGCACCCCCGGTAAGGCAAACCTGCCGCCGATCAGATACAACAACGGAAACAGGAAAATCCAGACGATATCGACGAAGTGCCAGTACAGGCCGCTTACTTCGAGCGGCGCGTAATATTCGGAGCTGAAGCGCCCGCGATGGGCCATCACGGTGAGCGTCCCCAGGATGCCAAAACCGATAATCATGTGCATCGCGTGGAGGCCGGTCATGAAAAAGTAAAAGCAGAAGTACAGCGGAACGTGCGTACCCGCCGCGCCCCATTCCGGCCGGATGATGAAGCCGAAGCCGGGAATCAGATGCTCGTGATAATCGGCCCGCCACTCGTAGTTGAATTTCAAGAACAGGAACAGCGCGCCCAGGATCATGGTGAGGACCAGATACATCACCTGTTCGGATTTTTTCTTGCCGGCTTGCGCCGCATGGATCGCCAGGGCCATGGTCAAGCTGCTGCCGATGAGCACTGCGGTGTTGGCGGCGCCGAATTTCACGTTGAGGAGGCGGCTGCCCTCTTCAAAGGCGGTCAAGTATAGCGTGCGATAAATAATGTAGGTGGCGAAAAGGCCGCCGAAGAACATGATTTCGGTGACCAGGAAAACCCACATGCCCAGGCTGCCAGCTTCGCGCTGCTGCTCCATGTCCTCGAATTGATGTTTGAAGCCCGGAGGATGCGGGGCGTGCACGGCCATATCAGACACGGGACCCTCCCACATTCGCGTAGTCGTAAGCGTCTGCGGTAACCACGGGAATCTCCTCGAAATTTTCAGTGGGCGGCGGCGAAGGAGTCTCCCACTCGAGGCCCTTCGCGCCCCAGGGATTCGGTCCGGCGATCGGGCCGTAGCGAATCGACCAAAGTAAGTAGATCAGCGGAATCAGATACCCGATGCCGAGAATGGAAGCGCCGGCGGAGGACATCACGTTGAGCACCTGGAATTCGGTGGGATAAACAGCGTAGCGGCGCGGCATGCCCAGGTAGCCCAGCACGAATTGCGGGAAGAACGTCAGGTTGAATCCCACGAAAATCACCAGCGCGGCGAAGCGGGCCCAGCCGTCTGGATACATGCGTCCGGTAATTTTCGGCCACCAGAAATGGATGCCACCCAGGTAGGCCATCACCGCACCACCGACCATGATGTAGTGAAAATGCGCGACGATGAAATACGTGCCGTTGAGGTGAACGTCCGTCGCGAGCGATGCCAGAAACAATCCCGTAAGGCCGCCCATGGTGAACAGGCCGATAAAGCCGAGCGCGTAAAGCATTGGCGCGTCGTAGGAAATCGAACCCTTGTAGAGCGTGGCAGTCCAATTGAAAACTTTCACGGCGGAGGGGATCGCGACCAGAAAGCTGAGCACGGAGAAAATCAAGCCGGCGTAAATAGACTGGCCGGTGACGAACATGTGATGGCCCCACACCAGGAAGCTGATGATCGCGATCGCCAGGCTGGAAAACGCGACGAAGGTGTAGCCGAAAATGCGTTTGCGCGAGAAACATGTGATCAGTTCGCTCATCACGCCCATGCCCGGCAGAATCATGATGTACACAGCGGGATGCGAGTAGAACCAGAACATGTGCTGGAACAAAATGGGATCGCCGCCAATGGCGGGATCGAAAATGCCGATGTGCAAGAGGCGCTCGAGGCCCAGCAGGAAGAGGGTGATGGCGATTACCGGCGTGCCCAGGATGAAAATAATGCTGGTGGCATACATCGCCCAGATGAAGAGCGGCAAGCGGAACCATGTCAGCCCGGGCGCGCGCATTTTGTGAATGGTGACCACGAAATTCAGGCCGGTGAGAATCGAAGAGAAGCCCGTGATGAATACGCCGAGCGCGGTGGGGATCACGCTGGTGTGTGAAAAAGTGCTGCTGTAGGGCGTGTAGAACGTCCAGCCCGTATCCACGCCGCCGGAAATTACCGCATACAGAGTAAAGGCCGCGCCGATTATATAAATGTACCAGCTGAGCAGGTTCAGGCGCGGGAATGCCAGGTCGCGTGCGCCGATCATCATGGGCACCAGGAAATTGCCAAGCGTCGCCGGAATTGACGGGACCAGGAAGAAGAACACCATGATCACGCCGTGCATGGTGAAGAGCTTGTTGTAAGTTTCCGGCGCCACCAGCGCGCCCTGCGGTTCGATCAGGTGCAGGCGCATCAGCACGGCGAAGAAGCCGCCCACGAAGAACATCAGCGTAATCGAGCCTAGGTACAGCAGCGCGATGCGTTTGTGGTCGGTGGTAAGCAGCCAGGATTTCACGCCGTAGCTCGCGTTCAAATAATTGACGCGCGATTCGGCCGGAATTTCTTGCCCGGGCAATTCTGGAATGACTGTGGTGCTCATTTCCCGTTCGTCTTCCTTTCTTCCGTCCCGAGCGACTTGACGTAAGCGATCAGTTGCAGCACCTGCTCCTCGTTGATCTGGCCCTGGAAGGTGGGCATGATCGGCGGATAGTTGGGCAGGATGATGGAATTGGGAGTCACGATTGCCTGGCGAATCAGCGCCTCATCCACGAGCTTCATGTCGCCGTTGCGCAATTTTTCCGGTTTGCCGTAGAGGCCCACGAGCGAAGGACCGCGGCCGGTATTGTCCGCCACGTGGCAGGTGATGCAGCCGAACTGGGTGAAGAGGCGCTCGCCGGTCTGGGCCATGGATTCGCTGCGCGCGCCGCCGGAAAGCCACGCGGCGTAGTCGGTGGGGGACATGACGTAGACCCAGCCGATCATTTCGGCGTGGTCCGCGCCGCAATATTGCGCGCAGAAAATATGGTAGGTGCCGATCTTGGTGGCCTGGAACCAGATTGAGGTGTAGCGGCCGGGGACGGCGTCTTTTTTGACGCGGAACGCGGGGATGTAGAAATCGTGAATCACGTCGTCGGACGTCATGGTGATCTTGATGGGCGCGTTGACCGGGACGTGCAATTCATTGATTTCGCGCGGGCCTTCGGGGTGCTGGATGTGCCACATCCATTGCTTGCCGACGACAAAAACTTCGGTCGCGGCTTCAGGCGGGCGCGAATTTTCGAAATAGAGGCTGGAAGCCCAGACGAAAATCACGACGGTGATCAGCGTGGGCACTATGGTCCAGGTAAGTTCCAGCGCCATGTGCGTCTTGGTGTCCGCGGGCTGCTCATCGGGCGAGCGGCGGCGGAACCTCACCATGAAATAGAAAATCGTGGTGAAGATCCCGAAGGTGAAGAACAGGGTGATCGCCGTCAGGAAGTAGTAGAGATGGTCCACGCTATCCGAGATGGTGGAGGCGGACGTGGGGTGAATGGGAATCGCGGCCACGGCGGCGGCCATGTTTGTGAAGCCCGATTGCATCAGACCCGTGAGCATCTGTGTGTCAGTGAACCTCTGATGTTTCCGTAAGCGCGTGGCGGATATCGGAACGCCGGCTGCGCCTCTTTATGCTTTTCTTTGCGGCAGCGCGTAATGCTCGCCGCGAAACAGAATCAGCATCGCGATTCCCAGGATCAATACCGTAAGCGCTCCGCCGGCCTGGATGACGCGCGAAATCAGCAGCCCATATTTTCCCGTCGCAGGATCGTAGTGATAGCAGAACAGCAGAACCTGATCCACGGGCGTGCCGATCTTTCCTTCCGACGCCTCCACCAGTCCCAAGCGCAGATCGCGCGAAGGGTACTGAATACCGTAAAAATAGCGCGAAATTTTTCCCTCGGGTGTGAGAAGCATGATGGCGCTGGCGTGCGCGAACTGCTTGGTATCGGGATCGTAAGCGTAACGAAATCCCACCGCGTCGGCCAGCTGCTTGATTTGCGGCTCGTCGCCGGTAAGGAAATGCCAGCCCTGCGCGGCATCCGGGCGGCCGTACATTCCGACGTACATTTCCTGTTTTACTTTCGCCAGCACATGCGATTCCGTGGGGTCGATGCTTACGGTGACGACTTCAAATTGTTTGCCAATGTCCGTTTGCAATTCCTTCAGTCCGGATTCGACGCCGTTCAGAACCTGGGTGCAGAGCATCGGGCAGTTGTAATAGACGAGCGTGAGAATCACGGGCTTGTGTCCGAAAAATTGCGCAAGCTGCACGGTCTGGCCGTTCTCGTCGCGGAAGGTCAAGTTTAGCGGAATCGTTTGGTTCAGTTTTTGGTCAATGCCGACCTGTTTCAGAAGTTCAGGGCGCACACCCGCACTCTGCATCGGGTCTGACGCGAGTTGCGCCGCGGCGCCAGGAGTCAGCGACAGAAATGCCGCAGCCGCTGCCGCCAGCGATGTCAGCATCGCGTGACGCAGGCCGAATCTGCCCGATGCCAACACTCTAGTGCCTCACCTCTTGGCTCATTTCAAGGTCCTTATCGCGCTCCAGCACGAACCCGCATGGCCCGGTCTGGTCCTGGTCGCTAACGTCGGGCGTAAAGCGCGGCGGATTGCTGACGCCGGCGGGAATATCTCCCGGAGCGCGCGCGGGCAGACCCTGCTGCAGCGTCAGCTCCATGGCGCGATCCACGGGGATGCGCACTACGCCGTTGTGCTCGTCCGCCCAACCATAGGAATTCAGAAGTTTGTCCTGCTGCTCGCAATAGGCATGCAGCTCGGCGCGCGGTTGCACTTGCAAGCGCGGCGCGGGAGGTAGCACGCGCGCATCTTCAAAAGGTGAAGCGGGCTTGCCGAGGCTCTGCACTTTGCCATAAAAATCAAACAACCACGCCATCGAGAAGAATACGACAACCAGCACGGCGATGAGCCACGCGCCGGAGTGCAGCAATCCACGCGAGTCGGCGTCGCTGCGTTCGTAGCCTTCGTGCGAGCCATCCGGAGCAGCCGGCTGGCCCGGCCCGTGCTTAGTCTCCATGCTCATGCTGGAGCTCTCCTTCGAACCGCGGGTCGTGCAACGGCAGCAGCGGCATTTTGCCGAGCTGCCAGAAATATGTTGCGATCCAGAGCGCGCCGATCACGGCGAGGCAAAAAATGTCCCAAAATAGGGAGCCCATGTGCGGGCCATCTTTTTCGTAAGCCGGCACCATCAGCCAGTACACGTCCACCACGCTCAGGACGATCATCATGGCGGCCACAGCGGAAAGGCGATGCACGCGGCGCTTCACGTTGCGCTGCAAGAGCAGCAGGAAAGGCAGCGCGAAGTGCAGGACGATCAAAACGACCGCGAGCTTTCCCCAACCGCCGAAGGCTCGCGTCATGTACCAGGGAATTTCGTCCTTGATATTTCCCGCCCAGATGATCAGGAACTGCGAGAACGACAAGTACGCCCAGAGCATGGTGAACGCCAGCATCAGGTTGCCGAGGTCGTTGAACTGCCCGGGCGTCACGTTTTCTCTGACTTCCTTGCCGCGCTCATCGTCCGTCAGGCGGCGCAGAACGAAAATCACGAAGGACATTGCGGTGAGCGCGGCCACAATCATGAAAATCATGCCGTAAATGGTGGAGAACCATTCCGGCTCGAGCGACATCACCCAGTCAATCATCGCAAACGATACGGCCATGCCCCACAAGATCAAGCCGGGGCCGCTGATGCCTTCCAGATATTTCGCGAGGCGCGGATCGCCAGTTGCATCTTGTTCGCGCGACCATTTATTCAGGAAATGAGCCAAGCCCATCAAGATCGCGAAATAAATGAGGGCGCGCACGATGAAAAAGCTCGGGTTCAAGTAGGCCAGCTTGAAATGATAATTCGGATTGTGGGTCATCTCTTCGGACGGATTCACCCACGGATAGATGGGCTTCATTCCGATCAAGATGGGGATGAAAAGAAGCGCCATGACGCCGAACGTTCGCGAGCCGGCTTCGAGCAGCCGGCGGATGGGATAGCCCCACCAGCCGCCGGTGAGGTGGTGCATCATCAAGATCGCCATGCAGCCGAGCGGGATCATAAGCCAGTAGACATAGGCGAAAAGGTAGGCGTGCAAAATTTGGCTCATTGCGCCGGCCCCGCAGTCTGCTGATCTAGTTTAGGACGCTCGGACGGCGGCACATCCTGCTCGGTGGCGTGCTCGCTGAGTTGCAGCACGCGAATGTAAGCCGCGATGCGCCAGCGGTCTTCTGGCTCGATGCGCGAAGCGTAGCTGTACATCGAACCGTAGCCGTTGGTCATCGCGTCGAAGAAATGTCCGGCAGGAGCCTGGCGGAGGCGGTCGATGTGATACGACGGCGGCGGCGGAAATCCGCGTTGCACCACAATCCCTTGGCCGCTGCCGGTGTAATCGTGGCAGGGCGTGCAATAGATGTTGTAGCGCTGGCGGCCGCGCTCGAGGTCTTCGCGCGTGATGGGGAAGGGGAATTTGTTCGAGACGACGCCATTTTCTTTTCCGGTGTAGAGAAGTTCATCGAGGCGGAGCTGGCCGCGCGCAACAGTGCCGGGTACCACGGGGCGCTCGCTGCGGCCGTCATCGAAGAACGTAGTGGGCTGGTACGGCAAGTATTTGGGCTGTTCGTGCATATCCATGCGGCAACCCGCAAACAACAGCGCGAGCGCGGCCAGGCCAATCAAGTTCGCCGCGCGTGGCAGCGCGCCGCCTGCAGGGGAAGGGCGGGGCTCCAGCCCCGCCGTCAAGCCTGGCAACAGATGGGCTTTAGCCCCTGAAGCGGCACTTTTCCGGCTAGCAGCTTCGGTGCGCGACGCCAGACTAGCGCCGTAGGCGCGGCACAAGTTAGCCCAGCCCGGAAGGGCTGGGACACCGTGCAAGGAGAACAGCCAGCGCCGTAGGTGCGGCACGGGGCTGTACGTCTCGCCATTGCTTCGCGCCTGAGTATCGATTTGACGTCTAGACTTCAATCTCAAACACTCCGTGTGGATTCAAGCCTTCCAGGAATTTTTTCGTTTTCGACAGCTCAAACCTCTTGTCGCGCACCTTCACCACCAGGAAAAACCGGTCGTTCGACGCCAGTGCGAAGCGCGCGACGTTGAACACGGGGTGGTACGGCGTGGGCAGTCCATTCATCGCCAGCATGCCAAATACGGCGCACAATGCAGCGCCGAGCACCGTCAGTTCAAACGTGATCGGAATGAACGCGGGCCAGCTGTTGTAGGGCTTGCCGCCGACGTCCATCGGATAGCTGATGACGTTCGCGTAGTACTGCATCGCAAAACCGCTGAGCCCGCCGAGCAGACCGCCGATGAAGACGATCACCGGAAGAATTGTGCCGTGGAAGCCTACGGCTTCGGCCAGGCCTTCGATGGGCAGCGGCGAAAACGCGTCAATCTTCTTGTAACCCGCGTCGTGCGTGCGCTGCGCGGCTTTCAGAAGTTCGTCCGGCGTCTCGAACTCGGCCAGCAATCCGTAAAGTGGTTTGCGCTTCATAAAGCTATCCGTGAATCTCCGGATTGGGATTCAGCACGCGCGCCAGGTACGTGGTGCGCGGGCGCGTGTTCAAATCGTCCAGTAAGCCGTAATTGCGCGATTGCGCTTTCCATTTCGCGACGCGGCTGTTGGGGTCGTTAATATTGCCGAAGATGATGGCCTCCGCGGGACAGGCGCCCTGGCACGCGGTAACGATTTCGCCGTCGCGTACTTCGCGGTTTTGTTCTTCGGAGTTGATTTTCGCCGCGTTAATGCGCTGCACGCAGTACGTGCACTTCTCCATCACACCGCGGCTGCGCACCGTCACGTTCGGATTGCGCATCCCGAACAGGCTGGGCGTGGTGTAATCCGAATAGAGCAAGAAGTTGAAGCGCCGAACTTTATACGGGCAGTTGTTCGAGCAATAGCGCGTGCCGACGCAGCGGTTATAAACCATTTCGTTCAAGCCTTCGGGACTGTGCACCGTCGCGCCTACCGGGCACACTACTTCGCAGGGCGCGTTTTCGCAGTGCATGCAGAGCACCGGCTCGTAATAGGTTTCAGGATTATCTATGTTGCCGCGGAAATAAGTGTCCACGCGGATCCAGTGCATCGCGCGGCCTTTCATCACCTGTTCCTTGCCGACCACCGGAATATTATTTTCGGCCTGGCAAGCGACCACGCAGGCGTTGCAGCCGACACACTTGTTCAGATCAATGGCCAGGCCCCAGGCGTAGCCTTCGGATTTGAAGCCGGGGTAGAGCGTAAGGCCTTTGGTCGCTTCTTCGTGCGGGTCTTTTGCGAAGTTCGGATCCTTGCGGAATTCTTCCAGCGTGGCGATGCGGATCAGGTCGCGGCGCGCGGCTTCGACGCCTTCTTTTTCCACCTGATGGCCTTCCTGGTCAATCACGTATTGATGCTGGGTCACGGCGAAATAATATTTGTCGCCGGTCTTTTCGATTTTCAGCCCGCTGGCAATCCACGGCGCGTTGGATGTGCGAATGAAATTGGCATTGAAGCCGGGCCCCGTGCCGACGCTTCCCGCGCGGCGGCGTCCGTAGCCCAGGTGCAGCGTGACGACGTTGTCCGCGTGCCCGGGAACGATTACGACGCCCGCTTTGGTTTCGTGTCCGGCGAGTTGCAGCTTTACGTAATCGCCGTCCACGAGCGCCAGGCGCTGCGCCGTGGCGGGACTGAGCATCGCAGCGTTGTCCCAGGTGAGCTTGGTGTTGGGCTTGGGCAGTTCCTGCAGCCAGCCGTTGTTGGCGAAGCGGCCGTCGAAAACGGTAGGGTCGGGGCGGAAGGCGATTTGCAATTGTTCGCCGGGTGTATTTTGCACTTGCTGGGCGATGTCTCCGCGCACCACGACGGAAATTGCGGGCAGCGCGGTTCCAGCCATCAAGCCGTCGTGCAGCGAGCGTTCCCAGTATGCGTCGAACGCTTTGTCTTTTTCCGGGCGCACGCTCTTCCAGTATTCCTGCACGACGGCGTGCCCGGATTTTCCCGCGTCGCCCGCGAGCACGCCGATGATTTCGTATGCGGAATGGCCGTCATAGAGTGGCTGAATCAGCGGCTGAATCACGCCGATGGTGCCGTCGAACGCGCGCGCATCGCCCCAAGCTTCCAGGAAATGCGCGGCGGGGACGTGCCAGTGGCACAGCTCGGCGGTTTCGTCGTAGTACAGGCCGGAATGCACCCGCGTTTTTACTTTCAGCAGCGCGGGGCCGAAATCGAAATCCACCGGAGCGTCGTACACAGGATTATTGCCGCCGAGCATGAAGAGCAAATCCACATTGCCGGCGTTGATGTCGTTCAGCAGGTCGCGCAGCGATTCCATTTCGTTTACGGGATTCGCTTCGAGCGGATCGGTGTAATACACGGTCTTGCCCAGGTTTCCGAGCGCGGCGTTGATCGCATGAGCTAGGGCGTGCACAGCAGGCGGCTGTTCTTCTCCGGCGATTACGAGCGAACTGCCACGATGCGCCGCTAGATCTTTGGCCACGGCGCGAGTCCAGTCAGCCGGGATCTTGCTGCCGACTGCGCCGCCAGTTGTGCCGCCAACGCCCGTCGCGGCGGCGAGTTCACGCGCGAAGGCTTCGATATCGCCAGCGCGCAATGGTTTGCGATGATCGGCCACTGCGCCGGTGCTGCTCGGCACGCTCTCGACGACGTAGAGGCGATTCAGGTTCGCGTTCCTGGCTTCGATTACGCGGCGCGAAGAAAATTCGCGGGCGTAACGCACGTGCCCGGGGCCCGAAGAAACGAAATCGGCATCGAGCGAGACGATCACATCCGCCTGGTCCATGCGATACACGGTGTTCACCGGCTTGCCAAACGCCAGGCGTGCGCCTTCGCGCGCATTGTCCCGGCCGCACGGTTCGTACTGATGCCATTTCGCGGCGGGCAATTTCTTCAGAATCGCGGCGATTTGCGCGGCCAGAGCTGGCGAAGTCACCGTGTCGGTGAGAATCCGCAGACCGTGGCCGTCAGCGGACATTGCCGCTTTCTCATTGCCCATCGCTGTGAGAAAAGCGCCCCAGCTGCTGATGCGGCCTTGGAAAACGACTGTTTGCGAGCGGTCCGGATCATATAGGCCGAGCGTCGCGGCCTGCGCGAACACGTCCGTGCCGCCCAGGCTCCCGGGATGTTCGGGATTGCCTTCGATTTTCGTCGGCCGGCCCATGTGACTTTCCACCAGCAGGCCGCTGGCTACTCCGGCGAGCGGCATGGACGTGGCATAAAACAGCGGCTTGCCCGCAACAATTTCCTCGGGCGCTTTCACGTACGGGACAATTCTCTGCGTGGGCAGCTTCGTGCAGGCGCTCAGCCCGGCGAGAGCCGCCGAAGCAGCGGCGAGCTTCAGCACGTCACGGCGATTCAAACCCTGCGGATCTTTTTCAGGATCGTGCGGAAATTCATTCTCGAGGAATTCGCGGTATTCCTTGGTTTCGGACAATTCTTCCAGGCTCTGCCAGAAGCGCTTGCCGTTTTCCTGCCCCAGCTTCGCGCGCAGCGCTGCCGGGTCCATCGCCTGCGGAACTTTCGGATTGCGGTCGGAGCTCATCGTTTTCTTTTTTTCGCCTTCAGCGGTGACACGTCGAACAATCTGTCAGACTGTGAATCTTGTACTCTTTCACCAGACGCGCGCCGAGTTCCATTTGATTCGCCGGCGTCACGTACCCCGGATCGAACACTTTGGATTTCTCGCGCACGTATTTTTCCGGCTGGCGGTGGCAATCCAGGCACCAGGACATGTAGAGCGTATTGGCCTTCCACGTCAACGGCATTTCCCCGACCTGTCCGTGGCAGGTGGTGCAGCCGATTCCTTTGCTGACGTGTATGCTGTGATCGAAATAGACGAAATCAGGCAGCGCATTCACGCGCGTCCAGGCAATGGATTTGTCGTCGCGATAGCTGGCGCGCACAGGCTCGAGCATTGGCGCATTCGTCCAGATCTGCGAATGGCAGGTCATGCACGTCTGCGTCGGCGGCAGACCAGCGAACGAAGATTTCTCCACGGTGGTGTGGCAGTAGCGGCAGTCAATGCCTAGCTCACCCGCATGATGCTTGTGGCTGAAAGGCACGGGCTGCTCACGCGCTTCGTTCACGCGCGTGTAGATGGGCGAAAGCTCGATCGCATACAGCACGCCACCCAGCAACGCCAGTATGAATACGGCGCCGTAGATGCTCACCCGCGAAATGGTGTTCGTGCTGTGATGAAAAATTTGCATCGCTTCCCGAACCTGCCTTTATTTCTTCGGTTTCTCCTCGTCCGTTTCTTCCACCAGCGAACGCATTTCATAAATCGAGATCACCGGCAGGAAGCGGATGAACAGGAACAGCAACGTCAGGAATAATCCGATCGTGCCGACGTACGTAGCCCAATCCCACCGCGTCGGGTAGTACATGCCCCAGGAAGAGGGCAGAAAATCGCGGTGCAGGCTGATCACCACGATCACGAAGCGCTCCAGCCACATGCCCACGTTTACGATCAGCGAAATCACGAACAGTATCGCCACGTTGTTGCGCACGCTGCGCAGCCACATGATCTGTGGGATTACGATGTTGCAGGCGATCAGCAGCCAATAGAAAAACGCGTAGGGCCCAGTCATGCGGTTGATAATCAGGAACCGGTCAAACGGATTGCCGCTGTAGAACGCCATGAAAGTTTCCATCATGTAGCCGTAGGCGACGATCAGTCCGGTGGCAAGCATCACCTTGGCCATATTGCCCAGGTGGCGCATGGTGATGAAATCTTCCAGGTTGTAAAACTTGCGGATGGGAATCGCCAGCGTCATCACCATCGCGAACCCGGAATAAATCGCGCCCGCGACGAAATACGGCGGGAAAATCGTGGTGTGCCAGCCCGCCACTTGCGCCACCGAGAAATCGAAACTCACTACCGTGTGCACCGAAACCACCAGCGGCGTCGCCAAGCCCGCCAGCAGGATGGATGCAGTCTCATAGCGTGACCAGTGCACGGCGGAGCCGCGCCAGCCCATCGCCAAAATGCCGTAGACAACTTTCGCCGCGCGGTTTCTGGCGCGGTCGCGCAACGTGGCCAGGTCGGGAACCAATCCCACGAACCAGAACAGCAGCGAAACGGTGGCGTACGTTGACACCGCGAAAACGTCCCACACCAGCGGGCTGCGGAATTGCGGCCACAGCCACATGGGATTGGGGTAGGGCATCAGCCAGAAGAAAAGCCACGGCCGGCCCATGTGCAGCAGCGGAAACATTCCCGCGCAAGCCACCGCAAAAAGCGTCATGGCTTCCGCGAAACGATTGATCGACGTGCGCCACTGCTGCCGCAACAACAGCAAAATCGCCGAGATCAGCGTGCCGGCATGGCCAATTCCGATCCACCAAACGAAATTGACAATGGCGAAGCCCCAGCCGACAGGGATATTGATGCCCCAAATTCCCACACCCTTGATCAGCAGGTAGCCAACCGTGAAATTGAGCAGCATCAACAGCGAGAAGGCAATCGCAAAGCCGAAAATCCAGCCCTTGGACGTGCCGCGTCCCAGCACGATAGAGCTGATCTTGTCGGTTACCGTGCCCAGCGTATAGCCCGGCTCAATAATCGGATGAGCCGAGGTCGATTCGATGGGAGTTTGAGAGCCTTCCGGGTCCACGCGGTCGCCTCAGAACACAGTCATAGATGCTCGCGAGCTTAATGAAGGGGCATCACAATTACGAAATCGCCGGTTGCTCGACCCCAGGAATCCAGCGATCTACGGTTGACGGCTGCTATGAGTTGCAAAAAATAGAAAGACACAGGAGGCGACACGAAAGCACGTTCGCCCCCGAACACACTTGAGACTGCATAGGATAAGACCGGAAACGCGTTGACGCAAGTTGAAAGAGAAACTTTCTCGGTGAATTTTATGTGGGGCATCCGGACGGATTTTGCGTTTCGCGCGGGAAGTTGCGCCGCGTGCAACGGGCGCTGCCGCAACAATATAGAAATTCCAAAGGATGAGCGCGGCTTTCCGCCGTGTCTTCCTCCTCGTTCCGTAATTTGTGATGCCTCTGAATTTACCCCTTGGTGCACAGCAACGTAAGATTCGGATCAATCACAATACGCATCGGGCGAATGCGCGATTCAAAATGGAATCGCGTCACCGGCCCGGTGGTGACCACCGCGCCCAGGCGTTCCGGTTTTCCGCCGATGCGCAGCGCATACAGCGGCACCGCGGCCGTAAATGTATCTTCGGTTCCCACTTGCTCGAGCTTGCCCGTCACAACGAACGCGTTCCCGTGCGGCTTCACTTCGAATTTCACGGTGTAACGTGGCAAGTCCGTGCCGCGCACCCACTGGTCGAAGAACCAATCCATGCGATGCGTGCCTTCGAGGTCCATCGCCGGAGTCATGTGCTGCTCGACGGCGCGCTGGAAATCCGCGGTGGAAAGCGGGCGAAATTGGTGATCGGCCAGCACGGCGCGCAACAATTCGCGAAAGCGCGCGTCCGGGTCCTTCGCGTTCGCATCGCGCAGCATTTCGCGCAGCATGTGCATCACCCATGTGCCCTTGCCATAGATCAGCGTGCTGTAAGCGTCGGGAACTTTCAAGGAACCGAGGCGCGCTCCTAAGACCAACGGGCCAACCGCTTCGATGGGGTCGTCCGTGCCGGGAACCTTCTCCGTAAGCTCGCCGCGGTAATGTTCCAGCCAATTCGTCAGGCGATGCTGGCCGGGCCTCTTGTTGTCCGCGTACCAAAGCGCCAGATAATTCGCCATCGCTTCTTCGATCCACACGTCGCGATAGCTGGTCGCGCCGGTGACGTTGCCCCACCACTGGTGCGCCACTTCGTGAAACGGCATCAGGTCGCGCGCTTCGCTCTGCGCCCATTCGTTCAGGCCGGCGCGCTCTTGCGTTTCCGGCGGCAGGAACGCGAGCGTCGAGAGATACACCAGGCCGGGCCAGCCTTGTCCGAAGGAGCCTGGAATTTGCGTGACGCTCAGATGATCAAATGGAAACGCGCCATTTATGTTTTCGAAAAAGCGGATGGAGTCCTGCACGCTCGCGCCGAGTTCTTTTAACGCCAAGGTAGGACTGGGCGCCGGAGGCTGGTCCGCCGCTCCGGAGAGGTGATCCGGATCCCTGTAATGATCGAGCATCGAAGCCGGCGGCACGGCGTTGGGAGCGGTGAATTTCAGGCGGGCCAGGATCGCTTCCTCAAGTTCCTTGTTCGCGTACACCTGAATTTTCGGTTGACCCGAGGTGCTGGCCATCTGGTACTGGCTCAGGTTGAAGCCCGCGGTGGGAAACGGCCTTTCCGAGCGCCAGCGGCCGGATTTTGTTTCGGCGTCCTCGCGCGCTTCGGATTCCACGCCCGTGGCTACCAGCGTCAGGCGCTTCGGCCAGTGAAAGGTAAGATCGTATGGCGTGAAGTGCTCGCCGCCGATGTGCGCGTACCAGGCGCCGCGGTCGCCGACGAATTCCACGCCGTTGCCGGCGTCCGTGATCACGTTGCCGTGATAGGAGATCTGCAAATGAAAATCCGCGCCAGCGGGTTTTCCCGCGGGCAGCAGTACCAGAATGTAATCGTTGCCGTGGCGGGCTGCGTCGCGGCGGCTGAGTTCTTCGTTTTGAAAGTACAGCAGAGTCTGCCCGTCTTCGTTCTGAATTTCGTCCACCGTTAAGTGACGCGAGAGCTCCACCGGCACTACACGTTCACCGGCGAGGCCGGCGCGCAGGTGCAGCGTGGTTTTACCCTGCAGCGAGAGATCCTCGGCGATCGTTGAATCCACGCGATAATCCAGCGGGACGAAAGTTTCGCTCCGCGTGGCAGGAGAATTTGCGGCGCGGAACGAGGCCCACACGTCATAGGAGCGTGCGCCATCGACATAGCGCGGCTGTCCGATGGTTACTTGTTCTTCGCGGCGGTTATCCACTGTGACTTCCACCACGCCCGCGGTATCGCTTTGCAGCAAGATGTAAAAATAGGGTATTGGCTCGGCGGCCAGCCAATCCACCATGGTGCGCAGAGAATGCGTGGGCGCAAGCCCGGCTGACAGCGGGATCCAGTGCGCGGTGAATTCGGGATCGCCGCTCGGCTCGACGCCATCTTGGGCGAGCTCGCGTTGCAGTTCGGCGGCGGTGTCGTCGCTGAAGCGGATGTAGGCATCGGAAAACGGCTGATCGAGGATGGGTACGCCGATGAAATGCGCAAGCGAACGACGCTCGCCGCGTTCGTGCGGCGTCGCGATCACGTGGCCGCGGCCGGAGAAGACCGCGCCGGTGATGCGTCCGCCGAGCGGCTCAAGAAATGCCAGCTTGCCTTCGCCGAATGTGAAACTGACTACGTCGCGGCGGATCGTCAGGTCCCTGACGCTGTACACGTGCGCTCCGTCCGGCCGCAGCGAATTGAGCGCTTCGTAGAGAGCGCGCGGATCGGTGGGAACAGTATGCGGAGAGTCGGGCGAAGTTGCAGATTGTGTCGCCGAATTTTGCGCTGCTGCGCCTGCGCCCGCAGTTGACGCGCTCGGCGTTGCGCCACTCTGCGCCTGCACCGCCGCATTGCCGCAGTGGGTGATGCCGATAGAATTAGCGCCGAGGAGCAGCAGAACGCTCAGGGAGAGTCGCGTGAATCTGCGCACGTGATTGACTCTACAACTTTGGACGCCGCGAGTAAAAGCCGGGTTTTCTCTGTGCCCTCTGTGCTCCGACCTCTGCGTTAAATCTTCGCGGCAAGGCAAACCCCTGCCTCCGCCAGTGTGCGGCTCAGCGACCTCGGATGGTCGGGCTCGGTGCATTCCGTGTTAATTGTTTGACGCACGCCAACCCAATTTGCCGTTGCCTCGCGCCGCCGGGCCTGTTCGCCGGGACAGGTTGTGTTACTTAGGGCATCAACTGACCATGAGCGCGCCCGCGCCCACGCCGCGCTTTGCTAAAATTTGGTGTGCGTCACGCAGCGTTCATCGCGTCGCTTGTCCTGCTGGTCGTGTCTTCGGCCACCGCCGATACCATTGTGCTCAAGAATGGGCGGCGGATTGTGGCTTCCAACGTCACCGAAGATGGCGACCACGTCCGCTACGAAACCTCCGCCGGCTCGATGTCCATCCCGAAATCCATCGTCTCGCGCATAGACCGCGACGGCTTTGGCTCCGCTTCCGCCTCCAGCGCGTCCACAGAACCGCCGCTCACCGCGCCGCACGTGGATCCGGTGCGCGGCTACGACGACATCTCCCGCCTGGTCATCCACGACAACGCCATTGATTTCGGTTACATCGCGCAGGTGGAAACCGACGCCCGTTCGCACGCGCCACTCGCCATCGAAAAAGTGGCTGCCGCGCACTATGCCGCCGCGCAATTTCTGGAAAGCAAAGGCGACACCGCCAGCGCAATTGACCATTACCGCGAAGCGCTCAGCTTCGCGCCCGATAATCTGCCGCTGCTGCTGAATCTGGCGGTGCTCTATCTGCACCAGAGCCAGTTCACCAGCGCGCTTGAGCCGCTGGAACGCGCGCGACGCATGGCGCCGGATTCTCCGGACGTCGCCAAGCTCACCGGGTGGGCCTACTACGGCGCGAACAAAATGGATTTGGCGGTGGCCGAATGGCATCGCGCCGAAAAATTGCGCCCGGATGCGGACGTGGAGCGCGCCCTGGAAAAAGCCGAGCGCGATAAGGCCGAAGAAGAAAGCTACCGCGAAGGCGAAACCGCGCATTTCAATCTGAAATATAACGGCAGTGCGACGCCCGACCTCGCGCGCGGCATCACGCGCGTCCTCGAAGACGATTTTCGCGATCTGGAATCGCAACTCGACTTCACGCCGCCTGATTCCATCGGCGTGATTCTCTACACCGGCCAATCCTTCGCGGACATCACCCGCGCGCCAAGCTGGGTGGGCGCGCTGAACGACGGCCGCATACGCATTCCGGTGCAGGGGCTAACAGCCGTGACGCCGGAGCTGGCGCGCGTCCTGAAGCACGAACTAACCCACAGCTTCATCGGGCAGAAGACACACAATCGCGCGCCCACGTGGTTGCAGGAGGGAGTTGCCCAATATATGGAAGGCCGCCGCAGTTCGGGCGCGGTCGGCGCGCTGCTGAATGCTTCAGCCCAGGGAGAACTTCCCGCGCTCGCGAGCCTCGAAGGATCGTGGATGGGTCTGGGTGGCGGCGACGCCTCGTTCGCCTACGCGTGGTCGCTCGCCGTCGTCGAGTCCATCATCCAAACCAGCGGCATGGGCGACATAACGCGCCTGCTCGACAACATCGCCAGCGCCCCCACCACCGAACAAGCTCTGCGCGACACGCTGCACGACGACTACGCCGACCTGCAGCAGCAGGGCATCACCTATCTTCATCAGCAGGACGTCCGCTAGCGCCGGCGCCGATTCTCGCCGTTGCTTGCTGCGCCCCGGCTTGCCAAGATGTCAGCTGCATCGCAGACTTGCACTTGCCTTGCTCTGCGCCTCTGCGGTAGATCTTCCTGCCTTCTCAGATCTAGCTCCGCCTTTCCTCTGTGCGCTCTGTGTTAAATCTTTTTCCTTGAAATCCTTGGCCTTCAGCAGAAGCTACAACGTCGCCAGCAACCCCGCGATCAACGCCGCCCGCTCCGGCAGCTTGCTAATCACAACATGCTCGCGCGGGCTGTGCGCGCCGTCACCCACCGCGCCCAGCCCATCCAGAGTCGGCACCCCTAGCGCCGCCGTAAAACTTCCGTCCGATCCTCCGCCTGTAGACGCTTCACCGAGCGGCAATCCCATCTCCTGCATCAGCGATTCCGCCACGCCAAACAATTTCCGCACCGCCGCCGTCCGCTCCAGCGGCGGACGATCCGCCCCGCCCACCACCGAAACGCGCGCGCCTTCCAGGATCGGGCGCAACGAATGCAACTTGCGATTAATGCGCGGCACATCCGCCGTCCGCGCATAGCGAATGTCCACCATCGCCCGCGCGTGTTCCGGCACCACGTTGGTGATCGTCCCGCCACTCACCACAGTGGTTTGCACGGTAATGCCGCGCCGCGGATCGTTCAGCTTCATCAGCCGCGCAATTTGCAGCGCCAGCTCGTGCACCGCGTTCACGCCCTTCTCCGGATCGATTCCCGCATGCGCCGAACGCCCGGTCACAAGTATCTCCGCGCCGCCCACTCCCTTGCGCTGCGTCTTCAAACGCCCCTCGCGCCCGTACGACGGCTCGAGTACCAGCACCGCATCGCTCCGCCGTGCCTCCGCCTCGATCGCGCGCCGCGAACTTTCGCTGCCGATTTCTTCATCCGAAGTCCACAGAAACACAAACCGTTTCGTCGGCAGAACCTTCAGCGCCCGCAAAGCATCCACTGCGAGAAGCGCCAGCACCAACCCGCCCTTCATATCGAAAGTTCCCGGTCCCCAGGCGCGACCTTGCGCAACGCGGAACGGCATCTTCGCCAGCGTGCCGACCGGATACACCGTGTCCGTGTGCCCCAGCACCATGATTTGGCCGCTCGCGCGCCTCGCCCCATCCCCAATTTCCGCGCGCACATGATCGCCGCGCTCCGCCTGCCGCAAAATCCGCACCTTCGCTCCGCGCTGCTGCCATTCCCGCGCCACCAGCCCCGCGCACGCGTCCAGCGCGCTCTTCACTTGGCTGGGCGATTCGCAACGCACAAATTCCCCCAGCAGTTTCACCATTTCGCCCTGCCGCCCGCGCAATTCGCGTAGGATCGCACCCATCGGCACGTTGTCTGAATTCGTCGCAGAAGCCATGAAGGTTTCACCCGCGCCATGCTAGCAGAGATGCGAATTCGCAGCACGCCGAGAAGTCATTTCGAATAATCGGAAGAAATGCTTACCAGGGCGCGAATCGTTTAACACTGCGACGCGCTGTAGCGCCGCATGTAACAGTACATGCTATGTTACTGAATCTCATGCCTCTCTATTGGTTCCATAGATTAAAAACCGCAGGGAACTGCTCGCTTTAGCGGGCAGAGGAATGCAGTTCTCCTCCTGTTGGATTTCTTGCATATCTCTAACTTCCGTGCTACGCTCGATGTGTGATTGACAATCGCTACAGAGTCAGCATCGCTGCCCTGTACTCGCTCCAGTATCACTTCCTCTGGTGTCCGAAGTACCGATTCAAAGTACTCGTTGGTCCCGTCGAGAAGCGACTGCGGCAATTGCTTTATCGCAAAGCGAAGGAACTGGACGCCACGATTCACGCGCTGGAAATTATGCCTGACCA
>Ga0308309_10000101_pt1 | contig 74392 bp, 57 predicted proteins | sample HubBroMetageWFT5_FD_192491 | JGI IMG/M metagenome (GOLD analysis project Ga0308309, IMG submission 192491) | Warmed and freeze-thawed soil microbial communities from the Hubbard Brook experimental Forest, New Hampshire - Hubbard Brook CCASE Soil... | ecosystem: Environmental > Terrestrial >...
CAGGTCCGGAATGATGGGCACAGAAATATAATCCACCGCGCCACGCTGGTATCCCTTCAGCCGGTCCAGGTCCGTCAGATGAACCGCCGAAATAAAGATGATCGCCGTCTTTTGAAAGCGTGGATGCTGTCGGATCATTTCTGCCAGTTCGAAGCCGTCGAGTTCCGGCATGCTTACGTCCATGAGCACAACTGCGATGTCGTTCTTAAGTAGATACTCGAGAGCCTCCTTTCCGGAAGTCACCTTAATCAAATTCTCGCCCAGCTCTCCCAGAATGACTTCGTAACTGAGCAATTTGGCGGGCTGGTCATCCACCATGAGAATGTTGACCTTGTCGTTCCTCATCATCGTTTTTTCACTCTCTTCATGCCTATCTGTGCAGCCACATGCGGAGCGCGGAAAGCAACTGCTCGGTGTTGACCGGTTTCGCCAAGTATTCAGAAGCTCCGGCCTCGAGGCATTTTTCACGGTCCCCTTTCATCGCCTTCGCCGTCAGCGCTATGATGGGCAATCGCCGGAATGAAGGATTCTGCCGGATCACCTGCATGGTTTCGTAGCCGTCCATTTCCGGCATCATTATATCCATCAGCACGATCGCCAAGTCGGGGGTTGATTGCAGAGTTGCAATGGCTTCACGGCCCGTACCCGCGGTCAGCACCGTCATTCCACGACGTTCCAGAACGCTGCTGAGCGCAAAGATATTGCGGACATCGTCGTCCACCACCAACACTTTTCGCCCCTGCAGGGCATCGTCGGAACGGTGCAAGCGATCGAGCATCCTCTGTTTTTCCGGTGGAAGATTAGCCACCACCCGGTGTAGGAAGAGCGCGGTTTCGTCCAGCAATCGTTCCGGTGATTCGACACCTTTGACCACGACGCTGCGTGCCAGCGTGTGCAGGCGGGCGTCCTCCTCCGGAGTCAATTCCTTTCCGGTGAAGACGACCACTGGCAAGTCGCATAGCGAAGGGGTGTCGCGGAAGTGCTCCAGGATTTCAAATCCTGACATATCGGGCAGACGCAAATCGAGTACCACGCAGTCGAATGGCTGGTGCTCAAGGGTTGCTAGTGCCTCTTGCCCCGTGGCAGCCATGGTGACAACAATGTCTTCGTGTCCGAGCAGCTCCCTAATGCTTAATTGCTCCGCCGGGTTGTCTTCCACCACGAGGAGATGCTTGCGACGAGACGTGGCATAGTCTCTCATGCGACCCAGCGCAGCCTGAAGGCCCTCGGTGCTTGAAGGCTTGGTCACAAAGGCAAACGCGCCGCGAGCCAGTCCGTGCTGCCGGTCTTCATCGAGCGTCAACATCTGCACTGGAATATGGCGTGTGCTGGGATCCTGTTTCAAGTGGTTCAGGACCGTCCAGCCCAGCATGTCGGGCAGGAAAACATCGAGCGATATTGCGATGGGGTGGAACTCCCGCACCAGCGCGAGAGCCTCCGTCCCGCGGGTGGCCACCAGAACCTTGAAACCCTCATCGCGGGCCAGATCACGCAGGATCCGCGCGTAGTGCGGATCATCTTCTATAACCAGCAGGGCGGCATCGTCGAGCTGCAGATCATTACGGTCGTCCTCAATCTGTTCAACAGGAATCTCCTTGACGTTGGCATTGGACAACTGGGGCGGTGACAGTGTCGCCGAGGCACGATCTTCCCGCCGGTCCATCTTGGCCGCAGATGGACCAACATACGTTTGTGGCAGGTAGAGCGTGAACGTACTTCCTTTGTTGGGAGCGCTGGTCAATTGAATTTCTCCCCCCAGCAGGTTAGCCAACTCGCGACTGATGGCCAACCCCAATCCGGTTCCGCCGTATTTGCGGCTGGTGCCCGCATCGGCTTGTTGGAAAGCTTCAAAGATGATGCGTTGTTTTTCTGCCGGAATGCCGATGCCGGTATCTGTGACCTCAAAAGCGATCACGGAGGCCGCCTTGCTGAGAACGGGATGGTCTTCGCTCCAGGCAGCGGCAGCTGTGGAGACCGTGAGCCTAACGCCACCTTTCTCGGTAAATTTGAACGCATTAGACAGCAGGTTCTTGAGCACTTGCTGGAGACGCTTGGAATCCGTGACCAGACTTCGACCCAGGCGTTGATCGGCTTGCACCTCGAAGGTGAGGTGCCGGTTCTCCGCCTCGTGGCGAAATGGGCGCGCCACCGTATCGAGCATGTTCGCGAAGAAGACTTCTTCCGCATCGACCGAGACCGTGCCTGACTCGATTTTCGACAGATCAAGAATGTCGCTGATCAGGTTTAGCAAGTCCGTACCCGCACCGTGAATGGTGCGGGCGAACTCGACCTGCTTGGAAGTCAGATTGCTGTCGGCGTTGTCCGCAAGCTGCTGGCCCAGCACCAGGATGCTGTTAAGCGGCGTACGCAGTTCGTGGGACATGTTGGCCAAGAACTCCGATTTGTATTTCGAAGTAAGAGCCAGTTCTTTGGCCTTTTCTTCGAGCGCGCGGCGCGCTTGCTCAATTTCCTGGTTCTTGCGTTCGACTTCGACGTTCTGTTCCGCTAACTGTTGGGCCTTTTGTGCCAACTGCTCGTTGGTCTGCTGCAATTCTTTCTGTTGCGCCTGCAGTTCGGCGGCTAATTGCTGAGACTGCTTCAGCAATCCTTCCGTCTGCATGGTGGCCTCAATACTGTTCAGCACGATGCCGATGCTCGCGGTCAGCTGTTCGAGAAATGCCAGATGCGAGGCTGTAAACGCACTTAACGACGCCAGTTCAATGACCGCTTTGACGCGGTCCTCGAACAGCACCGGCAGCACGATCACATTTCGTGGTGTGGCGTCGAACAGCCCCGAACGTACCGTGATACTGTTGGGCGGCAGGTCGGTAATCAGCATTCTTCGCTTCTCTGCCGCACATTGTCCGATCAGGCCCTCGCCCAGCTTCAGGCGCCGCAGGTGCCCGTCTTCCGAGTCGCCGGCGAACGCCGAGAGTAAGACCATCTGCTTCGACTCTTCGTCCTCCATCTGGTAGATCACGCCTTGCTGCGCATTGATCAGCGGGGTCAGTTCCGACAGCAGCAGTCGTCCGACCGTTGCAAGATCACGCTGGCCCTGCAGCATGCCGGTGAAGCGCGCAAGATTAGTCTTGAGCCAGTCCTGCTCGGTGTTGCGCTCCGTCGTTCCACGCAGGTTGTTGATCATGGTGTTGATGTTGTCCTTCAGTTCGGCGACTTCGCCTCTCGCCTCCACCTGAATCGAGCGCGTCAAGTCACCTTTCGTGACCGCTGTGGCCACTTCGGCAATGGCGCGTACCTGATTGGTCAAGTTGTCCGCCAACAGATTCACGTTGCCGGTAAGATCCTTCCACGTGCCGGCCGCACCGGGCACGTTGGCCTGGCCGCCCAGACGGCCTTCGACGCCCACTTCGCGCGCCACGGTCGTCACCTGATCCGCAAAAGTGGCCAGCGTGTCGGTCATATTGTTGATGGTCTCCGCCAGGGCCGCGACTTCGCCTTTGGCATTCACCGTCAACTTCTGTGTGAGGACTCCGTTGGCTACCGCAGTCACGACTTTGACGATGCCGCGCACTTGCTCAGTCAGGTTGGCCGCCATTACGTTGACATTGTCGGTGAGATCTTTCCATGTGCCGGCCACGCCGGGTACCTGTGCCTGCCCGCCCAATTTGCCTTCGGTCCCTACTTCGCGAGCGACGCGGGTTACTTCGGCAGCAAATGCGTTGAGTTGGTCCACCATCGTGTTAATGGTGTTTTTCAGTTCGAGAATTTCGCCTTTCACATCGACTGTGATCTTGCGCGACAAGTCACCGCGTGCAACGGCGGTCGTCACCTCAGCGATGTTTCGCACTTGTGCCGTCAAGTTTCCGGCCATAGCGTTGACCGAGTCCGTGAGATCCTTCCAGGTTCCGGCCACGCCCGGCACGTTCGCCTGTCCGCCCAACCGGCCTTCGCTACCCACCTCTCGTGCTACGCGCGTAACCTCGGCGGCGAACGAGCGCAGCTGTTCGACCATCGTATTCAGCGTTTCTTTGAGTTGCAGGATCTCGCCGCGCACGTCCACAGTGATTTTCTTGGAGAGATCACCGTTGGCGATGGCGGTCGCGACTTCGGCAATGTTTCGCACCTGGCCAGTCAAGTTGCTGGCCATGAAGTTGACGTTGTCGGTTAGATCCTTCCATGTGCCGGCAACCCCGGGTACCTGCGCCTGTCCTCCTAGTTTCCCGTCGGTACCGACTTCACGAGCGACGCGCGTGACTTCGCCGGCGAACGCATTCAATTGGTCCACCATGGTGTTGATGGTGTCCTTGAGTTCGAGAATTTCGCCTTTGACGTCCACCGTGATCTTGCGCGACAGATCGCCACTGGCCACAGCCGTGGTGACTTCCGCGATATTACGCACTTGCGCCGTGAGGTTTCCCGCCATGGAGTTAACGGAGTCGGTGAGATCCTTCCACGTACCGGCGACACCGGGAACGTTGGCTTGCCCGCCCAGCCGTCCTTCGGTTCCCACCTCACGCGCCACGCGGGTTACTTCACCCGCGAAGGCGTTGAGCTGATCCACCATGGTGTTGATGGTTTCCTTCAGAAGCAGAATTTCACCGCTGACGTTCACGGTAATCTTCTTCGACAGGTCGCCATTAGCAATGGCGGTTGATACTTCGGCAATGTTGCGGACCTGGTTGGTCAGATTGCTGGCCATCGAATTGACTGAGTCCGTAAGATCTTTCCAGGTTCCTCCGACGCCAGGCACCTGCGCCTGACCACCGAGCTTGCCGTCCGTACCAACTTCACGCGCCACGCGCGTCACTTCCGACGCAAACGAGCGTAACTGATCCACCATGGTGTTGAGCGTGTCTTTGAGTTCGAGGATTTCGCCTCTAACGTCGACCGTGATCTTGCGCGACAGGTCACCGCGGGCCACCGCTGTGGCTACTTCGGCGATGTTGCGTACCTGAGCCGTCAGGTTGCCGGCCATAAAGTTCACGTTGTCGGTGAGATCTTTCCACGTACCGGCCACGCCCGGAACCTGTGCCTGACCGCCCAGCTTGCCTTCCGTTCCGACTTCGCGGGCGACTCGAGTGACTTCACCCGCGAACGCATTTAACTGGTCCACCATGGTGTTGATGGTGTTCTTCAGTTCCAGAATCTCGCCTTTCACGTCTACCGTGATCTTGCGTGACAAGTCGCCGCCCGCCACGGCAGTGGTGACCTCTGCGATGTTTCGCACCTGGGCGGTTAGATTTCCAGCCATGGAATTGACTGAGTCCGTGAGGTCCTTCCAAGTGCCCGCCACTCCCGGGACGTTGGCCTGCCCGCCAAGCCGGCCTTCCGTCCCCACTTCGCGCGCGACGCGGGTCACTTCACCCGCGAAACGGTTAAGTTGATCCACCATCGTGTTGAGGGTTTCCTTGAGCTGCAAAATCTCGCCGCGTACATCGACCGTGATTTTCTTGGACAAATCGCCCGTGGCAATGGCAGTCGCCACTTCCGCAATGTTGCGTACCTGCCCGGTCAGGTTGCTGGCCATGAAGTTCACGTTGTCGGTGAGATCTTTCCAGGTGCCGCCAACGCCGAAAACCTGCGCCTGGCCGCCCAGCTTGCCTTCCGTGCCGACTTCGCGGGCCACACGTGTGACTTCGCCGGCGAAGGCGTTGAGCTGGTCCACCATGGTGTTAATGGTGTCTTTCAACTCGAGGATTTCGCCTTTCACATCGACTGTGATCTTGCGAGACAAGTCGCCGCGAGCGACGGCTGTGGTCACCTCGGCAATATTTCGGACTTGGGCCGTGAGGTTGCCGGCCATCGCGTTCACCGAGTCAGTCAGATCTTTCCAGGTTCCAGCCACGCCGGGCACAACAGCCTGCCCGCCGAGTTTGCCGTCGGTACCAACTTCACGAGCCACGCGCGTAACTTCGGACGCAAATGAGCGCAACTGGTCCACCATGGTGTTGATGGCTTCTTTCAGCTGCAGGATCTCGCCGCGTACGTCCACAGTGATTTTGCGTGAAAGATCGCCACTGGCAACAGCAGTCGCAACCTCGGCAATGTTTCGCACCTGACCAGTCAGATTGCTCGCCATCAGGTTGACAGAGTCCGTCAGATCCTTCCACGTACCAGCGACGCCCGGCACCTTTGCCTGCCCGCCCAACTTGCCGTCAGTACCCACCTCCCGGGCCACGCGTGTCACCTCGGCGGTAAACACGCTGAGCTGTTGGATCATGGTGTTCACAATATTGGCGGAACGCAGGAACTCTCCCTCAAGCGGACGTCCATCCACATCAAGTCTCACAGTTTGAGTCAAGTTCCCTTGCGCGACTGCTGCGATAGCGCGCGTCACTGCCGTAGTCGGCCGGAGTAGGTCCTCTACCAGCGTATTGACCGAGACCTCCATCTCACCCCATGAACCACGGGACTCATGAAAACGCGTCCGCTCACGAGTTTTGCCTTCTTTGCCGACCACCTGTCCGACGCGCTTCAGTTCATGCGCCATCTGCTGATTGGCGGATACGATCTCATTGAACGTGTCCGCGATTTTCCCTGAAAGTCCGGTCCAGGTACCAGGGAGGCGCACGGAGAAATCTCCGTTCCGCATGGTCTGCAAACTCTCCAATATTACGTTGAGTTCAGCAGAGGCAGGGACGAACTCGGTGATTACTGCTGTCTGACCGGAAGCGGAATGCCTGCCACCGTCGCCGCCATTGTCAGGATTCTCCTGCGTTGGACGAAGAGCATTTCTTTTCATAGCTGTTTTCCCATCCGCACATCCGGCAGAATCAGCCACACCGACCTGGCTGATTCCGCAGGAATAGGACTACAAGACGTACCATCCTAGAGGTTTCGCCTGAAGGGGCAAAATACAGTAAACCCTGTAGATCGCGTTGCGGAGTTTGCAGTAGGTGGGAAACCCTGACACCCACCGTTTCGGGCCGGAGGTAGGCGCCGATGCTTAGGGAGGCATGAACCAGCGCCTATCTCCGATACCCTTCGCGTTTGGGGCTTGCTTAGACATATCCCAAACGCCAAGATGTCAGCCATCCGTCTGATTCTGTATTTCACGCAAAGAACTTTCTCTACAGTAACCCGCGGTAAAACCAACGGAACGCGTGTCTGCATGAGCCAGCGGCTCCAGTTCGAGGGTTCATCAGTTCTGGCGTTCGATCCGCGAAGCGGCACGAGGCAGTTGAAGCAGCGACTCATTTTCCCGCGGAATAATTGAGAGGCGAGAAGCAGGAGCCATCTTTTGGCTCCTGCTCGAGAGGTGGGTTTACTGCTGGGGAAATCTTGTTAACCGCCTTGCAGCATAAAAGCTCGATCAACATCCGCCAATCCCATCGATCCTCTAATCTCGAAGGGGATTCACTGTAATTTTACGTTCGCAAACCACCGCACCATCACTACTTGCAACGCAGTTTCGTACAGCAAGACACACCCACCAATACAGCCCGAACCGGATGGAACATTTTCACTGCCGTCGCTACTTTACATTCGCATGCAAAAGCGATTTGTAAGCGATCTTGGGATGGCTTTAACCAGCGAGACACTTTCCTGGACCATGAAAGGAGAACGACGTGAACAACGATTCTTCTACGAGCAAAGGCTCTTTGGATTCTGAACTTGTTGAACGAGCTCAGCGCGGCGATGCGGACGCGTTCGCTACTTTGTTTCACACTCACAAACCACGAGTCTATTCGTTGTGTCTGCGCATGACCAACAACACGGCGGAAGCGGAGGACGTCACCCAAGAGGCCTTTTTGCAGGTCTTCCGCAAGTTGTCCACTTTTCGCGGTGACTCCGCGCTTTCTACCTGGCTTCACCGCATTGCTGTGAATACGGTTCTAATGCGCTTCCGCAAGAAATCGTTCTCTGAGTTCTCGCTGGATGAGCCTTACACCAAAACCAGCGATGCCAGGCCAGCTCGGCGCGAATACGGAACCCGGGATCGGCGGCTCGCCGGCTCGATTGACCGCATCGCTCTGATTCAGGCGATTCGGGAACTGCCCGAAGGGTACCGAACCGTTTTCTTGCTCCATGAGGTGGCAGGCTACGAGCATAAGGAAATTGCAGCCTTTCTCCATTGTTCAACCGGAAACTCGAAGTCGCAACTCCACAAAGCGAAGATACGAATACGGGAATTGCTCATTGATCCTCCGAGAGATTGGTCCGAAACCATCGGCGATAGACGAGCCAGTCGCAAGCGCGGCAGTGCGAGTACCTGGCCATTTGTCGAAGAATGGGAATCCTTGCTCAGCCTGGCTCCGCCGGACTCCCTTCATGGCACAAGGCCTGCGGCGTCCGAGCTTGCCTGATTAAGCGGATGCTCCGCTTGCTTTGCTAAGGCATCCTTGAGAGACACTTACGGCTCTGGCAGGATGGATTCAGGCGCGCTCGGGGCATGCAGTTTTATTCGAACAACAGCGTTGTGCTGATGTTTGGCACGGAGGAGTGGAGATGATTCTACGAATACGTGATGGCATGCCGAGATATCTCAAGCCAATCGTCGCCGCACTGTTGGCTCTGACGGCCGTAAGCTGGGCCGGTGACACAGCTACCGACAAAGACCGTTCCGACATCGACAAGCGCCTCGAAGCGTCCGCCAGTGTGCTCAATGAGATCATGAGTACCCCCGACAAGGCCATTCCTGACAAGATCATGAGGGACGCCAAGTGTATTGCGGTCGTTCCTTCAATGGTTAAGATTGCCGTGATCATTGGCGGTAACCGCGGGAAAGGGGTGGCTACTTGCCGCGCCGAGAAGGACTGGAGCGCACCCGCGCCCATCACCATCACCGGTGGTAGCTGGGGCTTGCAGCTGGGCGGCCAGGCTGTGGATCTGGTAATGGTAGTCACTAACGACGCAGGCATGCAGCAACTGCTCTCCAGCAAGTTCAAATTGGGTGGCGACGCTTCCGCGGCCGCGGGACCGGTGGGGCGTACCGCCGATGCCGATACTGACTGGAAAATGAAAGCTGAGGTGTTGACGTACTCTCGTGCACGCGGACTTTTTGCCGGCATCGATTTGAATGGTTCAGCGATTACTCAGGATAAGGACGAAACCCGAATTCTCTACCGGCAAATGGTAGATTTTGCCGATATTCTCAACGGCAAAGTTCCTCCCCCGAAAGAAAGCGAGCCTTTCCAAGCTGCGGTGAGGAAATACTCCTCGCAGGCGGGGGAACAGGGCAAGGTGACGCCGCCGCCACCCGACAATTCTCCATCTTCAACTGAACGCTGAGGTTTTTGCGCGCGACGGCCAGGTCTGTTTAGAGAGGATTTGGCCGTTACTATTTGTGGGAAAGTGGCTTAACTAGAGCTCGCCGCTTGGTCACGGTTATCGAACGGACGAGAAAAAATAGCACTCTCGCCGTGGCTTGAAACCGGAATCCGAGAAACGAGGAGGAGTCAATGAGTCCCAACAAACGCGAGCGCATTGCAATTCTGGAAGTCTCGGCAAGCTGCCTTCAGGAGGCGGTGGAGCGTCTTGAGTGTCTCTGTGCTCTGCTGCAAGACTCACAACATGAAAAGGAATGTACCGAAACTGCGAAATACATCTCATCACAAGTGGTTGTGATCCGAGAAGAGGTCGCCCTGCTCAGAAATGAATTGTGAAGCTGAGCCTGGGCAGAGGGGATCGTCGTGTCCAAGAAACATCGCGACTCTGACCTATTTCTCAAAGAGATGGTTTACCTAAGCTCGAGACCCTGATGACCCTGGAAAAAATTACTTACAGGAAGGATCCTCTGAATGCAGGCTAGGGGCAAGTCAATGAAAAACCATGCGCTACGAGTTTGGCACGGAGTGTGCTCTATCGGCCTAGTATCGTCCTTCAACCGCGCCACTATCGCAACGGAGGCCACGACGCTATGGTGTCTGCCGATCGGTTATTTCGTACGGAACCAAACGGTGAGTGTGCGAGTGTCTTGAACCAAGGGATGCTGCCTGCCGCAAGAGGCGGAAAGATGAATACATTTCGCATTCTGATTGCCGACGATCACGAGATCGTGCGGCAGGGAATTCGAGCCCTACTGGAAGAGCACCCAGGATGGGAGGTGAGCGGCGAGGCCAAAGACGGACGCGAAGCAGTGGAACGCAGCAAGGCCCTGAAGCCGGATTTGGTCCTTCTCGACATCGGAATGCCAACTCTGAATGGTCTTGATGCGGCGCGTCAGATTCTTGCGATTTGTCCTCTCACCCGTGTTTTGGTCCTGACCATGCACGACTCCGATCAGGTAGTACGCGATGTTCTGGCGGTCGGCGCTCGAGGATTCCTGCTGAAATCCGACGCCGGTCGCGATCTTATATCCGCGGTGGAGGCACTGCAGCGTCACGGAACTTTTTTCACCTCGAAAGTCGCCGAGCTCGTACTGGAGGGTTACCTGAATCCTCATCGCACACCACAGCCCACCGGAAATCGACTCACCCCGCGGGAGAGGGAGGTGGTGCAGCTGCTGGCGGAAGGAAAGACCAGTAAGGAGGTAGCAGTGGTGTTGAAACTAAGTGTCAAGACGACAGAAACTCATCGAACAAACATCATGCGCAAACTCGACCTACATTCAGTTGCTGACTTGACTCTCTACGCCGTGCGTAACGGTATCGTCCAGGTCTTCTGAGCGACGCGCTCTGGGCACGCTAACCCATATGGCCAGCTGATAAACGCTAGTGCCCGCATTTCGCTGGTAAGGCGAGTCCGAGAGCTTTCTAGGTGCTTTACCGGATTCCGACCTTCTCTACCGCTGGGCAGGCTTAACTGGCGGCATCCGTCCTCGGATACAGGTTGGCCTGTAGCACGCTGTCGAAGACTTTCCGCAAGCCGGTGCATCCAGAAGGTGGCAGCCATTTGAGATTTGAAGCCGAATTCAAGGATGAAACCTGACAAACAATGCAAGGCAAAAGGCTTGTCAAGTGTGCCGTCGATCTCTTGAGACTGACCGGACCTTCAAGAACATCAGAAAAAGCACTCCCAGGACAAACCCTGAGAAGCGACAAACATCTGAACAGTCTCAGAAACCGCCAGAACCGCGGCGACCGAAGCGCGAGGAGAACGTGACGTAACTTCGTTTAGCTTCGCCGTGGTTGGGGGTTGACACGTCGAGTCGAACCTGAAGCGACGCCCGCGGAGTTTGCACCTAGCCTCCGTCGGACGTTGATTCGCTCGACCACAGCTAAGGCGGATAAAACGCATGGAGGGTTACAGTACGATCACACGACGAGTCCTGGTTTTGAGTTCGGACGCGGCCAACAGCCGGGTGATCGAAGAGGCTACCCGGGCGTGGATGTTCGAGACCATTGTCTGTTCGACGTTGGAGAAGGTGAAGAGCCTCCTGGCAGAGAGAGACGTCGCGGTTATCTTCTGCGATGAGCGCTTCGAGGATGGAACCTACTCGGATTTGCTTTCCGTTGTCCAGCGCTCTTATAGTTTGGCTGTCGTTGTCATGATCTCAGATGTTGATCAGGACTCGATTTTTCGAGAAGCGATGGCGTCGGGCGCGCTCGGTGTGGTCGCAAGTCCTTGTTCTATCCAAGACGCGCAGTGGATGGTTATACGCGCCACCGAACGCAGGGCAAGCGGTTCGAAGTCCATGCAGAGTTCGAGAAGTACATCCGCAGGTGGCGTTAACGGCCTCTCGCACCATAAATGAATTAGAGGGGCCGTCACCGTCCGGGTAGGAGACCAGGCGCATGCGATTGCTAAGCGTTCGGCTGATTGTTGCACTGATCGTGGGAATCACCCTGGTCTCGCTTTCCTCCGCCTACTATCAGGTATTGGTCGCCCAGGGGGGTTGCGCAAAGATCTCGAACGCCGCGCAGAGCTGCTGGGAGAGAGCCTTTCTGGGAACGTTGAGCATGATCTGGAAAAGGGTTCCACTCGGGCATTGCAGCGCACGGTCGAACGCTTTGGTAATCGTGAGCATCTGGTTGGACTCGCGGTGTACGACCAGCAAAACAAACCAATCTTGGCCACTCCGGAACTGACACCCCTCCTGGCCGCTGCTCCCCAAACTGTGTCTCAGGCTATGAGCGAAAATCACGGCGTCGGCGTCTTTCAGAAACTGGGAACTGCCCACCTTCATATCTACGTTGTGCCACTCCATCGGCCGGATCACGACGATGCCGTCATCGGCGGATTGGCAATCGTGCACGACACGGGATACATTTCGGCGGAGGCCCGCCGTATTTGGCGGGAAACCTTCCTCAACGCCCTGGTTTACGTATTTCTGATCACTGTAATTACGCTACTCATTGTGCGTTGGAGCATCGCGGGACCGATCGCACGGATGGCCCAATGGATGCGCGCGCTACGCACCGGAATGGTTTCATCGCGCCAAAATGCTCCCGACCTGCAACTTTTTCGTCCCCTGGCGCGAGAGGTTGCCACGCTGGCTGAAAGCCTGAACCAGGCACGATCGGCAGCCGAAAACGAGGCCCGCTTGCGGGACGCGTCGGTTTCGCAGTGGACAGCCGACCGGCTTGCGGTTCACGTGCGTGCGCGCCTGGATGGAGGACGCCTGGTGGCGGTATCCAACCGCGAGCCATATATGCACGTACGCCAAGGCAAGTCTTGGAAAGTCGTGGTGCCACCCAGCGGACTGGTTACGGCGCTGGAGCCGGTACTACGGGCTTGCGACGGTACTTGGATTGCGCATGGCAACGGAGATGCGGATGCGCTGACCGTCGACGAGCGTGACCGTCTGCGCGTGCCTCCAGAGGATGCCCACTACACTCTGCGCCGGGTCTGGCTCACCAAGGATGAGGAAGAGGGCTACTATTACGGGTTCGCCAATGAAGGTCTGTGGCCGCTCTGCCACATAGCGCACACCCGGCCCCTCTTTCGTGCCTCCGACTGGGAGCACTACCAGGCGGTGAACCAGAAGTTTGCACAAGCAGTGCTGGAGGAGATCGAGGACGTCGTTAACCCCGTTGTCTTGCTCCAGGACTACCATTTCGCTCTCCTGCCGCGCATGCTCAAGCAGCAAAGGCCGGATGCGCGAGTCGCGATTTTCTGGCACATCCCATGGCCAAACCCAGAAGCCTTTGCGATTTGCCCCTGGCAACGGGAATTACTCGACGGCTTACTGGGTGCCGACCTGATCGGTTTTCATATCCAATCGCATTGCAACAATTTCTTGCAGACCGTGGACCGAACCTTGGAGTCACGCATCGACTGGGAGCATTTTTCTGTCCAGCGCGTGGGCCATCTCACGGCGGTCAAGCCTTTCCCCATTAGTGTTGACTTTACGGATGAACCAACCGTCGAGGGAGACCAGGCTTCGGACACCTCTGCCGACCGGGCGGCCTTGCTGAAGACTCTTTCCACCGATGCGACCTTCATCGGTCTTGGAGTCGACCGCGTCGACTACACAAAAGGCATCCTGGAGCGCTTCTCAGCGATCGAACGTTTCTTGGAGAGGTACCCCAACTACCAGGGGCAGTTCACATTCGTGCAGATCGGCGCTCCCAGCCGCACTCATATCAAGCGCTATCACGACCTTTTCAACGAGATCGAGGCTGAGGCGGAACGTATCAATTGGCGCTTCCAAACCGACAGTTGGAAACCCATTGTCCTTTTGAAACGACAACACAACCACGACGAGATTCAGGAGTACTACCGGATCGCCGACTTGTGCTTGGTCACTTCGCTGCATGATGGCATGAACCTTGTGGCCAAGGAATTCCTGGCTGCGAGGCGGGATGAGCGTGGAGTTCTTATTCTCAGCCGTTTCACCGGTGCAGCCCGGGAACTTCAGGACGCACTGCTGGTAAATCCCTACGACATTGATCAGACCGCAGAAGCCATTCGTGTTGCTCTCGAGATGTCTCCCGAAGAGGCGCAGGAACGCATGCAGCGTATGCGTAAAGTTGTGCGTGAAAATAATGTGTACCGCTGGGCCGGCAGCCTGATTGGCGAGCTGTGCGAAGTGCGGCTGGACGAGCACCCGATCAAAGAGAAGACTGACGCGCTGGTCTCGGTGGAATAACATGCAGAAAAGGAACGGGCCATTGCCGGTCGCAGAAGACCAAGTCGTGCTTGAGGAATTCATGGACAAGGTGGCGGAGTCAGAGCGCTCGGCCCTGCTACTCGACTACGACGGCACTTTGGCGGCATTTTCGGTTGATCGGCAAGACGCCCTACCCTATCCGGGCGTAGTTCCAACCTTGCGGGAAATCATGAGATCGGGACGTACTCGTGTCGTCGTTGTCACCGGTAGGTGCGCACATGAAGTTGTGCCCCTGCTTGGAATCGATCCTCATCCCGAAGTTTGGGGCGCGCATGGACTGGAACAGCTGAAGCCGGATGGAGGATACGAAGTTCCACCCCTGGACGAGGAGGTATCCGAGGCTTTGACGGATGCGGACCAGTGGCTGATCGCACAGGGATTTGAAGCTCTCGCCGAACACAAACCCGGCAGCATCGCAGTTCACTGGCGTGGACTGCCGGACTCGAGAGCGGCGGAGATTTGGCAGCAAGTGTTACGTGGATGGTTTCCCATCGCGCAAAAGAAGCTGATGTCCATTCTGGAGTTCGATGGAGGCGTGGAGATGCGCGTACCCGATGTCGACAAGGGAGACTCGGTTCGAACCATCATCCAAGGAATGGATCCGAAGGCCCCCATCGCTTACCTTGGAGACGACGCTACCGATGAGCGAGCGTTTGATGCTCTCCGCGACCGGGGTCTGAGCGTGTTGGTGCGCGCCGAGTGGCGAAAGACTTCAGCGAAGCTGTGGCTCCGGCCACCTGACGAACTGCTAGAGTTTCTAACGCTGTGGATGGAGGCTGTTACGGGCCGCAACCGGCGAAGCCTCGGCCTCAAGGGGGCGTCCGATGAGTGAAGACCACACCAAGGAAAATTTCTTGATGACTACCAACGTGAAACGCTGGTTACTTCTATTGCGTATCCTCAGCGGTAACCGAGTCGCGCCCCTTCCGGGAGCACAATGACACGTAAAGTCCTGCATCGATGGGCCTACAGGAAAGTGGCTGAAGAAACTAAGGGTTGCATGGGATGGTTTGTCATTCTTGGCGCTTCTATTCTGGTAAATCGCAAAGACGCGCGTAACTTTGCAACCGTGAGATCAAATAGCAAGCGCTACTGAAAGAATAGAGGGGATAAATGCTAGCGGGTGCGATTCTCGTAGTTGGACAACGTTCTCCAGAGCATCGGTGGGCCTGTGATTCCTGGGCAGTCGGGCCGGAGCCTGGAATGTTGGGGGGGATCCCACTCGCCTGTCTGGATCTGTTGGGCCAGTCTGTCCTTGACCGTGTCGTCCAGAGATTGCGGCATGACGGGGTGAACTTGATAACCGTGGTGATCAGGGATGAGTTTTCCCATCTGGCAAGGACGTCGGCAGCGACCATCCGCTCGGTCCCGTCACGACCCAATCTGTGGTCGGCGGCTGAGTGTACACTCCGCGAATACGTTGAACACGGTGTTGAACTTGTCTTGCTGACTCGGCTCGGGGTCTATGCCGAACTGGACTTGGCCCATCTCATTCGATTTCATCGCGACGCAAAGCAAGGAGTAACGGCGGTCACAAAGGATCGCGAATCCCTGGATTCCTGGCTTATTGATGCACATCAAGTCCGCCAAACGCGGAGGATCGGATTGCCGGTGCTGGTGGATCGCGAAGGTATGGCCGCCGCCCTGCCTTACCCAGTTCCAGGTTATGTAGGGCGGCTGGAGGACGCGACCGATCTGCGTCGTTTGGTTGTCGATGCATTTCTATCGCGTTGCTCGATCCGCCCCAAGGGGCGTGAGATAAGTCGAGGCGTCTGGTTCGATGAGGGTGCGCGTGCGCATCGCCGCGCCCGGATAGTGGCCCCCGCCTATCTGGGTTGCGGAGCGCAACTGCGTGCCGATACGCTGGTTACCCGTTTCAGCAATCTGGAGCGGGGTTGTTACGTTCATGCCGGCACAGTGATTGACGATGCCTCGGTCCTTGCCAATACTTATGTTGGAAAAGGATTGAACGTAGCCCACGCCATCGTCGACGGAAACACACTGCATCCCCTGCGGCACAACATCGTAGTGGAGATCCCTGATGCCAAGCTTCTGGGCCGAACTGTGCCGGTCGCGCCATCGCGGTCAGCTGCCGGAGGCAGTGGGAGCCTCAGCCTTGCGGAACGCCTCCTTGCCACCGCTTGGAATTGACGCCCCTTTCACAGTTTTGGATCTCAGACCCATCTGATCCCGAAGTAAATTCGGTACGCCTCCCCTTCTCGGTTACCAAAGTGAAGATTTCCACAGAAATCTAAGGTGTTTCCTGTATTGCATCCCTACAGAGTTCGCTGTAGCTTCCCTACAGTCTCCCCCGTAGGTCCATGTGCAACAGCACATGGAAAAAATCCACGCGATTGGGGCTCTTATGCGCACAGGGTGCATACGTCAGGGGAGTGCCTGGATTTCTGTCTTTCTTTCGTCGAATCGATCGAGCCAACAGAACGACGCCGCATACCGAATGGTGGTGGCGTTATTGGTAGGCATTGCGCCATGTCTTTGGGGCAGCTTGCCGGCAGGTGCAACCGTGACTGCGGTTTCAGTGCAGGCGCCCAGCCTGGCGGGAGGCGGCATTGCTAGTCTGACCTCCCCAGTACATTTTCAAGCCACCGCTGAAAGCGATGCGGACATTACTGGATACGCGATCTATGTCGATAACCAACTCGCCTACCAGAACTATCTCCGACTCCTGGATGCCTGGGTGGTCGTGGCTCCGGGAGCCCACTCGGTCTACATAAAGGCGTGGGATTCGGCCGGGTTCCTCCTCAGCACGCCCACGTACCAGATAAGTGTAACCGGCTTCGACCCGCCGACCGCCCCCCCGAGTGCCACTCGGGTGATGCGTATTGCGGAAAGCTCCTCGTGGGTTGTCGATAACAATCCCGGTGTGGGTGGGAACTGCAACGATGGGAATATTGGAACATTCCAAACCTTGACAGACCCCAACACCAGCAACGCGCCTGATTATCCGAGAAGCGGCCAGTTGTTCACGCTGACCAGCAAATGCCAATACGACGACAGCCTTTTCTATCGGAAAGACACTAGGAACCCGTCTCCCTACGCGGAAGACACGAACTTCCTTTGGGACTTCTGGTTCTACATCCCGACTACCACGCCGATTGCAGGCATCCAGGCACTGGAATTCGATTTTTTCCAAGCTGTGCAACTCAGCGACGGGGTACATGAATTCATGTTCGGATCGCAATGCAACTATGCCACCAATCAATGGCAGCTCTGGCTGCCGAAGAACGGACAGCTGACTTGGGTTAATGCAGGCCTTTCGTCCTGCCAGTTCTCAACCGGGTCCTGGCATCACGCCACTTACTTTCTGCAGCGAGTCACTTCCGGTGGATATCAGCAAATTCCAGTCACCTTCAGCCCGTCCAGTGATGCCAATACCAGTCTGCGTTTCGGTACGCTGACCATCGACGGCAACACCATGTATCTGGGAGGTTTTTCCAGCTCCACAATCCCGAATCCACAGTGGTCGCCAGTTCTGGGAGTTCAGCATCAGTTAGACAGTGCGCAAACGGGGGTGACAATTGATGAGTATGACGATAACGAATCGGTGATTGCCTGGTGACAAGGATCGACTGCGTGGTAGTGGAAGGTGAGTATTTCCATTTCACCACTACTGCGATCCACCGTCAGCATCCCTATCGATTTCTGTCTCGACGATACGTGACTTGATCCGAACGACTCCGGCCGCTTGCGTCGCACGGGCCAGAGAATTCGGGCCGGAGAAGAGTCTGAGGCCGGAAGAGCCCAACGGATCGCGCGACCAGCGCCGGAAGGTCTGGAACTCAGAACTGGAACCCAAAGCTCGTTTACGTTCGGCCAGCTCGAACCAGCGGAGATAGTTGCGAACGACGTAGGGCATCGTCATGCGCACGGCCGCGGAAAAATTCTGTTTGGCCATGCGGCGCTGATCTGCCGGAGACTCCAGTATTCCAGCCAGCTTGTCTGCAAGATCGGCCGCATCCCCAGTCTTGTAGAAACTGATTGCCATCTCCTCATCCGCCGCCATGGTGCGAAAGTCCGCGATATCAGCGCACACCATGGGGACTCCGAACTCGCACGCCTGATGCGCGGGCCCGCTGGAGCCTGTGGCCGAATCATAAGGCATAACCACAATGCTGCTCGAACGGAAAAGATCGGGAATCTCTTGCTCCGGCACGTAACCGCGAAACTCGATTCGCGGGTTGCCATTTTGCGAATCGCGGATCGATTCCCAATAGCCAGGCTTGGTGTGATGGTTCGCCCCAGCAATAATCACGCGGGCAGTCGGCACCCTTCTCAATACAGCCGGCAGAGCCTCCATCAAGGTGTCCAGCCTCTTATAGGTCCCCCAGTGCCCAATCGCGAGAATCCGGTGGTCAGGATTTCCCCGTTTTGAGAAGTCTGGAGGGCTTGGACGGGACGCGAAAACTCCATGCGTGCCCAGCAGAACGTTCTGTGCAGAATATTTTGCTAGCAGCGTCCGCTGATACGCGGAAAGCAAAACGGAAACAGAGTTCGCCTTAAGGAGCATCCTGGTCGCCAGCTCACTCCCCAGGCGAAAGATTCCGTCCTGCTGAACTCCGGCGCCGGAAAAATCGACATGTTCGAGGATGTGGTGCAAGGTGACGTGTGCATAGCAACCCAGCCCTCGCGCCAAAGCCGGCACACAGAGTCCGGCAAAGGCGGCGACCGGGTGATCCGGAGTCGCAAACGTCGAAAAAACCAAATTGAACCAGACTACATCCGGGTTTATCCGCCGAATGGTTCTTAGCAGGCGGAAAGGCGTCGCCAGATTGTTGAACTCCCAGCAACGGACCACTTCGAAACCGGGGAGCTCCTCCCGATCGGCTCCCAGCGGATTGCCGTTTCCGTCCGTGGCAAACTCGTATTCGTCTAGCTCGTCGGCCAGAATGGTCAGGTCGATGCGCGGGTCGCACTGCAGTTCCCGCGCAATATAGAAGGCGTATTCGTTCAACTGGCGGCCACTGGGAGGAAAGGCTGTAACTAAACAGATCTTCATTGCGTCCCGACTTCAGAATATGGTGATGCTCACGTAGGGCCTCAGTTGTTGGTTGTTGCCACCGGTAAAGTTGTAGAAGTTTTCCTGCTGCATTCCTGCTGAGAAACGGATGGGATAAACCAGCCCTACTTTCCCGCCTTCATCCTTGAACGTCCTATGGATCGGTAGCGCGTAGGAAACTGCAAATCCGCTTTGGACGGCGTCGTAGGCGTGAAAGCTCATATTGCGTGAGTAAGCGACGTTGCCTTCGATCCGCCAATTCCGAGTGGGTGTAAACTGCACACTGCCGGCCGGGCGGAGCGCTTGAGCAATCGCAAATTGTGGGCCTTCAACCCGCCATGCCCGGAGATCTTCAGCCACCGCCCGGAAGCTGAACCAGTTCGACACCTTGCGTTCGATGCCTGCGTACACAGATGTGTAGTAGAACTCGCGGATTACCGGGTTAAACTGCTCATCGCGCGCCCCCCAGCCGGTCACAAACGCGGTTTTCCCCCACGGCCTGCCCACGCGGAAGTCCACCGCACCACTCAGGTCGCGAGAGTGCAGAAGGCTTTCCGTAAAAGGGCCGGCCTCGCGGATCGCATAGCCACTCACCGAGACCATGTTGAAAAAAGAACTGGTGGACATGTACACAAACTGCCGAAACAGGTTCTGGTTCATGTTGAAGGGATCTTCGGAGTCCCGGCGAAGGGTCTCCTGGATCCCAGTGTTGAAGGTAATAACGTTGTTTCCCAAGTGCAGGCTCGGGTTCAGTCCAATGTTGAACGAGTAATCGGTCGTGTCACGATTGACGATGGCGTCCGCACTGGGCAGGGATATTTGACCTTGCGCATTCCGCACCTGGAAGAATCCGCTGGCATCGGGAAGGTTGCCCAGGTGCAGATGATAAGCCCCGGTCCATTCCGTTTGTAACGAGGATCGCGGTAGCGGAAGCAGATTCTGCCGGCCCGGTAACGGCTGGGGTACATCCAGCCTTGCGTCCAACGGATACACCGTGGTGTCCTCGAAAATTGGAGACACGGAAAAATCCGAGAGGAAACTGAGATTGGGAGTAATCCTGAGGCCTTCGTCGCCGGCCGCCTGCATGAGTTCGCGGTCGGCAGTTGGGTCCTCGCCGGCTGCGCTGGCCGCCTGCGCGAAGGCCGTCAGCGCTTGTGTATTGTGATGTTGCTGGCGATAAACGCTGGCTTTGGCCAACAAGTACTGGTAGGTGGGATCACCCTGTTCGGATTTGTCGACCAAAGAGAGCTGTGCCGCGGCCCGCGTCGTGTCTCCCACAGCGAGATAGGTATTCGCCAGGCCGATGCGGACTTCAGTCTCAGCCGTCCCCGTTGCCAGCCCGTGCTGGTAATAGCTCTCCGCCAACTGAAAATCGTGCATGGAGAGGAATAAGTCCGCTGCTTCGATCCACTCGTGGCCAGTCGGCGGAGGGGTCTCGCCCGTACGCGCTTCCATCAGGCCAAGCGCGATCTGCCGCCGGGCGTCATCCAGTTCCCCCTCGTTCACCATGTGCTTGGCGATGGCCAGGCGAACCTCCACACGGTCGCTGTCGGGCGCGGTCAGAGCGGCTTCAAACCGCTGCATGGCTGCGGCCTGGTCCCCGAGCAGGCTGAGGGCTTCGCCCGTAGAAAGCAGAATGGCGCTTTGCTCTTTTCTGTCCTTCTGCGCATGATTCTCGGCCAATTGCACGTTGCGGAATGTGTTCTCCCGATCGTGCAGTTGTGCGTACGACCGCGCTAGCTTGGCATAGACGAGGCTGTTGTCAGGAGACAACTTAGCGGCGGTTTGGAATTCCGTGATCGCCTCGCTGTAATGGTTCAACCCGTACAGCGTGTCACCCAATGCGAGGTGGAGGCCGGCATCATTGGGCGCGGACTTCAAAGCAATACGGTACTCGGCCGCCGCCTTGGTCAGCAATCCTTCATCGCCGTAAGCCGTGGCGCGAATCAGGTGTATGGGCATCGAGTCACCCGTTTCCCGCTCTGCCAGTTGCACTTCCCGCAAGGCAACTCGGGGGCGATGCAGGTCGAGGCTCGTATAAGCGAGGCCCAGGTGCGCTTCCCCATTCTTCGGCTCAAATCGCAGCGCGGTTTGGAAATCTGCTGTCGCTTCCACGGGTTTGTGAAGATCCTTTAATACGTACCCACGGTTCACATAGGCAGTGACTACGTTCGGATCGCGCTCCAACGCACGCGTGAAGTCTCGTTGTGCGTCCTCGAGTTGTCCCGAATGTTTGTGAACATATCCTGCCAGGAGTGGAATGTCGGGTTCTTTCGGGAGCAGTTGATCGTAGCGGGCGGTCAACTGCTGCAATTCATCGTATCGTTCGAGATGAAGCAGGTCGTATCCGAGATAGACGACAACATCCCGGTCGCCGGGGAGTTTCTTGATCGCTTCTCTTCCTACTTCTGCCGATTTCTGGTAGTCCTCGATCCAGCTGAAGTAGCGCTCTTTTTCCCGCAATACCAGCGGTTGCTGCTGCATTTCTGGAGTCGCATGGCTCAGCCATTCCGCTGCAACGGGAAAGTGCTTAGCCTCGATGGCGGCATTCATGCCTCCGGCAACGATCAGGCTATTCGTGGGTGCGAGGTCGAATGCCTTCTGGTACGAGCGTTGCGCCTTCGTGAAGTCACGCCTCGAGGCGTACATGTCTCCCAAAGCCAGATACGGGACATATAACTTAGGATGAGCCGAAGCGAGCCGCTCAAAATACTTCTCCGCTTCCTTGTCGTGCCCGGCTTCTCGTGAAACGAAACCCAAAGAAGTCAGCGCAACTCGGTTGGTTCCATCTATCGCCAGAATCTCGCGATAGGCGGCGACCGCTTCTTCCGGACGCCCAAGTTTTGCCAGCAAGTCCCCGCTGAGCTGGAGATTGTTGGGATCTTTAGGTTTGAGCGCTAGTGCTTCTTTAGCGTCATTGCCTGCGCCATCAAGGTCGCCGGCGTACATCTTAATCATGGCTCTGAGACGCAGAAACTCTGACCGGTTGGGTCCGCGCTCGTCCAACCCGTTGATTTGCGATTGAGCGAGTTGCAGTTGATTATGAAACGCGGCATCATCCTGCAAGCCTCGATACAGTTCTGCCAAGTTGATGCGCAGTTGAATGCTGTACAAAGGCCCTTCGACAGGGGATTCCGGTAAGTGAGCCAGGGCGGCAGTGTATTCGCGAACGGCCTCTTCGTTCTGTTCGTTGAGCCGGTCAATCTCTCCCCGAATGGCATGCAGGCGATAGTGCTCTGCATCAAGGGACGAAGCGCGTTGGAGGAAGGGCTCGGCATGTTCTGCCGAACCGGTAGCCAATTGCGCCTGCGCTGCCGAAAGTTGCAGATTCACGTCATGCGGCAAGGCATCGGCGGCCTGCGCGTAGAGTTTAGCCGCTTCCTCCGGTTTGCCGTCGAGCTGATAGGTATAGGCGAGTTCGGCCTTGACCTCGGGACTTGGAGTGCGGAGCACTTTCAGGGCAGCAATTGCCGCCGCGTAATTCCCCGTTTCGCGATAAAAACCTGCCAACGCTCGCTGGACTTCAGGATTGTCGGGGGCACGCTTCTTCGCCAATTCCAAATAATGATCAGCCTGGTCAAACTGTTTCAAGTGCTGATGCGAAAGTGCCATCAACAGTTCCACCCGTGCCGTGGGCTGAATCGCCTCTGCGCTCCCCAGTACTGCCAGCGACCGGTCGTATTGTCCATCCCGAAGGAGGATTTCTCCCAACACCTCGGAGTCGCCCACTCGTTTGGGGTCGGCTGACAGCACCTGGTTTAGGATGCGCTCTGCCTCATCGCGACGGCCCATGCTGTTGTATGTCTGAGCCAGTCCAGAAAGCCCGTCAAGGGAAGAAGCATCGAGGCGGAGGCCGTGATTGTAGGCCTCAAGCGAGAGCTGGGACTTTCTCGCCAGGCGCGCCGCATAACCCAACAGAAACCACAAATGAGGATCGTTAGGGGCACCTTGAGTTGCGCGTTGAGCATAATCCATAGCCGCAGAATAGTTGCCACTCTTCAACGCCTGTTCTGCGGCGCGGGCAAGTCGGGCATTCTCGATGTTCGAACCCCATCCCAGTGATTTCTGTTGGGAGGGTTTGTCGGTGCTGTTCTGGTTCTTTTGCGCGGAATCGGCCCCAACTTTGTAGGTTTGTGCGCTCGCAACGCACATCAGCACGATCAACAAGACCGCACAAAGCACTCGACGATGTCGCCGAAGACTCAAAAGACCCCCAAACGAGTCAAAATTTCACAGACTTCGATTCACAATGGGGGACATGCGTTGGCTTGAAAATCAGCTTTTCTCGCCCCCGGCAAAGCAACCTGAACCTAATGTGCAGAATCGAAACCGCGTCGGGAGGAAACTGTGCAAAGGGTTGAGTCCGTCGGGGCTACTCGGCATCCTGTGCCGATGGGTTGGATCTTCTTGGCAGCATTCGTGGTCCACTCGCCACTGTTGTTGATGAAGCTGCCGCTGAAGTCCTATGACACGAACTTCCATATCTTTTTCGCATCCCACTATGTAGATCACTGGTTCGATCCGTGGAACCCGAAGTGGTATGCAGGCTTTTCGCAGACCACGTACCCGCCGCTGCCCCAACAATGGATGGCGCTGATTTCCCATGTCGCGGGGTTGGACATGGCCTATATGATCGTGCAGTTCGTGGCCATTCTGCTGTTGGCATTGGGAGTTTATCGGTTTGCGAATCTGTGGGTTGGACGCCGTGCTGCCTCCCTCGCTGCGCTGGCCAGCGTTCTTCTCGGGTCGGAGTGTTTTCTGGTTTATTCCGCTGGGCAGCTCTCCACTACATTTGCCGCGCCGTTATACCTGAATGCCCTTCCCTATCTTTACCAGTGGGTGCGTTACGGCAATGGGCGAAGTTTCTTGAAGGGTGGGATGTTGAGCGTTGCCGCGGCCGCCGCCCATCACGCAACGCTGTTGTTTGGATCGTTTCTGTTTGCTGTGCCGGTATTGGCCTTGGCCTTCTTCGATCGCCAGGACGGGAAGAGAGTATCGGGGTTAGCTTTCGGTCTCCGAAGTGTCGCCGCGGCTCTACTGATTGGGACCGCAATCGCCGTGGTTTTGATGCCGTTTTGGATCGCACTGATCAACTACCCAGTCACGCAGGCGCCGATTCCTCACCCCAGTCGCGCGAACTACATCCTGAGTCCTGAGTGGGGCGTGAACTACTTCGTGGTTCCCTACGGAGCGCTGATTCTGGCGCTTCCATTCATTGTGTGGCGAGGTTGTTCAACGCCGCGGCTACGTCCCCTGCTGTTGGGCTTCTGGCTGGCGTTCTTGCTGGGATTGGGTGGCACGACCCCGTTCGCCAAATTGCTCCTGGGCCGAGCCTTCGAAGTGCTGACCATGGAGCGCTTCAGCTATTGGGCCACTTTGTTGGCGCTGCCTTTTGTGGGTCTGTTGGCTGAAGAATTGGTCGATCGTTTCCGCTTCAAGGCAGTGGCAGGCCTGACGCTGGCGGCCGGTGCCACCTGTGCGTTGGCGGTGGCATGGGCCACTTATCGGCCCGCAGATGCGGACACTTTCAAGGTGGATTCGGTTGCGGCCTGGCTGAACCGGGACGGCCATGACCGATACCGCTACATCACTCTCGGTTTCGGCAACAAGATTTCGCGGCTTGCGGTGCTGACGGACGCAAGCAGCGTGGACGGAGAATGGAATTCGGGTCGCATGTTGCCGGAACTGACCGAGCACGGCGCGGGAACCCTGACCAGTTCCAAGTACTTTGGCAAGAATGGCATCGACGCCCTCAGCGCCATGCTCCGTCATGCTGACCACTACGGCCTGAAGTGGGTGTTCCTGCGCGATCCTTATTACGAGCCACTACTTGTCTTTGCAGGCTGGCGCAAAGTGGACGACCTCGAGGATAGAACGATCGCGGTCTGGAGCAAGGATGACGCTCCGCCCGCGACCCCGGTGAACGCCCCTCAGATTCCACCGCTGTGGCAGGGTCTCATGTGGGGCATTCTCCCCATTGGGAGCAGCATTCTGGCTATGTTGCTAATTCTTATTCCCGATAAGAAATTGGTGCAGGCGCGAGTTCCTGAGCCCGCCCACGATCAGAACGCTGATAAGAACCTGGTGTTGGGGAGGCTGATCTCATGAATGCCGGCCGGCCTCTTGCCTTCATCATCACCGCCATAACCGGCACTCTCGTCCTTATTGGCACGCTCTTCCCCACTTCGTCTGCAGTTGCCTCAGCAGGCAGTGGAACCGCCCTGCTGCGTCCACCATCATCCCCCGAAGTTGCAGTCGAAACTTTGGCGGAGGAAATAGGCCGCAAGGATTGGACCGGAGCTTACGAAGGCCTCGCTGACAAGAATGAGTTCACCGAGCAAGACTTTGTGCGTGACCTGACCGGCACCCATCCCAGCCTGCGGAGTTACGCCACCCTTGATGGGTTCGATCTCCATCCCCTTCACGTCTCTGCCGATGAGGCTAGGTTTCGCGTCAACTTTCGTTGGTCAACGGTCGTGGGTACGCTTCACGACGTGCGCGACCTGCGAGCCACACGCGTGGGCAATCAATGGCACGTGGCTTGGCCACTTGTGAAAGAGCCAAAAGTGCCCCCGCAGGTCATTGCTGTGAACTACCTGCGCTGGGATGTTGTCTACCGTGGTCCCGAAGACGATTGGGGTGCACAGGATGTCGAGTCCCCACATGTCCGTATCGTGGACATGCATCCTTTCGAGCGCGGCGGCGAGGTCATTCTGTTAGGAGAACTGTTGAATGAAGATGTTGTCCCTGCTTTTGTAACGGTCAAGGCAACCTTGCTGGCTAAGAACGGCGCGGCGATCGCCACCGAGGACGCCTTCGACAAAATGTCGCATGTTCTTCTGCCCAAGCAGGTAACACCATTTCGTATCGATTTCCAAAATGCCCGTTTATCCGATGTGGACAACATCCGCATGGATCCTTCGTCGAGTCTTATCGCTGCCTCGGCCGACCCAGTCGTCGAGATCGAAGATCAGAAACTGAACGGATTGCCTGAGCCTTCTTTGACCGGCAAACTGGTGAATCAGAGCGGTCAAATTGTGAATATCGCCCACGTTCTCACCACGTTTTATGACAGTACCGGGCAACCGGTCTGGGTTTCAGATGGCTACGCAGACCGGGCGCTATTACCCGAGACGCCTGTTCCTTTTGCAACGTCTCTACCGTCCGATCTCTCCAACCGGGTCAGCAGCTATCGCGTGGTCGCCAGCACCTACAGCTCCAGCCGTTTTCAATGAGATTCCGGCCCACATTCTCGTTGGCAGTATGGGGCATCGTGATCTCGCTGACGTTCGCGCGTGCGCAGACGGTCCCGTTAGCGATGCCAAAACACGTCGAAGCTGGCAGTATATTCTCAGTATCAACCGAGGGTAGTGGCAAGGCGGTGTTGTACATCGTTGGCCCCGGCCAGGCGCTTCGCCACGATGTACAACTCGGGGAAAAGATCGAGTTTGCTAGCGAACTGCATAACGCCGGTCATTACAGTGCATTCCTGGTGGGGCCACTCTCGACTCAGACTGCGGAGTTCGACGTCATAGCTGAGCAGCCGTCCACTTTGAGTTTTCTGGCGAAACCTTCTCGGCTTCCCATTGACTCGCATGCGGGGATCAGCGGCGTGGTCTATGTTTTCGACGCTTTCCGCAACCTCGTCCTGGTACCTACAGAGGTGTCATTTGAATTGTCCCAAAGTAGAGGCGCCGCCCAAACGCGAACTGTGGCAACGAATAACGGCGTTGCCTGGGTCAAGCTGGACTCCGCATCCCAAGCGGGCGCGGCACAGTTCCTGGCTCGCGTCGGCGGCATTGCCGAAAAACGTGTCATACAACAGGTTCCGGGTGAACCCTGTAATTTGCGGATGAGCGCTCGCAAGTCTGGCGCGTGGGTTGAGCTCGAGACAGAACCCTTGCGCGACTGCAAAGGCAACGCTGTGCCCGACGGCACGATTGTGACTTTCATTGAGCGAAACAACGGCACCGAATCAACTGTCGATGTCCCTCTGAAACGTGGAATAGCGCGAACCAACCTGCCGTCCAACGACGGAGCTACTATCTCTGTCGCGACCGGGGTTGTGATGGGAAATGAAATACGGTGGCAGCCGTGACCAAATCCGGACGAGCACAAGCCGTAGCGCCCCTTCTGGTCGCCAGCTCGATTTTCGGTACGCTGCTTCTGATGTCAGCAGTCGAACAACCCGCAGTGAGGGTTGCGAATGCGGATTCCGTAGGCCCACGGACGCTCGAAGCCCAGACCAGAAGTGCCGTGATTCGAGATTACCTGGCAGCATGGAGCAGTCTGAGTCACGCGTTGGACGAAAACAATGCGCATTTGTTGGACACAGACTTCACAGGCCTCGCCAGGGAAAAACTTTCGGATACAATCGCCGACCAGCAAAAACTTGGGCTTCGGACCCTCTACTTGGATCGCCAGCACGACATCCATCTGATTTTCTACTCTCCGGAAGGATTGTCCGTCCAACTTCTCGACTCGGTCGAATACGACGTGCAGGTCCTGGACCATGACAAGGTACAGGCCACTCAACACGTTCGCACCCAATACCTTGCCGTCCTGACCCCTACCGAGGTGCGGTGGAAGGTACGGATATTTCAATCGACGCCGGAGTAGCTTGGTACTAAGGGTTTCCCTGACAACGCACCGCCGCGCAAACCTCATCTGAGGAGCGCAATGGACGTGCCGCCAGGAGCCCGCAGATGATTTCGGTAGTAATTCCCATTTACAACGAGGAAGAGATTATCCCGCTGTTGCACGAGGCAGTGGTCGGTGCCATGCGGGAGGTGGACGAAGGCTGGGAAGTGGTTTACGTCAACGACGGCTCGAAGGACGCGTCGCTGGAATTATTGCGCGCTCTGCAGGAGGAGTCTCCGCAAGTCGTGGTGGTAGACCTTTCCCGCAACTGGGGGCATATGGGAGCGCTCTGGGCAGGCATGCAAACCGCCCGCGGCGATGCTGTGGTCCTTATGGACGGCGACCTTCAGGACCCGCCAGAAGTCATCCCTGAGATGGTCGCGGTTTGGCGAAGTGGCGCACAAGTCGTGACCACCGTGCGGCGGAGCCGTGAGGAACGCCGCAAAGTGCTGGCCTTCCTCTTCCCCTTGTTCTATCGCGTATTGGGAGCTCTTGCGGACTTTCCCATCCCGCTGAATTCTGGAATATTCGGCCTGCTCGATCGCCAAGCTGTCGACTCGATCAATTCTCTGCGTGAAGCGAATCGCTACCTTCCTGGTCTGCGGGCGTGGGTGGGTTATCGTACGGCAATTGTTTACTACGACCGGCATGACCGGGTGGGTGGCGAGGGCAAGCTCACGTTCCTCAGCCGCATCAAGTACGCCATGGACGCGATCACCAGCTTCAGCTATAAACCGCTGCGGCTGAGCTTTGTCCTGGGTTCGCTGTTAACTCTCTTTGCCCTGGTCCTCGGAGTAGCGGCTTTGGTCTCCTCCGGTTCTCTGGGTTATGGGTTGACGGCAGCGATTTTCTTTATCGGAGGTCTTCTGCTCTTCAGTATAGGCATCCTTGGCGAGTATGTGGGCCGAATCTACGACGAGGTGCGCGCCCGACCGCTCTCGCTCATCAATCGAGTGTACGACCCAGCCGAGGCGAGCTCACAGCAACTAACTCAGGATCGATCACACACCAGCATGGAGCGGATATTTCCCGCGGCCTAGGCCCTAATGACCAGGGCTGCTCGTGTCGGCTTTCATTTTGCAGTCTGCCAGCCCGCGTTCAATCGCAGTGCCCTCTTCGTAGTCGTTCCAGGTTGCGATCAACACGAACGGCAGTGGATGGTCCGGCGAAGAATTTTCCTGGGCCAGGCTGAGTGTGTCACTGAACGTCTTGCCACAACGCTCCGAAATGTGCCGGTTAAGACCCCACGCGGCTTTGCTGTCGTCGAACCCCGCCCAAGCTGCGCCCACGGCAATCTTGTTGGGATACTTCGACTGCATGCGGTGATAGAACCCGCGCAGGTAGTCTTCCCCCCAGTTGCTTCCGTCCGCCGTCCATCCTTTTTCGCCGGGGTTGACCCACGCGTAGAAGCCATCCATCAAATCCGTATACGGAGTAGGCCGGTCCTCATAGATTAGCAACGGAGAAGGGTTCCATCGGTTGATCTCTTCCCGCACCCGATTCCAATCAGTGTGCCCACCCTTGGGAAAAATGAAAATCATCGGATGCTCGCCGTAGGTGAGGTACGCCTGACGCCCCACTGCATTCGGCGCAAGGTAGGTCTGGCTGGCTTTGTCGAACGCGGCAAGAGCATCGTCTGTCGCCTCCGCAGCGTCTCCACTCGATTCGTCATACATCAAGGCGACCTTGAAGTTTCTTTCCGCTGCAATGGACTGGATCAGAGCATAGCTGCGATCCAGAAAGGGCTCGCGGTCCCCGTACCAATCCACCACAAATCCAGAGATTCCCAGGTCTTTGGCTTGGTCGATCTGCTTACGTATCTCGATTGGATCTTGAGTCGAATAGCCCACCGCGATGTGTTGAGGGTGGCCAAACCAGGGTTCGTAGACGGCCAAGAGACGCGGGTACCCCGGAGCGGAAGGCAGATTCGACAGTGATTGGCGCAGGTTGGTGCGAGTGCATCCCTGTAGCAAGAGCAAAAACAGCACTCCCAAGATGGCTCGGTATCCAGACATGAATTGATTTCCGTTTAGAGGCTGCAAGGCCGCTTCGGGTTGTCGTGGAAAGGCCACAATTTCGGGCTCGCCGTTTGCCTGTTGGGCAGCCTGGACATCACGTTCCGCATCAGAGAGGTTGCCGCGCGGGCGGTCGTTTATTCGGGTAGCGAATCCTTCCAACGGTCGGAGTCTGAACGTGGTTGCTCATCTAAGTGCAGGATCCAAGAACCTTCAGGCGCGCGTGCTTTCTGGAAGTTTTGTCTTGCTTGTGGGTTCAGGATTAGTGACCGCGATCAATTTCGCCTACAACATAGCGGTCGCGCGATTCCTTGGCCCCGCCGGTTTTGGCCACGCCAGCGCGGTTTACACCCTTCTCATCCTGATTTCTGCCGTGACACTGTCCTTCCAAATAGTTTCGGCTAAAGTTGTCGCTCAGCAAGCGTCGGTGCCGGCGAAAAGCGCAGCCTATCAAAAGTTTCACAAGACTGCCTGGGTTAGCGGGATTTTCATCGGAGTGCTTCTGGCGTGGTCGCGGAATGTGGTTTCGGAATACCTAAACTTGCCCAGTCCCGTGCTGATTGTCTGGCTGGCGGTGGGAGTGGCCTTCTACGTTCCTTTAGGAAGCCGGCGGGGCTATCTGCAAGGCGCTTATGGCTTCGATCGTCTGGCCACAAACTTGGCGCTGGAGGGTCTGGGGCGGCTGTTCGGTTCTCTTCTCGCGATCGCGCTGGGGTACGGAGTCATCGGAGTGATTGCGGCCAACGCCGCCGCACTCGCCGTCGCATACTGTTTCGCCGCCCCGAAACTCCCGGCACCCGCCGCGCGCGATTTGCGGATACCTGACGCTTTTCGCGAGGCGCTGCAAGCGATTGTTTTCTTTGTCGGTCAGGTCATCATCAACAATAGCGACATCGTATTGGTGAAGCATTTCTTTCCTCCTGCACCCGCCGGACTCTATGCCGCGGTGGCGCTGGTCGGCCGCGTTATCTTTGCTTTTGCGTGGGCGGTCGTGAATACCATGTTTCCTATTGTGGCGGGGACCCAGCCCCAAGAGCGCAAGGGTCATCGTGTTTTAGGTATTTCGCTTCTTTTGGTGTTCACTATCGGCGGTGCCTTGGCTCTCAGTCTGCGGCTGGCTCCCGCCTGGATCTGGACTGAGTTGTTTGGCCCGCAGTTTGCGACCACCGGCAAATACAGCCTTCCCTATCTGCTGGCTCTTTACGCCGCCACCACCTGTGTGTATTCGCTGAGCGTGGTAATGATTGCCTACGAGATGGCCTACCGGATCGCCAATACCGCATGGGTACAACTGGCCTTCAGCGGCGTTCTGATCGTCGGCATTCATCGCTACCACCGATCCCTGCAAGAGGTGGTGCTGGTACAACTCGTGATGATGGTTGTGCTGCTGATAGTGGTTGCCGTCCCCTTTCTCCGAAACGTCTTGGCTGGCACGCAAGGAGAGCAGGATTTCTCCCGGCTTCGTGGGCTGCGAACCCTTCGGCGGGTTTCGGAAAACGAGGTCATTTCGGAGTTCTTGAAAAATGATTTCGAAAGCCCTGAGTTCGAGGGCTACCGAGAGGCCTTGGATACTCTGGTAACTAACCCCGACTTGAACAATGCTGCGGAGAATGTAAGACGTCGCGCCCTGTTGTTCCTTCGTCATGGAGCGTTGTGGAGGGAACTCCCTGTGTCAACTGAGTGGTTCGAGGTACAACTGCGGACGCCAGATCTGGAACGAATCCGTGTTTTCCCGAGAGCACAGTGGCGAAAGCTGGCGCGAGGCGATTTCGCCTTCACACGAGTTTTACAGTCCTTTCGTTCAGGACGCAGTTACAAGGTTGCGGACCAGACGTTTCTTTCAAAGATAGTTGACTTGGGCGACTGGCTGACAAAGAGCGCCGATGGCGGTGCAGTTCTACTGATCGGCGTGAATGAGAGTGGACCAATGACGATCCTGGATGGGAACCATCGGCTGGTCGCGGCTGAACTCAGCTCGCCTGAAGCGCTCCAGAGGTTCCGCTTCTTCTGCGGCCTGTCTCCTAACATGGCCCAGTGTTGCTGGTACAAAACGAATATCACTACGCTTTGTCGCTATGGCCTGAACTTGTTGCGGCACCTCGTGCACGACCCCGAAGCGGAGCTCAGCAGGGTGTTGCGGAACCCTTCACCCTGAGCGCCGCCGGTCAACCCACCCGCATCGACGGCAAGCATGCTCGCGGTCCCCATTCAGCACCAAGGCGGCGAGCCGGACCGGGAGGCCGAATCTCATAGCCGCAGGCGGGTCAGCAGAACCATGCCCGCTTCGCCCTTACAAGTGCCAAGAATTAACAGGCAACCCGCCACCAGCCGCGCTTCTCTAAAGCGCGGAACAATTTTCATCCCGATGGGTGAGAAACAATGTCCACCGGATACATCCAGAACTCAAAACTGACGGCCAACTCTTGGCCGCGGAGTAAAGCCCAAGGTCACTCCCAGATCGAAGGAAACATGAGAACAATCGCTACTTATTTTATCGTCGCAACCGTCCTAACCCTCGCGCCGTCCTCGGGATACGCGCAGATTTTCACGGAAATAGTGACGGTACCCGCATTTTCGGCAGCCAACAACGGACCGCCGGTTAGAGACGCCATCGGCAATCTCTACAGCGCATCGGGATATGGCGGCCTGCAAAGCTGCAATCAAGGGGAAGGCTGTGGCTTCATCTTGAAGGTCGACCCTACGGGTAAGCCTACGGTTCTCTTCCGGTTTCAAGGTCAACCTGATGGAGCGACTCCCTTGCCAGGGCTCGTCCTGGATAGCTCAGGCAACATCTATGGAACCACCGTGTCCGGTGGAACCTTCAACTTCGGAACGGTCTTCAAGCTGGACGTCTCCGGCAATGAAACCGTCCTGCACAGTTTTGCCGGGCCGCCGAACGATGGCGAGCAACCCTACAGCGGCCTGATTCGCGATGCTCGTGGCAATCTTTACGGCACCACTTCAGAAGGCGGACTCGGAAGTTGTTTCGGCTCCGGCTGTGGAACCGTATACAAGGTTAGTCCCGCTGGCAAGGAGACGGTGCTCTACCGTTTCAGCGGTGGCACGGATGGAGCTATACCTTGGGCCACTCCGCTATTAGTCGGCGGCGCACTCTACGGTACCACTGTAGACGGTGGCGACCTGAACTGCCAGCCTCCCGGAAACAGCGCTGCAGGGTGCGGGACGGTCTTCAAATTGGACAGAACGGGTGAGACTGTTCTCTATAGCTTTAAGAACGGTGCGGATGGCGGTTTCCCGGTGGCAGGCGTCATACGAGACGCAACCGGAAATCTCTATGGAGCCACCGAAGACGGTGGCGATCTCAGCTGCAACGCCGGGTCTGGCTGCGGTGTCGCCTATAAGTTGGATCCCTCCGGGAACGAAACCGTGCTGCACACCTTCCAGGGACCTCAGGACGGGGAGACGGTTCATGCAGGTCTCGTGTTCGATCAAGGCAATCTATACGGATCAACTTTAGTCGGTGGTGGAATCTTCCGGATCGACATGTCGGGAAATTTCTCCGTCGTTTATACCCTTAATTCAAATGGGACTGGTCCATCCACCATGATTCACGATAGCGAAGGCACCCTGTATGGAACCTACGGCGACGAGTTTTTCCGCTTTACTCCGTGAACGGAATTCCGGCGACGGTTCTAAGGCGCAATGGCAACGCAGAGGACGTATGAAAACTATTGCCGCCCATTTCCTTATCACGGCCGCCGTGACGCTTGCGACAGCCCCGGGGCACGCGCAGATTTTCACGGTCATTGCCACCGTGGGTCAGACACCGGTCAGTGGGCCTGTGACTCGAGACGTGGAGGGCAATATCTACGGAGCCACCAGTTACAGCAACCAATCCTGCAACCAGTCAACGTACTGCGGCGACATTTATAAGGTTGATCCCACTGGCAAGCTAACCGTGCTGTACAACTTTCGAGGTCAACCTGATGGAGCGATGGCCATGCCTGGATTGGTCCGGGACGGCTCTGGCAACCTTTATGGAACCACGGAGTATGGCGGAACTTACAACTTCGGGACCGTATTTAAACTGGATCCCGCGGGCAACGAGACCATCCTGCATAGTTTTGCAGGCCCCCCGAATGATGGTGAAGGTCCACTCGCGGGGTTGATCGCCGACTCGCAGGGCAACCTTTACGGAACTACCGAGGAAGGCGGCCTCCGAACCAACTGTTCCTTCGGCTGTGGAACAGTGTTTAAGGTGACACCCGGAGGCAAGGAGACTGTTTTATACAGTTTCAATGGGGGTACAGACGGAGCGGCGCCTTGGGGGGCTAGTCTACTGCTCTCAGGCGGCGCCCTTTACGGCACCACCTTGGTAGGCGGCAACACCAGCGGAATCTGTCAAGGGCAGGGCTTTATTCCCGGCTGCGGAACTGTTTTCAAATTGGATAAGACTGGCGAAACCGTACTTCACCGTTTTATTGGCACAGATGGCCTCGGTCCCGTAGCCGGCGTAATCCGCGATTCGGCCGGCAACCTGTACGGGACAGCGACTGGAGGCGGCGATCTAACTTGTAATTCGGGGTTTGGTTGCGGCGTCGTTTACAAACTGGATTCGTCCGGCAACGAAACTGTTCTGCACACATTCGAAGCTCAGCAGGATGGCCAAAGCCCCACTGCTGCTCTGACTTTCGACCAAGGGGTTCTCTACGGATCGTCGGAAGGAATCTTTCAAGGCGGCGGCATTTTTCAAGTTAACAGCTCGGGAAATTTTGCCATGGTTTATCCGCTTCCCGCAGGGACCTCCACCATGATCCGCGACAGCGAGGGCAACCTCTATGGAGTCTACAACGGTCAGGTTTTTCGCTTCGCCCCGTAAGGTGGACGGGTAAGCCAGTTCAAGGAACTCAGGAGGAACGAACGTGACCAGCAACTCAGTCCGCATCGGATCGGTAGCCCTGATCCTCGCCATTGCCAGTTTGGCGCAGTCGCAAACTTTCAACGTACTCTATTCATTTGGAAATTCCCCGGATGGCATTAACCCCCAAGCGGCACTGATCCCTGACGGACAGGGCGGCGCTTACGGCACCACCTTCTACGGAGGCGCGCATGGCTACGGCGCCCTGTTCAGACTCGATCACACCGGCCAGGAGTCTATCGTCTACAGCTTCGCCGGTCCGCCCGATGGCGGAAATCCCGCTGGCAATTTAGTGCGCGATTCGGCCGGGAATATTTTTGGTGCGACAGTTTGGGGCGGCGTCTCGAACAGTGGCACTGTATTCAAGGTCGATGCCACCGGCCAGGAGAGTATTCTTTACAGCTTTCTGGGTGGGACCACGGATGGTGCTAACCCAGAGGGCGGCGTGATCGAGGATTCGGCTGGGAATCTGTACGGCACAACCGCAGGCGGCGGTTCATTCCTTGGTTGCGCGAATTACGGCTGTGGAATCGTCTTCAAGCTCGATGCGAATGGCAAACAGACCATGCTCTACAGTTTTACGGGAGACACCCAGAATGGCGGGATCGATGGAGCAAATCCTTGGTCGACTTTGCTTCGGGATGCGGCGGGCAATCTCTACGGTACGACGACGCTGGGCGGGACTTCTGGATTCGGAACTGTGTTCAAAGTTGACACTGCCGGAAACGAGACCCTCCTCCACAATTTCGCGGGGGCTGAAGGGGCTTATCCGTATGCGGGTTTGATCGCCGACACCGCACACAACCTGTACGGAACAGCCTATGAGGGTGGAACCTCACACGTCGGCACCGTTTTTAAAATGGACAAAACCGGTGCCGTCACCGTGTTACACAGTTTTGCTGGCGGGACAGACGGCGGTTTTCCTTCCTCCGGGGTGGTCCGCGACACGGCAGGGAACTTGTATGGCATCACAACCCAGGGTGGTCCAGCGGACCTTGGAACCGTTTTCAAAGTCGACGCCGGCGGGAACGAAACCGTGCTCCACAGTTTTACCGGAGGGCAGCAAGGGATGGCTCCTGAGGCCGGCCTGACGCTCGACAAAGCGGGCAACGTCTACGGCACAACCTACTACGGGGGCCGAGCCAACAACGGCATTGTGTTCAGGGTACGCCCGTAAAGCCTTAGGCACGCGATCGACCTCCGCATCGACTCGTACGACAGGTCATCGCCGATTCATTCCAAACGGCTCACCGTCAAGTTGTCAGGCGCGTTCCGGGTTTCTCTAACGGCGCTGACTGGCGGGGAATGGTAAGGTTGTGCGGCTTGCCCTCCAATAGTTCGTTTAGTTCGTGGACGAGAGCTGAAAACCTGGTTTGGTCTTTTTCGGCTTCGATTTCCGCGACCAATTCCATGATTCGTTGTTGCTTATCCCCATTAACGCGCATGGCTGTTTCTCCATCGGTCGGAGTCTGAGCCACTCTCTTCGCCAAGGCAAGCTGCTGCCTAGCCAGTTTTCGCAGTTGTTCAACGTGTTGATGCAAAGCCGACCGGAGTTCCGCGAGGGTATCTGTGAAGTTGGTAGTGTTCGGTGCTATGGCCTGAGCACACAAATCGCGTATTCGGTCTTCGAGGCGACGAGATGGCACGAACGACAGGCTGTCACAGCGCAGAACGGGATTCTATAGAGCGTTTCTGGTAGGCCAACTGGGGGTTTACCTGTACTACAGGGCCTAGTGGGATGCAAACCGCAATGGGGCAATCGCGAAGACATCACGGTCGGAGGACGTGAGTACGGTCGTCGGATAAGGCGCACCTGACCAGGCCGCCTTCACGCTTTTCGTACAACAACGCACCCGGCGCGTAACCCGCACCCCGATGTCGCCGCTCGGGCTGACGGCGAAGAGTTCCGTGCCGCGAACGATCTGGAGTCTTTCCAATGCGTTCACGTCGGCTTTCAATGAACTCGAGGTCATCCGCAATTCAAAGCGACGGCCAAGCTCGGTGAGTTCCTGAAAGCACGGTTCACGCAATCGTTCTAGCGTTCTAGCCAATAGGGCGGTGAGATTGGCTGCCATGCCACATATCCCGAGGGGAGAGTTCGAACGGGTCGCCCTGTGGGTTCACGACTTTCGTGTCACGGATCGTCGCTTTCACCGGCAGGAAAGCGTGAATCTCTTTACGGATTGCGCCCCTGGCCACGGTCCCAGGAATTACGTGTAAATACACGTAGAACTCTTTTTCGAGTATGGTCGGGTCATCGTCCGTGCCTATCGGCCCGGAGTATCCTGCGATATCCGGGACGTGTCCCAACATGCCCAGGAAGATTGGTACCCGTCCAGTGGAGGCCGTCGGGTGATTCGGCGTAGCTGTAGTTTTGCGAGTCGCTGTTGAGCATCATGTAACGGTGAATGTAGGAGCGTTGTAGGCCGCATTGTTCCCGCCGCCGAGGACGAAGCTAGCCAGTCACTTCCGCCGATCGCGTTGTCAAGCTACAACCGTTATATCCATGACGCACGCCCAACTCGTCGAAAAAGCCGTGCGCTGGTTGCGCTCCTACCGCTGCGGAGTGGTCCTCTCCGAGCAAGCCTGTGCCAGCGGAGAAATGCCCGATGCCATCGGCTGGAAGCGCGCCTGTCATTCCGTACTGGTCGAGTGTAAGGTCACGCGCTCTGACTTCCTGGCCGACCGGGCCAAGCCTTTCCGGCTCAAGCCCGACCAGGGAGTTGGCTGTGAGCGTTTCTACCTCGTCGCCACCGGACTCGTGCGCAGGGAAGAATTGCCCCAGGGCTGGGGATTGCTAGAACTGTGCCGCGGCCGAATCGAGACTACTCATGCCTCCGCCAAGAATCTCCGCAGTGCTACCGGCTTTCGCTACGAAATGAATCTGCTGCTCGCCAGCCTGCGCCGCGTCGAGGTCCGCGTCGAACCGCAAAGCATCACCGACTTCCTCAAGTGGAAGAACCGCATGGCAGTATACAACCGCGGCACCCTCCCAGAAGGACTCGCCTCAGTTGAAGACGAACTCAACGTATTCCTCGAAGCCGACCTGACCGGTTGATTTCCTGCCGCGCCGTCCGCTTTGGGCGATGCAAACACGCGCACTCCCTCGCACCGCCAAAAGCCAAAATCCAGAAATCCGTTGGCGGACCGCGATCACTGCAGCGCGTATCGAGACCGCCGCATGCGCGACTGGCGCTCGCTGAAATTGAAATGAAGGCGGGCAAACAACGCCGGAACGCGCGCACTGGCAACGATCGAGGCGGACGCCAAGGTCAAAGGCTACAACCTCATCGCACGCAAGGCTGCCACCGCTCGCGGCTGACGTTGATTCTGAGAGATTGAATGCGGGAAGAGCACAAATACTCCAGGGTTCAGTGTCGAACCATTTGATACTTCCCTGCGCTCGGGGCAGTCGTAACCTTCGTCGCACGTAAACGGTTCCTGAGTCGACGGCGCTAATGAGCGAGCGGCTTCAGTATCTCGGCGAGGATATCTGGCTGGCCCGAAACTGGTTCCAGGTGCGGGTTCTTGTCACCTTCGTAGTAAGCAATTGAATAGGTCTTGAAGAATTGCGCGTTCTCGACCAATAGTTCGATCGGCACATTCGCTTCCTGCGCAGCATGCAGAGCGTCATGCAGGACATGTGCCGACCACTTCCTGCCATTCACGGCGACCAGCTTCATGCCCGGCCCCATGCCAGCTTGATATGCGGGTGAGCCGACGATGACGTCGTTCAGTTTGCCGTCCTCGGCAACGGTGAATCCCAGTGAGTAAGAGAAGTCTGAGAACTTGAGGAGCTTTTCAATAGCTTTGACTTGCACGTTCGGCTTGTCATTGTAAACCAGCTTCCAGCCGCCAAGCGCGATGCCGCCGAGCGGCGCGTGAGTGCTGGTGGCTTCGACCCGCTGCCTCAGCAGCGCTGCCCAGTCGTATGGCGCAATCTGATTTAGGCTGCGGACGACATCTTCGAAAGTGTACGGAACAACCCTGGGCGGGCCGCTTTCGCCACCGTGGAATTGGTGGCAGAAATCATTCAGCGAACGCTGACCGTGGGTCTGCTGGCGAATTTTCGCATCGACTTCGAGCCAGATCAGTTCGCCTTCGGGATAGTAATCGAGTCCTCGACGCCAGCTTGACCACTGAGGTGTGGTGATTCGTCGCAGAATCTGTACCGAGCGGGCGGTGTCTTCCAAAGGCCGCCAGGTGCGGCCGGGACGGTGGTCCAGGTGAGCGGCGGTGGCGGCAAGCGCTTCGCGATATTGTTCGGGGGTCCACAGTCCGCTGCGTTCTGCCAGGAGGTTGCCGAGATATTCGGTCAGGCCTTCATAGACCCACAGCAAATCGCCAATCATCGGTTCCTGGTAATTCGGAGTCGCCAGGCCGGCTGGGCGGCGGTACTTGCCGTTCCAGGAGTGGACAAACTCGTGGGGCAACAGCGCGGCGAATATCATGCGCAGATCGGGATCGAGCAAGGTACGCTCGTTGGCGACACTGTCATTGGATTCGTGATGCTCCAGGCCGTGTTCGCCGACCTGCTCGCTCAGAGTGTAAAGAAAGTGGTATTGCCGGTAGTGACGCGCTCCGAAAAGCGCTCCGGTCTCGGCGACAAGTTTCTGATAGGCGGCGAAATCTTCCGGCTTCATGGCAAGATCGCCCTCATTGTCGGCGACCAGATCCATAACGTGGACGGGAGTTTCTCCGGGTTTGGTCAATTCGATGCGGCGATAGTGAACTCCGGCGATCAGCGGCGAATCCACCAGCGTGGTCAGCGACACAGGGGCAAACTCAACTTGGTCGACGACGGTGTTAGTCACGTTTAGCGCAGTGCCGAACTTCCATCCTATGGGCAATGCGATGGTGGGTGCGAACTCGACCGTGTCCGACTTTGCGCCTTGCGGATAGAGAACGACTGCGTTCCAATTCAAGTCGAGGATGTTGCTGGAGGCGGCTGGACCACCCGAGCCGGCGTTATCGTCAGAAGTGATGGTGTCGAACGACACTTGAATTTCCGTCACGCCTGCGGGAACAATCACGTGAAAGGCGTACATATCAATGGGATCGCGTTGCCAGAATAGCGGCTGTCCGGCTGCTTCCATGCGAATTCCAGTAAGGGCGGCGATCGGCCCGCTGGGGCGATGATTGCCGGGAATCCACTTGGGGAAGACCAGGGTCAATTCGCCTGGCTTCGTCGGAACGGTCAGACGCGCGTGATAGATGTTACGGGGAGCGTCGGTGAGATCGACGTGCAGGCGAATGGCCTGAGCGGCGAGATTCGAAGCGACCGAAGCGATCAGCAGAAAGAGAAAAGTTACCGCGCGAACACTACAATGTAAACGCACGTCATCCTCGGTGTGGAATCGCGTGCGGGATTGTAGCATGTTTGCAAGAGCTCTCACGGCGGTAGGCGCGCCAATTGATGAGGCGGGAGCGAGTTGCCGTCGGATGTGCCCCGCGCGGCAGGGGTTGTATGAGAACATGGCAAAGGCCAAGTCGCAGCATCGCGTGTGCCTGGTGGTACATACTGAATCCTGCGATGGGCCGGGAGCATCTTTAAACGACAATTAAGGAAATAGGGGATGGTCAATCTGACGAAACTCGCAATTATTCCATGGGCTTTCGCGGTTTTGATGAGTTCGGGATGCAGCAGTACCCAGGCGAAACAGCCTGCCCAGCAACCGTTACCGGTCAAGACGGAGACCATCAGTTTGGCGCCGGTGCCGCTGCAGGACGAGTATGTGTCGACGATCAAGTCGCGCCGTTCGGCCAGCATCCAGCCGCAAGTGGATGGTTCTCTGACGCGGATTCTGGTGAAGTCCGGCGATCATGTACACGCTGGGCAAGTGCTAATGACCATCGATCCGCTGAAGCAGCAGGCGACCGTGGACCAGCAGCGCAGCACCGAGGCACAGAAAAAAGCGACCTACGACTACAACCGGATCGAAGTGGAGCGGCAGCGCCAGCTCTACGAGGGCGGTGTGAGCAGCAAGCAGGACTACCAGCTGGCGGAGCAGGCGTTCGAGAACTCGAAGGCCGATTGGGAAGCTTCGACGGCGGGGTTGGTCACGCAGCAGCGCGAGCTGGCGTATTACAACCTGACCGCGCCGTTTGATGGAATCATCGGCGACGTACCGGTCCACATCGGCGACTATGTGTCGCCGCAGACCCTTTTGACCACGGTCGATGAGAATGCCGACCTGGAAGCCTACATCTATATTCCGACGGAGAAGGCGGCGAGTATCCGCATGGGTCTTGGGGTGCAGATTGTCACCAGCAGCGGGGAATTGATCGAGAGCACGAAAATCGATTTTGTGTCGCAGCAGGTGGATAACGGAATCCAAGGCATCCTGGTGAAGGCGCCGATCCATGCATCGCTGGACAAGTTCCGTAACGCCCAACTGGTAAAGGCGCGAGTAGTGTGGAGCACATCTCCGACGCCGACGATTCCGGTGCTGGCGGTGACTCGCATCGGCGGGCAGTCTTTTGTTTACGTCGCGACCCAGGCGGAAAACGGCACCATCGCCAAGCAGCGCGCGGTCACGCTGGGCGACACGATCGGGAACGACTACGCAGTGACCGATGGACTGAAGCCCGGGGAGAAAGTCATCATTTCCGGCATCCAATTCCTGATTGACGGCACGCCGGTACAGCCGATCAGCTAGCCAACATTTTTCAGAAGGTTATACGGGCCGCTTTGCGGTCGCGGCCAAAGGAGGAGTGCAGGTTTGGTTGATTTCTTCATTAAGCGGCCAATTTTTGCTACGGTGTGCGCCCTGCTGATTATTCTTGCAGGCGCAGTCTGCATTCCCAGCTTGCCGATCTCACTGTATCCCAATCTATCGCCACCGCAGGTCACGGTCAGCAGCAACTACGTGGGCGCGAATGCGCAAGTGGTGGAGTCGGCGGTGACTATTCCGCTGGAGCAACAGATCAATGGAGTCGAGGGCATGCACTACATCACCTCGACCAGTTCGAACGACGGCAGCAGCAACATCAATGTAACCTTTCGCACCGGGTATGATCTGAACATTGCGGCCGTCGATGTGCAGAACCGGGTAGCTACGGCGCAAGGCCGCCTGCCGCAGGAAATCAAGAATACCGGCGTCACCATCACCAAGGCGAACCCCAACTTCGTTTTTGCCGCAGGATTTTACTCGCCCGACGGCAGCCTATCGAACCAGTACATCTCCAACTACCTGGACGTTTACGTGAAGGACGCGCTGAAGCGCATTCCCGGCGTCGGCGATGTCGTCATCTTCGGCGAGCGCAAGTACGCAATGCGCATTTGGCTCGATCCGACGAAGCTGGCGGCGCGGCAGTTGACCGCCGCTGACGTAGTTTCGGCGTTGCAAGAGCAGAACGTGGAAATACCGGCTGGGCAGTTGGGACGGCCGCCTTCAGATCCGAAGCAAAACTTTCAGGTAACGCTGCGGGTGGTGGGCCGGCTGTCGGAACCAAAAGCGTTCGAGAACATTATTCTCAAGAACACCAGCAATGGAATCGTCCAGCTTAAGGACGTGGGGCGGGCAGAAGTCGGCGCGGAGAACTACGACACTAACCTCTTGTACAGCGGACACCAGGCGATCGGCGTTGGAGTGCAGCAACTCTCAAATGCCAACGCACTGGCGGTGGACAAAGCCGCCAAGGCGGAACTGGAAGAACTGTCGAAGTCGTTTCCCCCAGGAATCAAGTACGTGATCGCATTCGATACGACGACGGTGGTCGGCGACTCGGTCAAGGAAGTCGTGACCACGCTGGAAGAAGCCATTCTCATCGTCATCATCGTGATTTTCCTGTTCCTGTTGGACTGGCGCGCTACGATCATCCCGGCTGTTACGATCCCGGTATCTCTAATTGGCACTTTCGCCTTCATCAAGATCTTCGATTTCTCAGTCAATTCGCTGACGCTGTTCGGGATCACCTTGGCGACTGGACTGGTGGTCGATGATGCGATTGTGGTCATTGAAAATGTGCAGCGGCACATCAACCAGGGGGAGAGCGATACGCACGCCGCGACCTCCGCGGCCATGGCGGAGGTGGCGAGCGCGGTGGTGGCGACTTCGCTGGTGCTGATTTCGGTGTTCGTGCCGGTGTCGTTCTTTCCGGGCACGACCGGAATTCTGTACCGGCAGTTTTCTCTGACCATCGCGTTTTCGATTGCGATCTCGCTGTTCAATGCGCTTACACTGTCGCCTGCTCTGGCGGCGATTCTGCTGCGGGGCGAGGAACATAAGTACTCGGTCTTCGACTGGACGCATATCGGGTGGCTCTCGAAGGGGTACCGCAAGTTTGCGCATGGAGTGGACGCGGCCATCCATGGCCTGGGGACCGGCTATGGCAAGGCGATTTGCAGAGTGCTGAATTATCGCTACACGATGATCGTGTTATTTCTAGTCGGGCTGGGCGCGACGGCGTACATGTATAACCACGTGCCTACGGGCTTTGTGCCGCAGGAAGACCAGAATTACTTCATTGTGGTGGTTCAGGCGCCGCAAGGGGCGTCACTCTCCTATACGACTGATATTGCTTCGCAGGCGGAAAAAATTCTGCTGGCCGATCCCGATATCTTCGGCACCTTCTCTGTGCCTGGATTTTCGCTGTCAGGAGGGAGTTCGTCGAATTACGGACTTGTATTCGCGCCGCTGAAACCCATCGATGATCGCAAAGGCAAAGGCCACGCCGTGAGTGACATTGTGGCGCGGGTTTCTCCAAAACTCTTTGGCATTCCGGGCGGGATCGTGGTGGCGTTCGAACCGCCAGCCATTAGCGGCATTGGAAGCTTCGGCGGGTTCCAATTTGAATTGCAGGATCTGGGGCGCAACACAGTGCAGGATATCGACACGGTCGCACATAAGATCGTTGGCAACAGCCGCCAGCGGAAGGACCTGGTAGGACTGTTCACCAGTTTTACGGCGAATGATCCGCAGCAATTGGTGACGATCGATCGTGAGAAGGCGAAGGCCATCGGAGTGCCGATCGACCAGGTCTCGCAGGCGCTCGGTGTTTACATGGGCTCGCAGTATGTAAATGACTTCGATTTCAATAACCGATCCTACCGGGTTTACGTGCAGGCCGATCAGCCGTTTCGCATGAATGCTGGGGACTTGCGGAACTACTATGTTCGTTCCAGTGCCAGCGGTTTAGTGCCGCTGGGAAATATTGTCAGCTTGAAGGAAACTTCCGGCCCGCAGGTCATCAATCACTACAATCTGTTCCGCTCGGCGGAAATCGATGGGGCGGCCGCTCCGGGATACAGCTCGAGTCAGGGCCTGCAGGCGATGGAAGATCTTGCGAAGCAGAACATGTTGCAGGGCATGACGTTCCAGTGGACGGGCTTGGCCCTCGAGGAAGTTGAAGCCGGCGGCAAGGCAATCATCATCTTTGGACTGGGTATTCTTGTGGTGTACCTGACGTTGTCGGCGCAGTACGAGAGTTTCGCGCTGCCGTTCATCATTCTTCTGGCGGTTCCGATGGCGGTGCTGGGCGCGCTGCTCTTCATCCAAATGCGCGGGTTGGTGAACGACGTTTATGTGCAAATCGGTCTGGTCATGCTGATCGGACTTTCGGCGAAGAACTCGATTCTGATTGTCGAATTCGCGGAGCAGTTACTGAAGCAGGGTCGCACCATCATCAACGCAGCGATCGAAGCGGCAGAATTGCGGTTGCGGCCCATCCTTATGACCTCATTTGCATTCGTGTTTGGTGTGCTGCCGCTCTATTTCGCAACCGGTGCCGGCAAACTGGGACGGCACTCGGTGGGAACGGCGATTGTGGGCGGGATGTTGTTCTCCACCGTGCTGAACCTGTTCTTTATCCCGGTGCTATATGTGATTCTTAAGACTCTGCTGACTTCGTTCTCCGTTAAGAAAGCGGAACCGACACCAGAGCCGGTAAGGGTTTCATAGAACAGGCCGGGTGGTTGGCGGCGCCTGAGTCTTGCTAATTGTCAACCCCATCATCGCCAGAAGTTGTTCTTGACTACGATCAGCGAACCGGTACATAATCTGCGGTCACGGACGTGCAGTCTCCCTCTGCTCGCGCTCACTGTTCGTTTACGAGGTTCTTCAATGCGACCAAAATCGTCCCTTAACGTGCCCAACGATGGGCAACGTGCTGCAATCCCGCTGGCTCGAAATCTGGAAAAAAATCTGCTGGCTTATGTGGCGGTGGCCGGTGCCGGACTGTTTTCCGCTGTGCAGTCAGCCGAGGCGGAGGTCGTTTACACGCCTTCGAACGTGCCTATCACCCAGGGGTTTGCTGGGGGCGCGCTGACACCGCTCGATCTTAACAACGACGGAACGCCTGACTTTACGTTTAGTAATTTCTCCTACCAGACTCACGGACTCGGTGGTTTGTGGTTGAAACTGATCCCGGCTCAGCCGGCAAATGAGGTGTGGGGAACCCAACTCGCGGGGCAACGCCGGGTGACCGCTGCCGCGCTACCAGCCGGAGTCCAAGTGGGATCCAAAGGAAACTTCGCTTCTTCCCCGCAGGGCCTCAATCTGGCGATCGTGGACGTCAGTTTGACAAGCTTCGCTTCTGGCAGTTGGCTCGGCGTTGAGACGGCCTACCTGGGGCTGAAGTTTGTGATAAGTGGGGAAGTTCACTATGGTTGGGCGCGTGTCAAGTTCGTGGCTCCGGGCGCCTTCTACAGCGGGAGCATCTACGGGTACGCATTTGAAAGCGTACCCAATCAGCCCATTGTGACGGGCCAAACCAGCGGCACTGCGGAAACAGGCGCAGCCGTTGGCGGCTTTTCCCCGACGGCGACCAATACGCCCCATAAGGCTTCTGCAAGCCTGGGCTTGCTGGCGGCAGGCGCATCGGGCCTGGGCATGACGCGGGAGCTGCCAGCCCCGCGGTAGTAAAGGACTGAATGAAATCGGAGATTCACCAGATGAACAATCAACGGCTTTTCCCGAGAGCGTTTTCGGTTTTTATTTTAACCCTCGTCATCTTTGTAGTCGTGGCCGATGCCGGCGCCAAAGAAAACGTCATCCTTCATTTTGACGGGACGCATGGAGCGTATCCCACCAATGCTCTGGTCGCTGACGCCAATGGCAATCTGTACGGAACCACCTTGAGCGGCGGAAGCGGAAATAGTTGCCGTTGCGGAGTTGTTTTTGAGCTTTCGGCAGGACTTGGGGGCGCGTGGACAGAATCGGTTCTCCACGTCTTCAAGGGCGGCATTGGTGATGGATCATATCCATGGAGTGCGTTGGTCTTCGACGGGAAAGGGAATCTTTTTGGTGAAACCCTTGGCGGGGGTACTACCAATCAGGGAACGATCTTCGAGTTGACGCCAGGGACAAACAATACCTGGACGGAGGCCGTTATTTTCAGCCTGCCCGGTCAGGATGGCCCCGAACCCGGCAACCACCTTACTCTTGATAGCAACGGCAATATCTATGGGGTTCTGAGTTCCTACAATCAAAATGGCGGGGTGTTCGAGTTGAGCCGCCAGGCGAATGGATCTTGGACACAAACTATACTGTATGCATTTAAGGGTGGAAGCAACGGCGATGGCGAAACTCCGTTCGGCGGTGTCGTCTTCGATAGCAAAGGCAACCTGTACGGGACGACCTCGCAAGGTGGCTCTCTGGGCTATGGCACGGTCTTCGAACTGGCGTCCAACCCGGCTCGCCCCGCGTGGACGGAAAGCGTTCTCTATAACTTCACAAATCAGGGGGATGGGGGTGAGCCCCGGGCGCTCCTGACGATTGATGCGACAGGGAATTTGTATGGCACAACCTTCGGGGGCGGGGCCAATCGGGAGGGTACGGTCTTTGAGTTAAGTCAAAGCAACGGTAAATGGAACCAAAGTGTGCTCTACAGCTTTGGCAACAACCCAGCGGATGGGTCCTTTCCCGCTGAAGTGATCTTCGATGCCAAAGGCAATCTCTACGGGACAACTCAAAGTGGCGGCAATGGGTGCAACTCCCCCGGCTGTGGTAATGTGTTCGCGCTGACTCCTCAAAAGAACGGTCCGTGGAGAGAAATCGTCTTGCATCAGTTTGAGAGCGCCGGCGATGGATCGCGATCGTCCGCTGGCCTGGTGGTGGAGAAGACTGCCGGTCGTCTGTACGGTACCACCGAGTATGGGGGCGGCAGATACGGATTAGGCACCGTTTTTCTCATTGAACGTTAAGCCCGTCTTGCCATCGGCCCTATAGGGACGGCCTCTGCAAGCATCGGCCAATGGACCGCAACGCCTTGAAAGGCAGCCGTAGTTCTCGCCCGGAGCCGTCCTGCTAAAATCCACTCGATCTCCAACGGCTACAGTTAGGACAGCGGACACCCGCCATTGACAGACACTGCTGACAAGAACTTGAAGGCGCCGGGCGCATTGAGTCTCTTCCGACCGTTGCGTGCGCCCATCTTCCGCAATCTGTTGATCGCAGATGTGATTTCCGATATTGGAACGTTCATGCAGAGCGTGGGAGCTGCATGGTTGATGGTCTCGCTGGGCGCGGGGCCGGTTTACGTCGCGCTCACGCAAACAGCTGCCTCGCTGCCGTACTTTTTGCTGGCCCTGCCCGCGGGTTCCGCCGGTGATATCGTCGATCGCCGCAAGCTGGTTCTGTTCACCGAATCGTGGATGGTAGGCGCGACAACACTTCTGGCGGTGCTAACCATCGCTGGAGTCATGACGCCCTGGCTTCTGCTGGTGCTGACGTTTGCGATTTCGGCTGGGGATGCGTTCGAGACTCCGACCTGGCGGGCAATTCTGCCTGAGCTGGTGGCCAAGAACGACCTTGAGGCCGCGTCGGCGCTGAATGGAATTGAATTCAATCTGGCCCGGGCGGTAGGGCCGGCGCTGGCGGGCGCGGTCATTGCTGCGGCTGGCGTTGCGGCGGCCTTTGTGGCCAATGTGGTGTCGTTTTTCGGCGTTATTCTGGTGGTGTCACGATGGAAAAGGCCGGTTCGCAAGCGGACGGCGCCGCCGGAAACGCTGACTGGAGCCACGGTCGCCGCCCTTCGCTATGTCCGGCACTCGCCGGCAGTGCTCGGGGTGGTGTCGCGAACGGGCATCGTCATGTTCTTTTCAAGCGCCATCTTTGCTTTATTACCTACGATCTCCCGCAGCGTGAACCCAAGCGCGGTGGGTTATGGCCTGTTGCTCGGATGTTTTGGGGTTGGCGCTGTGGTTGGAGCTCTGTTGTTGCAGACGGCGCGCACGAGATGGTCAACGGAGGCGGTGGTCTCGACCGGCATCGTGGTCCTGGGCCTGACGACAGTGGCAGTTGGCGGTTTACACAGGGTAAGTACACTGGCGCCGGTGATGCTAGTTGGAGGAGCAGCCTGGGTGACATTTATTTCGCTAATCAGCGCGCTGGTCCAGAACCTGGCGCCGGATTGGGTAAGAGCCCGAGTGCTCTCGATTTTCGTACTGGTGTATATGGGGAGCTTCGCTATGGGGAGCGCGGCCTGGGGCGCGGTCGCGCAGAGCGCCGGGGTCCGCACTGCACTTGTTTATGCGGGGATCGGGACAATCGGTACAGCAGGGCTGGCGCTGGTGGCGAGGCTTCCGAATTCGCCCGCGGACCTGAGCCCGTGGAACCACTGGCGGATGCCGGTGGTTGTGAAGGAGGTTGGGTCTGAGCTGCAACGGGGACCGGTGCTGGTCACGGTTGAATACATTGTCGTGGACGAAAAGATGGCAGAGTTCGTGGAAGCGATCCATGAATATGGCCGCATACGACTTCGCGATGGAGCATACCGGTGGGGAGTGTACCGTGACACCGAGGCGGCGGATCGCTACGTCGAGATATTTCTGGTGCATTCGTGGGCGGAACATCTGCGGCAGCACGAACGGCAGACCAAAGCGGACCGCGAGATAGAAGAACGCTTGCGTGGCTACGTCACCAAGGAACCGGAAGTGCATCATTTAATCTATGTCTCCGTGGAGGAAGCATAACCGAGGTCCGCGCCGATTGCGGCACGCGCGCCCCGATGCTAGACTGCGCAAATGGCTAACAAGAAGAAGACCAAGAAGCGGCCTGCGAAGTCGAAGAAACCTTCACCCAAGAAGGCGACGAAGAAGGTCAAGCGTCCTAAAAAGTTGGCGAAGAAGAAGCCTGCTCCTAAAAAGGTAGCTGCAAAGCGACAAGCCACAAATAAGAAGCCGGCACCGAAGAGACGCGGGCGGGCGAGTGAAGCGCCATTCTCAATTGGCCAACCGGAACTGCGTTTTGGTGGGGAATCGGGAGACTTGCAGGGATTGTCCAACGTAGAGAGCGCGGATTCGGAGAGCGTGGACGAGTTGCTGGAAGAAGGGAACGCGTTCGAAGCCGACGCGGTAAAGGGCGTTGAAGATGCCGGAGACCTTGATGAGAGAGAAGTCCATACTCACGAAGTTCCCGAGGATGACGTGCCAGAGGAATATCTGGATGAAGAGTAGCCGTGCCCGCGTTCGAGAATTCAAAGCTGCGCGCTACGGACGGCCCACGGCATGGGTAGAAGTCGCGCGCCGGGCCGGCATCTGGGCCAGTGACGCTACGGTCTCGTAGGTGACGCGGGCCGCCAGCTTGCGGTCGGCGAACTTTCTGGTTTTCTCGGCGAAGCGCACCTGGGCACGAATCTGGTGCCGCGAAAGCAATCTCAACAAGTGAGGGAAGAAAGACATCGTGCCCCAGTAGCAGATATCGCTGGCGGCCGAGCCGTCGGCGACGTCGTAGCTAATGTGAGCAGAGACGACGTTGGCGTCGGCCTTGGTGGCGGCGTCGAACAGCGCAGGACGAAATGGCAGCACCTTGCTGCCATCAGAACTGGTGCCTTCGGGAAACAACACCACAACCGCGCCCTGCGAGAGCGCTTGTGACATCTCCGTGTTGGCGGTATGAGCGGCCGAAGTGCGGGCACGATCTACGAACACGGTCCCTGAGAGCTTCGCCATCAGCCCGAAGAGCGGCCAGGAGCGGACTTCCTGTTTGGACACGAATACGCAGGGGTGCATGGCGCTGAGAACCAGAATGTCGAGGTAGCCGAGGTGATTCGCCACCAGCAGGCCACGCGAAGGGAATGCACCCTGGAGCTGAAGCTCAATCCCCAGACGATGGAGCGCCTTCGCGCACCAGTGGTGCAGCCACTGGGCACGGTCGCGCGTCGATATTCTGCCGCGCACGCGTAGAACGAGGAAATGCGCGCAGCCCTGTAACGCGGTAGAAATCAAGACAATCAGCCGGAAGGCAGTGCGCAGACACTGGGTTGGGTTTTGACCGGGGCTCATATGTCGTGCGGGAACCGTGTTCGCATACTTAAACTATGCGCAATAATTATGCGCGCCGTGCGGTCGAGCAAGCTATGGGTGTGGCGTAATGGAGACTGTACCATACATTGCGGGACGGTCCACCCGGAAGATCGAGAATCAATGCGAGAAAAAGACCTCGGATTCCACGCCAGCATAGTCATAGTTCTCACCGTAGAGATCGCGGAAAACCTTGAAAGCCAGGTTGCCGGTGCAATGTGCGGGAGCGACCCGGCGTACGCCGAGATCATCTTTCATTAGATGGGCGATATTGGTGATGTAGGTAGCGTCGTAGGGGAACAGGTGGAATCCGCCTTCCACGAGGTCGATGTTGCCGCCAGTAAACTGTTTGGCGGCGCGGACGATTTCTTCGACCTTGCTGTGTGAACAGCCCGTGATCAGCACAATGCCCTTCTCCGTCTTGAGGGCCAGCGATATCTCGGGGAAGCCGGCGAGGTCGGGATGACCGGGTTCGCTGGGAGGGTAGGCGCTGAAGTCTCCCATCATGACCGACCGTGTGACAATGAGGTAGATGCCGGGAGCGATCTCACGGCTGGCGGGCACGAACTCAGTGTTGGCGCCATGAAAGCGGTCGCCAGGTTTGTAATCGATGGAATTGACGCGTCCGCCGAAATACAACTGCTCGGGCGGAAGACCGGCCAGCGACTCCTTGGAGTCCCTGGAAAAGGTAAGGTGAGAGGGTGCGCCTAACGCGGGATCTGCGGGCAAATACGCCTTCACCGTGGGCTTAACTTTCAACATATAGTCGAAGCCCGAGACGTGGTCCGTGTGGCGGTGCGACAGCACGGCCAGATCAACCTGTGTCAGATCCACGCCCAGGGCCTTGACGTTGTGCTCGAAACCATCGGCGTTGTTTCCGGTATCAAAGAGAATAATTTTGCCGTTGTAGCGGATTAACGCAGAAAAGCCCCAGTCGAGAACCGTGCCTCGCTTCTGGTAGCCGAAAGCATCGTAGAGATTCAGGATCGAGTTTGGAACCGCAGCGGGTGGTTGGGCCGGATTCTGGGCCAGGATGAAAAGCGGACAAAAAATCAGCAACAAAGCGGCCACACGCGGAGGATTTCTCATAGCAACCTTGCAGAAGTGGGATGCTCCCCAGAGGACGAGTCTACATCTGGTTCCCACCTTTTGAAAAACAGGGACGTGGCGACTCAAGGAGATTTCTGCTTCTGGTTCGCAGTATCATCAATAAAGATGGTTACGGAAAGATCGCCAGGAGGCACACTGGCCGCGAGTGAAAATGAGCCAGATCGCGGGCGCTACGCGGGGCGAAAGCCGGCCAGCCTGGCGCTGCTCCTAGTACTCGCGGTAGTTTTCTTCATAGCCGTCAGCGGCTTGTCGCGGCTTTACCATGCGCAGCAAGAAGCTCTCGGGAACCGCTGGTTCGCGCGTGGGGTCGCGGACTTGAAGGCCCAGCGCTTCGACCGCGCCGTCAGCGAATTCCGCACGGCGCTGCTTTACTCGCGGGACAATTACTCCTACCAGCTCAATTTGGCACAAGCATTGATCGGGGCGAAGCGTACAAATGAGGCCGACGCTTACTTAATCAATCTTTGGGAACGGGAGCCGGAGAATGGTCTGGTGAACCTGGAACTGGCGCGCAGCGCGGCCCAAAAGGGACAAACCGACCAGGCCCTTCGGTACTATCACAATGCCATTTACGCCACGTGGCCCGGCGATCAGGAAGTAGAACGCCGCGACGCTCGCCTGGAGCTAATCGAATTCCTGTTAAGCATCAACGCCAAGACGCAAGCGGAGTCAGAGCTGATTGCGTTGGCGGCAAACTTGGATGACGACCCAGCACAGCATGCCCACGCCGGGGATCTGTTTCTGCGAGCGCAGGACTATGAGCATGCGCTCGCCGAGTATCGCCTGAGCCTGAAGTCAGAGAGCCATACTCCGGCCGTATTGGCAGGAGCCGGGTGGGCTGCTTTCGAGCTTGGCCGTTATCCGCTGGCTGAGCGCTATCTTCAGGCTGCCGTCTCTGCCGATCCGAGTGATGCACTGAGCGCCGCCAGGCTCAAGACCGCGGAACTTGTGCTGCAAATGGATCCGTTCCGGCGACAGATTACGGTCGCCGAGCGCCACCAGATTGTCATTGAGGCCTTTACGACAGCAGGTCAACGGCTTAGGGAGTGCCCGGCTGCGGGCAATTCGAACGGAACAGTCCTGCCCGCGAGCGGCCAGCAGAGCCTCGGCGAGAAGTGGGAGACGATGAAGCAGCAATTGAATGGGCAGGGTCTCCGGCGAAACCCCGATCTAGTGGAGGCGGCGATGGAGTTGGTGTTCAGCATCGAACGCCAAACAAGCATCGTTTGTGGGGCTCCGACGGGAACGGACATGGCGCTGCTGCTGATCGCTAAATTGCACGAGGGGAATTAGTTTGGAGAGCGGGCTGAACTCACAAACTGATGTGCTGCGAGCCGAGGCGGTGGCTTCGCTGCCCGCGCGGTCTCCAGGATCGCTGCTGCGACCCATTTTCCGGGAGGAAACTTTCTTTCTCATCCTGTCGGTGTTCATTGGAGTTTTGTCCGGACTCGCAGTCGTCTGTTTTCGCTTCGCGATTGACTGGTGCCGTATCTATCTGGTGGGATCGGGCGCTACGCCTTCGACGATGCGCCTCTTGCTGGCCCCCAGCCTCGCGGGACTGGTCATCGCGGTGCTGGTCATTCATGTGTTTCCAGGGGCTCGCGGGAGCGGCGTGAATCAGACCAAAGCGGCGTTGTACATCTACAACGGTTACATCCCACTGCGTACCGCGATCGGCAAGTTCATCACGGCGGCATTGGCGATTGGGTCAGGACATTCTCTCGGTCCTGAAGACCCGTCATTGCAAATTGGGGCCAGCCTGGCTTCGGCCTTAGGAAGGTGGATGCGGTTATCGCGCGATCGTATGCGGCTGATAGCTCCGGTTGGGGCAGCGGCTGGATTGGCTGCGGCGTTCAATGCGCCCATCTCGGCAGTGCTGTTCGTGATCGAGGAAGTCATCGGGCGTTGGACGGCGGGGATATTGGGTTCGGTGGTACTTTCGGCGGTCTCGAGCGTGGTTGTGATGCGGTGGTTTATGGGTTCAGAGTCTCTTTTTCGGATTCCGGCGGTGCATTTGGAACGGCCTTCGGAGTTGATCGCGTATTCCATCCTTGGGGTGGCGGGTGGTCTCGCTTCAGTAGCGTTCTCGAGCGGCATTGAGAAGATACGCCCGCGCTGCAAAGCACTGCCGAGATGGACGCAATACTTTCAGCCTGCACTGGCGGGTTTGCTGATCGGCCTCATTGCAGTGCTGGGCGCGCCACAAGTTATGGGGGCGGGCTATGAGTACATCGACGAGGCCATGCACGGTCAGTTCACCTGGCAAATGCTGGCCGTCCTAGCGGGATTGAAGATCATTGCAACCCTGCTTTCGTTCGTCAGTGGAACTCCGGGTGGGATGTTTGCTCCAACGTTGTTTATCGGCGCCATGCTGGGCGCAGCGGTGGGAGGAGCGGAGCACGCGGCGCTGCCGCATCTGAGTGGGTCACCGGGAACTTACGCTCTGGTGGGCATGGGTGTTCTGTTTGCAGGGTTTCTGCGGGCTCCCATGACGTCGGTATTCATGGTCTTGGAAGTTAGTGGAAACTATTCGATCATCCTGCCGGTGATTGTGGCCAACACCTTGGCATACGTGATTTCACGCGGGCTTCAGCCTGCCGCGATTTTTGATGTGCTCACGCGCCAGGACGGGTTGGACTTGCCTTCCATGGAAGAACAAAGGGAAGAAGGCATTCTACGCGTGGAGGACGCGATGCGGCCGATGGTAGATCCGGTGTTGGAAGGCGATGACGCGCTTGCGAGTGTTCTTTCGCAGGCGGACAAATCGTCGACTGACAATTTACTGGTCCGGCTAAGCCCCACAGGCTGGAGCAGCGTCAGCAAGGAAGAACTTCGACGAATGGCGGCTGAGGGCAAGGGCGAGCTTAGCCTGAATTCGCTTTTCACGACGCGTCAGATTGCGTACTTGCACCCGGACCACTCTTTGGATACGGCGCTGCGGTACGTTGATCGGTGGCCGCTAGTGCCGGTGGTAAGCCGTGCTGACTTCCGCAAGCTGGAAGGAGTGATTTCACAGCAGGATGTACTCAGAAGGTACCGGGATTTTGGGGAGGGATGAGTTGGCCACATACTAGCGGTGGGAGGTACAAAGTGAATTCGCTCGCGAAAACACTGGCAGATCCGATGGTACGTAATTTTCCCACACCAGCCTTGATTCAAGTTGCGGTGTTGATCTCCCTGTTGGGGGCGGGGACAGCATTGCTTGGGCAAGATCACAATCCGTTTGCGGGAGATGCCGAGGCGGCCAAGCGGGGCGAATTCCATTTCCGCATCAATTGCGCGTTCTGCCACGGGTTGGGCGCGCGGGGAGGGGGACGCGGGCCTGATCTGACTCGGGCACAGAAACGCCACGGAAATTCTGACACCGAGATGTTTACGACCATCAATCAGGGTGTGCCGGGAACTGCCATGCCTCCCAACGGGACGACAGGGCAAGGCGTAGGGATGACGGAGGAAGAAGTTTGGGATGTGATCACTTATATAAGAAGTGTGCAATTGAGAGCTCCGGCACAGCCGGCGGGTGACTCCGCACACGGCAGACAGCTTTTCTACGGTGACGCCAACTGTTCCGGATGTCACATGGTGGAAGGGAAGGGCGGGCGGTTGGGGCCGGATCTTACGGCGGTGGGTATGGCGCGGGCGGCGGACGCGATCGTCGATTCGGTGCGGAATCCAAGCCGTCGGTTGGCGCCCGGACTGCTGGAAGCGACGAAAGAATTTCCGCAGGAATATGAGACGGTGACGGTGGTGACGCCGACGGGACAGGAGATCAAGGGCGTCACCATGAACGAGGACAATTTCAGCTTGCAGGTGATGGATGCGAGCGAGCAGATTCACTTGTTCGAGAAAGACAAGCTGCGGTCGATCAAGAAGAGCCGGATGTCCATGATGCCGATTTATGGCGCGGCTCTACTAAGCGACAAAGACCTGCAGGACATCGTGGCCTACCTGCAGAGTGTGGGTGGAAAGTGAGAGCAGCCATGAAAAGAAGGCTTCAAGCTTCGCTGGTGGTGCTGGCAGTGGTTGTTCTTGCGCTCAGCGCATGGGGACAGGTGACTTCGGCGCGGTTGCTGAAGTCGGCGAAAGAGCCACAGAACTGGTTGACGTATTCCGGGGACTACGCTGGGCATCGCTTCAGCGCGCTCGATCAGGTCACTATAGGAAATGTGAGATCGCTGGTGGCGAAGTGGGTCTATCAGACAGGAGCAACCGGGAAGTTTGAGACGACGCCTCTGGCGGTGGATGGCATTCTCTACGGCACTGCGCCGGATAACCGGGCATTTGCCCTGGACGCACGCAGCGGGCGGCCGATCTGGCTGTATCAGCGGCAACTACCGGCGGACATACGGCCATGTTGCGGACGAATCAACCGCGGCGTCGCCGTCCTGGAAAACAGGGTGTTCATGGGAACGCTGGATGCGCACGTGATCGCGCTGGATGCCAAGACTGGCAGCGTGGTGTGGGACGTGGCGGCAGTCGATTACAAACTCGGATACAGTTTCACGCTGGCGCCGTTGGTGGTGAAGAACCTGGTGGTGCTGGGTGTCTCCGGCGGTGAGTATGGAGTTCGCGGGTTCATCGATGCCTACGATGCCGAGACTGGAAAGCGCAAATGGAGGTTCTACACTGTTCCCGGCCCGGGTGAACCGGGTCACGAGACTTGGGAAGGCGAGTCGTGGAAGGTTGGCGGCGCGCCCGCGTGGATAACGGGCACGTACGACGCGGCCAAGAACGAGTTACTGTGGCCGACTGGGAATCCTTCGCCGTCGAATCGTGGAGAAGGACGCGCGGGCGCTAATCTTTACAGCGATTCACTGCTAGCTCTCGATGCCGACACCGGAAAACTGAACTGGAGTTTCCAGTTCACTCGCCACGACGAGCACGACTGGGATGCGACCCAGGTTCCAGTGATGATTGACGATGGCGAGAGGCATTGGATCGCTCAAGCTAACCGCAATGGATACTTTTATGTAGTGGACCGCACCACGGGCAAGTTGGTTTTGGCGGCTCCCTTTGGCAAAGTGACCTGGAGCAATAGTAAGGATGCTGAGGGCCGTCCGGTGGCGGTTAAAGAGAGCTCGCCGACACTCGAAGGACGGCGGGTGTGCCCGGGCGCGGCGGGAGTGACGAATTGGGAGTCGCCGACATTCGACTCGCAGACGGGTTTGTTTTATGTGAATGCGCGCGAGCAGTGCGACATGTTCAGCACCGCGCCGCAGCCTTACGAAGCCGGGCATGCTTATTACGGTAGCGCATACTTTCCAGCGGATGATACTGAGCCATTTTGGGGTGCGCTGCGTGCACTTGATCCTGCCAGCGGACGAGTGAAGTGGGAGTTTAAGTATCCGTCGCCTAGCTGGGCGGGAGTGTTGTCGACCGCTGGAGGCTTGGTGTTCACCGGCGACTCAGAAGGGAACTTTGTGGCCCTGGATGCAGCATCCGGCAAGGCTTTGTGGCACTTTCAGACAGGATCGGCAGTTTATGCTGCGCCGATGGCATTTGCGATCGACGGAAAAGAGTATGTGGCGATTGCAACGGGAAGTTCGTTGTATGCGTTTGGATTGCCGTGAGTTTGCGACTTCTCGCGCAGAACGCGAGAAATGGGACACTCTGGTTGTGTTCGGGCCTATACTCAATCGGAGACATGCCGACCCCTTAAAAACATGAAAATTCTTCTGGTGGAGGACAGCAGGTTTCTGAGACGCGCGGGTGAGCGAGCACTGGAGAAAGCTGGATATGAAGTTCTCACCGCAGCCGACGGGGAAGAGGCGCTTAAGATCGCGCAGGACGCGATTCCCGATCTGATTCTTTTGGACATGATGCTGCCCAAGCTTTCGGGACTCGAAGTGCTTCGAGCGCTGAAGCAAGGTGCGACTACCAAGCACATCCCAGTGATCATTCTCACCGGACTCTCCGAACGGAACAAAGAGAAGCTCTTGCAGGAGGGCGCCGTAAGCTACCTGGAGAAGTCGGACACACTGCTCGAGAAAGATAGCGCAGTACTGATCCAAGCGGTGGCGCGAGTGCTTGGCAAGACGGCGGCACCTTCGAGTTAGCGTCACACCGGCCGGTCTTCCTCCCGACATCCTGGATGGAACGACCAACTTGTCGCGCTGCGAGAAATTAGTCCGCCGCCTGCGCTTGAAATCCACAGTCCAAGCGGGTCGCCGTCTCAATTCATCCAGCTTTAACAATCTGGTCAAACTGCTGACACATTGGAGGTCTAGGCTGTTTTTTCCTCGGCTGAATGACTTATTACAGGAAGCCTCATATCGGACCGAAGGACGGAGGAAAAGATGTTTGAAAAACTGAGAGCGTCAACCGCCCCCAGGAAAGTGCTGGCACTAACCACAGCATTGATGACTGCCCTGGGACCGAGTGTTGCGCCCGCTTACGCCGCTTCAAATCCAACGACGAAGACGGCAACACCCATTCAGCACCTGGTCGTGATCTTCCAGGAGAATGTTTCGTTTGATCATTATTTTGGGACCTATCCCAACGCCACCAACCCGGCCGGAGAGCCGGCCTTCCATGCCCGGCCGGGAACTCCGACGGTGAATGGTCTCACCAACGCGCTGTTGAACAACAATCCCAACCTGAACCCGGCGAATGGCACGGGCGCAACGAATCCCTTCCGCTTGGATCGTTCGCAGTCAGTGACTGCCGATCAGAACCATGACTACACCGCGGAACAGCAGTCTTTCGATATGGGCGCCATGGACCTGTTTCCGGAGTTCGTCGGCACACCTGGGCCGCCACCTCAGGGTGGCGGGATACTGAATACGAACGGTTTGAACCTGGGCTACTTTGACGGCAACACTACGACTGCATACTGGAATTACGCCCAATATTTTGCCATGAACGATAATTCGTACAGTACGACATTTGGTCCGTCGACACCGGGCGTGATTAACCTGGTTTCCGGCCAGACCAACGGTGTGACTACCGGGACTGGCGGCACAGTGGATGGCGGAGACGGATCATTGACCGTGATCGGCGACCCCGACCCGCTTAACGACGTTTGCTCGGGCAGCAGCCAGGTGCAACTGGGTGGAAAGAACATTGGTGATCTGTTGACCGCAGCTGGTGTGACTTGGGGATCGTTCATGGGCGGGTTTAATCTGAATCTCAAGAACCCCAACGGGAGCACCGGTTGCAGTCGAAGCTCGACCGGACTCGCCGGCACCACTGGTGATTACATCCCGCACCACTCATTCTTCGGATACTGGGCTTCCACCGCCAATCCCACCCACGCCCGGCCGAAATCTATCTCTGAAATCGGGAACAACGGCCCGGCCAACCACAACTATGACATCGACGATTTTGTCGCCGCGGTCAAGGCAGGCAATTTCCCGGCAGTCAACTTCATCAAGAACATCGGAATTCAGGATGGGCACGCGGGCTATTCCGACCCGCTCGATGAACAGATCGCCGTCGTGAAGCTGGTGAACTTCCTTGAGGAACAACCATCGTGGAGCAGCACTGCGGTGGTTATCCTCTACGACGACTCGGACGGCTGGTATGACCACCAGATGACTCCGATCGTAAATCAGTCTACCGGACCGTCGGACGCGCTGACCGGACCCGATGCTTGCGGAACCGGCGGCCTCTCATTACCGGGCATCGACCCCGGCAACACGCACGCTCTGGGCCGTTGCGGCTACGGTCCGCGGCAACCGTTGATTGTGGTTTCGCCGTGGGCGCTGGAGAATGCGGTCGACCACACGATTACGGACCAAACTTCAATCCTCCGCTTCGTCGAAGACAACTGGCTAAATGGACAGAGAATTGGCGGCGGATCGTTTGACGCAATCGCCAGCTCCATCAGCCAGATGTTCAACTTCAGCCAGATCAGGAGCGATGGAACTCTGATCCTCAACCCCTCCACGGGAGAGCAGATCCCGTAGTTGGGTCCAGCCATTAGTAAAAACAGGCACGCGAGCGGTAAGTTCGCGTGCCTTGCTTTTGCTACCATCGTAGGCGGCTTGGCGGGATGTAATACGCCGTTTCAACGAAAGGCTCGGAATTGTCGATAACACGGCGGAAGTTCTTACAACAAGGCGGAATTGCGGCAGCGGCTGCGATGATGCCGCAGGGTGTGCATCGCATGCCGCCAAAGACGGTCAGGCCGGTGCTGGATCCCGCCACCCTGGCGGCGTTTGTGGATCCCCTCCCGATTCCCGGCGTCGTCCGTTCCACCGAACTGCGGCCCAGTCCCGGCGACCCAAAGCTGAAGATTCCTTACTATCGCCTGGCCATGCGGCAGTTTCAGGCCAAGGTCCATCGCGACATGAAGCCCACCCGGCTCTGGGGATTTGGGTCATCGTCTCCGGGGCCGACGCTGGAAACGGAAAACGGCAAAGGGATGTTGGTGGAGTGGGCGAACGAGTTGCCTCGGGAGCATTTTCTACCCATCGATCACAGTATCCACGGTGCGGAGCCTGACAAGCCGGACGTGCGCAGCGTGATTCATTTGCATGGGGCGAAGGTGCCGCCGGAGAGTGATGGCTTTCCGGAGAACTGGTATCTGCCGGGAAAGTCCGCGACCTACTATTACCCCAACCAGCAGGATGCAGCGCTGCTCTGGTATCACGATCACACGCTGGGAATTAACCGGTTGAATGTCCTGGCGGGATTGTTCGGTCTCTTTATTCTGCGCGATCCAGTGGAGCAAGCTCTTAATCTGCCAAGCGGCAAGTATGAAGTGCCGCTGGTGCTGGCCGACCGCATGTTCGATCTGGATGGGCAACTTTACTATCCGGTGGCACAGAACTCGACGAATCCGTGGGTGTCGGAGTTCCGCGGCAATGCCATTCTGGCCAATGGCAAGCTGTTGCCGTATCTGGATGTGGAGCCGAGGAAATACCGCTTCCGGGTCGTAAATGCGGCCAACGGCAGGTTCTTTCGCCTCGCCCTGACCAACGGGCAAATACTCCAGCAAATTGGGACGGATCAAGGATTGCTGCCGGGGCCGGTGATGCTGAAGCAGGTTACGCTAGCTCCGGGTGAACGGGCCGACCTGGTGCTGGATTTCAGCGATCATGCCGGGGAACAGATTGTGCTGAAAAATGACTTTGCAGAGCCGGTCTTGCAGTTCCGCGTTTCCCGTGCCAAAGTGAGCGATCCCAGTTCGTTGCCGACAGCGCTGAGGCCAGTCCCGAAGATTGCGGAGTCGGAAGCGGTGAAGACCCGCGACTTGAGACTGGGCGAGATCAACGATCTGCACGGGGATTCCGTCACCGTGCTGCTGAACGATGCTCACTGGAACATGCCGGTGACGGAGAACCCGGTTTTGAATTCGGTGGAAATCTGGAACCTGATGAATGTGACCGACGATGTGCATCCCATTCATCTGCATTTGGTGCGTTTCCAAATACTCGACCGGCGACGGTTTGACGCGTTCGCCTATCAGAACCGTGGCGTCCTTAAATACTGGGGAGCGGCGATGCCTCCGGAACCGAGCGAAGCAGGGTGGAAAGACACGGTGCGGGCCGATCCTGGAATGGTCACGAGGATTATCATGCGGTTCGAGGGTTTCGTGGGCCGCTACGTCTGGCATTGCCACATTCTGGAACATGAAGATAATGAAATGATGCGGCCGTATGATGTGATCGCGAGCCGCTGAGCGCGGCCCCATGCCTCCCACCACGATCGCTATCCGAAAAGCGGTACTCGAAGAGGTTCCTCTCTTGCGTTCTCTGATTGCGAGTTCGGTGCGAATCCTGCAAGCTGGGTATTACACCGTGGAGCAACGGGAAGGAGCGCTGGGCACGGTGTTTGGAGTGGATACGCAGCTCATCCGCGACCGCACGTACCTGGTGGCTGAAACAGGGACAGAGATCGTGGGTTGCGGGGGATGGAGTCGGAGGAAAACTGCCTTCGGCAGTGATCACGCGGCGGAGCGGGACAATGCTCTGCTTGATCCCACGCGGGATGCGGCGAAAATTCGGGCTTTTTTTGTGCATCCGGAGTGGGCGCGGCGGGGAATTGGCAGCCAAATCTTGGAAGCCTGCGAGGCGGCTGCGGCGGCGGAGGGATTTACGCGCCTGGAACTGGTGTCTACATTACCGGGAGAGCCCATGTATCGGGCGCGAGGGTTCGCCCCGCAGGAAGCGTTTGAGGTTCCGCTGCCGAATGGCGTGAAGCTTCGCGTGTTGCGCATGACGAAGATGATCGAAGCGAAGTAACTTGAGGTTTGCATCGCCCGCGGCCGGGGCAGTAGCATCGAGAGGAAGCCGCAGATGAAACCTTCTGCGAACCCGCGCTTCCTGAGGAGTCGTCGATGGCTCTCGATGTAACACGAAGAACTCTGCAATCCAGAAACGAGGCTCCCGCCGATTTGAATCCCGAGAACGACCTTCCTAAAGGATTTATTCAATTTCTGTTGCCATTGCACAAACAGTTCACACCCTGGCAGCAAGTTCTGGTGGCGATGCGCAATCAAGTGTTGCAGGCGTCGCTGCAAGGAAAACCTCCGAATTACCTGCCGGCATCGCCGGCGACTTCGAGCGATTGGCGGATCGAACTGCCGGACTGGTGCGCTGACCAGCGCAATCAGATGACCGGGCCAGCCGATGATACAGAGCTGACGGTGAAGTTACTGAACTCCGGTTCTCCCGGCGTGATGCTCGATCTGGAAGACTCGATGGCAAACGAGTGGTCGCACACCCTTCTGGGAATCAAGACCGTCCTCGCGGCTTACAAATACGAACTGGGTTACTACGACAAAAAACGGCAAAAAGAAGTCAAGGTGCAGCGCTCGAAGACCGTGACTTGGGTGCGTCCGCGTGGATTGCATATAAGCCAGGGTGGCGTGATTAAGAATGAATTGGTGTCGGCGTCGTTGTTTGATGTAGCGCTGCTGTGGTATCAGCTGGATCCCGCCGTGTTGCCGCATAACTTCTCGGTGTACATTCCGAAGAGTGAGTCGGCGGAGGAAGCGTTGTGGTGGCGCGACCTGTTCCAGATTCTGGCCAAGTCGAAGGGTTTGCCGGCGAACTACATCAAGTGCATGGCGCTGGTGGAGGCGCATCCGCTGGCGTATCAGATGCAGGAGTTTCTCTTCAATCTCAGGGACCATTGTCTGGGATTGAATCTCGGGCGCTGGGACTACATGGCGTCGCTGATTCACTTCATGCTGCAGGATCCGAAATGGGTATTGCCGGACCGCAATACAATTCCGCATGACGTGGCGTTCTTTCAAAACTTCCGCACGTTGATGCCGGAGCTTTGCCACAAGCACGGTGCCCTGGCGATTGGCGGCATGACGGCGCTCTTTCCCAGCCGCACCGATAAGGAATTGAACGAGCGCGCCTTGAAAGGACTTAAGGAAGATAAGAAGAACGAGGCCAATTGCCTGATGGATGGGGCTTGGACAGGGCATCCCGACCAGAATGAGATTGCAGTGGCGCAGTTTCCCGAGCCCAATCAAATAAGCAAGAGGCCGAAGTTGCCCAGCGTGCATCCTGATCTTCGGCCGGTACCGGAAGCCGTGGGCAAGATTACGCTCGCCGGAACCCGTGCGGCTGTGCGCATTGTCATTCGTTATCGCAACGGCGTGCTGAATGGGAAAGGCGCAAGTCTGCTGGATGGTTATATGGAGGACCTGGCGACGGATCGCATTTACCGGTTGATGATTGCGCAGCGGGTGCGGCACAAGGTCAAAGTCGCCGGGGATGATGGAGAGGTTCTGGAGCACACTCCACAGTTGGTGACGAAATTGTTTGATGAGGAACTGGCAAAGATTGAGCGTGACTTGCCGGCGGAGATTGATCGCAGCGCGGCCGCGACCCTACCCGAGGCGCGACGCATTGCGGAAGAAATGATTGTCCATGGACACCATTCGCCGGTGTAGTGGGCAGTCGGATGGGCTGGAAAACAGGCCATTGACGCCCGGTCCAGCCGGGAGGACAATGGATGCGCTCGGGCAGACCGCATCGTAAGCTTCTTGCGGTTCGCAGCCGGGCTGTCCCGTTTCTCGCGTGAGCAGGCCGCGATTCGCAGTCCCGCACCACGGAGGTCTCCCGATGACAAAACTTAGCGTTTGGAAAGAGGCCGGAGCAGTGTTTGTGCTCTGTGCCGCGATGGCGATTGCGGCACCTGGACAGACATTCAATACGCTTGTAGAGTTCGATGGCCCGGACGGTGCGAATCCCCAGTCGGTTTTGGTCCAAGGCGCAGACGGCAGCTTCTACGGGACCACCACCACTGGCGGAGTTAATGGCGGAGGTACAGTCTTTAAAATCAATGCAGGCGGCACCCTAACGACAATCTACAACTTTTGCTCGCAGGCCAACTGCGCTGACGGTGACTACCCCACGACTAGCTTCGTTTTGGGGACGGATGGAAACTTCTACGGGACGACCGCCTATGGCGGCACGCACTGCTGTGGAACCGTTTTTAAGCTCACACCGGGTGGCAATCTGGCGACGCTTTATAGTTTTTGCTCCCAATTCAATTGCTCGGATGGTGCTAATCCTTATGCCGGGGTGGCTGAAGGCATCGACGGTAACTTCTACGGCACTACATACCAGGGCGGGAAGTGCAGTCAACTGGGGGGATGCGGCACGATTTTCAAGGTCACCTCAAGAGGGGAATTCACCAGCCTGTACAGTTTTTGCCCTCACGTCACGGCCAAGATGTCGAGCTGTCCAGACGGGGACGAACCAGAATCCTGGCTGGCGCAAGCTATTGACGGCAATTTCTATGGGACAACCTCGAATGGTGGTAGCGACGACGGCGGCGGCAACGGCACGGTTTTTCGAATCACGACAGCGGGAAAATTTACGCCGCTCTATAGCTTCGGCGCAAATGGGAGCGGAACGAACCCAGCAGCGGGACTGGTTCAGGCTCTGGACGGGAGTCTCTACGGAACAACTTTCTGGGGCGGAGTGGGCCAATTCGGGTTTGGCACAGTCTTCAAGGTAACCCTGGGAGGTACGCAGTCGACCCTATACGCGTTCGCGGGCGGTTCTGATGGCGGCCATCCCTTGGCAGGACTGGTGCAAGCGACTGACGGGAACTTTTATGGCACAACGTACACCGGCGGGCCATATTCTCACAACTGCGCATATGAAGGCTGCGGCACGATTTTTGAAATCACGCCCGTTGGGGGGAATTTGGTGACTCTCCACAGCTTCAACTTCTCGGTTGACGGTGGGAATCCGACGGCCGGGCTACTTCAGGCAACTAATGGAACTTTCTACGGGACAACCTGGGGCGGGGGCCGGTTTTTTTGCAAATACGGCTGCGGTACCATCTTTAGCCTCGATATGGGCCTCGGCCCATTCGTAGCCTTTGTGCAGGCTGCGGGCAAAGTCGGCCAGACCGGCGGCATTCTCGGCCAAGGATTCACCGGAACCACCAGCGTCTCGTTAAATGGAACTCCCGCCAGCTTCACCGTTGTGTCCGACACATTTATCCGCGCCACAGTTCCGGCAGGAGCGACCACGGGATACGTCACCGTGACTACGCCCAGCGGCGCGTTGACCAGCAACATACCGTTCCACGTGATCCGATAATTATGAGACTGCAACGGAAGAGAACATGAGCCGACGAAGACACTGGAGAAATGCGAGCGCCATCTTTCTGTTCTGTGCCGCGACGGCGATTGCCGCGCCTGCGCAAACCTACACCGACTTGTTCAATTTCGACGGGTCCGATGGCTCTGGCCCTTTTTATATGTCCCTTGTTCAGGGCACCGACGGCAACCTATATGGAACAACCGCCTATGGCTCGGGCGGCAATGGCAACGTTTTCAAAATGACTCCGGCTGGAGTGCTGACATCGCTATTCGGTTTTGATGAATTCGACGGCGACCCGTACACCGGACTGGTCTTGGGCACCGATACGAGCCTTTACGGGACGACCGCCGAGGGCGGAGGAACCGGCGCACCCGGTACGGTCTTCAAAGCCGATCCAGGATTCGGGCCGGCGACACTTTATGCGTTCTGTAGCCAGTTCGGCTGCTCTGACGGTGAATGGCCGTACGCACCACTGTTTCTAGCAGCCGACGGGAACTTCTACGGAACAACCTACTACGGAGGCAGCCAGAGCGTGGACAATTGCTGGAACGGCCGGGTTCAGGGCTGTGGCACGGTTTTCAGAATCACACTTGAGGGAAGGCTGACCACACTTTACCGGTTTTGCAAAAAGCCCAATTGCGCCGATTGATCATATCCAACCGGCGGACTGGTTGAGGACACGCATGGAAGCTTTTACGGAACAACGAACGGAAACTTCTACGCTCCAGGTAAGGGGGGAGCCACGATTTTCAAAATCACGTCGGCGGGGAAGTTCACGACGCTCTATACCTTCTGTTCACAATCCAATTGCTCTCATGGCAATTATCCCTACCCTGGACAGATAGGAGCAGCCGACGGGAACTTTTATGGGACGACAGCGTACGGCGGTACCAACTGTCCATCGCTGGGCGGCTGTGGCACAGTCTTCAGGATTACCCCAGCCGGCGAGCTCAGAACGATCCACAGCTTCGATGGGATTGACGGTTCGAGGCCTTATGCAGGATTAATTCAGGCCACTGACGGTGACTTATACGGCACAACAGCGAATAGTGGCAGCAGCCAGTGCGTCGGCTGCGGCACAGTGTTTAGGATCACTCCAGACGGCGCACTGACGACATTGCACACTTTTGACGGGACCGACGGCTATTTGGCTTATGGAGGGCTGTTCCAATCAACCGATGGTAAATTCTACGGGACGACCTACGCAGGGGGCACTTTACGGGTATGGCAATGTCTACAGCCTCGACATGGGCCTCGGCCCATTTGTAACGTTCGTGCAGGCCGCGGGCAAAGTCGGCCAGACCGGCGGCATTCTCGGCCAGGGATTCACCGGAACCACCAACGTCTCGCTCAACGGAATCTCCGCCAGCTTCACGGTTGTTTCTGACACGTTTATCCGCGCGACAGTTCCTCTTGGTGCGACGACAGGCTATGTAACCGTCACGACACCGAGCGGCACATTGACCAGCAACGTGCCGTTCCACGTGATTCGGTAACGACTGCTCGGCTCGAGATGACAGGGGTTTCTTTAGTCACTTCTGATTCGTCGCCACACTTTGTTATTGTTTACACTTGGGGCAGATCGCCCCGTCCTCTCCCGCTTTTCGCGGTGCGCTCTGGGCCTGATTCCAGTGAGAATGCGTGCAAGAAACCGACACATCACGGCCGGAACTTCAAGAGATTCTGGATAAACCCATCCGCGAACTGGGTTTGAAAATTGAAGGCTCCCCGCTGGAGCGATTCGTGAACCAGTTGTACAAAGAGCTGGAACAAAAGCGGCTGGTGAAGTTTCGCCCAGCCTGTTATCTCACTGACGAGTGGGGATGTCCGTCGGGAGAGCCGGTGATCGGCATTCCGTTCTATCTGGCCGACGCCAAGCTGGCGCAGCTGGAAAAGGAAACCAACGATCTCGAGGACGCGCGAGAGACGATGATGTATCTGCGGCATGAGGCCGGGCATGCGTTTAACTATGCGTACAAGCTGCATCGCACACCGGAGTGGAAGCAACTCTTTGGTCCATTCCGGCGTCCTTATCACGATAACTACCGGCCGGTCCCGTTCTCGCGAAATTATGTGCGCTACCTGGCCGGCTGGTACGCGCAGAAACATCCGGATGAAGATTTTGCCGAAACTTTTGCCGTGTGGCTGACGCCGCGTTCGGCTTGGCGGAAGCGTTATCGGGGCTGGGGCGCGCTGGCCAAGCTGCGCTACATGAACCGCATTGCGCGCGAATTGGGACATACGGACCCGGTCCGCCGGCGCGGCGTGACCGATGTCACGGTGGACGAGATGGAGATCACTGTCGCCGAGTTCTACCGGCGCAATGGCGAAGAAATCGCGCTGGGAGATCTTGCGCTCGACACCGATCTGCGGGACATTTTTAACGTATCGAAGCGGTGCAAGCGTGCCGCTCCGGCACAGCAGTTTCTTCATCAGCACCGCAAGACGGTGGTGGACAAGGTAGCGTACTGGACCGGGGCGCAGCGGCCGCTGATCAAGAAACTGGTGGAATTGATTGAAAGGCGGATTGGCGAGCTCAAGTTATTTGCCGATCCGCAGAGGGAAGCGGAACATTTGATTCAAGTCACGGTGTATGCCACGGCGCTGGCCATGAATTACATGACCAGAGGAAAGTTCGTGCAGCCGTGAAAAGCTGGGGGCCAAAATGAGCGGCACGAAGCTGAAAGTGGCCGTGCTGTACGATCTTTGGGGAGACGAAGCGGCCGCGGTCGAAGCGGTTGAGGAGAAGGTGTCCTCTAAAAAGAAAAAGAAGAAAAAACCGCAAAGCAAGAGCAAGCGGGAGAAAGAAGACCGGGAAGAAATCTTCGAAGCCCTGGAAAAACTGGGGCACGAGCCGTTTTATCAAGTGTTAGATGGCACGCTCCCGTGCCTGACTTCGTTGGCGAAATGTGACGCCGACCTGGTGTTCAATCTGACAGAAGCCTTCGCCGGCGACGACACCAAAGAGATGAACGTCGCCGCCTACATGGACCTGCTGGGGATCCGCTACACCGGCGGCGGCCCGCATGCGCATTTCCTGGCACAGGACAAAGCGACGGCCAAGAAAATGTTCGCCTTTCACGGGATCAAGACGCCTTTCTTTGCCACTGCGTACCGTGGACGCATTGAGCATGCGCACGATGTATCGTTCCCGCTGATTGTGAAGCCGATGTGGGAGGACGGGTCGATTGGGATCGACGCGGCGTCGGTAGTGAGCAGCGTGAAAGAGCTGATGGAGCGGGTGGAATACATCCAGAATGAATTTGATTCGCCGGCGCTGATCGAAGAATACATCGAAGGCCGGGAGATGTACGTGGGCGTTCTGGGCAGCTATGAAAAGGCACAGGCGCTGCCGCTGGTGGAACTCGATTTGTCGCGCTTGCCGGACGGGACTCCGAAGATTGCCAGCTACGATGTGAAATTCGAGAAAGATACTCAGGCGCACAAACTGACCAAATCCTATCTGGTCGACGACCTGGATGAGAAGACCACCGCCCGGCTGCAGGAGGTTGGCCTCGCGGCGTATCAGGCGGTCAAGTTGCGCGACTATGGACGCATTGACATGCGGCTGACGCCGAAGGGCGAGGTTTACGTGATTGAGGCCAATCCGAATCCGTGGCTTTCCAGCAAGCAGGAGTTCGCCATGGCGGCGAAGGCGTCGGGGCGTTCGTACACCGAGCTGATCGGCGAAATCGTGGAGCTGGCGATGGCGAGATACGCGACCAGCGCCGAGAACGCGTCTTAGGCTGACCTTTGTAAAGGCGCGGTGAACGTCACTTCGCGCTTCTTCATCAACTCCGCAATCCGATGTTTCACATAGCCATCCTCGGTGAGATGGGCTGAGGCATTATCGTCCAGTTTATACAGCACCATCCGGTCCATGGGGCGGCGGCTGGCGAAATTGGGATCCATGGTTGAGCAAAAACGGCACTCTCGTCCGCTGCGCGTGTCAGTGTGCTCCGGGTGACGATGGAAAAGATCCATGGGGGGCTGGGTCTCCTTGAAGCCGAGGGTTAGCTGCGCGAACAGATATACACGAAGAACGAGAGACGGGCAATGCAGTGTCCTGTGTATGCTTGTGGAAAATATTGGGTGAGGTTTCATTTATTCGACGACTTGACTATATCTACCATGGAATCAATGATTTACAATGCGACAGCTCAAGGCCAAATTCGTGTGTTTCTGCTGGAGTTCGGCAAACACGCGAAGCCCGAAATCTCAGTAGATAGTATATCCCGGCGCGGGATTCCGCAGATCAGGTTTTGACGCCATCAGCAACAGCGCTCCAACGCGCCTGAAGGCTCGCAGGTCTTCCAGACTATTGAAAGACTTCGTCACGTAATCATCCGGCGTGGGGGTGTCGTCGGGTACCTGTTGCGCTTCTACTTGTTCAAACGCATGCCTCTTCAAGAGCTCAACGTACTCGGCGGACGACCGCACGTGCACCGGGACCCTCAGCTTGTCCACCCACTGCAGCGAATAGGGATTGTCCTTGTAGAGGTTGATAAGGATGAACAGGCGCCCATGCGGAGCCATCACTCGAAACAGTTCGGCCAGGGCGCGCTCCTGGTCGGGATAGTAGTAAAAAGATTCGACCGAGAGCACCTTGTCGAAGAAATTCTCTTCCCAGGGAATCTGCTGCGCTGATCCCCATACGTACAAGATGTTCTCGAAATCCTTCGAGGCGATCCGTGCACGCCGGATCATCTCATCCGAAACGTCGAGGCCCACGACCTGCCCGAAACCTTCCGGGCCGTCCGCCACCAGGCGGGCCAGCAGCCGTGTTGCCCAGCCCGCACCGCAACCCAGGTCGAGCACCCGCTCGCCAGGACGCAGATCCATCCGCCGAATAGTTTTTTCGGTGATGTTGAGATGATGGAGTTCCATCGTCTCGCCTTCACCTTGTTCCGCCCAGCGGTTGAATTCGAGTTGCAGCTTTTCGTCGGGAGTGGGTGGTTTGTCCGGCATGGTGGCTGTCGTCCCCGTTATTTTTACCACGATGAGCGGACAATTACACCAGAGGGTTCGACTGTTTCTCTGCGACCTTCGCGCGCCCTTACTTTGCGTCCTTTGCGGTTAGAGTTTTTCTCCGCGATCTCTGTGCTCAACTCTTCCGCCACCAGCTTCTAATACGTGAACGACTGCAGCGTGGTCAAATCCGGGGTCACGATGACGTAACCCGCGCGCTGGCTGGGGTGCAAAGCCATATATGCGGGACTGGCCGGAAGGTTAAACCCGTTAAGCGATTCTACAAAGTTCCCTTGCTCGTCGAACACCTGGATGCTGCTGCCGGAGGGCGCAGTACTGGAGAATTCCTGCCCGATCAGGAACAACTTGTGAATCGGGTCGACCGCGACGGCCCCACCGCTTTGAGCCTGATTGTTAGCTCCCGGCAGTACGACGATAATACCAGTCTGCTTGGCTAGATCGTAGAACTCCACGCTGAAATCGTCTTCGGTAGCGGTGCAGGCGATGCCGGTCGCGGAGTCGACGGCAATCCCGTTGATGAATCCAAATCCGAGGCCCTCGAATTCGGTCAGCTTCCCGGTCGTGAGGTCCACCATCCCAATTTCCGTGGTGCAGCCAAAGCACCCGTTTGAACCGCCCAGGACTGCCTGATTGTTCGTTGAATTGAAAGCAAGCACGGGAGAATTGTCGAAATTAAAAACCGGATCACTCACCTTAAACACCGGCCCAAAGGTGTTGGCGGCAACATTCGAGCTGAACACATAGGAACTAAAGTCGTTGACAGTGTTTTCGAAGCCAAGCACCGCGGCATTAGGAAAGCCCTGGCTCGCACTCATGCTCGAGATGATGTCGTCAGCTTTTTTGAAGGGAGGTGTCCACTTGCCGGTAATCTTGTTCGAGTTGAGAGGGTTGGAAACGCCGTAGAGCCGCTTGTCGACGAAAAGATCGGTCACGTGCTCGAATTCCGTCAGCGCCACGTGATTGCCAAAGATGCCCAGAGTGACAAAGTCGTTCTTGCTATCGGACTGCTGGGACACAATCTTGATGGTCTTGCCGGTTTTCTGATCGAAGGTCTCAACCGCGACGTTGGCTTTGCCATCGCCCAGGGTCAGCGCCTCGCTTAGAATCCCCTCTGTTCCCGTCTGGTCGATGTCGTACCCCAGAATGAAGCCGCCCAGCGCGGAGTGAACAATAACGTTTCCTGGGCCGATGGGAGAGTTGCCCCGAGTCTGCGCTGCCGCGCACAGCGAAGCAGCCGAACAGAACAGGCCGAGCATTACCGCGACTGCAACCTTATTGAGTCTCATGGAAAATATCCTTTTGGAATGACGTTTGGCGACCGAGCCGGAGACGGGTACCCAGCCTGCAACATAGTATGTGCGCCTCGCTGTTCTGGTTGTCAATAATATGTAAAACCTCGCCATTCACACACCGACCTGGAGCTCCCGCCCGTCGATCCGGGGTCCGGGGCCAAAGCCCACGAGTTAGAGCGCAAGAAGATGTGCTACATTTGCCCGTCATGGTTACCAGTCCGCAGCCGCTAGCCGAACCCGAACTGCTCTACTGCCCCCGGTGCGCTGCCGAGGTGGCTGACCCGCTGACTTGCGGCGACTGCTCGGCAGTCATCTGCCGCCGCTGCGGCACGCCGCTCGAATCAGCTGACGAATTGGGAATGGGATAAGCCATGGGGCTTTCCACCACTTCACTACCCGCAACTCAATCCGAATCTCAACCCACCCTGGTCCGCGGCCTCACATTGCTTGATTCGGTCTTGTTACTCGTCGGTGGTGTGATCGGCTCCTCCATTTTTCTGACCGCGAAGGACATTGCCGGCCCGCTGCCTCACCCAGTGCTTTTTCTGCTGGTCTGGGTTCTGGGCGGTGCAATTTCCATGTGTGCCTGTTTCGCTTTCGCCGAACTGGGCACCATGTTTCCCGACAGCGGCGGTCAGTATGTGTACCTGCGCGAGGCTTACGGCGATCTGCCCGCATTTCTCTACGGCTGGATGATGTTCAGCGTGGGCAATGGCGGCTCGATTGCGGCCCTTGCTGTAGGGTCAGCCGCGTATCTGGGTCTGATCATCCCAAGCATTTCGCAGGAGCATGTGGTTGTGTCGGCCTCGGGCGTGCTGCTGACTCGCGCTCACATCATGGCTCTGATCATGATTGCGGCAGTTACCTGGATTAATGTCGCCGGACTGCGCCGGGGTGCGTTGCTGCAAAATGTTGCCACTTGGGCAAAGTTTATTGCCATGGCGGCATTCGTGATTCTTGGATTCGCCATCGGCAAGGGCGATTGGCATCACTTCACAGCGAACCCGGCTCATGGGCTGAGTATGGGCGTGAGCACGGGCCAGCTGCTTTCGGCATTCGGCGTGGCTTTGATCGCCGTCTTCTGGGCCTACGACGGATGGGTTTATATCGGCTGGGTCGCCGGCGAAATGAAGGAGCCGCGCCGCAATGTGCCGCTGGCCATGATGCTCGGGGTGACGATCGTTGGTGTGATCTACGTGGCCATGAACATGACTTACCTGTACGCAATGCCGATTAGCGAAATCGTGAAGCATGAGACGATCGCCCACGCCGCTGCGGTAGCGCTGTTCTCGCCCGCAGCGGCTGTGTGGCTTTCCGCGCTGGTCGCGGTTTCCTGCTTTGGCGCAATGGCCTGCGCCATTCTCGGCAGCCCGCGAATCTATTACGCCATGGCACGGGACGGCCTTTTCTTCCGGCGGATGGCGGAAGTCCATCCCAAGTGGCGCACGCCGGCGTTTGCCCTGATCGGACAAGGAATTTGGGCGGGCGTGCTCACCCTGAGCGGCCGCTACGATCAGCTTTACACCTATGTGATGTTCGGCATGGTGCTGTCATACACGCTGACCGTGGTGGGATTGTTCGTGCTGCGCTGGAAGCGTCCGGATATTCCTCGCGCCTATCGTTGCACCGGATATCCGTGGCTGCCGGGGATTTATGTCCTCATCGGAACTGCCTGGACGTTGAATACGATTTGTACCCGGCCAAGGGAATCGCTGGCGGGTGCGATTATTGTGCTGATTGGCGTGCCGGGGTATTTGTATTGGAAGCGGAGTGGCACGAAAGCGGCGTGAATCCTGTCCTCTATGGCGGGCCAATCATCCTACACTGGCACCGCCGTCTTCCGCTTGGGATTGAAAAACGGCATAGGCATGATCTTGGCCGTGACTTTCTGCCGCACCGCTTCGATGGTGATCTCCATCTGCAACCGTCGGCCGTTTTGCGAATGATCGGTATCTACGCTCGCCAGGGCAATCATCTTCTTCAGCACCGGGGACCACGTCGTGGTCGTGGCTTTGCCCACCTGCTTTTCGCCACAATAAACCGGCACGGCCACCCGTGACGCCTGGCTGGGTGCGGCCGGAGTCAAGCCATACTTTTCGTATCGTTGCTCGACTTCCGTCCAATCGATTTCGAGGCCAACAAACTGCCGCGATACGCCTTCTTTCTGGTCACGTTCCAACGCGGCTTTGCCGACAAAGTTCGGCTTTTGCAAATGCACCATCTTGCCGAACCCGAGTTCGAATGGCGAATACTTTTGCGAAGCGATCAGCGCTTTCTTACTGCTGCTATAGTCCACCTCGATCAACAGCAGCCCGGCCTCGACCCGCGCCACATCCAGCGCCAACATGCCGGCGGCGTGAATGTCGAATTGCTTGCCTTTGTCCATTAGCGCGTCCCAAACTTTCACCGCGTCGTTCCACGGTACCCAGATTTCGTAACCCAAATCGCCGGTGTATCCGGTGCGCGAAATGTCCACTAGCACTCCGGCTATCTTGCCGCGAGTCATACGGAAGTATTTCAGGGTCGCGATCTCGGCTTCTGCCACGGCTTTCAGCAGCTTGCCGGAGGTTGGCCCCTGTAATGCGAGCGCCGCCACCTTCTCGGAAATGTCCTCGATCTGGACGTCCATATTGTTGCCGTTCTGGCGAAACCAGCGCAGGCTGGGGTCAGCCGCCGTCCAGCGGTACTTGTTTTCCTCAAGGCGCGTAATGGTGCCGTCGTCAATGACTTTGCCTTCTTCGTCGCACCAGCAGGCGTAAATCACCTGCCCGACCGCAACTTTATTGATGTCGCGCGTGATCACGCGATTTACCAGCCGGGTGGCATCTTTGCCGCTCACCAGATACTTGTAGAGCGGAGAGATGTCGATGAGCGCACAGGCATTTCGGATGGCGTTGTACTCATGCTCATGATGCACCTCGTACACGCTGACCGTGTAGTATCCAGACCACTCGCGGTAGTTCAGGCTGTTGCAGAGCGCAAAAGTTCGTTCGTGAAACGCAGTTCCTATGGGCAAGGGAATGACCTCGGGTCGATTGTAGACTTCTTCTCTGTGCAACTCTGTGTCCCCTGTGGTTAGGGGTTCTAAGTCTTAACCACAGAGGACACAGAGGTGCACAGGGCAGAATCTTTCTAACTCCAACGACGGATTATATGCAGCCGTCGCGCCGCAGGGCAAATATCAGATAGAATGGGTGCCTCAATTATGCGCGGCGTTCTCATAGCGTGGTGCGTTCTGCCCAGCGGCCTCTGATCCGCTCTGCTCTCGCTCGGCTTTACCGATTTCTCAGCTTGCAGCCAGGAGCCAGCAGCCAATGTCTAAGTACGACGTTATCGTAATCGGCGGAGGCCACAACGGCCTGGTCAACGCCGCCTATCTTGCCCGTGCCGGCAAGAAAGTTCTGGTGCTCGAACGCCGCCACGTCCTCGGCGGTGCGGCTTGTACTGAAGAGGTCTTTCCCGGATTCAAGTTCTCCGTCTGCTCCTACGTGGTGTCGCTCTTGCGGCCAGAAATCATTCGCGACCTGGATCTTCCGCGGCACGGCCTGGAAATTCTTCCGCTCGACGGCACTTTCACTCCTATGCCGAACGGCGATTATCTGTGGCGGGTGAATGATCACGGCAAGACCCATCGCGAGATCGCCCGCCACTCCAAGCTCGACGCCGAGGCTTACGACGAATTCGGCAAAGCCATGCAGGCCATGTGCCGCTTCGTGAAGACGATTCTCA
>Ga0308309_10000102_pt1 | contig 74016 bp, 68 predicted proteins | sample HubBroMetageWFT5_FD_192491 | JGI IMG/M metagenome (GOLD analysis project Ga0308309, IMG submission 192491) | Warmed and freeze-thawed soil microbial communities from the Hubbard Brook experimental Forest, New Hampshire - Hubbard Brook CCASE Soil... | ecosystem: Environmental > Terrestrial >...
TGCCCGAGGCGCGCGCCATGAACCTCGCGGTGTTCGTCGACGAGGTGAACGAATTCAACGGGCCGCTGTGGTTCATCCCGCAGAGCCACAAGAAGGGCGCGATCGAGGCCAAGCACGACCTCACCACGACCTCCTATCCGCTATGGGTGATCGACAACGACACCATCGCCAAGCTGGTCGAGCAAGGCGGCATCGTGGCGCCCAAGGGCGGTCCGGGCTCGGCGATCTTCTTCCACGGCACGCTGGTCCATGGCAGCCCGCCCAACATGTCGCCATGGGACCGCCAGATCATCTATGTGACGTATAATGCCGTGTCCAATGCCATCCGCCGCTTCAAGCGGCCGGCCCATATCGCCCACCGCGACTTCACGCCGATCGACGCCTGGGAGGACGACGCCGTGCTGCGCGCCGCCCGGCGTCAGCAGGCGGCTGAATAGCGACATCAACGGGAGGAACAAACAATGAGTCTCCATGGCATGCTCCTGGCGCGCGCCGTCGAAGGCAACCCGCTGCGCATCGGTCTGATCGGCGCCGGCAAGTTCGGCTCGATGTACCTGTCGCAGATCCCGACCACGCCCGGCATCCATCTCCTGGGCATCGCCGATCTCTCGCCGCCGCGCGCGCGGGAGAACCTGGCGCGGCTGGGTTGGAAGCCGGAGGTCACGCAGGCCAACTCGTTCGCCGAAGCGCGCCGCCACGGCAACACGCATCTCACCGAGGATTGGCGCGCCCTGGTGAGCCATCCCGAGATCGACATCATCGTCGAGGCGACCGGCGATCCGATTGCCGCCGTCGAGCACGCGCTGGAAGCCTTCAGGAACGGCAAGAGCGTGGTCATGGTCACCGTCGAGGCCGACGCCTTCTGCGGCCCGCTGCTGGCCAGGCGCGCGGCCGCGGCGGGTGTGATCTACAGCCTCGCCTATGGCGACCAGCCGGCGTTGATCTGCGAGCTGGTCGACTGGGCGCGCACCTCGGGCTTCGAGGTGACGGCGGCGGGGCGCGGCCACAAATGGCTGCCGCACTACGCGCAATCGACGCCCGAGACGGTGTGGAAGTACTGGGGCCTCAACGAGGAGCAGGCCAAGCGCGGCGGGCTCAATCCCAAGATGTTCAACTCCTTCCTCGACGGCTCCAAGCCCGCCATCGAGAGCACGGCGGTGGCCAACGCCACCGGCCTGACGCCGGCGCCGGATGGCCTCGCCTTCCCGCCCTGCGCGGTCGAGGATCTGCCTTTCGTCATGCGGCCGGCTTCCGAGGGCGGCCATCTGCATCACAAGGGCCAGGTCGAGTGCGCGAGTTCGCTCGAGCGCGACGGCCGCGCCATTCCCTACGAGATCCGCAAGGGCGTGTGGGTCGTGTTCGAGGCGGCGACCGATTACCAGAAGAACTGCTTCGAGGAGTACATGCTCTGCACCGACCCGTCGGGCCGCTACTCCGTCATGTACAAGCGCTGGCACCTGATCGGCCTGGAGGTCGGCATGTCGGTCGCCTCGATCGGCCTGCGCGAGGAGCCGACCGGTTGCGCCATCGGCTTCCATGCCGACGTGATCGCCACCGCCAAGCGCGACCTTTCAGCCGGCGAGATGCTGGACGGCGAGGGCGGCTACACGGTTTACGGCAAGTTGTTTCCCGCCGAGAAGTCGACCGGGCTGGGCAGCCTGCCGCTGGGCCTCGCCCACAACGTAAAACTCCTGAAGCCGATCAAGGCCGGCCAGTCGCTCGCCTACGCCGACGTGGCGATGGATGAGTCGCTGACCGCGGTAAAACTCCGCCGCGAGATGGAACAGGCCTTCGCACCAGCAGCGAGCAAGATTGCGGCGCAGTAGTTCCCCCGTCATCCCGACCGGAGCCCGAAGGGCGGAGCGGAGGGACCTATTCATCCCGGCCCTGCTTGCGAAGAGGAGGTCCCTCCACTCCGCTTCGCTCCGGTCGGGATGACGGAGTGGGGCCTAAGCCGCCGTCATCACGCCGGCGAGCGCCGTGTAAGTCTCGGTCCACGCCGCCTTCACGTCGGGGGTGAAGTCTGGGCCGAGGCCCTTCTCCAGGGTCCACAGCAAGGCAGCGCCGACCGGCGCGTAGTGGGCCGCGGTCACGCCATAACCCTTGTGGCGCTTGCCGAGGTCCTGCACGGCGGGAAGGATGGTGTCGAGCTTGTGCAGGCTGCCGACGGCGGTGCCCAGCATGCCCATCAGTTTCTTCTTCTGCTCGGTAAGGTCCTGCGGAAACAGCGGGCGCACGTCGGGCGCGATCTCGAAGAGGCGATCATAGAAAAGATCGGCGGCGGTGCCGGCGATCGGCACGACCTTCTTGAAGCTCGTCTGAACCAGTTCGATCTGTTGTGGTGTCACGGCACTCTCTCCCGGGTTGAGCCGGGGTGCATGCCGCAACTTCCATGCCAGCGTCTAGAGTGTGTGGGCTCGATCCGCCGCCTCGTGCTCGGCCGCTGGCTTGCCCTCGGCCTCGTCGCGCTCCTTCTCCTTCCGCGCCTTGAGCAGCTTGCGCAGGATCATATTGCGCTTGAGCGCCGAGATGTGGTCGATGAACAGGATGCCGTCGAGATGGTCGATCTCATGCTGCACGCAGGTGGCCAGAAGCCCCTCGCACGCCATCTCCTGCTGGACGCCGTCGCGGTCGAGATAGCGCACCTTGACCTTGGCCGGACGGACCACCTCGGAATAATGCTCGGGCACCGACAGGCAGCCTTCCTCGTAGGTCACGTCCTCGTCCGAGGCCTCGACGATCTCGGGGTTGGCCATCAGCAGCGGCCCGGTCTTGACCTCCTCGCGGTCGATATCGAGCACGATCACGCGCTTCAGCACGCCGACCTGCGGCGCCGCCAGGCCAATGCCGGGCGCGGCGTACATCGTCTCCAGCATCTCATCCATCAGGCGACGCACATCGGCGTCGACCGTCTCGACCGGCTTGGACTTCTTCTTGAGGCGCGGATCGGGCGCCGTGATGATGGGCAAAAGGGCCATGACGTCTAAATATGCAATGAAATCAGGTGTTTCAAGGCCTCTGGCGGCAGCCGGAGGCGGCTCAGTTGCGTGTCACCATCGTCCCGACACCGGCCTCGGTGAACACTTCCAGCAGCAGCGCATGGGGCACCCTTCCGTCCATGATGACGGCGGCCTCGACTCCGCTGTTCACCGCATCGATGCAGTTCTCGACCTTGGGGATCATGCCGCCCGAGATCGTGCCGTCGGCGATCAGGGCGCGGGCCTGCTCGACCGTCATGTCGCCGATGAGCTGGCCGTTCTTGTCCAAGACGCCCGGCACGTCGGTCAGGAACAACAGTCGCTTGGCCCGCATGGCGCCCGCGATGGCGGCGGCCGAGGTGTCGGCATTGATGTTGTAGGTGAGCTCGTCATCGACGCCGAAGCCGATCGGCGCCACGACGGGAATGACATCGGCGCGGCGCAGCTGCTCCAGCACCATGACGTTGATCTTGGCGGGCTCGCCCACCTGTTTTAGATCGACCTTCAGCAGCTCGCCGGTCTGGGGGTCGCGCATCTCCTGGACCTTGCGCGCCAGGATGAGGTTGCCGTCCTTGCCGCAGATGCCGACGGCGATGCCGCCGCATTCGTTGATGTCGGCCACGATCGCCTTGTTGATCGAGCCCGCCAGCACCATTTCGACGATCTCCATGGTCGCCGCATCGGTCACGCGCAGGCCGTTCACGAAGCTGCTCTTGAGGCCGACCCGCTCCAGCATTTTGCTGATCTGCGGGCCGCCGCCATGGACCACGATGGGGTTCATGCCGACCTGCTTCATCAGCACGACGTCGCGCGCCACCAGGTCGCCGAGCTTCGGATCGGTCATGGCGTGGCCGCCATACTTCACCACGAAGGTGGCGTCGTTGTGCCGGCGCATGTAGGGCAGCGCCTTGGAGATGGTCTCCGCCATGCGGATGAGCCGCCTCTGTTCCCTGTCGGTCTGAACCGGCTCGGCCATTTCTGCGGACCCTGAGTTGGCAAAAGCCCTCTCCGGGCGGGAGAGGGCTAAGGCGGCATCATATATCAGGCGGGCGGCGGATAGAAGAAGCGGGCGCGGCGCGGCAGGATGTCCCCATGATCGACACTGAAACTCTGGCCAACCGTGGCTTCACCGTGACGCCCGGCCTGATCGGGCCTGCCGAATGCCGGGCTCTGGCGGCCCTGTGGCCCGACAAAGCGCGGTTCCGCAGCCATGTGATCATGCAGCGCCACGGCTATGGGCAGGGTGAATACCAGTATTTCACCTATCCCCTGCCCAAGCCGGTGGAGGCGCTGCGCCAGGCGCTCTATCCCGAGCTGGCCAACATCGCCAACCGCTGGAACGAGCAGCTCGGCCTAAAAAAACGCTTCCCGCCCACCCTCGAGGGCTGGCTGCGGCAATGCCACGATGGCGGCCAGAAGCGACCGACGCCGCTGCTGCTGCACTACCGGCCGGGCGACTACAACTGTCTGCACCGCGACCTCTACGGCGAGCTGGTGTTCCCGCTGCAGGCGACTGTGTTGTTGAGTGATCCCGAGCGCGACTTCAGCGGCGGCGAGTTCATGCTGGTCGAGCAGCGCCCGCGCATGCAGTCGCGCGGCGAGGTCGTGCCGCTCGGCCAAGGCGATGCGGTGATCTTCGCCGTCAACGAACGGCCGGTGAAGGGAAGCCGCGGCTTTCATCGCACGGCGATGCGCCATGGCGTCTCGAGCCTGCGCGAGGGAGAGCGTTTCACGCTCGGCATCATTTTCCACGACGCGGCGTAGCAACCGCGTGATGTCATCCCGAGGGCGAAGCCCGAGGGACCTTTAAGGCCACAGGAAAGCTCCCTCGCTTCGCTCGGGATGACAGTTTTTCGCTATCCCGTCGCCGCCGCCGCGATCTCCGCCCGGAGCCCGGCAATACCGAAGCCGGTCTCGCTGCTGGTCGGCAGGACCTCGGGATGGGCCGCGCCATGCTTGCGGATGGCGGCTTCGGCGGCGGTGACGGCGCGCGGCACGTCGGCGGCCCTGAGCCGGTCGGTCTTGGTCAGCACGAGCTGGTAGGAGACGGCGGCCCGGTCGAGGTTCTTCATGGTCTCGTGGTCGGAGTCCTTCACGCCGTGTCGCGAATCGATCAGCAGGCAGACGCGCTTGAGCGTCGGGCGGCCGCGCAGATAGGCCGAGGCGAGATCCTGCCAGGTCTCCTTCATCGACCTGGAGACCTGGGCGAAACCGTAGCCCGGCAGGTCCACCAGGTAGAAGCGGCCGGCGAGGTCGAAGAAATTGATCTGTCGCGTGGCGCCGGGGCTGGCCGACACCCGCGCAAGCGTGCGCCGGCCGGTGAGTGCATTGACCAAGCTCGACTTGCCGACATTGGAGCGGCCGGCGAAGGCGATCTCGGGGAGCGCGATGGGCGGCAGCGATTCGAAGGAGGCGGCGCCCGCCACGAATTCGCAGGTGCCCGCGAAGAGCTTGCGCGCCGCCTCGATCTCGCCAGGCGCCCGCCCGCCCGGTTGCTGGTCGGCCATCAACCCTTCTTGGACGTGCCCTTGCCGCCCTTCTTGCCGCCGCCTCCACCGCCACCGTCGGCGGGAGCCGGCGCCGGCAGCACGGCGACCGCCTGCTTGGGCTTGGCGCCGCGCAGCGTGCCGTGGCGGCGCATGATCGTGTACTGCTGGGCGATCGACAGGGTGTTGCTCCACGCCCAGTAGATCACCAGACCGGCCGCGAACGAGCCCAGCATGAAGGTGAACAGGATCGGCAGGAACTGGAACACGCGCGCCTGGACGGGATCGGTCGGCGCCGGGTTCAGCTTCTGCTGCATGTACATCGTGACGCCCATGATGATGGGCCACAGGCCGATGTTGAAGAAGTGCAGGTACGGCGGGATGTCCCACTGGAACAGGCCGAAGCCGGTCAGGACGGTGAGCGGATCGGGGGCGCTCAGGTCCTTGATCCAGCCGAAGAACGGCTGATGGCGCATCTCGATCGTGGTGTAGAGCACCTTGTAGAGCGCGAAGAACACCGGGATCTGCACGACGATGGGCAGGCAGCCGGCGGCCGGGTTCACCTTCTCGCGGCGATAGAGCTGCATCAGCTCCTGGTTCATGCGCTGGCGGTCCTCGCCGTAACGCGTCTTGAGCTTCTCCATCTCCGGCTGCAGCGCCTTCATCTTGCTCATCGCCGCATACGACTTGTTGGCCAGCGGGAAGAACACCGCCTTGACCATCACGGTCAGCACCAGGATGGCCACGCCGAAATTGCCGATCTGGGCGTACAGCCATTCGAGCAGCCAGAACAGCGGCTTGGTGAAGAACCAGAACCAGCCCCAGTCGATCGTGAGGTCGAACTTCTCGATGCCGTACTTCTTCTCGTAGTCATCGATCACGCGCACGATCTTGGCGCCGGCGAACAGGCGGGAGGTGCTCGTCGAAGTGGCGCCCGGCGCGATCGTCATGCCGGGGGCCGTGTAGTCGATCTGGTACTTGGGATCGGTCTGCGTGCCGGTCTGCTTGATCGTCGCGGTGACCTGCGACTGCTGGTCGGGCACCAGGGTCGCCATCCAGTATTTGTCGGTGATGCCGACCCAGCCGCCGGTGGTGGTGAATTTCTGCTGCTTGTTGTCCTTGAAATCGGAGTAGCCGAATTCCTTCAGGCTGCCGTTGAAGACGCCGTAGGGGCCTTCATGCAGGATATAGATGCCCTCGGCCTTGGGCTGGCCGTAGCGCACGACCAGGCTCCAGGGAAACAGCGTCACCGGCTTGTCGGACTTGTTCTCGACGCTCTGTTTCACATCGAACATGAAGTAATCGTCGATGGCGATCTCGAGCGCGAAGATCAGGCCCTGGCCGTTGTCCCAGGTCAGCCGCACGGGCTTACCCGGGGCCAGCGTCGTGCTGTCGGCGGTCCACAGCGTGTCCGCCTGCGGGGTCTTGATTGAGGTATCCGACGACGCCCAGCCGAACTCGGCGTAGTAGGGACGCTCGCCGCCGACCGGCGACAGCACCGGCACGGGGTCGCTCTTGGGATCGATGGTCTCGCGATATTTGACGAGCCGCACGTCGTCGATGCGCCCGCCTTTCAGCGCGATCGAGCCGACCAACTCGGGCGTATCGAAGGTGACGCGCGGCGAGGCCGCCAGCGCCTCCTTGCGGCTCAGGATTTGCGGCGCCGCCGCTTCGGCCGCCGGCGCGCCGGGCGCCCCAGGGACGGTCGTCTGGCCGGCCGGCGTCTGCGGCGTTCCCGGCGTTGCGGATTGGCTCGTCGTCTGCGGCGGCGGGACCGGCGGCTTGGTCGGCTGGAAGAAATGCTGCCAGCCCACGATGATCAGCACCGAGAGCACGATAGCGACGATGAAATTCTTCTGGTCCATTTCGGGCGAACTCTGCTGCGCCTCAGGCGCGCTCGGCGGGGTGGCAGGAAAGCGATTGGCGGCGGGCGTTGTCCGCGCCCGGCACGGGATCGTAGCCGCGCCCGCCCCACGGCCCGCAGCGGCACAGGCGATGAGCCGCCAGCCAGCTGCCCTTGAGGGCGCCGTGACGCAACACCGCCTCGGCGGCGTAGGCCGAGCACGAGGGTTCGTAGCGGCAGGCGCCGACGAAAAAATAGGCGAGCGTCAGCTGGTAGACGCGGATCGCGCCGCGCAAGAACCCGGAAACCAGGGAAGAGACCAGACAAGACATCATGCGGCCCGGAAACTGGCGATTTGCCGGGGCCGGCGCAAGCGTCCGTAAGAGGTCATGGCGTCGCGAGGGCGAGCGCTTTGAGCCGTTTCAGGGCCTCGAACAGCTCCTGGCGCAGGGCTGCAAAGTCACGGGCGAGGGCGGCCTGACGGCCGACCAGGACATAGTCGAGATCGGCCCGCGCCTGGCCGGGGATCACCATCCGCGCCACTTCGCGCAGCCGGCGGCGTACCCGGTTGCGGGCAACGGCATTGCCGACCTTGCGGCTGACGGTGAAACCGACGCGGACGGCCGGCAGGCTGAGCTCGGCTGGCCCAAGTTCAGTGGGGACCGGGGCCGCCTGGAGCACGAAACCGGGCATGGCGCAGCGCCGCCCGGCCTGGACGCGCAGGAAATCTCGGCGGTTCGGCAGACGCCCGAGGCGTGCCGCGGCCAATTTGGCTAGGCCAACAAACTAAGCCGAGAGCCGCTTGCGGCCCGACCTGCGACGGCTGGCGATGACCTTGCGGCCACCCACCGTTGCCATCCGGGACCGGAAGCCGTGCCGGCGCTTGCGCACCAGCTTGCTCGGCTGATAGGTGCGTTTCATTACGCAACTCCTTCAAACACAATACCCCCGCGCAGGGTGGCGGGGGCGAAATCCGTGGGCGAGGGTAATAAGCGCGGGGGCGCTTTGAGTCAACGAGAGGCTAGGATGGCGCCATGCCCCTGGTCCTGCACGGTTATCGCTACAGCGTCTACGTCCGGATTGCCCGCCTCGCCCTGGCCGAGAAGGGGGTGGCCTATGACCGGGTCGAAGTGAACCCTTTCTCCGCGGATGTGCCGGCAGCCTATCTCGCCCTCCATCCGTTCGGCCGCGTGCCGACCCTGGTTCACGACGATTTCGCCCTCTACGAAACCGGCGCCATTACCCGCTACCTCGACCGCACCTTCGCCGGACCCAACCTGCAGCCCCGCTCGCCTCGCGCCTTGGGCCGCATGGACCAGATCATCGGCGTGGTCGATTCCTACGGTTACTGGCCGCTGGTGCGCCAGGTCTTCTCGCATCGCGTATTCCGGCCGGCGATCGGCCAGCCGGCCGATGAGGCGGAGGTCGGACGTGGTCTCGCCGGCGCGACCAAAGTCCTGGCAGCGCTCGAGTCGCTGGCGGCGCCCGACGCCTTCCTCGTTGGGCCCACCCTGTCGTTGGCCGACCTTCACCTTGGCGCGATGATCGCCTACTTCGCGGCCGCGCCCGATGGCACGGCGCTGCTGCAGAATTATCCGCTGCTCGCCGCGTGGTGGATGCAACTCAGCCGGCGTCCGAGTTTTGCCGCGACGGATCCTGGCCTGCCGAACGCCTAGGGCTGTCACCCGAGCGTGAGCGCAATTGCTTTGAGACCGCGGCGATGCAGGCCAATATCGATGACAAGCCACGCGAAAGACGACATGACCCTCCCGATGTGGCGCCGGCTGATTCCCGTGGCGGTCCTGCTGCTCGGGCTGGCGCTTTTCCTGCTGCTCGATCTCGAACGCTACTTCTCCTTCGAGATGCTGAGCCGCCATCACGCGACGCTCACCGCCTGGGTGACGGGGCATGTCGCGCTGGCGGCGTTCCTCTACGTTGTCTTCTATGCGTTGGTGGTGGCGTTCTCTTTGCCCATCGCCGTGATCGTGACGCCGGTCGGCGGATTCCTGTTCGGCGTGTGGCTGGGCGCCCTGCTGTCGGTGATCGGGGCGACGATCGGGTCGGTGGCGGTGTTCCTGGCGGCACGCACGGCGTTTTACGATCTCTTTCATGCCCGCGCCGGCGCCGCCCTGGCGCGGCTCGAGGAGGGCTTTCGCCGCGACAGCTTCAGCTATCTCCTGTTCCTGCGGCTGGTGCCGGTGTTTCCCTTCTGGCTGGTCAATATCGTACCGGCGTTGCTCGGCATGAAGCTCGGCCCCTATTCGCTGGCGACCGCGATCGGCATCATTCCCGGGGCGGTCGTCTATTCGAGTGTCGGCGCCGGGCTCGGCATCGTGCTCGACCGCGGGGAAATGCCCAACCTGGGGATCATCTTCGAATGGCGCATCCTGCTGCCCTTGCTCGGTCTCGCGGTGCTCGCGCTGGTGCCCGTGCTCTACACTCATCTGCGCGCGCGCAAGACGTCGCCGTGAGATGGTTTTAACCCTGACACCCGATGTCTGCGTCGTCGGCGCCGGTTCGGCGGGCCTGGTCGTCGCCGCCGGCGCCGCGCAGCTTGGCCTGAAAGTCGTGCTGATCGAGCGCGCGCTGATGGGCGGCGATTGCCTCAACTACGGCTGCGTGCCGTCCAAGGCGCTGATCGCCGCCGCCAAGGCCGCCCAGGCGCAACGCGGCGGGGCCGCCTTCGGCATCGCGCCGGTCGAGCCGCGAGTCGATTTCGGCAAGGTCATGGATCACGTCGCCCAGGTGATCGCCTCGATCGCACCCAACGATTCGGTCGAGCGCTTCGAGGGATTGGGCGTCCGCGTGTTGAAGGAAGAGGCGCGCTTCGTTGGCCGCACCGAACTTTTAGCCGGTCCGCATCGCATCAAGAGCCGCCGCATCGTGTTGGCGACCGGATCGCGGCCGACAGCGCCACCAATCCCGGGCCTCGGCGACGTGCCCTATCTCACCAACGAGACCGTCTTCGCCAACCGCACCCTGCCCGACCATCTGATCGTGATTGGCGGCGGGCCGATCGGCCTCGAAATGGCGCAGGCGTACCGGCGGCTGGGCGCCAGGGTCACCGTGCTGGAAGCAGCCGACTTCCTCGCCAAGGACGATCCCGAGCTTTCCGCCATCGTCGTGGCGCGGCTGCGCGCCGAAGGCGTCGACCTGCGCGCGCCCGTCAAGATCGCCCGGGTGGAACATGCGCCTGGCGGCATGGCGGTGGCCCTGGACGGCGGCGAACGACTGCAAGGCTCGCACCTGCTGGTCGCTGCCGGCCGTGCGCCCATTGTCGAAGGGCTCGACCTCGAGACGGCGGGCGTCGCCCACACCAGGCAAGGCATCACGGTCGATGCTTCCCTGCGAACGTCCAACCGCCATGTCTGGGCGATCGGCGATTGCAACGGTCTCTATGCCTTCACCCATATGGCCGGTTACGAGGCCTCGCTGTTCATCCGCGGCGCGCTGTTCCGCGCTCCCGCGCCGCTCGACGCGTCGATCGTGCCGTGGGCAACCTATACCGATCCCGAACTGGCGCAGGTCGGCATGAGCGAGCGCGAGGCGCGCGACAAGCATGGCGAGGGCATCAAGGTCCTGCACTGGAAGCTTGCCGAAAACGACCGCGCCCAGACCGAACGCGAGACCGAGGGGATGGTGAAGGCGATCACCGACCGGCGCGGCCGCATCCTGGGGGCGACCATCGTGGCGCCGCATGCCGGCGAGCTGATCCAGCCGTGGTGCCTGGCGATCGCCAGGCGCCTGAAAATCTCGGCGCTGGCGAGCTTCGTGCCGCCCTATCCGACCCTGGGCGAGGCGAGCAAGCGCGCCGCCGGCAGCTATTTCACCGAGACCCTGTTCAGCCCGCGGACGCGCGGGCTGGTGCGTTTCCTGGCCCGCCTGCCAGTCTGGTGAGAGGCCGCATGGTGAGTGCCGCTATGACCCGACCCCGCATCGTCATCATCGGCGCGGGCTTCGGCGGACTGAGTGCGGCGCATGGCTTGGCCGGCGCGCCGGCCGACGTCACCGTCATCGACCGGCGCAACTACCATTTGTTCCAGCCGCTGCTCTACCAGGTGGCGACAGCCGGACTCTCGCCGGCGCAGATCGCCCAGCCGATCCGTGCCATCCTGCGCCGCGCAACCAACGTGCGCGTCATCCTGGGCAACGTTTCAGCCATCGACAAGGAGCGGCGGACCGTGACGGTCGAGGATCGCGAAGTCGCCTACGACCATCTCATCGTCGCGACCGGCGCGCGGCACTCCTATTTCGGCCACGACGACTGGGAGAGCGTGGCGCCTGGGCTCAAGAACATCGACGACGCCACCGGCATCCGCCGGCGCATCCTGACGGCCTTCGAGCACGCCGAATCGGCGGCGACGCCGGAACAACGGCGGCGCTTCCTCATCTTCGTGGTGATCGGCGGCGGGCCGACCGGCGTGGAGATGGCGGGCGCCATCGCCGAACTCGCCCACGTGGCGCTGCGTCACGATTTCCGCAGCATCAATCCCCGCGACGCCCGCATCGTGCTGGTCGAGGCGGGCCCGCGGCTGCTGCCGGCGTTTCCGGAGACCTTGAGCGAAGCGGCGCGCCGCTCGCTCGAACGGCTGCATGTCGAGGTGCGCCTCGGCACGCCGGTTTCTCAATGCGACGGCCGCGGCGTCGCCATCGGCCAGCAGCGCCTGGAGGCGGCAACCATCGTGTGGGCCGCCGGCGTCACGGCCTCGCGCGCCGCCCTGTGGCTGGGCGCCGACAAGGATGGAGCGGGCCGGGTCAAGGTCGGGCCCGACCTGTCGCTGCCCGGCCATCCCGAGATCTTCGTCATCGGCGACACAGCCCTTGTCCTCGATCGCGACGGCCAGCCGTTGCCCGGCCTGGCACCCGTTGCCAAACAGCAAGGCGCCTACGTCGCCCGCCTGTTGCGTAAGCGCCTTGCCGGCGGGCGGGCGCCGCCGCCGTTCCGCTATCGCAGCTACGGCACGCTGGCGACCATCGGCCGGCGCGCCGCCGTGGCCGACTTCGGCTGGATCAAGCTCGACGGCACGCTCGCCTGGTTGCTCTGGGGCCTTGTCCACATCTCGTTCCTGATCGGCTTCAGGAACCGCCTCGTGGTGATGCTCGACTGGCTATGGTCGTACGTGACCTTCCAGTCGGGCGCACGACTCATCACCGGATCAGGCTCACACTAGGACCCTGCCTGCTGGCCGTTACTGTCGATACGCTGGGACGCCATTTGCGGGAAGAAGCCGGCCCGGATGATTGCCTTCGCGCGCAAAAATGCCGATCATTTCGTGCGACCGGAGGAATCCAGATGAAATCTTTGATCGCGGCAGCGCTGTCGATAGCCGCCAGTTTCGCCAGCGCACAGGCCCAGCAGCAACCGCCGCCGCCCGCCGCCGCGGCGCCGGCCACGCCCGATCTCGGCGTGAGGGTCGAGATCGAGCCTGCCGCGCTGGCGCTGGTCAAGGCGATGAGCGAAAAGCTCGCCGCGGCGAAGACCATGAGCTTCACCGCCGTCACCACCTACGAAAGCCCCGACCGCACCGGCGAGCCGCTGGCCTATTTCACGCGGTCGCAAGTGACCCTGCAGCGGCCCGACAAGCTGCGCGTCATCACGCCGGGCGACGGACCGCGCACGGAGTTCTACTACGACGGCAAGACGGCGCAGGCCTACGAGCCCGCCGTCAACCTGGTGGCGGTCGCCGAGGCGCCGGACACCATCGACGCCATGCTGCACGCCGCTTTCGAGAACGCCGCGATCTATTTCCCCTTCACCGACGTCATCGTCTCCGACCCGTTGAAGATGATCACGGAGAACCTGCGTATCGCCTTCGTCGTCGGCAAGTCGATCGTGGTCGGCGACGTGCCGACGGATATCGTGGTGCTGGTCGGCCCGTTCGTGCACGTCCAACTGTGGATCGGCAGCGACGACAAGCTGCCGCGGCTTGCCCGCGCCATCTTCATCGGTGATCCGTCGCACTACCGCCACACCGTGGCCTTGTCGGACTGGAAGCTCGACGAACCCGTCGCTGCCGATGCCTTCGCCTCGGCCGCCCTGGCGGGCGCCCGGAAGGTGGAATTCGTTCCACCGGCAGTGCCGATCACCGGCGCCGCTCCCAAGAAGTGACAAACAGGAGAGCGCGATGAACAAGACACTGCTTCTCGCCTGTGTGGCGGCGATCGCCGTGCCGCTGGCCTCGGCCGGCGCGTGGATGCATGCCGGCGGTTGGGGCGGCCACGGCGCCTGGGGTGCCTCCGATGCGCGCGGCGGCCACGCCTGGGGCACCGGCACCGGAACATGGAGCGCGACCGGCGCGCGCGGCGGCACGGCAAGCGGCAGCGACGGCACGTGGAGCGGCACCGGTTGGCGCGGCGGAACAGCAAGCGGCAGTGGCGGCACCTGGAACGCGACGGGCTATCGTGGCGGCACCGCGACCGGCGGCCACGGCGCGTGGACCGCGACCGGCGCCTCCGGCCATACCTACTACGGCGGCCCCGACTACTATCATGGTGGCTACTACGGCGCCTACAATGCGCCCACGGTCGTCAACGCCTACGGGGCCAACTGCTACAACTGTGGCGGCTGGAACACCGGCGGCGCGGTCGCTGCGGGCCTTGTCGCCGGCACCGCGATCGGTGCCGCCGCCGCCAGCACGGCGAACAACCAGGCCTACGCCGCAGGCGTCGCGGCCGGCGCTGCGTCGGCCAGCGCGACCGCCAATCCGCCGGGGACACTCTACGGCACGCTGCCTGCCGACTGCAGCTATCAGGCGGTGACGGCGCAGCCCTATTATCATTGCGCCGATGGCCTGTGGTTCGTTCCCGCCTATGGCGCCAACGGCGTCTATTATCGCGTGGTGACGGCGCCCTAGGTTCAAAAAAAGAAGGCTCAACACAAGGCCGTGCGCTGATCTAGGCCGGCGGCCGGGACTTCGATAGACTCGGGCGATGACCGCCGATGTCACCGTTCCGGCCGAATCGGTCCGCCGCCAGCGTCGCCGAAACCTCGCCTTCGGACTGTCGGTGCGCATCCTGGGAATGGTGATCGCCGCGGTGATGACGGCCGAGATCCTGCTCTTCCTGCCCTCGATCGGCCGCTTCCGCATGGTCTATCTCTACCAGCTCATCGAAAGCGGCACCCTGGCGGCGCTGGCGCTCGACGCCACGCCCGACAACATGGTGACCGAGGAGGTCAAGCGCGCCCTGCTCAACAACGCGCGCGTCGATACCGTGGTGCTGGTCGAGCCCAACAAGCCCAAGCGCGCCCTGATGACCATCGAGCCGCGCCCCACCATGCCGAGCTACAACCTCAAGGAAGAGGGTATGTTCCCGCTGATCTGGGACGCACTGGCGGCGATGACCCATGACGGCGCACGCTATATCCGTGTCGGCGGCGAATCGATGCGCCTGCCGCATGCCATGGTGTGGATCATCGTCGACGAGCTGCCGATGCGCATCGCCATGTACAGCTACGCCACGCGCATCCTGGTGCTCTCCATCATCATCGCGCTGTTCACCGCCTTCCTGCTCTATCTGGCGCTGCGCTGGCTGGTCATCCGGCCGCTGCAGGAACTGTCGGCCGACATGACGGCGTTCCGGCGCGAGCCCGAGGAGCCGGGAACCGAGCGACCATCGACCAGACGCAACGACGAGATCGGCGTCGTCGACCGCGAGTTCCAGAACCTGCAGCGCGAGCTGCGCGCGTCGCTCCGGCAGAAGTCGCGGCTGGCCGAGATCGGCGCGGCGACCAACAAGATCAATCACGATCTGCGCAACATGCTGTCGACGGCGCGGCTTTTGTCCGACCGGCTGGCGCGCAGCGACGACGAGCGCACGCGCGCGCTGGCGCCGACCATCCTCAACACCATCGACCGGGCGGCGCGTCTGGCCAGCGACGCCATCGAGTATGTCCGCGACCGGCCGACGCCCAAGATCGCCGAAATCGAGCTGGCCGACCTGGTCGACGAGGTGGGTGTCGCGCTGCAGGAACAGGGCGAGGACAGCAATCCCAACGTCGTGCGCCACTGGGTCAATGAGTGCAGCGAGGACCGGCCGGTGCGGGCAGATCGCGATCTGCTCTACCGGGTGTTCGTCAATCTCGGCCGCAACGCCTTCGAAGCCGGCGCGACCACGGTCACCGTGCGTTCGCATGCCGACGACGGCTATTTCGAGGTCGACGTCGCCGACAACGGCCCCGGCGTGCCCCAGGCGGTAGCGGCGCAGATCTTCCGCCCCTTCGCCACCGGCGGACGCGCCGGCGGCGCCGGGTTGGGCCTCGCCATCGCCCGCGACCTGGTGCGCATCCACGGCGGCGACATCACGCTCGCCGAGACCAGCGCCGCGGGCACGACGTTCCGGTTTACGTTGCCGCTTGGCGGCTAAACACAAATCCTCACCCTGAGGAGCCGCGCGAAGCGCGGCGTCTCGAAGGGCGGGCTACAGCACGATTGTTGCCCATCCTTCGAGACGCACGCCTGCAGCGTGCTCCTCAGGATGAGGCTGGTTTTGACCCGAGCGGTCCGAAGACTATTTCTCCGCCTTCAACCGCGCGATGAAGTCGCGGATGCGCCGCGCGTTGACGCCGAGGTCCGACTCGCCGACGCGGCTCTTGGAGCGGATGTCGATGCGGCTGCCCGTTCCCTCGGGGCGGATGCGCACCACGATGTCGTCTTGAAAGCCGAACCATTCACTGGTGGCGATGGCTTCCAGGCGCCCGTCGGCCGGCGCGCGCGCGACGACATCCCAGTTCATCGCCATCGCCACGGCGTCGACCCGCTTGAACGCCTCGGCCGGCGGAACCGGCAGGATGACCGGCACGATGTCGGGGTAGGCGGCGCGCTGCAGCACGCCGGCGCTGGCGCCGGGATAGGCCGGCGGATTGGGCGCGCCGCGGCGCATCTGCAAGGTGACGACCAGCGCCGGTGGATTGGCGATGTCGGTCGAGATGTCGTTGATCTCCGGCGACTGCTGGGCGCGCAGGAACCAGCCGAGCGGTGTATAGGCGGCGGCAGCGCCGATCACGATGGCAAGCAGCGCCGCCACGAAGCCGCGCCGGCGATCGCCGGGCCGCGTCGGCACGATGGTGGCGAGCCCCAGCGCCACCGCGGCGACGGCGACGTAGAAGCCGTAGCGGAAAACCGCGAGGTCCGCTTCGACGTCGAGTCCGACGTAACGGTGGAGCGGCCCGGCCGAGGCGACGACCAGCGCCGCCACACAGGCCGCGATGAAGGCCAGGCGCGCCAGACGATGACTCATCGGATTGGTCGGCCGAACGAACATGATGTCTCCGCTGCAACCTTATCGTAACCATGAAAGACGACCCACGCACTCGCTCGACAAGCCCCGCTCGACAAGGCCGGCAGCCTTCTTTATGCGGCGGCTATGACAATTATCGACGCCGACCGCCGGCGCGCGATGGCCGCGGGCTTCGGTGCCATCGCGCTGTGGGGCGCCCTGGCGACGTTGTCGGTAACGGCCGGTCCGGTTCCGCCGTTCCAGATGGTTGCCATGACGTTCGCGGTCGGCGCCGCCATCGGCATCGTGCGGGCGCGCGCCCGCGGTGTCGGCTGGTTGGGGCTTTTAGGCTGGTCGCCGCGCGTCTGGCTGCTCGGCGTCGGCGGCCTGTTCGGCTACCACGCGCTCTATTTCGCCGCCCTGCAGCTCGCCCCGCCGGCCGAGGCCAATCTGGTCAACTATCTGTGGCCGCTGCTGATCGTGCTGCTGTCGGCGCCCCTCACCGGCGAGCGCCTGGGCTGGCCGCATCTTTCAGGCGCGCTGCTGGGCTTCGCCGGCGTGGCGCTGCTCGCCTTCGGCCGTGGCGTGAGCTTCACCGGCACCTATGCGCTGGGTTATGCGCTGGCGCTGGGCTGCGCCTTCACCTGGTCGCTCTATTCTGTGCTGTCGCGCCGCTTCGGCGAGACGCCGACCGACGCCATTGCGGCCTTCTGCGCGGCATCGGCGGTCTTGTCGCTTGGCTGCCACCTGTTGTTCGAGCGCACGGTGTGGCCGGCCTCGACGACCGCCTGGCTCGCCGTGCTGGCGCTCGGCCTCGGGCCGGCGGGCACCGCGTTCTATCTGTGGGACCATGCCGTCAAGCGCGGCGACATCCGCGCCCTGGGCGCCCTCTCCTACGCCACGCCAATCCTCTCGACCGCGCTGCTGATCGTGTGCGGCCTCGCCGAACCAAGCGGCACGCTGCTGATTGCGGCGGCGCTGGTGACCGTCGGCGCCACCGTCGCTTCACGCGAGCTGTGGTCGCCAACCGGGCGGCGCTAGCTCGAAATTGGAGAATTCGAAGGCCGGCGACACCGTGCAGCCGACCAGAGTCCAGGCGCCGAGCGAGCGCGCGGCCTGCCAGACCTGGCGCGGCACCACGGCCTGCGGCTGCTCGTCGACGCCGAAGTCCTTGCCGAGCCGCACATGGCGCACGCTCTTGCCGTCCTCGCTCAGCGACAATTCCAGCGGCGCGCCGGCATAGTAATGCCAGATCTCGTCGGCATTGGTGACTTTGTGCCAGTGCGAGCGTTCGTCGCCCTTCAGCAGGAAGTAGATCGCCGTGCCTTCGGGCGCGCGAAACGTCTGGACATAGTGGCCGCCCTCGGGATGCGGCTTCAGCCCGAGACGCGCAATGATCTCCTCTGCCGTCACGCCGCCAATCTTACGTGGCCGGCGGCACCGTCGACTTCATCGACGGCAGCTTGGAGAAGGTGGTGAACCATTTGGCGAGCTTGGGCCGCTTGGTGCGCCAATTGTGGTCGGCAAAGCGGAAGTCGAGATAGCCCAGCGCGCAGCCGACCGTGATCGTACCCAGGGTCGGCTTGCCCTTGAGCGACTTGGTCTCGGCCTCGAGCTGGTCGAGCACACCGTCGATCTTCTTGACCTGGCCCTTGGTCCAGTCCGGCCAGCGCTTGTCCTCGGGCCGCAGGAAGCCCTCATAGCGCGCCAGCAGCGCGGCATCGAGCAGGCCGTCGCCCAGCGCCTGCAGGCGCAACGCCACCCAGCGCTCGCGGCCCTTGCGCGGCAGGAGCTTGCGGCGCTTGTGCTGGCTGTCGAGATATTCGCAGATCACCGGCGAATCGAAGAGGTCCATGCCCTTGACCGACAGGGCCGGGATCTTGCCGATCGGGTTGTGCTTGTCGACGTCGGCATTGGGCGCCACCGGCGTCAGTGCGACGTTGACCATATCGAGTTTCTTGTCGAGGCCGGTCTCGATCGCCACCGCCCGCACCTTGCGGGCGTAGGGCGAGGAGGGCGAGTAGTAGAGCTTCATCTTGGCCATGTCGGTCTCCTGTGCCGGGCCGTCAGGCGCCGGCCATGCTCGGAATGTCGGTGTCGTTCAGTCGTACCTTGCGCGCGATGTCCAAAAGCTGCTGCCAGGTCGTGGTGTCGATGGGTACGCCGTTCTTCTCGCGGTCGACCCGGCGCGCGCGTTCGGGCTCGCCCGGTGCCAGCACCTCGGGCACGCCGGACTGCGGCTTGGCCGATTTCACCCAGGTGATGAAGGTCTCGACCTCGTCCTCGAAGAACTCGGTGCCGCCCATCGAGGCCGGATCGATGATGATCGACAGCATGTTGTTGATGATGTCGGTGCCGTTCTTCTTGATGGTGCGCGGGCTGTGGGTGCGGCCGCCGGTCAGCGCGCCGGCCAGCAAGTCGCAGATCACGGCAAGCCCGCCGCCCTTGTGCAGGCCGAACGGCAGGATGGCGCCGTAGGGCGGGTTGTACAGCACGCCGGGATCGCTGGTGGGACGGCCGGCCGCGTCGATCAGCAGGCCTTCCTCCATCTGCACCTTCTTGTTGTTGGCCACGCGCACCTTGCCCGCCGCCACCTGGCTGGTGGCGAAGTCGAGCACGATCGGCTCCTTGCCCTTGCGCGGCACGGCGGTGCAGTAGGGATTGGTGGTGAAGCGCGGCTCGGCGCCGCCGAACGGCGCGACCAGCGACTTGTGGCCGTGCACGTTCACCCAGTGCGTGCTCACCATGCCGGCGCGCGCGCACTGCTCGCCCCAATGGCCGATGCGGCCGATGTGATGGGCGTTGGTGAGGCCGACGACGCAGACGCCGTGCTTTTTGGCGCGGTCGATGCCGATATCCATGGCCTCCTTGGCGACGACCTGACCGTAGCCCGCGCCGCCGTCGATCACGATGACAGCACCATTATCGCGCGAAATCTTTGCATGATGGTTACGGATGCAAGCACCCGTTGTCGTGTTCTGGATGTAATGCGGGATCATGCCGACGCCGTGGCTGTCGTGGCCGAACAGGTTGGCCAGCACCAGGTGGTCGGCGACCAGGCGAGCCTCCTCGTCCGAGCTGCCGTCGGCCCGGCAGATCGCCATGGCGAAAGCGTGCAGACGATCGGGCTTTACACGTACTTCGCCCACCACGCTCTGCCCCTCGGCCATGCCGCTTCCCCCCGCCGGTTTTCCTGTTTCGCGCCGCAAGGTTCCCCGTCACCGGGGCCCTGTCAACGGCCAAGCGGCGGCAGTCCGACTGTAACGAAAAAGTCGCCCTATTTTCGGCCTCCTTGGGCGACAAGACGGGTCCGCGGGGACCGTGGTAGACCGTGGTTCCTCGCGGGTTCGTCAGGACAACAAAGAACGAAATGCCCTATTTCCCCCGCCTGGCCTGGCTTCTGCTGCTGCTGGTCGGCGCCGGCGCGGCGTTCGGCCAGCCCGCGTCACCGCCCCAGCGGCCGTTCGCCCAGCTGATCGACGTCTGGACGCGCCAGCTCGACCGGATCGCCACGCGGTCCGAGCAGGCCAACCTCCTGCCGGTCGAGATCGATACCCTGCGCGAGCAGGTGGCCGACGTCCGGGCCGCCGCCAGCGCCGCCGCCGCCATCGCCCGCAACGACCTGGCCGACACCAAGAAGCTTTTGGCGCCGCTCGACGTGAAACCGGGCAGCGACGCCGCGCCGGAAACCGACGCGGTGAAGGCCGATCGCGCCCGGCTGTCGGACCTGGCAGCCGTCAGCGAGAGCCAGGTCAAGCAAGGCGAGGTGATCATCGCCCGCGCCGATCAGCTGACCGAGCGCCTGACCAAGCTGCGCGGCCAGGTCATGCTCGACACCCTGCTGCACCAGGACGTCTCGCCGCTGTCGCCCGACGTGTGGCGCAAGCTCGGCCCGCAGTTCAAGACGGCGGTGCAGACGCTCTCCGCGGCGGTGGCGGCGTGGGGCCACGAGGGCTTGAGTGCGCTGGGCTCGGGCGACCAGGATCTCACGTCGCTCGCCTTCTGGGCAGTTGTGACCGTGCTGTTGTGGTGGCTGGGACGTTTCCTGCGCCGGCGGTTCGGGCGCGGCGAGGCGACCGAGCCCGGCCAGCGCGACCGCACCCTTGCCGCCGCCGTCGATGGCGTCGGCCTGGTCCTGGTGCCAATCCTCGCCGTCTGGCTGGTCGGCAGGCTGTTGGCCGCGACCGCGCCGCCGTCGCCGATCGATGTCCTGGTGCCTGAACTCATCGGCCGGGTGATCACCTTCCTGCTGGTGGTCGGGCTCACCGCCACGGCGCTGTCGCCGCGCCGGCCGGCCTGGCGGGTGCTGCCGTTCACGACCGAAAGCGCCCACGAACAGTCGCGGGCCTTACGCCGCCTGATGGCGGTCGGCCTCAGCGCCGATTTCATCTACACGGTCCTGACGCGCGGCCCCGGCGACCGCAGCGCGCTCGCCTCGGTGGGCGCTCTCGTGCTCGCCATCCTCGTGGCCGCGCTGGCTCTGCCGGTGCTCGCCAACCGCGCCTGGCACGCGGTGCCCAGCGAGGCTGGCGGTGCAGGGGCAGAGCAGCCGCAGATGATCGGCGGTACCTGGTGGTCGATCGTGCGGCTGCTGCTGAGCGCGGCGGTCCTGTCGGCCATCGTCTTCGCGCTGCTGGGCTATGCCACCCTGGCCGCCCACCTGCACAACGCAATCTTCAACACCGCGTTCATCATCGCCTTCGCGGTCCTGGCGCACCGCCTGGTCGGCGATCTTCTGGAGGAGGCCGCCGCGCCCGACACGCCACCCGGCCGGTGGGTGCGCCATCGGCTCGGCCTGGCGCCCGACTCGACCCTGCGCGGCCACCTTCTCGTGATGCTGATGTTCGACGGGTTCCTGGTACTGCTGCTGGCGGTCGGCATTGCCACGGCGTGGGGCGTCGACATCGACGCCATCGTCGAGGCGATGGGCCAGCTGATGCGCGGTGTCCGGGTCGGCAACGTCACCATCTCGTTCGCCAATGTCGGCATGGCGCTGGTGGCCTTCGCGGTCTGTCTGGCCCTCGCCCGCGTGGTGCGCAGCGTCGTGCGCGACCGCGTGCTGCCGACCGTCGACGCGCCGCTGCCGCTGCGCCAATCGATCGACGCCGGCCTCAACTATGTCGGCGTGATCCTGGCGCTGGTGATCGGCATCGGCGTGCTGGGCGTCGACTTCACCAACCTCGCCATCGTGCTGGGCGCCCTCTCGGTCGGCATCGGCTTGGGCCTGCAGAACATCGCCAACAACGTGATCTCGGGCGTCATCCTGCTGGTCGAGCGGCCGATCAAGGCGGGCGACTGGGTGAGCGTGGCCGGCCACGAAGGCTTCATCCGGCGCATCAACATCCGCGCCACCGAGATGGAGACCTTCCAGCGCACCCACGTCATCATGCCGAACAGCGTGTTCCTGCAGAATCCGGTGGTGAACCGCACCTATTCCGACACGTCGAGCCGGGTCGAGATCAAGCTCACGGTCGGGCTGGCGACCGACGTCCCGGCGATGGAAGGCCTGCTGCGCGAAGCGGCGCTCGGCCATCCGCGCGTGCTGCGCGTGCCTGCGCCGATCGTGCGCTTCGAGCGCATCACGCCGACCGGCCTCGAGTTCGAGCTGTTCGTGTTCGTGAGCCGCCTGGAAGACCGCCTGGTCGTCACCAACGATCTCAACCAGGCGATCCTGGCCAAACTGATCGAAAGCGGGATCCTCGATCCCAAGCCGGTTCCCACCTTCAAGCTGCACGGCATCGAGCCGCACCTCGGCATCAAGCCGGGGGGCGTCAAGCCGGGGGACGCCCAGCCAGCCGACGCCCAGCCAGCGGACGCCAAGCCAGCGAGCAAGGACGGCGATGCCGCGGCGCCGCCGTAGGGCCGAGGCGCCGCGCCGGCGCTGGCCAATCTATCTGCTGTTCGCCGCAGGCGTTCTGGCCGGCGTCGCGTTGTGGGCCTATTCGCCCAGCCTGCCGGCGGAGACGCTGATCGCGCGCTATGCCAACGACCGGTCGAAGTTCATCGATGTCGGCGGCGTGCGCGCCCACGTGCGCGACCAGGGCAATCCCGACGGCATCCCGCTGGTGCTGATCCACGGCTCGAACGGGTCGCTGCACGAATGGCAAGGCTGGGCGCGCGAGCTCGGCCAACAGGCGCGGCTGATATCGGTCGACCTGCCCGGCCACGGCCTCACCGGGACCTGGCCGCGCGACGAATACACCGTCGAGGCCTATGCCGATTTCATCGAGGTGCTGGTCGACACGCTCAATCTCGACCGCTTCGCGCTGGCCGGCCACTCGCTGGGCGGCGCCGTGGCCTGGACCTTCGCCGCGACACGGCCCGACCGGGTGAGCCAGCTGATCCTGGTCGACTCGGCGGGCTACCCGCGCGACGGCGGCGAGACGCCGCTGCCGACGCGGCTCGCCCGCCTGCCGGTGGTGGGCGACATCGGCATCTACTTCAAGCCCGAGAGCGTGGTGCGGCGCTCGCTGGCCGACATGTATGCCGATCCGGCGATGGTGACGGCCGAGCGGGTCAGGCGCGCCGCCGAGCTGCAGCGCTTTCCCGGCAACCGCGAGGCCACCCTGCAGCGGGCGCGGACGCAGGAGCCCATCGATCCGACGCCGCTCAAGCGACTCGCCGTGCCGACCCTGATCCTGTGGGGCGCCAAGGACCGCTGGGTGCCGGTCGCCGACGCCTTCCGCTTCCAGGCTGACATCAAGGGCGCCCAGCTCGAGATCTTCGAGAGCCTCGGCCACTCCCCGATGGAGGAAGACCCCAAGGCCACCGCCGCCGCGGTCGCGGCTTTCCTGACGCCGATCCCGCCCCGCCCCGCACCACCACCGCCGCCGCCGGCCGATCCGGCATCCGGCGAGGTTCATCCGTCGGTCGTGCCGGAGAAGGATTAGGACTCATTGCTGGGAGCGCGCCACTCCGTGGCGCTCTTTGTCAGCACAAAGAAAGACGCGCCACGGAGTGGCGCGCTCCCAGCAAAGACTAAGAGGTCTTCAGCAGCGCCATCACCTTGGCGAAGGCGGCGTCGGCGATGGCTTCAATCTCGGCCTTGGTGCGGTTCTGGATGGGATGGGGGACGTAGACGACGGCGGGCTCGAAGCCCAGCGAATCGCTCTGCGCGGTGACGCCGTCGACGAAGCCCGTGGTCACGATGTTGACGCCGGGCAGGCCGCGGCGGTCGAGGTTATTGAGGTCGTGCAGACTGCACGATGTGCAGGAGCCTCAATCGCTTAAGGCAATCACCGCGAGCTGCGCTTCGGCGGCGATCTTCTGCATCAGCTCGACCGGCGCCACCTTGGTGTTGGTCGGCTTGCGGTAGCGCTGGGTCGCCACGCCGGCCTTCCTGAAGTGGCCTTCGAGGCGGTCGATGAACTCAGCACCACGCGACTTGCCGATATCCATCAGCGCCACGGTCTTGCCGTCGATCGACGATGGTGGGGCAAGTCTCGCGCGCCGGGTCGGCGAGCTTTCGGCGGTGGGATCGCGCAGCTTGATCGTGGTGCTCATGGGCGAATCTCCCTGGTGACGGCCTGGCATTCGTCGCGCACGGATTGACCTGGCCAGCCGCCGATGATGGCGGAGAATAGCCCGGCTTCGCCGCCGGCGCGAACGATCAGGACGCCGTCGGGCTGGAATTTATCCATCATCTGGTCGGCCACCGACGGCGGCAGGCCTTCGGCGACGCCCTGTGCGCCGCGCACCAGGTCGCGGCCCGGCCGCTTCAGCGCCTGGTACAGCTCCTCCTCGATGCGCCGGCGGTTCCAGCCGCCGTCCTTGAAGATCTTGTAGTGCTCGGGCGCCAGCACCAGCACGGCGTTGCCGGCGAGGCAAAGCTTGGGATGGCCGACGCCAAACAGGCCCATCGCCAGCGACCGCACCAGCTCCTCGGGCGTGCGTGACCTCTGGTCGATGAAGCCGTTGACGCCCTCGCCATGGAACAGCGTGACGGCGCTCTTACCGGCCGGAATGCCGCGGCGCACCGACAAGGGCTCCCAGTCGGGATCGGATTCGTCCTCGGCGAAGCAGAAGGTGTACTTGCCGGGATTGCCCAGGGTCGCGCGATCGATGGCGCCGGGCAGGCCGCCGCCGACGTTGCGGACGATGAGCTGCAGGGCGCGGCCGATCGTGGCGTTGGCGCGGTTGCCCTGGCCCAGCGCATTGACGCCGCTGTTCATGCCGATCGCCTGGGCGGCCGGGCCGTTGATGATGACCAGCGGGCCGGAGAAGTGCGTGGTGCATAAAAGGCCGTGCAGCACGAACAGCGGATCGAGGGCGGCCTCGAGCACGCCCAGCACGACCGGCATGTATTCCGGCTTGCAGCCCGCCAGCACTGAATTGATCGCCACCTTCTCGACGGTGCAGGGCGCCAGGTTGGGCGGGATGAGCCCGACCACCTCGTCGGGCTTGCGATGGGTGCCGCCCAGCATGCGCAGGATGCGCTCGTCGGTCGGCGGCACGACCGGCAGGCCGTCGCTCCAGCCGCGCTCGAAGCAGGCCTCGATGGGATCGTCCCAGTTGCCGACGGCGATCTCGCGCGACTTCAGGCCGGACTCGCCGTAGCGCGCGATCAGCGCCTCGTGCACGCCGGGTTCGACGCTCCTGGAACCGCAGCCCGGCTGCCACGCCGGCAGGCCCTTGCCTTCGGCGGCGTCGCCCGCCAGCCGCATCCATTCGGTGCGCTCCCAGCCCACCGTGCGCTCGACCTCGCGGCCATCCTTGAAGCGGATCAGGGTCGGCACGGCTTCGATATTGAGGCGGAACGAGCGCTCGAGATCCTGGTCATCGATGACCGAGCGCACGCCGGCGGGGAAGGTCGGATCGTCCTGGCTGACGACAGCGAGCGGGCCGGCCCGGTCGAGGCTTTGCATCACCGGCTCGACCAGCACGCAGGTCGGGCAGTCGCGCTTGGCGACGATCACGAGGCCGTTGGTGGGGAGGGAGTCAGGCATGACTGGATCCTATGGAGGAGCGACAAGCATACACCAAACCTCACCCTGAGGAGACGCGCGAAGCGCGGCGTCTCGAAGGGTGGGCGGCAGACTCGGCCTATGTACGCCTCCTTGCGAGGATTTGAATGGCCGCATAGTCACCACCGATCAACGCCTCCTTCTTGGCTCGAGACCATCCTTTGATTTGCCGTTCAACGGCGATGGCGTCGGTGATGTCGGGAAAATGCTGCGACCACACCAGTTCTTCCGGCAAGCGCTTGGATGTATAGCCGCCATAAACTCCATGATTGTGTTCCGACACTCGCCGGTCGAGTCCGCGGCGCGCCGATCCAACATAGTAGCTGCCATCGGCGCAGCGCAGCATGTAGATGTAGGCACCAGGCTCGTCGTCCATTGGTCGATGAGACTATCCATGCGGTCGTACTGTTGCCCACCCTTCGAGACGGCCGCTGCGCGGCCTCCTCAGGGTGAGGTTTTTTGTCGTAGCGTCACTCGGCGAGCAACGCTTCCACCTGCTTGTCGATGAACGCCGCGTCCTCGGGATTGGCGGCGGGGTTGCCGGCGCGGTGGCCCCAGACGGAGGGGATTTCGGCCAGCCTGGCGGATTTGAGATGAGGCAGCTCGGCGCGGTTGTCGTCGGTCTGGAAATAGAGATCGGTGGCCGAGGGCATCAGCAGGACCTTGGCCTTGATGGCCGACAGCGCCATCGCGAGGTCGCCGCGGAAAAGGTCGTTGGCCGAGATGTCGCCGGCCTGCCAGGTCCACAGCTGGGCTAAAAGGTCGGCAGCGTTGCGGCGCAGGAAGCTCGCTTCCCACGAGCGCACCAGGAAATCCTCGAGGTCCTTGAAGCCGAGGCCGCGCCACATCTCGCGGCGATAGAAGGTCTGGCTGAGCGCCCAGCCGGCATAGATGCGGCCCATGGCGCGCAGGCCGTCCTCGGGCGTGCGCGCCGCCTGCACCGCCGTGCGCACGCCTTCGAGGAAGACGAAATTGTGCGGCGCGGTTTTGGCCGAACCGCAATTGACCACGATGCGCTCGACTGAGTCGCCGAACAAAGCCGCCCAGTGATAGGCCTGCTGCGCGCCCATCGACCAGCCATAGACCATTTTAACCCGGTCGACTCCGAACAGCTCGTTCAGGAGGCGGCGCTGCTGGGTGACGTTGTCGTAGGTCGTGACCTGCGGGAAATCCCCTGAGGTGTTCGACGGCGATGACGAGAGCCCGTTGGTGAACATGTTGGGGATGACGATGAAATAGCGGCTGGGGTCGAGGCAGTGCTCGGGAGAGACCAGCCATTCGATGTCGGTGTGATGCGCGGAGTAGCTCGTCGGATAGACGATGACGTTGTCGCGCCGGGGCGACAGCGTGCCGAACGTCTTGTAGACGATGCGCGCGGCCTTGAGCGTGCCGCCGCGCTGCAGCGGGAGGTCGCCGCAGTCGAAGACGCCTTCGCTGGTCCTCACAATAGACTCTCCTCTGTCATCCTGAGCGCAGCGAAGGATCTCATCGCCGTTGCGAATGGGTCCCGCTATTGACGCCATGAGATCCTTCGCTTCGCTCAGGATGACAGCGAGCGGACGATCTCGCTTTGCGCCTGGACATAGCCCGTGGCGACGTACTTCAAATGCGGGCGCAGATGGCGGTGCGCTTCGGGCAGGTTGTGGAAGGCGATGTTGGGGAACAGGTGATGCTCGGCGTGATAGGGCAGGTTCCACATCAGGAAGCGCACGACCGGATTGCTGAGAGTCGTGCGGGTGTTGGCGAAGCCGTCGTCCGAGTTGGGGCAGAGCGTGTGCTCGCACATGAGATAGAGCCGCAGGAACGGCAGGCCGATCAGCAGCGGGAAGAACCACACCCACAGCAGGACGTCGGTCCCGAGCAGGATCGAGCCCACGATCAGCGCGGCATAGAGCGCCAGCAGCCAGCGGCCCCAGCGCTGCGCTTCGGGCCAGCCCAAAGGATGGATGTAGTCGACGTCGCCGCGATAGCCGAACGGGAACAGGAAGATGTCGCGCATCCTGAGCATCAGGAACGGGATCGAGCTCACGCGGAACAGGTACTGGCCCCATGTCCTGGGCGTGCCCGAGGTGACGAGCTCGGGATCGCGCGCGGGGTCCTGGGTGTAGCGATGATGGGCCAGATGATAGTGCCGATAGAAGCCGGCATTGTTCAGGATCGCCGCACCGGAGAAGAAGGCCAGAACGTCGGCCATCCAGCGCGTCTTGAACGAGCCGTAATGCACCGACTCGTGCATGGCGCCGAACAGCGCGTTGACGAACAGGCCCTGCAGCAAGAGCGCCGGCGCCACCCACCAGGTGCCGCGGGTCAGAAGCACCAGCCAGCCGCCGGCGATCAGCAGCGCGAAATGACCGGCGGTCTGCACCAGGCCGTGCCGGTCGGACCGGGCATAGAGGCGTTTCAGCACCTCGGCCGGCACCACCCGCATCTGGCGGGCGCGTTGGCCGGTTACGACATAGGCGCCCACAGGCCCTCCTTGTAGGCGCGCTCGGTCCGTGCCTCGGCCGCCTTCTTCTCCTCTTCGGCGAGGCCGATCTGATCGCCGATCATGCGGCTGATCGACGGGAAGGTGCCCTTGGGCTGAACGTAGTCGGTTGCCCACAGGCGCGAGCGCAGCAGCGCCTTGGCGCAGTGCAGATAGGCCTGGCGCACCGCGATCACGATGGCGCATTTCGGTTCCTTGCCCTGCACCGCCATCGACGCCAGCAGCTCGGGATCGACCGACAGCCGCGCCGTGCCCGCCACCCGCACCGTGTCGTTGACGCCGGGCAGCAGGAAGATCAGCGCGATCTCGGGATTCTCCAGGATGTTTCTAAGCGTATCGAGCCGGTTGTTGCCCGGCCGGTCGGCGAGCGCGATCGTGTGCTCGTCCAACACCTTGAAGGCGCCCGGCGGATCGCCGCGCGGGGTGACGTCCTGCTTGCCCGTGGCATCGGCGGTGGCGATCAGGCAGAGCGGCGAGAGGGCGATGAAGCGGCCCATATGGACGTCGATGCGGCCGATGTCCTTCAGCGCCGCACCCTTGCTGACGGGCGCGTAGGAAGCGACCAGCGCGGCGGCGCCGGCGGCATCGAGCAGGGTGGGCGAGCGGGGCAAAGCGGTGTCGGGCATGAAACCTCCGGGGACCTGGAAAAGCCTAGCACGAATCGGACCGAGGGGCCGCCCCGGCGGGCATAACGCCTTGAACCGACAGGAAGAATTGCGGTGGGAACACTTCTCCGCCTGATTCGTTCACCCCGGAGCGCTTCAAGCAAGAGAGGAGAGAGCCATGAGCGACTATAATCCGAACCTGGATCCGCGCCGCGATCCCCGCAACTACGACTCCTACTACGAGCCGAGTGGCAGCAAGGGTCTAAGCCTGGTGGTCGGCATCCTGGTGGCCATTGCGCTGGTGGCCGGCGTGATGTTCTTCACCGGCAGCTCGCGCGATCGCAACGACCAGGCCCAGCTGCCGGTCCGCGACCGTCCGGTGACTGCGCCGGTCGACCAGACGCGCCTCCCGGCGCTCCCGCCGCGCCCGGCCCAGCCGGCCGCGCCGTCCGCCAACCCGCTGCCGGGGACGCCGCAGCAGTAGGCCAACAAAAAGCCTGCCAAAACAAAAAACAGAACAAAAAAAGCCCGACCGCGTTTTCACGTGGTCGGGCACACAGGCCTTTTTGGTTAGCAGTGCATTCGTAGCACAGAGCGCGGCCGGGTGAATAGCCGGATTGCGCACATCTGGCTTGCATCTGACGCGAGTGGCGCACCGCCTGCAATCTGCCCGAGAAGTTGCGGGAATTGTGGAAACCGGCGCGCCAAAACCTTGGTGGCCGATACCCTGGTCACCGGCTGGGGGTATCCAAAGAAAATGCCCATGGCGGGGCATACGCCACAACATTGCTCAGTTCTGTCAACAGCTTTTCGTCGTCTCGACCGACAAATTATTCACCTCCCCCGTCTTACGGGGGAGGTGCCCCGTTTTACGGGGCGGAGGGGGAAGGCCACACAGACGACCTTCGAAAATTTCAGATCTGAAATTAGACTCGCTCCGTCTGCGGCTCTCCCCCTCCGGCCCTTCGGGCCACCTGCCCCGTAAGACGGGGGAGGCGAATAATTTGTCGATCGAGACGACGGGGAATACTTGCGTACCGGTAGGAAGGGCGGGAAACGCTCAAACCCACAACAGGCGGTATGTGCTAGCATTGCCATCATGAAGCTCATTCGACACCTTGCCCGCCTGCCCTTTGCAGGGCAGCATGCGCGTCAAGCGGGACATGCGCGAAGCGGCGCCGGAACCATTGTTGCAATGAAAGACAACGAACAAACCATTGCGCAGCGCATCAAGGAACTGGAAGGCGCGGCGCGCAAGTCGCGGCTCGAAGCCATGCAAATCGCCGCCACACTCCTGATGAAAGAGAACGCGCTGCTCGCCGAACCGCGCGCCAATTCAAACGACAAGGGCGACATCGCGGCGCTTCGGGCACGTTATGCAGGGCTGGTGAAGATGGCCGACGAGACCCAGGCCCTCATCGACAAATTGCACGCCGAAGAGCACGACACGAAGTATCACCGTTAGGGGCGTCTTCCCCATCGAGGGCGGACGCCATCACCCACGGCCTCACCCTGAGGAGCCGCGCGCAGCGCGGCGTCTCGAAGGGTGGCAACGAGCACCGTGCGTGTTGCCCATGCTTCGAGACGGTCGCTACGCGACTCAGGGCGGGGATTACCCCGCCCGACTCAGCATGAGGTGGGTGCCGTCAGCCTGGCATCTTGTCGATGAACCCCACGATATTGGCGAGCTTGCCGTCGGGCGAGAGCGTCGCGAAGTCGACGCCCTCGACGACCGATGGGCCCGATACAGGACCGAGCGACCAGGCGAAGCGCACGGCGTTGTTGTGGCTGTCGACCTTGGAGATGCGCCGGAGCACGAAGCCCGGGAACTTCGCCTGGACGCCGGCCAGCATGGCGTCGAGGCCGGCCTGGCCGTCGCTCACCATCACCGGATCGCGATAGCTCGCGGTCGCGGCGCACGACGCGGCCAGGGACGACTGGCGCTTGGCCGGGTCGGTCTCGTTCCAGCTCGCGACATAGTTCTCGATGACGGATTCGATGTTTGACATGGCAACTCTCCTTCCGATGTGACACCGGAAGAAGAGCGCGAATTCGCGGAGCTGGCGATTTCCTCGAAGGTAATGAGAGCAGATTCCGAAGTGCTGGAAGCGCTCATTTGTCCTCCCTCCCCCGTAATCGGGGGAGGTGCCCCGTCATACGGGGCGGAGGGGGAAGGCCCCAGCATGATTTTGAAGATCATGATCTGAAATCTGCGAACGCTTCGACTGGGGCTTTCCCCCTCCGGCCCTTCGGGCCACCTCCCCCGATTACGGGGGAGGCGAATTAGCGGCGAATGCCGATCTCGGTTGTCGACATTATGATGTCCGGGCATGAAGACCACGCGAGGGTTTCGCGAGGACAAGACATGAAGCTCCACTACTATGCCGACACCGATTCGCTCTACATCGAGCTCAAGGAAACCCCGGGAACCGAGACCCGCGAGGTTGCGGTCGGACTTGTGGTCGACCTCAACGCCAAAGGCGATGTCGTGGGCTTCGATATCGACGGCGCCTCCCGGCGATTCGACCTCTCGACGCTGGAAACGATTGCTCTGCCGCTCAAGGCGACCAAGGCGGCTTGAGGCCCGCTCATCGCTGGGAGCGCGCCACTCCAGCTCCCCGTCACGCCGGGTCGAGCCAGTCGACGGTCGCCACGGTTCCCCAGATCGTCGCGGCGGTGATCGACAGCGCGGCGAGGGCGGCGATCAGGGCGCCCAGGAGGGCGATGCCGTCCTCCTCCAGGTAGGCCAGCGCCAGCAGCATGATTACGGGGGCGGGCACGATCTGGCTGAACGGCACGGGCAAGAGCATCGAGAGGCCGAGCAGCAGCATCATGATGCCGGTCAGCCGCTCGGTGGTCTGGAAAAGCAGGGGCCAGCGCGGTTGGACCAGCCGCTCGACCCAGGCCAGCCATGGCGCCACGATGCCGATCAGCCGCGCCAGCCGCTCGACGGCGATGCTGCGGCGCGCCACCAGGCGGGGCAGCACGGCCGCCTCCTGCCCGAGCATCATCTGCACCGCCAGCCAGACGACCATCAGGGCCGCGACCGTCGAGATGCCGGGCAGCAGGCCCAGCACCCCCATGACCAGGAGGGCGAAGCCGAACGAGCGGCCGCCGAGCTGCTCCATCAGCCAGCCGATCGACACGGCAGCTTCCGCCTCCGCCCGATCCAGCATCCGCGCGAGATGGACCGACGTGGGGACACGGGCCTGCGATGCCGTCTGATCCGTCGTCATTGGGGATTTAATCGCTTGGGATCGTGTCATTGCTGTGAAGGCGCCGCCCCGTCATCCCGACCGGAGCGAAGCGGAGTGGAGGGACCTCCTCTTCGCAAGCGGAGCCGGGATGAAGAGGTCCCTCCACTCCGCCCTTCGGGCTCCGGTCGGGATGACGGCCTAAGGCCGTCAGGCCGTCACCGTCAAAAGTCGACCGGATAGGGCGACAGTTCGCCGCTTTCGTAGCGCTGCGGCAGGCCGGGCGTGACGTTTTCCCAGACATAGAGCATCGAGCGCTTGGTCGAGTAGCCCTGGTGGCGGATGTCGGCCGGCATGGCGGCGACATCGCCCGCCTTCATGGTGACGCGGGCGCGCGGCGCGCCGGTGTTCTTGTCGCCGACATCCCAGACGATCTCGTCCGAGAGCTGGACGAACCATTCCACCCGATCGTTGCCGTGGAAGACCGGCAGGATGAACTCCTCGGTGGTCGGGCAGGCGAGCGAGGCCTTGCAGACCGCCGTGACCGAGGGATTCCAGGTGACGTCGGAACGGCTGAGATACTTGAACAGGCTGAAGGCATGGAGCTGGCCCTCGAAGCCCGGCTCGGCGTGGATCTCGGGCTCGTCCTGCGCCACGTCGGCAAAAGCCCGGTTGACCGGCATGTCGTCGCGCAATGGCGAATCGCCCGGCAGGCCCGGCATGCGCTGGGTGGCGATGCGGGTGCGTTCGATGGCCGCGATGTTGTCGCCCTGCTTCGGTCCGAAGGCGGTGCCGGTCTCGACCGGGGCGGCGAACGGGTCGAAGCCTTCGTTCACCCAGTCGCGCAGGATCGCCTTGAAGGTCGCCATGATGTGGCCCGAGTCGAATTGCTCGAGGTAGTCGACGCCGGCTTCCTTCAGGGCGCCGTTGAAGGTGCCGGCGTAGAAATCGACCTTGCCGTAGTGGTTGCGGGTGCCGATGACGGAGTCGAAATTGACCCAGCCATAGAAGAAGTTCCAGGCGACGTCGCGCATGCAGGCGCGCAGGAAGGCATCCGCCGGCATCTGATGCGAGCGCTTGGCGCCCTTGGCCGGCCAGCGCACGGCAACGAAATACGCGTCGCGCGACAGCTCGAACTTGCCGAGCCTGAAGCTGCGGTAGCCGGTGACGTTGCTGGGCTCGCTGGCGACGACGGGGGCAAGGGTGTCGGGCATGGGAGAGTTCCTAATGAGATGATGAGATCCTTCGCCAAGGCTCAGGATTACGGCCACGGGCCGTAACAGATCTCGGACCACTTCTCGACGCTGAGATCACCCAGCACCGTCTGCTGCATCAGGACGCCGGTGCGCGTGGCGGTGAAACGGTAGGCGTTGCCGGCGCCCAGCAGGACCTGGTGGCCGCGCTTGAGCTTGACGTGGCCCATGCGCGCGCCCGCAGGCGCGTCGCCGGCGAGGACCGCGCCATTCTTCGCGGGATCGGGTGGCGCCTTAAGCTTGATGAAGTCGACCGTGACCTCGCCGTCCATGCAGAGGGCGAACTCGTCATGGCCGCAGGCGAACCAGGGCGAGCTGCCCTCGGCGCGCATGACCTCCTGGACGTATTCCATGTTCTTGGCCACGACGACGCGTTCATAGGGCTTCGACTTGGCGGCGACCTCGAACATGTTCGAGAAGACGTAGTGCCGGGCCTCGCCGGACACCAGTTCGATGCTGCCTTTGGTGTAGTCGGTTATCGATCCGAAGACGGTGTGAACCTGGCTCACCGTTCCCTCCCTTATTGGCGCTGATACAAGAGCGCCGGATGGCAAGGGTCAAGCTCGGACCGTCTTCTCATGGCTGGGAGCACTCACAAATACCTCTTCAACGTCGGCAGCGCCTCGTGGGCGCGGTTGAATTCCATCAGGAGCGCACGAATCCGCGGGGCTGGTGATTTGATGAGGCCGTTCCCCTCACGCCACTTTATGCCGGGGGCGGCCGCCTTTGCGGCCATTGGTCCGCGCCGCCGCGGCCTTGGCGGGCGACTTCGCCTGCCCTGCGCGGCGCGCCAGCTCGGAGGTCATCCAGGCCCGAGTGCCGAATACGCCCATCAACAAGCCGGGCACGGTGAAATCGGCGTCGAGCGCGGGCCAATGGAGTCCATGCCCGGACCCCAGGATCTCGATGTCGGCCAGCTCGGCATCGCGTGCCTGGGCCAAACCCTGAAGCGATCGAGCCGGGAAGACGAAGCTGCACCCGTTGGTGAGGTCGACGACCACCCGTCCGGTGCGGCGGTCGTAACGGGCGCGCGTCGCGCGCGGCTCGCTGACCGCGCGACGCCGGCCTCGTGCCAGCGCGCGATCGATCTCCCGGTCCATCTCGGCCTTCGGCCATTCCCTCGCCATTGCGGGCTCATCCTTTCTGCGGCCCCTCTTTTTCGGGACCATGAATACGACGCCACGCGGCGAACAGTTTGCTGCGCCGCGCCAGCGTCTCGAGCATCGCCCGTCTCAGGCTCGCGCGATCCAATCCACGCGCCCCCTCCGCGCCGATGGGCCAGCGACGGTCGGCCGTCGGGCGCCCCGAGAAGAAGCTTCGCCTCGCCACCGGCCCCAAAGACGTGAACATGAGGCGGGCCATGATCGTCGAGAAAGACGACGAAGCGCAAATTTCCGGCGCGATGAACGGTCGGCATGGAGAATAACCCATCAGATGGGTTATTCAAGCCCATCCGCAACGACGTTGCCGGCTTACAATATGATTGTATCCATTTTGGTAAAGCCACTGGTGATTGTATAATGGTCGAGCTCACGGCTGGAAGACCATGAGCGCCACAGAGTGGCGCGCTCCCAGCAAAGACGCTCAGAGGTATCGCCTCAGCGCCGGCAGGGCCTGCTCGACGCAGGCGCGGCCTTCGTCGATTGCCTCGTGGGCGCGGTTGAACTCCATCAGGCCGATGCTGCGCAACCGCGGCACCAGCATCACGTGCGGTGGCTCGCCGGCCAGGCGCGAGCGGGTGATGTGGTCCTGCATGATGTTGAGGGAGGTGGCCAAAACGTCGAAATAGCCCGGCGCCGGTTCCTCGCGCGGCGGCGGGTCTCGCGGCTGCGGCGGGTTGCCGTTGCCGTTCGCCTCCTTGCGCTGCAACGCCGCCGGGACCGGGAGCTTGCCGAACATGCGGCGGACGACCTCGACCGACACGCGCGACGGCGCGACCCCATCGGGCGGCTCGGGCTCGGTGTAGCGGCGCCCGACAAGCTCGCCGTTGAGATTGACGGCGATGATCACGTCCGCCCCCAGCGCCCGGCAGACCGAGACGGGGATCGGGTTGCTGAGGCCGCCGTCGAGCAGCCACTTGCCGTCGATGCGGGACGGGCTGAGGATCCCGGGCAGCGCGATCGAGGCGCGCACCGCCTCGTGGATCGGCCCGGACTGCAGCCAGACCTCGCGGCCGGTCGCCATATCGGTGGCGACGGCGGCGTATTGCGTCTTGTAGCTTTCGATCGGCTCGGCGATGCCCATGTCGCGCAGGAAGGCCACCACCTGCCGGCCGTTGATAAGCCCGCCGCCCGACAGGCGGACATCGGTGAGGCGGACGATCTTGCGCCAGGTCGCGCCCTCGGCCCATTGCCTGAGCTCGGCCAGGTGGCCCGCGACATGGGCCGCGCCGACCAGCGCGCCCATCGACGCGCCGCAGACGATGTCGGGTTCGATGCCGGCCTCGCTCAGCGCATCGATGACGCCGATATGCGCCCAGCCGCGGGCAGAGCCGCTGCCCAGCGCGAGCCCGATGCGGGGACGCGTCACGGCGTAGCCTTCCTGCGGCGCTCGGGGAGAGGAGGCGGCCAAGCGCGGCCAACCCAGGTTGAACAACATCATCATACGAAGCTGCGCTCCAAAGACCATCAGATCGTGCGCGCCGTGCCGTCCGGAAGTCACACCTAGGAGCGGATTGCGATGGCACGGACCCGACGTTAATCAAGATACGCAGCAGATGGAGCCGGCGTGCCTCGGGGCGGCAACCCGTTGCAGAGGGTGAGATATGCGCTCTGATCAAGAGCGTGTCCGCAGAATGGCCTCACCCTGAGGAGCACCGCGGAGCGGTGCGTCTCGAAGGGTGGGACGCAGTCATGGTGTTGCCGACCCTTCGAGACGGGCGCTTCGCGCCCTCCTCAGGGTGAGGTGGGATTGAGATCCGATGGGCGTGGGACATATCGAATTATTTGCAGGAACGCTGCCGGTCGTCGACGCGAATCGCTTCACGCACCACGCACAAGTTTGAGGATGCACACTCGAATCAGCGAACAGACTCTCGCACCATGCGACGACTCGCCCGCCGCGATCTGCCCAAAGAGTCGATCAGGACTTTTTGCGCTCCGTAGAGGGGCAGCAAAAGCAGGCCATGCGGGAAGGGACACAATAGCTTGTATCGCCGTCGGCGATGCCAGCATTGCTGTCACGAGCTCTCACGTCTCATTGATCGAGCACGCCGGCCCGCCGCGCGCCACACCGATGACGTGATCTATCACCACCTTCTCACTACGGGGCGGCGAAGTTCACAGGACACGACCATGAGTATTTTTGTAGATCTGCATGCGGTAGCGGCCAAGCTGTCGTTCCAGGACAGCCGACCGATCTGTACCTGCTGCGGAAAAGGCCGACTCGTCCTGGTCGACGAACGGCCGGATCCAAACTTCGGCATCCTCGGCCTGTTCCAGCAGACGTTGAAATGTGACTCTCCGGAGTGCGGCAAGCTCACCGTTGTCTGATCGCGTCTGGCTATTTGCCCCCTAGTACAAACGCACGTTAAGAGCGACTCATCTTAGTCGCGAAGCCGGCATCTTGGATATTGAGCGCCGTAGCAGTTGGAACTACGGTCGCATTATCGGAGAGCGGCGCGCGTGGCAAACATATCTCTTTCAACTGGCGATTTCGTATCATTGCGAGGCCGACGTTGGCTCGTGCAGGACGTGAATGCGCGCGATAGGCAGCATCGTGTGAAACTCGCCTGTATCGAGGATGATGCTCAAGGCGAGCGGCTGGATGTCATCTGGGAAGCCGAGATCGCCCCCAAGAAGCTCGACGACGATCCATGGGCCGTGCTGGACGGTGACGGCACCGACGACCTCTCGGTGTTCGGCGCCTACCTCCGCACCATCCGCTGGCAGACCGCGAGCGCCGCGGACCGCAAGCTCCTACAGGCGCCATTCCGTGCCGGCATCCGTCTCGATCCCTATCAGCTCCTGCCGCTGGTCAAGGCGCTAGAGCTGCCGCGCGTCAATCTGCTGATCGCCGACGACGTCGGCTTGGGCAAGACCGTGGAAGCCGGCCTGATCCTGCGCGAGCTGCTGCTGCGCCGCCGCATCGATTTTGCGTTGGTCGCCGCGCCGGCGTCGATGACTCTGCAATGGGAAGATGAGCTGCGCACCAAGTTCGGCCTTGCCTTCAAGGTCGTCGATCGCGAATTCGTCGCCACCATGCGCCGCCAGCACGGCTTCGGCGTCAACATCTGGAACACGGGCGCCGCCTTCATCGTCTCACACAACCTCCTGACCAACGAATCCTACGCCGCCGACCTGCGCGCCGCCCGCAGCCAGTCACGCTCGCGCTCCTTGCTGATTCTTGACGAGGCGCATCACGCCGCACCGTCCGGTGGCGGCCGCTACGCCACCGACAGCCAGTTCACGACGACCATCCGCGAGCTGGCGCCGCTGTTTGAACACCGCCTGTTCTTGTCGGCGACGCCGCACAACGGCCACAGCAACAGCTTCTCCGCCCTGCTTGAGATGCTCGACCCGCAGCGCTTCACCCGCGGCGTGCCGGTCCAGCCGCGCGACTGCGAGGCCATCATGGTTCGCCGGCTGAAGGCCGACCTACGCGCGCTCGGCGAGCGCTTTCCTGAGCGGCGTGTCGAGGAGGTCCCACTCGACGGCCTGCCGCAGGATGCGCCCGAGCTCGAGCTCGCCCGACTGCTGGGCGATTACCAGTCCCTGCGCGAAGAGCGCCTCGCCGGTCTGCCGCCGCGCGAGCAAGCCCAGGCACGCATCGTCTTCTCCGGCCTGCAGCAGCGCCTGCTGTCGTCGATTCCCGCCTTCCTGCGCACGCTCAAGGCCCATCGCAAGAGCCTCGAACGTCGCGAGCAGGCCGCCGCAATGGGCGCCGCCGGTCTCGAGGAGGTGGCGCGTCCCTTTGCCTTGCGCGGCGTCGACGATCCCGATCAGCCGGAGGAAGAGGGCGAGGCAATGCCCGACACTGTCGATGTCGAGGACGAGGCCGTCACCGAAGCGGCGAGCTGGCTCGGCACCCAAGACGTGCCGGCAAAGGCCATCAAAAGCGAGCTTGCCAAGGTCGACGAGATGCTGGCGCTGGCCGAGCGCTATCGCTGGGACCCCGATGCGCGCGTGCGCTGGCTGCAGGACTGGATCGCTCGGGAATTCGCGCCCGGCCGCAAGTGGACCGGCCGACGACTCATCGTGTTCACGGAATGGGTCGATACGCTCACCTGGCTGAAGACTTGCCTCGACGAATCGATTGCCGGCACCGACCGCGCCGACGAGCGGATCGCCGTCATCACCGGCAGGACCGACATAGAAGCGCGCGAACGCATCAAGCTCGATTTCAACGAGCCGCCCGACAAGACGCCGGTGCGCATCCTGCTCGCCACCGACGCCGCGCGCGAAGGCATCAACCTGCAAGCCTGGTGCGCCGACCTGGTGCATCTCGATCTGCCCTGGAACCCGGCGCGGCTGGAGCAGCGCAACGGCCGTATTGATCGCAAGCTGCAGCCGCAGCCCGTCGTAACCTGCCGCTACTTCAGCTACCTGCAGCGGCCCGAGGACATCGTGCTGCGCGCGCTGGTGCGCAAGACCGAGACCATCCGCACCCAGCTCGGCTCGCTGGGCCAGGTCATCGCCCAGTCGCTGGAGCGCCGGCTGAGCGCTGGCGGCATTCGGCGCGGCAACGCCGCGCGCCTGGCGGCGGAGGTCGAGGCCGACGACGGCGGTGAGGCCTCGCGACTGGCCGTCGCCGAGATGGAGGACGATGTCGCCCAGCGGCGGGCGCGGCTCGCCCGCGAGAAGCAGCAGCTCGACACCGTGCTGAAGGACTCCCTGAAGACCGTCGGGGTTGCGTCTTCGGATCTGGAAGAAGTGGTCGGCGTGGCGCTCGAGCGCCTCGGTGTCTCGCTGCCCAGCAGCGCCGCCGACAATGTGGGCAAGGTCGAGACCTTCCGGATCGATCCTTCGTCGCCGGCCTTCTCGGCCGACTCGAGCTGGACCGGCGTGTTCGACGAACTGCGCAAGGGCCGTCCCGATCGTCGCGAGAAGCTGGCGCAGTGGCGCGCCAAGACGCCAGTGCGAGCGGTCGCCTTCGCTCCGCCGGTCGACGAGCAGGACCGCGACGCTCCCGACGTCGTGCAGCTCCACATTGAGCACCGCCTGGTGCGCCGCCTGCTGTCGCGCTTCGTCTCGCAGGGCTTCCAGACCGGCCTGCAGCGCGTCACCGTGCTGGCCGGCGACGAACCGCGCGCACGAGTCGTGCTGCTGGGGCGTCTCTGCCTATACGGCGGCGACGCCCAACGCCTGCACGAGCGCATCCTTTCGGTCTCTGCCTGGTGGCACGACCGGGGCAAGGGCGCGCGCAAGCTTTCGCCCTTCGGCCCGGAAGGCGATGCCAGCACCTTGGAGCGAGTTGATCGCGCCTTGCGCCACGGGCTTCGTCCGTCGCCGGAAACGATCGAGTCCTTCCTGCGCAACGTGCCTGCCGACGTGGCGGACCTGCTGCCGGAGCTGCAGGCGCGTGGCGAGCGTGAGCGCGAGGAGGCCGAAAAGCTCCTGGCCGACAACGGCTTGCGCGAATCGCAGGAGCTGCGCCGCCTGCTCGAGGTGCAGCGCGCACGCATTCTCGAGGAGACCAAGAAGACCGATCAGGGAGACCTTTTCCAGGAGCCCCAAGCCCTGCGCCAGCGCCAGGCCGACCGCCGGGCCTGGCAGACGCGGCTCGGTGCCATCGACGTTGAGCTCAGGACCGAACCCGCACGCATTGAGGCCTTCTATCGCGTCGCCGCCCCTCGTCTCGAACCGGTCGGCGTCGTCTATCTCGGACCTGCGTCATGAGCCTGACTAAGCAGGACCCCGCGTTCGATCCGGACACCGAGTGGCTCGATCACGTCCAGCCCACCGGCCTAGTGGTCGCAAAGGCGATCCTGAAGGAGCTGGGCCTAACACCCGTCCGCCAGACGGCGCTCGACAGCGAAGCCGTGACCGAACATCTGGCAGCACAAGGACCGACGGTCGGCGATCCGTGGGCATTCTTCCAGCGCCTCCTGGGCTGGCCCGCGAGCCACGTCGCTGGTGCGCCTGACGGCCCCACGCTTCCGCCGTCGCTTTCCGTCAGCCTTCCCGAACAGGACACCCTGTTGGCGCCGACCTGGGCGGTGAAGGCCGCCGCAGGAGAAGGCTTTCAACTACTGGCGCAAATCCTACCGGCGGGTATCGATCCCGATCAACGCGGTGCCCTCGACGGCTGGGAGGCCAGCGCCCATCAGCGCTTCGAACGCCTGCTGCGCGAGACCGGTGTCCTGGTCGGCGTCCTGCTCAGCGACCACACGCTGCGTCTCGCATATGCGCCTGTCGGCGAGACGTCGGGCTGGCTGAGCTTCCCGCTGCGCCAGCTGAAGACCGTTGCCGGCCGCCCGATGCTCGGCGGGCTGAAGCTGCTGCTGGGTGCCCCCAGCCTCTTCACCAATCCCGAGAACAAGCGACTGCCCGCGCTGCTCCGCCGTAGCCGCGAAGCACAGGCCAGCGTCAGCCAAGAGCTTGCCAGGCAGGTTCTAGGCGCGCTGCACGAGCTGCTGCGCGGTCTGCACGCTGCCGATCGCGCTCGAGTCGAGCGGCTGGCGCGCCAGCAATCGTCCCATCTCTACGAGGGCCTGCTCACCGTCCTGCTGCGGCTGGTGTTCCTGCTCTACGCCGAGGACCGCGACCTGCTGCCGTCGCGCACCGATGCAGAGTCACGCGAGCTCTACGACCGCAACTACTCGGTGCGCCTCCTGCTGGCGCGGCTCGCGGACGACGAGGTGCAGAACCCGGACACCATGGACGAGCGCATCGGCGCCTGGGGCCGCCTGCTGGCGCTGTTCCGGCTAGTCCATCGCGGCGACGGTTCGGGCTGGATCGTGGCGCGCGGCGGCAAGCTGTTCGATCCCGATGCCTTCCCCTTCCTCGAAGGCCGCGACGCGGTTGGCGAGGCGCCGAGCGTGCTGCCGCTCAGCGATGGCTGCGTGTTGCGCCTGCTGCGCGGCCTGATGACCTTGCGCGGCGAGCGGCTGTCCTACCGCACCCTCGACGTCGAGCAGATCGGCTCGGTTTACGAGACGGTGATGGGCTTCACCGTGCAGATGGCCTCCGGCTCTTCACTCGCCATCCGCGCCGGCAAGAACAACCGCACGCCCGTATTTGTCGACTGCGAGAAGCTCGCCAAACTAACGCCCGACGCGCGGCAACGCGAGATCAAGGAAGCGACGGGCCGCGCCCAGCTTCCGGCGAAGACAGCCGCCGCACTGAAGGCCGCGAAGGATAAGGCCGCGATTGCCGTGGCCCTTGCCGACATCGTCGACGCACGCGGCAGCCCCGACCACGCGCCGGTTCGGGCCGGCACGCCGATCCTGCAGCCGACCGACGAGCGGCGCCGTACCGGCAGCCACTACACGCCGCGCTCCTTGACCGAACCGATCGTGCGGCAGGCGCTGGCTCCGGCCCTGGAGCGCCTCGGAACCGACGCCACGCCCGCGCAGATCCTCGAGTTGAAGGTCTGCGACCCCGCGATGGGCTCGGGCGCATTCCTGGTCGAAGCCTGTCGGCAGCTCGGCGAGCGGCTAGTCAGGGCCTGGACACATCCCGGCCCGAAGCCCGTCATTCCCGCCGACGAGGACGAAGACCTGCACGCCCGCCGGCTGGTGGCCCAGCGCTGCCTCTACGGCGTCGACAAGAATCCCATGGCGACCGACCTCGCGCGCCTGTCGCTGTGGCTCGCGACGCTGGCCCGCGATCACGAGTTCACCTTCCTTGATCATGCGCTCAAAGCCGGCGACAGCTTGGTCGGTCTAACGCGGGCGCAGATCGCCGCCCTACACTGGGAGGCCGGGCCAGGGCACGCCGTGATGCGCTACATGGTGCGCGATAAACTCAAGGACGTGCTGGACGGCCGCAATCAGATTCGCGACGCGCCCGACGACGTTTCGCGCGCCATCCAGGAGCAGCGCCACCGCCAGGCGGAGTCTGCCGTGCAGCGCATGCGCAATACAGGCGACGCCGTCATCGCGGCGTTCTTCTCAACCGACAAGACCAAGGCAAGGGAGACCCGTCGTGCGGAGATTGAGAGCTGGTTCGCCGGCGGCGGCAACGGCCTGTGGGATCGCGTCGACTTGGCGGCGGCAGAGCTGCAGCAGGGTGCGCATCCTTTGCGCCCCTTCCATTGGGAGCTGGAGTTTCCGGAAGTGTTCGAAGGCGACAATCCGGGCTTCGACTTGATCGTCGGAAATCCTCCGTTCATGGGGGGTGGCAGAGTATCGTCGCTCCTTGGTTATCCGTACGTTTATTGGCTTGCCAACCTACATGAAGAAACTCATGGCAACGGTGATCTTGTCGCGCATTTCTTCCGGAGATCCTTCAGTCTCTTGCGGAGCGGCGGTGTCTTTGGGCTAATTGCCACAAAAACAATTGGACAGGGTGATACCCGCGCCACCGGATTGCGCTGGATTTGCCAACACGGGGGGGTGATCTTCGCCGCGCGTAGGCGGGTAAGGTGGCCTGGCGGAGCGGCAGTACTAGTTAGCATGGTCCACATAAGTAAGGGACCAAAGTTCGGGACGGCAACACTGGATGGCCGTCAAGTAGAACGGATAACGGCGTTCCTATTTCACAGAGGCGTCGACGAAGACCCCGTTAGACTACAAGCGAACGCCAACCGCTGCTTTCTTGGTACCAAAGTGTATGGGCAGGGTTTTACCTTTGACGATGCTGACGGCAAGGGACTTGCGTCGTCCATTGATGAAATGAAGAGGCTAGTTTCTAAGGACTCAAGAAATGCGGCGCGAATCTTTCCCTACATCGGTGGAGACGAGATCAATACAAACCCAACCCACGCTCATCATCGATATGTCATCAATTTCGGTGAAATGAGTGAGACAGAGGCGCGTCATTGGCCTGACTTAATGGCCATCGTTGAACGAAAGGTTAAGCCGGAGCGCATGGCGAACAATCGCGAGATGCGCAAGAAATACTGGTGGCGTTTTGGGGAAACAACACCTGCGCTCTTTACTGCCATGGCGCGGGTGGACCGCGTGCTAACCATATCGAGGGTCACAAAGCACCTCGCGTTTGCCTATCTACCCTCAAATATGGTGATCGGGGAGCGGTTGTATGTCTTTCCTGATTCTGCGACGAACTTATTCTGTCTATTGCAGTCTCGCGTCCATGAACTGTGGGCCCTTTTCTTTGGATCGACTCTTGAAGACCGGCCAGTCTACACACCTTCGAGATGCTTTGAGACGTTTCCATTTCCAGATGCGTGGCAAACCAATCAAAGTCTGAATGAAGCTGGCAAAGCCTATTACAAATTTCGCGCAGCCCTCATGGCCAGTTCTGGTGAAGGCCTGACGAAGATCTATAATCGCTTTCACGATCCCAACGAGCACAACTCCGCGATAGTAACGCTGCGTGAATTGCACGCAGAGATAGACCACGCGGTGCTCAAGGCCTATGGGTGGAAGGATATCTCATCAAAGTGCGAGTTCTTTCTCGATGACGAAATCGATGACGACGAGGACGCAGACGCAAAGAAAACGTGGCGGTACCGCTGGCTAGATGATGATCGAGAAGAAGTGCTGGCGCGTCTGCTCGACCTCAATGCAAAGCGCGCGGCCATCGAGGCGGCCGCGGGCGCCGTGACTGCGAAATCAGCACCAAAGCTCAAAAAAGAACGAAAAAACAAGGGCCCCTCCGAGAAGCAACAGCCTCTTCTATAGCCGCAATAAAATCTTGCAATCATCGCTTCGCAAGACTATATACGGTGATGCCCTCTACTTCCACCCGTCTCGGCGCGCGCCTGCGCGCGGTGCGCGAGCAGCGCGGCCTGTCGCAGGACCAGTTGGCAGAGCTGTTCGGCTTCAACGACCGCCAGACCGTGTCCGCCATCGAGACCGGCGAACGGCGGCTGTCGGCCAGCGAGCTGATCCTGGCCGTCCAGAAACTCGGCATCGCGCTTGACGACCTGGTCGATCCCTTCCGCCTGACCGGCGAGGGCAAATTCTCGTGGCGCCAGACGAACGTCACTCCGCGGCGGCTGGAGAGTTTCGAGGCGGTGGCCGGGCGCTGGATTGCAGCCTTCCGGGAGATCGCGCCGCAGGTCGGCCAGCAGGCGCCGCTGCTGCGCCGTACGCTCGGCCTGCATAAGGGCTCGACGTTCGACGAGGCTATGGACGCGGGCGAGCGGTTTGCCGAGGAGTTCAAGCTCGGCGAAGTGCCGGCGGCGCGGTTGGCGGAGGTGATGGAGCACGAGCTTTCGATCCTGGTGCTGATGGTGGACGCTGCGGAAGGTGTTTCGGGCGCGGCCTGCCGTTTGCCCGAGCTCGACGCAGTGTTGATCAACCGCAAAGAGGTCGTGGGCCGTCGCCACTTCGACCTGGCGCATGAGCTGTTCCATCTGCTCACCTGGGACGCCATGCCACCTGAGCATATCGAGGAGGCAACCGAAACCGGTCGTGGCCGCGTAGAGCAGCTCGCCAACAACTTTGCTAGCGCGCTCCTGATGCCACGCAAGGTGCTGGAGCGCCACGGTGACTGGCGAGGACTTGAAAGAAACGAAGCCTTAATTCGGCGCCTGAAGACCGTCGCCCACGCGCTGCAGGTGACGGCAACGGCGCTCAAATGGCGGCTCGTCGCGCTGGGTCATCTCCCGGCCAAGGTGGCTCGCTACATCGAGGATCACTTGTTGCGCTCTGGCGAGGGCAAGATCAGCAAGGCTGACTTGCCTGCACTTTTTTCCCGTCGCTTTATGGAGGTGCTTGCACGCGCCGTCGAACAAGGCCAGGTCTCGGTACGCCGGGCTGCCGATCTCGTAGGCCTGACGTTGGACGATCTCTCCGATTTGTTCGGACAACACGGGGTCGCGGCCCCGTTCGAATTGTAAGCGTGTCGTGGCGCTCATACTGCGCGGCCGACCGGTGCTGCTGGACACCAACGCCATCATCGAGGCCTGGCGCGTCAACGGCTGGAAGGCGCTCGCCGGGGGCCACACGCTGGAAACGGTGGAGACCGTGGTGATGGAGACCCACACCGGCTTCCAGCGCCGTAGACGCGAGCAGCAGATCGATCAGGCCGTGCTGAAAGGCTCGCTGCGTGTGGTCCATGCTGTCAGCGACATCCAGCGCGCCGAACTGGCGCTCACTGTACCCGACATCGCGCTCGATCCCGGCGAACGTGATTTGTGGGCGCACGCTCTTGGGCGTCGGGATGCCTGGGTGTTGTGCGGCCCGGACAAGGCAAGCCTGCGTGTCGGCGTGCGGCTGGGCTTTCGCGAGCAACTCGTGTCGCTGGAGGCGCTGGCCGAGACCGTCGGATTGCGCCTCACGGGCAAGCTTCGCGAGCAGTTCACGACGCGCTGGTTAAGCACCGCCCTTAGCGCCATGGTTGTGGCGGAGGGGAGGAATCCATGACCAATCCGGTCGAGGTGCGCGCCGATCTGGTGCGCAAGCTCAGGCGCGATCTCGTCGGTCCCGGACCGGGACCGGAGGACGCCGATCTGGAGCGCGAGGTGCTCGATGTCGTGCCTTCGCGGTGGTACCTCACCGGCTACCTGGCGCCGCAGGAGGAACTGCGCGACGGCGATGCCGCCGCGGCTGCCGAGGACGAGGAGCGCGACGCGGATGCCGACCAGGACGGGCTGGCCGAGGGCAATGCCGCCGAGCCCGGCACCCACGCCGACGACGACCAGCCGGCGGAAGGCCCGGTCACGGTGCGGCGCTACCGACCTTCGTCGATCGGGCTTACGGTGCTGGTGCCGGCCGAAACGACGTCCGTCGATGTCGTCGTCACATGGGGCGACTACCGCACCGAACCGCCGCTCGACGACAAGCTGCTGCTGCCCGTGGAGGAGGCCGAAGAGAAGGATGGCAAGAGCCGGTCGCGCCCGTCTGTGAACTGGGTGCGCGTGCCGCGCGGTCCCGTCCGCGTGTCGCTGCCTCTCGTCGAGGGCCGCTCCGACGGCAAGATCGTCCCGGACAGCGCCGGGCCGCGACCCGGCGGTGGTCTGGTGCTGGTGACGCATGTGCGCGGCTACGAGATCGAGCTCCCCGACCGCAGCCGCGAGCGCCTGCGCGCCGTCACCGTCTTCATCCTAAATCAGCGACGCGAGGTGCACCGTCGCTACCAAGACCTGAGCTACGCCTTCCAGGTCCGGCTGGAGCTGGAGTCGCCGGCGGGTTTCCGGCCGCGCCACGACCTGTCGGGCTGGCAGTCGACCGACGAGGACGTGCGGCTCGCCGACCTGCACTATCGCGACGTCTGCGACTACGGCGTGGGACGCGGCACTTCTGCCGGCTGGGCCGAGGACGAGGACGGCATCGTTCGCCGCGCCTGGACCGAACCCATGCCGGCCGCACATGTCGAACGCGTCGTGCCCAACGAGAAGATGGACGACGTCGAACGCAGCATGGAGGCGCTGGCCGAGCTGGCCGCTGCCTCGGGCGACCAGCTGGCGGCGAAGCTCTTGCCCCTGGTTACCCGCTATCGGCGCTGGATCGAGACGGAGCGGCAGCGCGCGGAGAAGGAGCCAGCGCCAGCCCGGTGCGAGACGGCGAGACAACTCGTGGCACGGGCGTCGAAGGCCGCTGACCGCATCGAGGCGGGCATCGCCCTCCTACGCGCCGACGCCAATGCCCGGACCGCTTTCCGATTGATGAACGAGGCGATCGCGGCAGCGGCGCGCCATCGCAATGCCGGGCGCACCGGCGATCCCCAGGCGAAGAAGCCGCCGACCTGGCGTCCCTTCCAGCTCGCCTTCATCCTACTCAACCTGCAGGGGCTGGTGGATCGCGGCCATGCCGACCGCGAGGTCGCGGACCTACTGTTCTTCCCCACCGGCGGCGGCAAGACGGAGGCCTATCTCGGTCTCGCGGCGTTCACGATTGCACTGAGACGGATTCGCGCTTCGGGCATGCTCGGTGCCGGCGTGAGCGTCATCATGCGCTATACTCTGCGGCTTCTGACCCTAGATCAGCTGTCTCGCGCTTCGGGCGTCATCTGCGCGCTGGAGCTCGCGCGGCAGGCGCCGCAGAACTCGGTCAACGGCCATCGCCTGCTGGGCGACTGGCCGATCGAGATTGGACTGTGGGTCGGCTCGGACGCCTCGCCGAACCGGCTAGGCGGCAAGGGCGATACGGGCGACGACACGGCGGTGACGCGCGTGCGCAAATACCGCTCGGGCAGGGACAAGCGCGCGCCGGCACCGGTGAAGGCTTGTCCCTGGTGCAGTACGCCCTTCACGCCGGACTCGTTCCATTGCGTGCCCAACGTGGTGTCGCCCACCGACCTCGAGCTGCGGTGCGTCAACGTGGCTTGCGACTTCGGCGGCAAGCGCCTGCCTGTCCTCACCGTGGACGAGCCGATCTATCGCCGCCTGCCGTCGTTCGTGATTGCAACCGTCGACAAGTTCGCCAGCCTCCCCTGGGTCGGCGAAGCGGGCGCGTTCTTCGGCCATGTCGATCGGTTCGATCCGGCGGTCGGCTTTTTCGGTGCCGCGGAGCAAGGCGGCCAGAAGCTATTCAACGACCACGTTCTGGACGCCCCGGACCTGATCATCCAGGACGAGCTGCATCTTATTTCCGGCCCGCTGGGCACGGTCGCCGGCCTCTACGAGACGGCGATCGACAGCCTGTGCAGCCGGATCGTCGGCGAGCGCCGCATCCGGCCGAAGATAGTCGCCTCTACCGCAACGGTGCGCCGCGCCTCGGCGCAGATCCGCGCGCTGTTCGACCGTCACGATACGCAGGTCTTCCCGCCACCGGGAGTCGACCGCAGCGACAGTTTTTTCGCCCAGACGGACCCCGACGCAGACGAGGCCCGCCTCTATGTCGGCATCGCCGCACAAGGCCGCGGTCCGAAACTGATCTTCCGCCAGACCCTGACGACGCTCTTGTGCGCGGCCGAGGCCGCAGCCAAGCAAGACGTGTCGACGGCCGATCCGTACCTGACAGCGGTCTGCTACTTCAACGCCTTGCGCGAGCTGGGCGGCGCCCGCCGTATCGTCGAGGACGAGGTCAGGCGATATGCGGCGACCTATGGCGCCGATCGCCAGCGCATCCAGCCGGTGCAGGCGCCTTTCACCGACCGCAAGCTGGGCGCGCCGATGGAGCTCACGTCGCGCGTCAGCACCGACGAGGTGGCGGAAGCCAAGGCCCGCCTGGAACAGCCCTTCGGCAGCCAGGGAGAGACGGTCGACGTGGCGCTGGCGACCAACATGATCTCGGTCGGCCTCGACATCGGCCGGCTCGGCCTGATGCTCGTGCAGGGCCAGCCCAAGACCACGGCCGAATATATCCAAGCGACCAGCCGCGTCGGCCGCGAGGCCGGCAAGCCCGGCGTGGTCGCGGCATTGCTCAACCTTCACAAGCCGCGCGACCGCGCGCATTTCGAGCAGTTCACCGGCTATCATCGCGCCTTCTATCGCGCCGTCGAGGCGACCAGCGTCACGCCCTGGGCGCGCCGGGCACTCGATCGCGCGCTGGCGGCCGTAGTCGTCTCCATCGGCCGGCATCTAGATCCCGAACTGACGCCCGATACCGCGGTGGAGCGCCTATCGACACGGCCCGACCTGCGGGCGAAGGTGCGTGCGGCCATCGTCGATCGCGCGCCGCAAAGCGAGCGCACGAGTGTCGGTGCCGCCGTGGACAAGGTGCTGGACGACTGGATGGAGACGGCGCGCGAGCAGACGGCGGAGGGCGGCAGCTTCGTCTATGCGGATGCGAGCCTGCCGCGCCGGCTGCTGGTAGCGCCGCTCGACCCTGCCTTGCCCAACTTGTCGGCGGCTCATCGGCATTTCGTTGCCAACCGTTCGATGCGCGACGTCGAACCCAATGTTGTGCTGAAGATCCTGGGGCCTGACGGCCAAAAGATCGTCAACGCGCAGGACGTGCCATGAAGCGCCCAGTCCAACGCGTCAGCCAGCTGATTTCTACCTTCGGCCCCGGCGCCATGATCGATCTGCCGACGCGCTCGGTCGTGATCGGCGGCCTGGAACGCTGGGAGATGCATGGACCCGGCACCTGGAAGACGATTTCCGAGCCACGGTTGGTGCAAGGTCTGCGCGACAAGCTGACGGCCGAAGGCTGGCTGCAGCACGGGAAATCCCTCTCGTTGCGCACGCCGCCGGTCGATTCGGGGCGACCAGGCCAGCCGCCAAAAGGCGTGCAGGCGACGGTCTTCCCCGAATGGTTCGTCTGCAAGGTGATCGAGCCGACCGCTGCAGGTCAGCCCGCGCACGCGCGACGGCGGCTGATGGTCAAGTGGGCGCAGCTCGACGCCGCCGGCGGCAAGCAGCGGTTCGAGCATCCCAACACGCGCAAGAAGGAGGAAGTGACCCCGTTGCGCTTCGTCGGCGGTTGCAAGTGCGGGCATCTGCAGGACGTCGATTGGCGCTGGGTGCTACACCACGGGCAACCCTGCCAGAAGCCGATGTGGCTGGAGGAGCGCGGCTCGTCCGGCGATCCGCGCGACACCTCGATCGTCTGTGCCTGTGGCGCTTCCCTGTCGCTCGAGCGGGCCTTCATTCCCGGCGTGCTCGGCCGCTGCGACGGTCGACGTCCTTGGCTGGGCGACAGCCAGGCGTGCAGCGAATCGCTGAAGCTTTTGACGCGCACGGCAACCAACACCTACTTTCCACAGACGGCAACGGTGATCTCGCTGCCGGTTGGCGACGACGACCTGACGCGCATTCTGTTCGATTTTCTGCCCAACCTCGAAGTGGTGGACACCGAGGAGAAAGTTGAATTCATGCGGCAGGTGAACAGCCAGTTTGGTGCGGCAGTCGCTGGGTATTCGGCTGCCGAGATCCTGGCAAAGCTCCAGCAAATCCGCGCCGGGTTGAACGGCAATGCCAACGTGCCGATCCGTATGGCTGAGTTTGACATCTTCGCGTCGGGTCAGCCGGTGATCGGAGAGGATCGGCCCGATTCGCTCCTGCATGCGGAGACGCTGCCCGAGGCGGTCTGGCGGCAAGGCTCGACGTACGATCTCAGCGGCATCGCCTCCGTCGTAGCGGTGCACCGCCTTCGCGAGGTCAGCTGCCAGTACGGTTTCACCCGCTTCGAGCCGGCACCACTGCCCGCCGATGGCGACATCGAGGAAATCCGGCTGGCGGTTAACAGCGCGCCCCTGGCGATCGATACCGACTGGCTTCCGGCCGTCGAGCAGTTCGGCGAAGGCATATTCCTGAAGTTCGACCCCGGCGCGATCCGCCACTGGTTCGAGCGGCCCAAGGTAATGGAGCGGGCGCAGAGCCTGAAGGAAGGCTTCGACGCCTGGAGCCAGGCGCGCGGCCTTCCGGCGACACAGGACTTCGCCGGCGCGCCCTACATCATGCTGCACAGTCTCGCCCATGCGCTGATGGCCGAGATCGCGCTAGAATGCGGCTACCCGGCGAGCGCCATCAAGGAGCGCATCTATGCTCTGCGCGACGTCGATCCAATGGGCTCGCGTTACGGCCTGCTGCTCTATACCGCGTCGGCGGGCTCCCAAGGCACGCTGGGCGGCCTGATCGCTCTTGCACCGCGTATTGCATTAATCATTGGACAGGCGCTGGAGAGACTCGACATCTGCTCCAACGATCCGGTCTGCGCGGACCATCACCCCTCTGAAACGGCGGACGAGCGAGCGCTTGCAGGCGCAGCATGTCACGGCTGCCTGTTCGTCGCGGAGACGAGCTGCGAACGGCGTAACCAGGCCCTGGATCGTGCCCTGTTGGTAGACACGATCGGCGGGCAGGCGTCGTCCTTCTTCCAAGAGGCAGGTTGATACCCTCGACAAAGGTCGTGGCGTAGGCCGAAGTAGCGGCCGTTCGTACCAAGGAGCGCATATGCCGATCCAGCGCCACACCGTAGTCATCCCGAGGGGGGATGGTGGAGTCGAGGTATATCCCCTTAAAGAATGGCTTCGTCAGCATCCCGAAGAGACCCCGCCTGGCCTCGATCCCAGCCTGAACACGACGCATCAGTTGCGAAGCGGCCTACGGCGCCTCGGCTGGACGATGCAGGAAACACCAACCGAGGTGCGTCTTATAAAGCCCGGAGCGGATGCAGACGCTGCACTCGTTAGCGAGGTTCTGGGATTGGATGATGATGTGGAGGAGGCGAACGAGACTGCCTTTTCGCTCGAATACCAGCTGAGGGACTTCCTAGCTTCAAATCTGCCGTCAATACCGATCAACGGGCAAAAACTTCGCCTCTATATCGACCCCACAGAGCGGGAGGGCATCGAGTATCCGACGGCTGTCGGGCCAATCGATATTCTGGCTGTGGACGAGAAAGGCTCGTTCTTCGTATTCGAGCTGAAGCGAGCGAACTCTCCAGATAGTGCCCTTGGCCAGGTCGCCCGGTACATGGGCTGGGTTAAACAGACTATAGGCAAAGAACACCAAGTGTTTGGCGTCATCGTCGCAAAATCAATCAGCGAAAAACTCCGCTACGCAGTATCCGTCGTGCCCAATGTTCATCTGTTCGAGTATCAGGTGGAGTTTCACCTCCAGCCCGCGCATCAGTTGACGGCGAAGGTATAGTGGACACGCAATTGCCTATCTGACCTTGCCCTTCAACTCCGGAAACTCATACTCCCGCCACCCCGGTACATCGGCGACCTCGATGTACTCGTGCCCCTTCTCGGCCAGCGCCGGGCTGTAGATGTCGCGGCTGACGGGCCTGGCTCCCGCGGTCCGGATCTTCGCCCCGAACGGAAACGTCGCGTCGATGCCCACCAACGAGCCGGTCTGCCGGTCGAGTGGCAGCGAGCGGTCGACCGAGGGATCGAGCGTGCCGCCGGGAAGTGCCGCGACCACGATCATGTCGCGCGCCGGCTGCAGGCGGAAGGCGCAGGCCGCTTTTCATCATGAGGGCGACCTGCACGGGCCCAGTGGCGTTGCGTGGCACGTCGATGTCGGGATCGACCACGATCACGATCTTGGGCCGCCTGTTGGCGGTCATGGCGGCCAGCAGGGCGGCGCGCGCTTTGGGGATCTGCCTGGGCGACGCCGCCTGGAGACGTGACAGCACTTTGCTGGCATCGCGGCCGGGCGACCCACCGTCACTGGTGTTCCGACGCGTTCGCCGGTCTCTCTACGGTGCGCAAGTATTCGCCCGTGCGGCTTCGGCAATTGACAGGACTGAGCAATGTTGTGGCGCATGTCTGCCGACTCTTGCAGAGGAAGATTCGGCACCATGTTCATTCACTTCCCTTCCTGTCGTCTCGAGCGGAGCCGCTCCCCTCGACTTCGCTCGGGGCAGGCTCCCGGCGGCACAGTCGAGAGACCTTCCCTCGACGATCTGCGGCTTGGTGTGGAGAGAAGGTCTCTCCACTCTGCGCCTTCGGCGCTTCGGTCGAGACGACGGCGGTGAGGCTTCGCTCCGCGCGGGAAGCGATAGCCCCGTGTCATCGCTCCATTGCATTCCGGGCTGCCGAAGCTCGCGATACACACGATGCAAGACGCCGCTTGGGGAATTACACGTAATGCGTGTACGGTCGCCTGTTCCTTGGGGGGACTAAAGCCATGGCCAGCGTCGCCAGCTTCTACTTCGCCATGTTCAAGCGGTTCCAGGCGATCTGCGGCACCGGGAGCGGGCACGTCAATCCCGATAGCGCGGACGCCAGCACGCTCTATGGCGGCTTCAGCCTCTATTCCACGCAGGACCCGCAGGGCATCTTCGGCCAGCTCGGCACGCAGGCGACATCATATCCGCCGCTGTCGCCCGGCCTGCGGCCGCTCAATCCCGCGAGCAACGACCCGATGCAGAATCCGCTGTGGGTCATGCTCAACGCCTCGCTGGGCCCGGCGCCGCTGCCGACCACGGTGGTGGTCAACAACCAGACCTGGCCGGTCATGCCGCCGCCGCCCGAGGACGAGTTCACGATCTGGCTGGCCGCCAATGCGACGACGCCCCGGCTGATCGACGCGTTCGGCGACTGGATCATGGCCGGCAAGGTCGACGATTCGCCCAAGGACGCGCCCCTCAGCTTCGCCGCCCTCAGCGCGGCGTCGGTGCCGCATTGGCCGATTAAGCCCCAGGAGTACACGTCGGTCCTGTTCGTGTGCAGCCGGCCGGGCGATGACGGCCGGCGGCCGGGCGACGGCGCCCTGCCCAACCCGCCGGCGATACCGATCCCGGCGAAGTTCTGGGACACCTCGCAGATCTTCCTGACCTATCCGCCGGGAGTGCCCGGGCAGACGGCGGGCGCGATCGCCAATCCGATGTTTCTGACGCCCCACGCGGAATACTGGGTGGTGGCGCTGATCGGCAATGCCAGCGGCGACGGCGCCGGCACGACCATCAACTTCCAGAATCCGACGTTTACCATCGTGGGCGACGCGCAGGCCTTCAACACCTTCACCAGCCCGGGCACGTCGCTGCCGTCGCTCGACAACGTCGATCCGCTCGGCACCAACCCGACCTACGAGCAACACTCCCTGGGCGCGTGGACCTACGACGTCGTGGGCTTCCGCTTCAACGTCGATGCGGTGTTCTCGCAGCTCGCGGCGGCGCTCGCCCTGTTGCCGCCGGCGATGTTGGGCAACGCCCTGCCGGCGGACTGGCTGCGGGCCGGCCATCCCTGCGTGAAGGTCAGGATCATGTCGGGCGAGCAGCTCGACGACTACCCGCCCGCCGGCAACGCGCCCCAGCCGCCGACCCTCGACTCCCTGCCGCCGGTCGACCGCCATATCGCGCAACGCAACCTGGCGCCGTTCGACCCGCTGGAGATCGGCGAGAAGAAGATCAAATGGACGAACTTCATCGTCGCCCAGGCCGGCCTGGGCTGGAACGAGCTCACCCTGCAGGAGGCGCTGCCGCCGGAAGCCTTTCAGTTCTATTTTGCGATCCCGAAGGTGGTCTGGGAGCGCTGGATCGATCCCCGGACCAGCAGGGTTGGCGTGGTGCGCGGGCTCGAGGTGGTGACCGACACCCCGTCCAAGCCGTTCCCCGAGGCGGTGATCCTGCGCCGGACCGGACCGGTCCTCATCCGCATCGCCGACCACGGGCACGAGCGGGAGCGCTTCTTCGGCATGTCGCTGGGGATCGAAGGCGACCCGGAGGCGCTGCGGCGCGCGCGCAACAGCGACGTGTCGGTGGTCCATGCGGCGGAGCACGGCGGCGTGGTGGGCGGCTTCACCCTGCGGGTGCCGGTGGTGCGGTAGCTGGGGCGCGACAGCAGCAGCCCGTCATCCTGAGCGAAGCGAAGGATCTCATGGCGCCGGCAATGAGATCCTTCGCTTCGCTCAGGGTGACAGATTCAGAGAAAGGACCAAATGGGCGTACCTTATCCTCATGAACAAGCCTGCCCTTCTGCAAGAACTGGAACAGCTCACGTCGCGCGAGCGGCTCGAACTCGCCTATGGCTTGCTGGATAGTGTGCTGCACGACGCAGCGGCGCCGGCACTGAGCGATGCGCAACGGGCCGAGCTCAGGGCCCGGCTTGCCCATCACCGGGCGCACCCCGAAGAGCCCGTGGTGACGCTGGACGATATCCGCCGCAGGCTGACAGGCGGCTAGAGCGCATTCCGGTAAGGCAGACTCAAGTTTTGCCGGACCGCGGGCCTCCAGGCCCGCATCTTCATCGTCGATACGATGACATGAGCGGGCCTGGAGGCCCGCGGTCCGGCATGACACTAAGGCCCGTCGAATCGCGGCAGCGTGACGAGCGGGGTTGTCGGGATCCGGCCCGTGCCGCCGCGTTCGCCGGGCGGCGCGGGCGGCGTGCCGGCGGGATAGCCCAGCTCGGCAGCCGTTGCCAAATTCTGGACCGCTGTCCGATCGCCCAGCCCGCCCGCCGCCAAATCGTCGGCAACGAGTCTGGCGCTTTGCGGCGCCGCGACGCTGGTTCCCTGCATGGCAAAGACCGAGTTGCTGCGCGACCCGGCGGCCAGCACGCCGCTGTGGACCCGCGAGTCGTCGCTGGGCGTCATGGCCTCCGGCCAGCGCGGCGGGGGCGGCACGGTCGCGGCGGCCGAGTACTTGGCCGGCACCATCTCCTTGCGCAGATAGCCGCCCATCACAATGGTGGACGCGCCGGTGGCGATCGAATTGATCGTGCCCCGGCGCTTGACCACGCTGTTGGCTGTGTCGTCGGTTTCGAGGTCCCGCCCGGCATAGTCGAAGCGTTGATAGGCGGGGTCGTCGAAAAACGACTGGCGGCCGGCCTGCGGGTAACCCGGCAGCGTCTCGTCGCGGGCCACCCAGGCGTGCACGATGTCGGCGGCCGCGAGCCCGCCGGTGTATGTGAGCTCGATCTGGTAGGTGCCGGCGGGCGCCAAGGTCGCGGCCGGGTTGAAGTCGGTGGTCGGCAACAGAAGGACGACGAACAACGGCCGTGTCGGCAGCGCCACGTAGACGAGGCGGCCATAGGCAAACGGCACGACGGTCCCGGTTTCGTCGATCGCGAAGCTTTGCCCTGTCGGCGTGGTCAGGGTCACCGTCAGCCGGCTGGCCGGCGCGCCGGCGGCGCGCTGGGGCAGCCAGATCTCGACGAAACTGTCCGTCCGGTCATCGGGAAGGACGCGCCAGTTCAGCGTCTGCATCTCGCCCACGACCTGGAACGAGCGCTGGGCGTGAATACGCGCCAGCAGGCTGTTGCCGGCGGGCAGGACGACGCGCAGGGGAAAGCCGATCGCCTGGCACACCGCGATCGCCCAGTCGATGAAGAGCTCGATGGGGTGCGTGCCGTCGTGCGGGCCCTCGTAGCGGCCGTAGCTGAAGTTGATCACGACCGGCAGCGGCGCCACGTGGTGGTCGACGGCAATCTGAAGCGCCGAGCTCACGATGAAGTCGATCGCCAGCGCCACGTAGGGCAACAGGTTGCCGTTGTCGACCTCGGCGGTCACGCGGGTCGGAAGCTGGACGCAGACGATCGGACGATCCTCGCAGTTCTCGGCGAGATCGAAGCCGCAGGCGAGGTCCATGACGTGCGTGCCGTGCGAGGCCTGCCACGCGGCCGACTTGTGGTTGGGCTGCAGGAAGTCGATCAGCTCGGCCGAGCGGTAGAACAGGTCCTCGTTCAGGACTCCGTTGGCGTTGGTGCATTGCGCCAGGAGAAGATCGATGGCGGCCTTGTCCAGGATATGGCCGCCCAGCGAATTGTTTGTCGGGCCATCCATCAGCCACCACTGCTCGACCCGCGTGCCGCCGCGGTTGCGGAAGCGCTCGTTGGCGAAGCAGATGCCGTCGTCGATGATGCCCATGACGACCGCCGGCGGCTTGGCGTGCCGCCTGGCGCCCGACGGTTCGGGACTCCTGGGGTGGCGCCGAGCCCGCGGCCCGGGCTTGAGCGGCGGTAGCGACTGCGCGTCGAGCGGGCGGCCCAGGGTCACGCTTTGCACGAACGGGCGCACCCTGTCCTCCGAGACGATGGTGTCGTACATCCTCTGGGTGACCATCCCCAGGACCCAGGAAACGTCCTCCGCCTTCTGCTCGTGCGTGATCTCCGAAAACAGCGCATGAAACGACGCCTGCCATTCAAGCCGATCGTCCTCGCGGTCGATGAACGTTCGTCCTTCGATGAAGTCCTGCGCGGTGATGCCCTTGAGTTGCAGCAAGAGGGGCATGCGTTGCTCGTGCTCGGGCTGCAGGCCGGGACGGAAAAAGTAGGGCCGGCCGGGACCCCATGCCCAATCGACGTAGGGATTGCCGCCAGGATTGCTTCCGTTAGGGCCTTCTTCGCCCTCGACCTGATGGGGTCGCCGTGCCATGGGGAGACCTCCTTAGATCCACTCGGCCAGGGCCTTGCCCCACAGCCAATTGAGCAGGTTGCTCTGTTGCAGGGCGGGTTGCGCCGCGTTGGCCACGTACGGCGGCGGCGCCGTCTGCGTGTCCGCCGCCACGTCATAGTAAAGCGTCCAGTAGAAATCGCCGTCGGCCTGCGCTCCGCCCGTGGTGGGCGGGAACTGTGTGCCGTTGAAGGTGTAGGCATCGTATGGCTGGCCGAGGCAACGGCCTATGAAGTAGCGGCCAAGCGTCAGGCCGAGAACGCAGCCGCAGGCGCTGTCGACCGGGAAGTGCACGCCGGCAATGGTGCGATTGACCGCGACGCGGTTGGCAAGCCGCAACATTTGCTCGCCCCACGACAGATCCGCATAGGGTGTGATATTGGACGCCTGCAGAAGCTTCCACAGCACGAAAGCCGAGATGAAGGTTTCCGTGGCATGGCCGCTGGGGAAGCTGCCGTGCGAGGGCGTCAGGATCATCGGCTGGACCTGCGGCGAATACTCGTTGGCACGCCGGCAGGAGAGCGCCTGCTTGAAGCGCATTTCCGTGTAGTTCGCCAAGCGCAGCGCCGCGGCCAGCAGCTCGAGTGTCCACGGCGTGCGCGCCGGATGGAGGAACGGGATCGAGCACAGGAAGGTGAGCCCGCCATTCAACTGGGTCATGATCTCGGCCGCGCGGTCGGGGCGCAGGTCGGCATAGCGGTCCATGAAGACCAGCCAGTCCTTGAACTGCGCTTCGCTCGGTCGGATGATCTCCATCAGGGGCCGGTAGGTCGGGTTGAGGAAGTTGGTCGTGTCGAGGTGCTGGACGGTCATGTGGCCGACCCCGCCGACCACGACCTCGTGGAAGCCAAGCGCGGAAAGAACCTCGAAGTCGAGCACGCTCGCGCGGACCCACGCCTCCCAGCGCTCCATATTGCCCACGGCGTCGAGACCAAGGTGGACGGGATCCTGGCCGGGCGGCGACCACGTGCCGACGATGCCATCGCGCGTGGTGATCAGCGCGGCAGCGGCCGCCGCCGAGTTGAGCGGCGCGAGGCCGCCCAAGCCGCCGAGGCCGCCGAGGCCTCCCAAGCCGCCCAATCCACCGAGGCCGCCCAGGCCTCCCAAGCCACCGAGACCGCCCAGTCCGCCGAGCCCACCCAAACCACCGAGTCCGCCCAGCCCGCCCAAACCACCTTCGACCGCCATGATCGCCTCCCCGAGGTTGGTTCAACCAGTCACTCTGGTACTCCCGCTTGACGCCACACTTCCGCAGCCGCGCGGCCGAACGCGTAGGACGCGGCCGGCGAGCTTCTCAGCCAGCCGCTGACCGTCATCGTCGGCTGAAGCCTCAGCAGCTCCTGCGCCGACCTGCGCGCCTCGTCGAACTGGCCGAGCTGCCAGTGGGCGAACGTCATGACGCGCAGCGTCGAGGTGTGCTTGCGGTTCGCCTTGAGCGAACGCTGCGCCAGCTCGAGCGCGCGCTCGTACCTGCCGGCCGAGGCGGCGGCGGTGGCCGCCAGCGAAACGTAGAAGTAGCGATGCGGGTCGAGCGGCGAGAGCGTAAGCGCGCGCTCGGTGTGCTCGACCGCCTGCTCGCCCTCGTTCTTGAAGGCGTGCAGCGTGCCCTTCAGCAGCCAGGCGAACGCGTTGCTCGGATTGGCGGCCAGGGCGCGCTCGTAGGAGTCCTCGGCAACGTCGAACTTCTTCAACAGGTTGACGTGCACGAACCCGTTGACCGCAAGGGCCAGCGAATTGTCGGGATCCATGTCGAGCGCGCGCTTGGTGCACTCCGAGGCGAGGTAGGTGTCGCGCTGCGGATCCTCGGACCAGCCTTGCTGGACCCGCAGGACATGCCAGTTGCCCAGCCAGGCGATGGGCAACGGATGACGCACGCCTCGGTCGATCAGCGCCTGCAGGAGGCGGTAGGCCTCGTCGAAGTCGGGCGGCGACAGGCGGTGCATCAGGCTGACGGCACCCATCAGCAGGGTGTAGGCCCTGAGCGTCGGCAAAGGCTGCGTGCGCGAGCGCTGGAGCTCGCGGCTGGTCACTGCCGTGCCGACGCCGGCGATCAGCCGGCCGATCAACTCCTGCTCGCCGCTCACGATGGCGGCCAGACGGTCTTCCAGGCTCTCGACCCAGAGAATCCGGCCGGACTTGGCTTCCGCCAGCTCGACATCGAGCTTGAAACGCCCATCGCCGGCCCGGTAGGCACCCGACAGCACGTAATCCGCGCCGAGGCGCGCGCCGATCTCCTCCAGCGAGGCGTTGCGCCCGCTGAAGGCGGTCGTCGACAGGCGCGATACGAGCTTCAGGTCGGACGACTGGGAAAGCCGCCGGATAATCTCCTCGGCGAGGACCTCGCCGATCACCCCGTGGTCATTGCAGACGTTGCGCGAAGTGAAGGGAACGACGGCGAGCGACGGCGCCAGCTCGTCGAAGGTCAGCGCCGATCCCACCATGCGCTGCGGCCCCGGCGGGCCGACCCTGTAGGCGCGGACCGGCTGGGGAATGCCCTTGACGTAGCAGTCGCCCAGATCCTCGACGTCGGCGTCGAGGCTGGGCGTCAGGCCATCCCGCACATGCTGGGAGACCACGATTTCGCCCGGCCCGGCCAGGCTCATGAGCCTGGCGGCAAGATTGACGCCGCGGCCGAAGACGTCGTTGTCCTCGACGATGACGTCGCTAACCTCCAAGCCGGTGCGCAGCATGATTTGGCGGTCTGCCGGTCGACGGGCGTTCGCCCGCCTGCGTTCATGTTGAATGGCAAGAGCCGCCGACACGGCGGACCGGACGTCGGCGAAGTCCAACAGCATGCCGTCGCCGAGGCTCTTGACGAGCCGTCCGTTGTGCGGCGGAAGGATGTCCCTCTTCACGTGGTCGACGAAATCGAGCCAATGGGAGATGACGCCAACTTCGTCCTGTTCGATAAGACCCACTGAGCCGACGATATCCGTGAGCAGGACCGCGCGCTTTGCCCAAGCAACCTGGTGGTCTGCCCGAATATCCGTCAGATCGAGTTCCGCCATTGGGACCCCCCGGTACCGCATGGCCAAGCCGAGACCGCTTCTCGGAAAATAGTCGCCGTTGAAGGCGAGAAAGCGGCAGCGTCTACAACCAGATGTCGAAAATGCAGAAGGTGTGCTCTTTGTGCATCGCTATCATCCCGAGGCGGATTAAAAAGAGACTTTTCTGTGACCTTACGGTTCTCCGCCGCTCAGGGCGGGGACTCGGCTTCCTTGATGCGCTGTTGCAGCATCTCCCGGACGGGGGCGTCGGGCGGCAGCATGGCTAAAAGCGTCTTCCAGCGCTGCGCCGCGGCCGGCCTGTCGCCGGCGGCGAAGGAGGCGGCGCCGAGATAGAACAGCGCCAGCGCGTTCCTGGGCTCGGCCTTCTCCAGCCGCTCGAGCACGGAAACGGCCTGGGGCGAGGGCGGCGCGCCGGGCGCCAGCCCGCGGACATGGGTCTCGGCCCAGTCGGCCAGGATACGGGCGTCGACCGGGCCCAGCGCGTCGGCCTTGGCATAGGCGTCCGCGGCGGAGGCGTTTTCACCCAAAACCTTCCAGGCGTTGGCGAGGCGCAGCCAGCCGGCGCGATCGGCCGGGTTCTCTTTCAGGCGCGCGGCGAGGCCCTCGACCATGCCGCGGATCGCCTGCTGGCGCTGCTCCGGCGTCATCGCCGCCATGGCGTCCTGCTGCTCGCGCGACGGTTGGGGCATTGATGAGGGAGGCATTGGGGGCACGTCGATGTTGGCCGCCTTCGCCACGCGCTCGATCTCGGCCCGCAGCATGGGCAGGAAGGGCGCGTCGGCTGGGCTTTTGGCCAGAAGCTGGCGCCATCGCGCGAGGGCGGCGCGGCTGTCGCCGCTCTGCACCTCGTGCAGGCCGAGATAATAGAGCGCGCGCGGATCGTCGGGCTGGGCCGCGAGCGCCTTGGTGAAGGATTCTACGGCGGGTTGGGTCACCGTGCCGTTGGCCTCGAGCGTGAGCGCTTCGCCCAAGGCGGAGAGCGCGTCGGGATCGTCGGGCTGGGCCGCGACGCGCGCCCGTGCGGCCGCCAAAAGCTTTTCGACGGAGAACGGCTCGTCGATGGTGGCGGGCGTTTGCTTGCCGGCGACAAACGGCGCCGCCGGCAGGCCGGGATGGCCGGTCTGCAGATAGAGGCCGAGCGCCAGCAGCGGAATGGCCAGCGCCAGCGCCGGCGGCAGGACCTTGTGCAGCGTGGCGTCGGCACGCGCCGGCGGCGGCGGATGATCGCCGGCCGCGAGGATGCGGCGCTCGACCTCGATGCGGGCCGCGGCGGCCTCGCTCTCGGGCAAGGTGCCGGCAGCGCGTTCGCGCTCGATCTCGGCCAGCTGGTCGCGATAGATCGCGAGCTCGCCGGCGAGCCGATCGGTCGTCCCGCTCTTTGCGCGCAACAGCGGGATCAGCAGGACACCGACCGTCGCCGTGGTGAGCAGCGCAAGCAGGAACTCGAGCATCAGCGCTTCAGCAGCGCGTCGAGACGACGGCGCTCCTCATCGCTCAGCGGCAGGGGTGCGGCGAGGTTGGCGCGCTGGCGACGGCGCGCGGCCATCAGCAGGGCGCCGCCGGCGATCAGCAGCAGCAGCGGCGCGCCCAGCCACAGCACCAGGGTACCGGTCTTGAAGGGCGGCTTCAGCAGCACGTAGTCGCCGTAGCGGGCGACCATGAAGGCGAAGACCTGGTCGTTGCTGTCGCCGGCTAAAAGGCGATCGCGCACGGCGCGGCGCATGTCGTGCGCCACCTCGGCCGCCGAATCGTCGATCGACTGGTTCTGGCAGACGACGCAGCGCAGCGCCTGCCCGATGGTGCGCGCACGGGCTTCGAGCACCGGGTCGGCCAGCACCTCCGACGGCTCGACGGCAAGCGCGGGGAAGGAGAAGAGCAAGGCGAGGAGCACGAGCAGCCAGGAAGAAGAGGCCCCTCCACTCCGCTTCGCTCCGGTCGGGGTGACGGTTTTATTATTACCGTCACCCCGACCGGAGCGCCAAAGGCGCGCAGTGGAGGGGCCTCGTCTTCCGGTGGTGAACATCACTTCGCCCCCTTCAGGAAAGGCAGGATGCTCTCGTTCAAATCCCGTTCCGTGATCGGGCCGCGGAAATGCATGCGCACGATGCCGTTGCCGTCGATGGCGTAGGTCTCGGGCACGCCCGAGAGGCCCCAGTCGAGGCCCGTCTTGCCGTCGAGATCGAGGCCGGCCGATTTGAACGGATCGCCCAGGCGTTTCAGCCACGCCTCGGCCTCGTCGCGCTTGTTCTTCCAGGCGATGCCGATGATGGTCGCGCCCTCGCGCTCGCCGAGCCGCGTGAACAGCGGATGCTCGGCCAGGCAGGGCGCGCACCAGCTGGCGAAGAAATTCACCAGCACCGGCTTGCCGCTCTTCAGCAGCGCATCGGTGATTGGCGGATCGCCGGCGCGGAGCGCCGGCAGGTCGAGGTGCGGCGCGGGCCGGCCGACCAGGACCGAGCCGATCGCCGCGGGATCGCGGCCAGCGAGCAGCGACCAGGCGAAGAAGCCCGCCATCAGGGCGAGCGTCAGCAGCGGCAGGAGGAAGAGGAGACGGCGGCTCATGGCTGGGAGCGCGCCACTCCAGTGGCGCATCTTTTCATGAGCATGAGCGCCACTGGAGTGGCGCGCTCCCAGCAAAGATCCCAGCGCACGATCATTCTGCCGCCTGTACTGCCGGCCGCCGCGAGGGTGCGCCGATGCGCAGGCGGCGGTCGCTCAAGGACACGAAGCCGCCCAGGGCGCAGAAGGCGGCGCCCAGCCAGATCCAGGGCGCCAGCGGATTGAGATAGAGGCGGATCACCCAGCCGGCGTTGCGATCGCCCTCGCCCAGGGTGACGTAGAAGTCGCGCAGCAAGTTGGTGTGGATGGCGGTCTCGGCGACCTGGCGGCGCTGCACCAGGAACAGCCGGCGCTCGGGCTGCATCGTGGTGTAGGGCCTGCCGTCATAGGCGACGGCGAGCGTGGCCCGCTCGGCGATGTAGTTGGCGCCCTTGACCTCCTCGACCTTCTGCAAGGTCACCTGATAGCCCGCGAAGGCCACCGTCTCGCCGGGCTTCATGGTGCGCATCAGCTCGAGATGCCAGGCGCTGGTGGCGACGGCGCCCAGCACGACGAAACCCAGCGCGGTGTGCGCGATCGTCATGCCGAGGCTGGCGCGCGGCGTTGCCCTCAGGCGCCGCAGCGACGCGGCGAGTGGCGCACGGCCGAGCCGCAGGCGGCCGGCGAATTCGACCAGGCTGCCCACGATCAGCCAGACGCCGAAGCCGAAGGCGACGGCGGCCAGGGTGGCGCGGCCGTCGATGGCATAGGACGCGACGATCGCCACGATCACCGAGACGGCGAAGGCTGCGCGCAGCTGCATCAGCGCGGGCCACAGCTCGGCGCGCTTCCAGCCGAGGAAAGGTCCGACGCAGAGCGCGGCGAAGAGCGGCGCGCAGATCGGCACGAAGGTGGCGTTGAAGAAGGGCGGGCCGACCGAGACCTTGTTGCCGGTTAAAAGGTCGAGGAAGAGCGGGTAGAGCGTGCCCAGAAGCACGGTGGCGGCGAGCGTGCAGAGCAGCAGGTTGTTCAGGATCAGCGCGCCTTCACGGCTGATCGGTTGAAACAGGCCGCTCGATTCGAGCTTCGGTGCCCGCCAGGCGTAGAGCGCCAGGCCGCCGCCGGTGACGGCCAGCAGGAAGGCCAGGATGAACATGCCGCGCGCCGGATCCTGGGCGAAGGCATGCACCGAGGTGAGCACGCCGGAGCGCACCAGGAAGGTGCCGAGCAGGGAGAGCGAGAAGGCGAGAATGGCCAGAAGCACCGTCCAGCTCTTCAGCGCATCGCGCTTCTCGACGACGATGGCCGAATGCAGCAGCGCGGTGCCGGCGAGCCACGGCATCAGCGAGGCGTTCTCGACGGGATCCCAGAACCAGAAGCCGCCCCAGCCGAGGATGTAGTAGGCCCACCAGCTGCCGAGCGCGATGCCGAGGGTAAGGAAGCACCAGGCGGCGAGAGTCCATGGCCGCACCCAGCGCGCCCAGGCGGCGTCGACCCTGCCCTCGAGCAGGGCGGCGATGGCGAAGGCGTAGGTCACCGAGAAGCCGACATAGCCGAGATAGAGCAGCGGCGGATGGAAGGCGAGGCCAGGGTCCTGGAGCAGCGGGTTGAGGCCATTGCCGTCGGTTGGCGCCGGCGAGAGGCGCTCGAAGGGGTTCGAGGTGAAGAGCAGGAAGGCCAAAAAGCCGACGCCGATCAGCGCCTGGACCGCGAGCACGCGGCTGCGCAAGGTGTCGGGCAGGTTGGCGCCGAAGATGGCGACGGCGGCACCGAACAGCGACAGGATCAGCGCCCACAAGAGCATCGAGCCTTCGTGATTGCCCCACACGCCGCTGATTTTGTAGATCAGCGGCTTGGCCGAATGCGAGTTGGCGACGACGTTGGCGACGGAGAAGTCGGACGTGACGTAGGCTTGCGTCAGCGCGCCGAAGGCCAGGATGACGAGGAAGGCTTGCGTCAGCGCCGCCGTGCGGCCGAGCGCCATCAGGCGGTCATCGCCGCGCGCGGCGCCGACCAGCGGCAACGTCCCCTGCACCAGCGCGACAGCCAGCGCCAGGATGAGGGCGAAGTGGCCGAGTTCAGGAACCAAGAGACACCGCCGTCGTCTCAAAAAAACTTGGTCGTCCTGAGCGTAAGCGAAGGACCTCATCGCCGCTTGCAATCGGCATGAGATCCTTCGCTGCGCTCAGGATGACAATGGTCACTTCCCGTCCCTCCACTGCCCGGCTTCTTTAAGCGCCTTGGCGACCTCGGGCGGCATGTAGTTCTCGTCGTGCTTGGCTAAAACTTCGCGGGCGGTGAAGACGCCGTCGGCGCCCAGCGAGCCCTCGGCCACCACGCCCTGGCCCTCGCGGAACAGGTCGGGCAGCAGGCCGCGATAGACGACGGCGAGCGTCTGGTGCGTGTCGGTGACGGTGAAGCGCACTTCCTGGCCGTTCTTTTTCACGCTGCCGGCTTCGACCAGGCCGCCCAGACGGAAATGGCGATCGGGCGCCACGTGCTTCTCCGCCACCTGCGTCGGCGAATAGAAGAAGACGAGATTGTCGTCGAGCGCCGACAGGACGAGCGCGGCGGCGACACCCAGCACGCCCAGCGAGCCCACCAGCAGCCACAGGCGCTTGCGCTTGGGCGTCATCGACTTGCCTTTGCCCGCTGTTCGCGGGGCCTCTCGAGTCCACGCGCGGCCAGTTCGCGGCGCGCCTTGTTGCGCCCGCTGAGCGAGGCGATGGTCAGTCCGCCCAGGACGACCACGACCACGAGATAGGCCGACAGGATGAAGACGGCGTGATCGCTCATGCGCCCTGCTCCGCGATCTCGAGACGGCGGCGGTCGATCTCGGTCTCGGTGCGCACCAGCACCAGCAGGATGAACAGCAGCAGGAACGATACCGCCATCCAGAGCAGCGGCGTCAGGATGGCGGGATGGATGGACGGACCGCCGAGCTTCATCACCGACGCCGGCTGATGCAGCGTGTTCCACCAGTCGACCGAGAACTTGATGATCGGCAGGTTGATGACGCCGACCAGCGCCAGGATGGCGGCGGCGCGATCGCCGCGGTCGGCATCGTCGTAGGCGCGGCTCAACGCAATGTGGCCGAGATAGAGGAAGAACAGCAGCAGCATCGAGGTGAGCCGCGCGTCCCACACCCAGTAGGTACCCCACATCGGCCGGCCCCACAGCGAGCCGGTGATCAGGCAGACCAGGGCGAAGCAGGCGCCGACAGGCGCCGCGGCACGCGCCATCAGCGCGGCCAGCGGATGGCGCCAGACCAGCAGCGAAGCGCCCAGCCCGGCCAGCAACGCGTAGCCCATCATGGAGAGCCAGGCCGATGGCACGTGCACGAACATGATGCGCACGGTCTCGCCCTGCTGGTAGTCGGGCGGCGATTGCACCAGCGCGAAATAGAGGCCGACCAACAGCGCCAGCACGGTGGCGAACGCGAGGCTCGGCATCACGCGCTGGCTGAAGCGGCGGAAACGCGCAGGGTTGGCAAGGAAATGCAGGTCGGCCATGGAGCCCTTGTTTCGGTCCGGGGTGCGCGTTTGTCTACTCGCCGGCTTGCCGCAAGGCGGCAGCCATGGCCCACGGTGTGGTCGCCAGGGCGACCAGGGCCAAGGCGGCCAGAATGGCCAGATGCGTGGTGAAATTCTTTCCTATTGCCATGGTTTCGATGGCACCGGCCCCGAAAATCAGAGTCGGCACGCAGAGCGGCAAAGCCAGCAGGGCCAGCAGGGCGCCGCTGCGCCGCGCCCCCAAGGTGAGCGCAGCGGCCAGTCCGCCGATCAGCGAGAGCGTCGGCGTCCCGACAAAAAGCGTGGCCGCGAGCGCCAGGAGGCTGGGTCGATCGAGGCCGAAGGCGACGCCCAGGAAGGGCGCCAGGACGACCAGCGGCAGGCCGGTCACAATCCAGTGAGCCGCGCACTTGGCCAGCGCCGCGAGCTCGAGCGGCCAGGGCGCCAGCAGCAGCAGGTCGAGCGTGCCGTCCTCGTAGTCGGACGCGAACAGGCGATCGAGCGACAGCAGCGAGGCGAAGAGGGCGGCGCACCACAGGACACCCGCGGCGATGCGCGCCAGCAGGTTGGACTCGGGGCCGATGCCGAGCGGAAACAACACGGTCGCTACGACGAAGAAGGCGAGCACGACGGCGACATCGCCCGGACGCCGCCAGACAAGGCGCAGGTCACGCGCAACCAGAGCGGTGAAGCCGCTCACGCCTGCAGCTCCAGGGAGCTCGCCGTGATCCCGAGATCGGCGTGGGTCGCGGCAATCGCGCGACCGCCGGCGGCGAGATGTTTTTGCAGAACAACGCGAAATGCTGCCTGCGCCGGCGCATCGAGCGCGTTCAGCGGTTCGTCGAGCAGCCAGATCGGCGCCTGGCTGAGCACGACCCTCGCCAAGGCCACCCGCCGGCGCTGGCCAGCCGACAGCGTGCGCACGGGCCGGGCCGCCAGAGGCGAAAGATCGAGGGCCAACAGCGCATCGTCCAGACGATCCGCCGCCGGCAGCGCGCCGCGCAGGCGCTCGGCGACCAGAAGATTCTCGCGCACCGAGAGGTCGCCCTTGAGACCCTCGAGATGGCCGAGCCAGGCCAGCCGGCCGCGCCAAGTCTCGGGCTCGGCGCGGACATCGGCGCCCTGCCAGCGGACGGTGCCGGCGTCGGGCCGGACCAGCAGGGCGAGCGCGCGCAGAAGCGTGGTCTTGCCGCTGCCGTTGCGGCCGGTGAGCGCCAAAAGCTCGCCGGCGCCCAAGGCGAAGGACAGGTGGTCGAAGACCCGCCGGCCGCCGCGGCGGCAAGCGAGGTCCGTTACCTCGAGGAGAGGGGGCGCCATCGGCGCCGTCGTAGCATGGCCCTATGCGGGCAGGGGGCAAAGAAAAAGGCCGTCTTCTCGGGGGAGAGTGAGAAGACGGCCTAAGCGCCTCCGAAGAGGCTGGAACGTGGCTTTGGGGGGACCACGTTCGGGGGAGATACAACCCGAAGATGGAAACACCCGATGGCCGTCGCTAGACCCAAATAGGGCATAAGTGTGATTTTTCGATCACGCTGCCCAAGGTGATTAATTTAGAAGATGTCGTGCTGAATCAACGGATTGGCAGAACGACTGCGCCTCACGCATAAGGATCGGCGGCGTCGCGCATGCCGTCGCCCATGAATTGATAGGCCAGGATCACCAGGATCACCGGCACGACCGGCAGCATCAACCACCAGTTCACCGCCACCACGTTGATGTCGGTCGCCTCGTTCAACAGCACGCCCCACGAGGTGATGGGCGGGCGGAGGCCCAAGCCCAGGAACGACAGCGCCGTTTCGGCCAGGATCATCGAGGGGATGCTGAGCGTGGCCGAGGCGATGAGATGGCTCATGAAGCCGGGCAGCAGGTGGCGGCCGATGATGCGGCCGGGCTTGGCGCCCATCATCTGGGCGGCGGAGGCGTAGTCCTCCTCGCGCAGCGACAACAGCTTGGAGCGCACGGCGCGGCCCAGGCCCGGCCAGTCGAGCAGCGCCAGGATGAGGGTGATGCCGAAATAGATCACCAGCGGCGACCAGGTGACGGGCAGCGCCGCCGACAGCGCCAGCCACAGCGGCAGATGCGGGAAGCTCTTGATGATCTCGGTGAGGCGCTGGACGACCATGTCGACCCAGCCGCCGTAGTAGCCGGCGAGCCCGCCCAGCACCAAGGCCAGCGCGAACGACAGGGTGATGCCGATGAGGCCGATGGTGAGCGAGATGCGGGCGGCATAGACGATGCGGCTGAACATGTCGCGGCCCAGGCGATCGGTGCCCAGCCAGAAGAAATGCCCGCCCTTGGGGGGACAGACGAAATGGAAGCTGCCCTCGATCAGGCCCCAGAATTCGTAAGAGTCGCCCAGGCAGAAGAAGCGCAGCGGCTGCGGCTTGGTCGGATCCGGCGTGTAGACGCGCTGCAGCGTTTCCATGTCGCGCGTGGTCTTGTGCCCGTAGACGAACGGCCCGAAGAACTTGCCGTCGTGAAACAGGTGGACCTGCTGCGGCGGCGCGAAGATGTAGGCGGAGCTCCTTGTCTGCAGGTTGTAGGGCGCGATGAATTCGCTGATCACGGTCGACAGATACATCAGCGCCAGGAAGACCATCGACACGACAGCCGGCCGGTGGCGGCGGAAACGCCACCACATCAGCTTCCATTGGCCCGCCATGTAGTACTTTTCCTGCTCGGCGGTCAGGCGCTCGGCGACGTAGGGATCCCACGGCTCGCGGTTGACGTAATGCTCGGCGCGGCGCTTGGGAGCGGCGGGCGGGGGCGTGGTCGTCCGGTCGGTCATGACGCGCTCACTTCTCCGAAGACGCGCCGAAGCGGATGCGCGGATCGAGCGCCGCGAGCGCCAGGTCGGAGACCAGCATGCCGACCACCGTCAGCGTCGCCACGAACAGCAGGAAGGTGGCGGCAAGGTTGACGTCCTGGGTTTTCAGCGCGCCCAAAAGCATCGGGCCGGTGGTCGGCAGCGACAGCACGACCGAGACGATGACCGAGCCCGAGATCACCTCGGGCAAGAGCCCGCCGATGTCGGCGACGAACGGGTTGATGGCGTGGCGCAGCGGGTACTTGATCAGGAGCCTTATCGGCGCCAGGCCCTTGGCGCGGCCGGTGACGACGTACTGCTTCTGCAGCTCGTCCAGCAGGTTGGCGCGCAGCCGGCGGATCATGCCGGCGGTGCCCGACATGCCGATGACGATCACCGGGATGACCAGGTGCTGCAGCACCGACCAGGCCTTGCCCAGGCTCATCGGCTGCTCGATGTACTCGGGATCCATCAGGCCGCCGATCGACAGGCCGAAATAGACCTTGCCGACATAGAGCAGCACCAGCGCCAGCAGGAAGTTCGGGATCGAGAGGCCAACGAAGCCGATGAAGGAGGCGACGTAGTCGCCCATCTTGTACTGGTGGGTGGCGGCATAGACGCCGATGATGAACGACACGATCCAGATGAAGGCGATGGTGGCCGTTTCCATCACGATGGTGAGCGCCAGGCGCTCGCCGATCAGGTCGGACACCGGCACGGTGTCCTGGCAGCTCAAGCCGAAGTCCCAGCGGAAGACGCCCGAGATCCAGTGCAGGTAGCGCTGCCACACCGGATGGTTGAGGCCGTACATCTGGCGCAGCTCGTCGGCGCGCTGCATGGCGTCGGGATCGCCGCGCGACAGCAGCTCGTCGATCTGCGAGGTCACGCAGTCGCCCGGCGGCAGGTCGATGATGAAGTAGACGAGCGCGCTGATGACGAACAGGGTCGGGATCATCAGCAGGATGCGGCGGGCGACGTAACGCAGCATGATGCCTCAATTTCCCGGTTTCTCTGCAGGCCGTGTAGCACGCACGAAGTGCCCGGGCGACGTCTCGGTCCAGAAAAGCCGGTTCCGGCCGGTGTCGCGGAACGGCTCGGGCCACGCCGACGGATCGGACGCCTTGCCCTCCATCAGCGCGCCGAGATCGAGCCGCGCGTCGGGATCGGGCATCGGCACGGCCGACAGCAACGCCTTGGTATAGGGATGCAGGGGATTGCGGAACAGCTCGCCCGACGGCGCCAGCTCAACCAGGCGGCCGGCGCACATCACGGCGATGCGGTCGGCGATGTAGGCGACCACGGCGAGGTTGTGCGAGATGAACAGGTAGGTGAGGCCGAGCTGCCTCTGCAGGTCCTTCAGGAGATTGAGGACTTGGGCCTGGATCGACACGTCGAGCGCCGACACCGGCTCGTCGCAGATCACCATGTCGGGCCGCAGCGCCAGCGCGCGGGCGATGCCGATCCTCTGGCGCTGGCCGCCCGAGAAGGAGTGCGGATAGCGGCTGAGATGGCGACGGTCGAGCCCGACCATCTCCATCAGCTCGCTCACCATCTCGCGGCGATAGGCGTCGTCGCCGATTTTGTGGATCTTCAGCGGCTCTACCAGGATGTCGTAGACGGTCATGCGAGGATTGAGCGAGCCGAACGGGTCCTGGAAGATGAACTGCAGCTTGGTACGAAAGCGGTCGAGATCGCCGCCGTCGAGCGACAGCACGTCGATCTTGCGGCCCCAATCGTCGTAGACGATGCGGCCGGTCCCTTCGTTGGGATCGGCCGACACGCCGCGCATGAGAATCTTGCTGAGGGTGGTCTTGCCGCAACCCGATTCGCCGACCAGTCCCAGGCACTCGCCGCGCTCGACGTCGAAGCTCACGTCGTTGACGGCGCGAATGGTGCGCGTCGTGCCGCCGCCGACCAGCTGCTCGATCAGGGTGTCGGCCTTGCGGATGCGGAAGGTCTTGGAGAGATGCCGCACCTTCAGCACCGGCGCCTCGGTATTGAACGAGGTCGTGGGCTTGGAGACCGGCTTCTCCTTCAGGAGATGGCCGGTCGCGGCGGTGATCTCGCGGATCGGCACCAGGCGCTCGCCGGGCGCCATGTCGAAGCGCGGCACGGCGTGCAGCAGCGCCTTGAGATAGGGATGCTGCGGGTCGCGGAAGATGGCCTGCAGGTCGCCCGATTCGACCACCTTGCCGCGATACATCACGACCACCTCGTCGGCGATGTTGGCGACCACGCCGAGATCGTGGGTGATCATCAGCAACGCCATGCCGAGCTCGGCCTGCAGGTCCTTGATGAGGCGCAGGATCTGGGCCTGGATGGTGACGTCGAGCGCGGTGGTCGGCTCGTCGGCGATCAGCAGCGCCGGCCGGCAGACCAGCGCCATGGCGATCATGGCGCGCTGGCGCAGGCCGCCCGACAGCTCGAACGGATAGGTGCGCAGCGCCCGCTTGGGATCGGGGAAACCCACCATGCGCAGCATGTCGGTGGTGAGCGCCTCGATCTCGGCCCGCGCCAGCTTGCGGCCGGAACGCTGGACCGCTTCGTTGATCTGGTCGCCCAGGAAGTGCATGTCGCTGAAATGGCCGCCGCCATGCAATTCGACCGCCTCGCCGATCTGGTCGCCCACCGTGTGCAGGGCCGACAGCGAGGTCATGGGCTCCTGGAAGATGATCGAGATGGCGCCGCCGCGGATGGTGCGCATCTCCGGCCCGGCGCGATCGAACTTGGCGATGTCGACCGGACCGCCCTCCTTGACCCGCGGATCCTCGAACAGGATCGAGCCGGCGGGAATCGTGGCGGTGCGCGGCAGCAGGCCCATGATGGCCTGGCTGCACACCGATTTGCCCGAGCCCGATTCGCCGACCAGGGCCAGGGTGCCGCCGGGCGGGATCGAGAACGAGACGTTGTCGACGGCCCGCAAGGTGCCCTCGTGAACGCCAAATTCAACGGTCAGGTTCTCGACGCGCAACAGATCCTTCATACCGTCGCTTCCTGACCGGCCACTGCAATACCCATCGCCCTGAGGTTCGCGCGCGTTGCCTCACTCATCGTCAATCCCGTCTGTCCCGCCGCATCGGCTGCCCGTTCGACAATGTCATGGAAGCCGTCAAGCGAAGAATCGATCTTCAGCGTGCGCCCGCCGGCCGAGCCCAGGGTGAGTTGCATCCAGCCGTCGGAGCGGTCGCGCTTGGTCGAGAAATAGCTGAGCTTCAGCCGGTCGAGGCGGTTCCATTCGACGACGGCGCCGGCCGGACCGTCGGCGCAGAGCGTGTCCGGGCCCAACAGGTAGCGCGTGTGATGGCGGAGCGCCGTGCGTACCAGAAACAACGCGAAGAGCACGAAGCCCGCCCCCAGGATCAACGCCAACCAATGATTGACCTCGAGTGCCAGCAGCGGTGCACCGCACAGCAGGACGCCCGCCCCGGCGCGACCGTAGTCGGCCCACAAGGTCTGACGCGGATAGCGCAGATCTGCCGAACTCAACCGCATGCCTCCCCTTCCGTGACATCCTGGTCGCGCACTATTCAGCCGCAAACAGCTCGCGCGCCGGCCGGATGCGGATGCCCGGCAGCGTCGATGCTTTTTCCCACAACGACCTTAAGAAATCCCACGCCCCGCCGTCCATCGCAAGATGATGACTGAGAAGCCCGACCGGCTCATACGCCACGGTGCGTGCATGAGCCAGAGCGGCGACCAGGGTGGCCAATGCCGCAGCCTCGCCAACGAAACCGCGCCCGCTTTTCCAGTCGATCAAGTCCACGTGTGTATTGATCTGAAGAAGTCCGCTCACCGGGCGAGCCCGCCGCCGCGGCCCAAAGGTCGACAGGCCGCTGAAGCCGATCTCCGGCAGGGTGGGCACCAAGCCAGGCGCAATGCGGTTCCAGGGCGGCACCATGACGCTTCGAGCGCGGCCGCCGAACAGCCGCTCCAGCGCCAACCAGCCGGTGCCGAGCTCGCCCAGCACGATCATGGCCGGCCGGTGCGGCCCGAGTTCGGCTTTCTTTTCACCGGGCGAGGCATGGTTGAGGTGGGCGTAGCCGTGCTGCAGCAGGTCGACCGCGGACTCGGCGCCGAGACGATCCGCCAGTGCTTTCGTGGCGAGCGCCGGCACCACGGCGAGCGACAGCGGCGCCCGGGTTTGGCGATGGAGTTCCAGGAGCCGGTCGAGCGCCACGCCTTTATCGGCGACATCGTCGTCGCGCCACCACAACTCGGCGGTGCGGCCATCGTCGCGCCAGCGCGCAGCCTCCTCGTCGAGGGCCTGCCAGCTGCTCACAGCAGACGCTTCAACAACAAAGCGGTGGCGGGACCGCCATTGGCGTCGCACGGCGGGAAGCTGCGCAACGAGGGGCCGGCGAGGGCCCGCCGAACGGCATCTGCCAGGCTGTCGGGCGATAGCGTGCCGGGCGGCACGACGGCCACCATGCCGCGTTCGGCCAGCAGCGCGGCGCGATCGGCCTGCTCGGTCTCGCGCGCCGTGCCGAAGGGCACGAGCACGGCGCGGTCGGCGCAGCACAATGTCTCGATGGTGGTGTTGTAGCCCGCCTGGGAGATCGAGAGCGTCGCATTGGTCAGCAACGTGGTGAAGTCCGGCCGCGCCGCTTCGATCACAATTCCTTCACTCATGGCGCCCGCGCTGCCATCGAGCGCCGCGCGCCCCGCCTCCAGCATGTTCGCACCGACCAGCAGGCGCCACCTCCGATCGGCCAGCGGGGTTTTCGGCCGCGCCAGGAGGGCGGCGTGCAACAGCGGCGCGCCGACCGCGCCGCCGCCCGCCGACACGACGACGTCGCTGCTGCCTTCCGGGACGCTCCCCTTGGTGGCTTGGAACCGCTGCGCCAGATCGTGCTCCGCAACAAAGCCGGTGTAGAGGGCACGCGACTTGATGCGGTCCCAGCCGGCAAAGCTCCGCGCGAATTCTACGAGGCTCGGATCGGCGTGGATCAGTACGGAATCGAAAAATTTTTCGATAATCTCGACCGATTGCGAAACCCGCTGCGGCGAGGCCGAACGGCGCACCACGTCACGCACCGAGGACACGATCCGCGGCCGGGGGGTCATTGCCTTGGCCGCCTCGAGAAGCGGCAGCAGCTCGAAGCGCAGCCGCGTGCGGCCAAAGGGGAACTGCTCGGTGATCAGGATGTCGGGCGCCTCGGTGTGCAGCAGGTCGAGCAGCTCCTGGGCGCGCTTGCCGGCGAACGCAGCGTCGAGCGGCGTGCCGTCGAGGCGGCACAGGTCCTTCAGCGTTTCGTCGGCCGCGCGCAGCGGCGGCAGTTGATGGAAACGCGCGGCGCCCAGGGCCAGGCCCGTGACAGGCGCGCCGCCCGACACCAGCAGCACGTCGAAGCCGCCTGCCGCCAGGGCCCGCGCCAAGGTGGCGGCGCGGCGCA